>Ga0182034_10001249_pt1 | contig 12436 bp, 2 predicted proteins | sample flu12Cox44000172_FD_125972 | JGI IMG/M metagenome (GOLD analysis project Ga0182034, IMG submission 125972) | Lab enrichment of tropical soil microbial communities from Luquillo Experimental Forest, Puerto Rico - flux4day.12C.oxic.44.000.172 | ecosystem: Environmental > Terrestrial > Soil >... | reverse complement strand
CTGACGGTCGCTGCAAGACCTTCGCGGCGGCGGCGGATGGGTTCGGCCGTGGTGAAGGCTGCGGCCTCATTGTGCTCCAGCGGCTGTCTGACGGCATGCCTCACCAGGATCAGGTGCTTGCCTGTATCCGAGGCTCCGCGATCAATCAAGATGGTGCGACCAGCGGTCTGACAGTGCCCAATGGGCCTGCGCAGCAAGCGGTCATTCGAGAGGCGCTGAAAAACGCCGGTGTCAGCCCCAAATCCATTACGTGGAAGCTCATGGGACTGGGACCAGTCTAGGCGACCCAATTGAGATTGGGGCACTCAACGCCGTCTTCGGGGCGGCGCGTCATCCAGACGACCCACTTGTCGTGGGATCGGTGAAAACTAACCTGGGCCACCTCGAGGCGGCCGCCGGGATCGGCGGACTCATGAAAGTTGTACTCGCACTTAGGCATCAGGAGATTCCCCCTCATCTGCATTTCAACACGCCTAATCCCCATATCCCCTGGGAAGAGATGCCGATCCTCGTGGCCAGTCGGACACTGGCTTGGCCCTCGGGGGGAAAGGCGCGGCTTGCCGGTGTTAGTTCCTTTGGCTTCAGCGGCACGAATGCGCACGTCGTTCTTGAAGAAGCGCCACCGACTGACGACCGCGGATTTGGGTACGAATGCGCCCGGACCGCCACGACGCCCGACCTGGAACGGCCTGTCCATATTCTCACTCTGAGCGCTCGTTCTCCCGAGGCACTGCAAGCCCAGGCCAAGGCATGCGCCGCCTGTCTTGCCGAGCCTGACTGGGTATCTCTTGCGGATGTTTGCTATACGGCGAATACGACGCGCTCGGTGTTTGAGCAGCGGTTAATAGTCGCCGCCGCCGATAAGACGGAAATGCGGATCAAGCTCGAGCGCTTCCGGCCGGGCTGTCAAGAACGGTGGGTGGCCCATGGTAGAGTTCGAGACGCTGACCCTCCGCTCTTGGCGTTTTTGTTTACCGGGCAAGGTTCTCAATACCCGGGGATGGGCGCCAGTCTGTACCAGACGCAGCCGGTCTTTCGACAGGAGGTTGATGATTGCGCCAGCATCCTTGACCCTTTGCTCGGTCAATCGCTTACTACTCTCTTGTTTGACGAAGCAACGTCCGATCTGCACCAGACGGCTTTTACTCAACCGGCACTCTTCGCCCTTGAATATGCTCTGGCCCGGATGTGGCCATCCTGGGGCGTTCAACCGGGCGCGGTCATGGGGCATAGTGTCGGCGAGTACGTGGCGGCCTGTATTGCCGGGGTTTTCAGTGTTGAAGATGGTCTCCGGCTGATCGCCGAACGCGGTCGTCTGATGCAGGCCCTTCCCCGCAACGGCGCGATGGTTGTTGCCTTCGCCGGCCAAAAGCAGATCGTTCCAATCATCAACAAGCTGCGGGCTGATGTGTCTATTGCCGCCGTCAATAGCAGTGCTGAAACCGTTGTGTCCGGCGAACAAACTGCCGTCCAGCTGCTGGTTGCCCGCCTGACCGCCGCCGGGATCCGAAGTCAAGAACTCATTGTGTCACATGCGTTCCACTCGGTCTTGATGGAACCCATGCTGGCCGAATTCGACCGGGTCATCCGCGGGGTATCCCTTTCCCCGCCTCGCATCCGATTGGTTTCCAATATGACGGGAGATTTTGTGAAGCGGGAGGTCACTGATCCTGCCTACTGGTGTCGTCATATCCGGATGCCAGTGTTATTTGCCGCTGGTCTTGCTAGACTCCGCCAACACGGGATTAGGGCGTTTGTGGAAATGGGACCGCATCCCGTACTTGTGGGGATGGCGCGAGCACAGGCTTCGGATGACCCGGCGCGGTCTCGGGAGTTTTATCTGCCTAGCCTGCGCAAAGGCCAGCCGGATTGGGCGATGTTGGCAAACAGCCTGAGCGAGCTCTATCTTGGCGGCGTACCGATCAACTGGGTGGGCTTCGATTCCCCGTACAACCGACGCCGGACAGACCTGCCGACCTATCCTTTTCAGCGCAAACGGTATTGGTTCAGCGACAGCGCGGTTGTCCGACGACAATCCTCCCCGGCAGCTTCACCACTTATCCGACTTTTGAAACAAGGCGACGCAGAAGCTCTGGCCCGGTATCTCGAAGCCGGTTGCGAGCTCACGGCGGAGGAGGCGAAGTTTCTGCCGAAGTTCAGCGATTTGTTGATTCGACAGCACCGTCAAGCGCCAAGCGAAGCGCAGAACGGGTTGTGCTACCGTTTAGTCTGGCTGGAAAAGGCGAGCGCCAATGAGAGGCGTCGGGATGCATGGTCTACTAGGGACCAGGCCGGAGCGTGGGTCCTTCTGACAGACAATGAGGCATTCGAACTGGCTCAACCTATGCGGGATGTCGGGCAACGCGTCATCCGCGTTGTCCCGGGCCGCGCGTATGAGCGCGCTGCGGCCAACTTATGGACCATCGATCCAACGAACGAGGGCGAGTACTGGCGCCTCCTGGAAGAAATCGCGGCCGAGACCGCGCTCGAAGGGGTCGTTTATCTGTGGCCTTCGGACCCTGATCTGGAGCGGCCATCTCAGGAACTGGGAGAGAGGAACCTAATACAGGTTGTTCGGCTCGCCCGAACCCTTGCCCGCTGCAAGACCCCGCCCCGCCTGTGGCTGATGACCCGGGCAGCAACGAGTGCCGGGGGTTCGGGTCTATCGTCTCCCTTCCCGTCATTATTGTGGGGAATGGGTCGCTCTTTGTTCCTGGAGCACCCCGCGTTGAAGGGCGGATTGATCGACGTGAGTCCGGAGCCCAGCGCCGAGGAAACGCAAGCCGTCTTGCAGGAACTACTTGATCCCGACGGGGAGGACGGTATCGCGCTGCGGGGCGGCAAACGCTATGTCGCGCGACTCCAGAGCTCATCGCCTATAACCTCGGAGCTCCCGCGTCTCAAGTCAGATGGGTCCTATTTGATCACTGGTGGCCTGGGTGCATTGGGGTTGCACGTAGCGCGTCTGTTGGCGGAGCACGATGCTGGGCAGTTGGTTCTGGTGGGTCGTCGCGGGGCTGGTGGGCAGGCGCGCAAGACCCTGGACTTCCTCCAGCAGCAGGGAACACGCGTCTTGGTGACTCAGGCCGACATTACCGATGAGGCTGCCGTTCGAGGGATTCTCGATCAGATCGAGGCCAGCAGGTTCACGCTCAGCGGGGTGATCCATGCGGCCGGCGTCTTGATCCCCCGGTCGATAAGCGAGGTCGACCCCGGATGCCTGCACGACGTACTTGCTCCCAAGGTGGACGGGGCCTGGGTGCTGCACCGCGTGACCCAACATCGCGCGCTCGACTTTTTTGTCTCCTTCTCGTCTGTCTCGTCTGTCTTGGGCACGGCCTTCCAGGCCCATTACACGGCGGCTAATGCCTTTCTGGATGGCCTAGCTGAGTACCGCCGGGGACTTCACCTTCCCGCTCTCAGTATCGGCTGGGGGCCGTGGCAAGGAGGTGGGCTGGTTGACGACATAATCGGCCAGCGCATTGCGGACAGCGGTTTCAAGGCGCTGCCGCCGCAAACGGCACTTGCCTTGCTTCGCCGTCTTCTCGGAGCTGAACAGAGCCGAGAGATCGTCGTGAATGCGGATTGGACGCGCGTGAAAAGTCTGTATGAGATCCGCGGCAGGCAGCCCGTGCTCGAGTTTCTGGGCACGGTGGTTCACGGTGAAGGGTCAGTTGAATCGTCTGCCGTCCTGGATGAATTACGCGCGACGGCGGTCCGGAACCGCTTCGATTTCTTGGTCTCTTATCTGCAGGAGCAAGTGAGCGCAGTGCTGCATTTCGAAGACAAATCCCTGCCTGATTCCAGGCAAGGATTCTTCGATATGGGCCTGGATTCATTGACCGCCCTGGAGTTCAAGGGTCGGGTTGAGACCCAATTGGGTTGCCCTCTGCCTTCTTCGGTAGCGTTCGACTATCCCAATATTGAAGCGCTCGCCGGTTATTTGCTTGAGCTTTTTTTCCCGGGCGGGCCAGGGCCGGACCGGACGGGGCCGGCCGCGAAATTAGCGAACGCTGCCACGGCAGAGGAGGCCCAAACCGAGATCGATGTCCACCATCTTTCCGATACCCAGATCGCGACATTCATTGACGATGAGCTCGCAGCTCTGGTCGGAAAAGGATAGGGGACGTGACAACAACCCCCTCCGACGAGTTGACTCCCCTGCAGAAGGCGTTCGTTGCCATCAAGCAGCTGCGCGGGAAGGTCGAGCGTCTCGAGCAGGCGGGAACCGAGCCAATCGCTGTTATCGGGATGGGATGTCGCATGCCCGGTGCAGATGACCCGGAGTCCTTCTGGGAGCTGATCCGGGACGGTCAGGATACGGTCACTGAGGTCCCGCGCGAGCGCTGGGATATTGAAGCCTATTACGATCCAGAGCCAGGCCGACCTGGCAAAACGTATACCCGGCACGGCGGCTTCCTTAGCGCGGTAGACCAATTCGATGCCGCCTTTTTTGGAATTTCTGCGCGTGAAGCACAGGGCATGGACCCCCAACAACGTCTCATCCTGGAAGTGGCCTGGGAAGCGCTCGAAGACGCTGGCCTTGTTCCCGCGCGACTGATGGGGAGTGCCACAGGCGTATTTGTAGGAGTCACATCCAGCGATTACGGTGTGCTCCAGATAGAACAGGAGGATCAGAAGCAGGCATATCCCTATTTCAATACCGGGACGCCGTTGAACGCCTGTGCGGGCCGGCTGTCTTATATTTTAGGCTTCCAAGGGCCCTCTATGGCTGTTGATACAGCCTGTTCTTCCTCACTATCCGCCATTCATCTGGCGTGCGCAAGTCTGCGGGCTGGGGAATGCGACCAGGTGCTCGCCGGTGGGGTCAATCTTATCCTCACCCCGCGGCTGTACGTTACGTTATCAGCTGCCGGCATGATGGCGCCGGATGGGCGTTGCAAAACCTTCGACGCTAGCGCCAACGGCTATGTCCGCGGTGAAGGCTGCGGCATGGTGGTGCTCAAGCGTCACTCCGATGCGCAAGTGGCAGGGGATCGGATCCTTGCTGTGATACGCGCCTCGGCGGTGAACCAAGACGGGGCCAGCAGCGGATTTACCGTTCCTAACGGAGTTGCTCAACAAAAATTGATACAGCAGGCCTTGGCCAAGGCAGGAGTGGCGCCGGCGGAGATCGATTATGTGGAAGCGCACGGGACGGGAACAGCGATCGGTGACCTGATCGAGGCCCGAGCGCTCGGTACTGTCCTGGGACAGGCCGAAGGCCGGGACCACCCGCTGCTGGTGGGGTCGGTGAAGTCCAACATTGGCCACCTCGAGTCGGCAGCGGGTGTTGCGGGTTTGATAAAACTAGTGCAGGCCTTACGCTACGAACAACTCCCGCCGACCCTCCACGTCGAGCAACCCAATCCGGAAGTGTCTTGGGAGGCGCTGAAGATAAGGCCCGTGGCTGATTTGACACGATGGCCTCGAGGCCAGAAACGCCGCCTGGCCGGACTGAGTTCGTTTGGTGCCAGCGGCAGCAACGCGCATCTCATTCTTGAGGAGGCACCGCAAAGCAAGCCGCGTCGTCCAGATGTCGACCGCACCATCCATATCCTCACCCTGTCGGCCAAATCTGAGCTGGCGCTGCATGATCTGGCGGACAGATATGAGCGGTCGTTCGCCCAAGATCCGTCCGTGGCCTTTGCCGACCTCTGTTTCAGCGCCAATACGACTCGCACCCACTTCAAACGGCGAGTGGCCGTGTGTGCGGCCGATAGAGAACAGGGACGCGAACGGCTGGCAGCCTTTCGCGCGGGCCGGTCAGCTCCAGGCCTTGTGGTGGGCGGTGAGCCGCCTGCCAAACCCCTGCGGCCCGCGTTGCTGTTCAGCGGACAAGGCGGTGTCTATCCGGGTATGGGACGCGAACTCTATCAGTCTCATCCGAGATTTCGGCGAGCGATAGATGATTGCGCGGAAATCCTCAAACCCATGCTGAAAAAGCCGCTGCCGACCATCTTGTACCCCGAGGAGGATGGGGATTACCTGGAGAAGCTTCTCAAAGCGGCGGTTCATGTCCAACCAGCGCTGTTTTCGCTGCAATATGCCCTCGCCTGTTTATGGCGTTCGTGGGGCTTTGAACCCGAGGCGGTGTTGGGCCATAGCCTCGGCGAATATTGCGCAGCCTGTATTGCGGGGGTCATGAGTCTCGAAGACGGCCTCAAGCTGGTCGTGGAACGCGCGCGTCTCATGCAAACGCTGGCTGAGCGCGGCAGCATGGTTGCCGTTTATGCCGATTACTCCCGGGTGGCACGGGCACTGGCTCCGCATTCTCACGACCTCAGTATCGCCGCGGTCAACGGGCCGCAGAACGTGGTGATTTCTGGTCGGACGCCAGCACTGCAGCAAGTCCTCAGCGAGCTTCATGGAGAAGGCATAGAAACCAGCCCATTAAAGGTGACCCACGCTTTTCATTCCCCAGTCATGGACCCTATCCTGGAGGCCTTTGAACGCACTGCCAGCAAAATCGACTTTCAAGCTCCAAAATTGCCCTTGATCTCGAACCTGACGGGCCAACCGCTGGCCTCAGGGGTGGTTCCGAATGCTGCTTATTGGCGTCGACACTGCCGCGAGCCAGTGCAATTTTTGCAAGGCCTGTCTGTCTTGCTTGATCGGGGCCTTGGACTCTTCATAGAGATCGGCCCCAGCCCCGTGCTGACATTTTTGGGCAAACGTCAGAAGCCATCCGCGGTCTGGCTTCCTTCCTTGATGCGTCAAAAGAGCGATTGGTCCGTGTTGTCGGAAAGCGTAGCCGAAGCCTATGTCCGGGGAGCCGATATTGACTGGTCCGGCTTTGACGCGGCTTTTGCCCGTAATCCGGTTTCCGTCCCTACCTACGCCTTTCAACGCAAGCCGTATTGGATTGCCGCAAAGGTACCTGCCATGAACGACAGTCAGACCGTTTCCCAACCAGCCCGCGATAGTCGGAAGGCGCAGCGCGTGGCGATTTTAACCTATACGCGCCAGCTCGTTGCCGAAACGCTCCGTGTCGACCCCTCCGAGATTGATATTCATGCGTCGTTCGTAGAAATGGGTGCTGATTCGCTCGTGTTGGTCGAAGCGGTGCGAATCGTCGAGGATAAACTTGGCGTCAAACTCGAGATCCGCCAGTTCTTTGAAGAGATCACAACGATCGAGAGCCTTGTCGATTATTTGGTAGACCGCACGACGTTCGGACTTCCGCCATCGGCGAGCGCGGTGTGGCCCGCCCCGACCGCGTCTTCCGTCACCCCGACGGCGGCTGTACCACTTAGCCGTTCACCCGCGGTATCCAACGGTGCGGCCGCGGCTTCACAACTCGGTATGAGATCAGACGGAACGACTTTGGAGCAGATTGTGCTCGCCCAGACGCAGCTAATGATCCAGCAATTGTCCCTGTTGCAGGGCGTCTCGCCTTCGGCTGTCGCTCCGCCACAAATCCAGCAGCCCGTCCCCGCCGAAACCTCTCCCACCTCGGGGGGGCGCCCTCTCGCGTCGCAACCCATTTCGGGGCCCGCCCTCTTACCAGAGTCTCCCCCGCTGCCAGAGGCAGCCGAGGATCGGTCTTCTCCTCTCAGAGCTCTGGCCAGTCCGATTTCTCCGAGCCCCCGGAGCATGGACCCGCGCCAGGAAAAACACCTCGCGGCTCTAATTGCGCGATACGAGAAGAAGACCCCGAAATCCAAAGCGCTGGCACAAGCCTGCCGGCCAGGTTTGGCCGACAGCCGGGCCACCATCGGGTTCCGCTTCTCGACTAAGGAAATGCTCTATCCGATCACCGGGGCCGAGGCGCTGGGTTCCCGGTTGCGCGATGTCGATGGCAACTCGTACATCGATCTCACCATGGGGTTTGGCGTGCTGCTGTTCGGCAACCGCCCTGACTTCATGAACGGGATCATCGAGGCGGAAATCCAGCGGGGTTTCCAGCTCGGCCCGCGGTCTGATCTGATGCAGGAGGTGACAACCCTTTTCACAGAATTAACAGGACACGAGCGGGTCGCATTTACCAACTCTGGCACCGAAGCGGTCATGATTGCTCTGCGTCTCGCCCGCACGGCAACTGGCCGCTCCAGCATCGCCCTGTTCGAAGGCTCTTACCACGGGCATTCGGATGGAACCCTTGCCAAGACGGTCCGCGCCAACGGAGAACTTCGGTCTGAGCCGGCGGCACCTGGCGTGCCGCCAAACGTCGCCAAGGACGTTCTCGTGCTCGAATACGGGACTGCGGAAACGCTCGAAGTTCTACGGGCGCACGCGCACGAACTGGCGGCAATTCTGGTGGAACCCGTCCAGAGCCGGCGTCTTGACTTTCAACCGGTCGAGTTCTTGCGGCAATTAAGGACCCTGACCGAGCAATCGGGCACAGCCCTTGTTTTTGACGAAATGATCACAGGGTTCCGTGCTCACCCCGGCGGGACACAGGTGATGTTCGGCATCAAGGCCGATATCGCGACCTACGGCAAGATCCTCGGCGGCGGGATGCCGATCGGTGCTGTCGCCGGAACAGGTCGTTTCTTGAACGGCATAGACGGCGGTCTGTGGCAATACGGCGACAGATCCTACCCGAGCGCCACCAGGACCTATTTTGGCGGCACCTTCTGCCAGCATCCGTTCGCGATGGCCGCCTGCCGAGCGGCTTTGCGCCACCTCAATGCGCAAGGGCCCGCTCTGCAGGAACGACTGAACCAACGGACAGCGGATCTAGCGGACACGCTCAATGCGTATTTCCGAGAAGAGGAACTGCCCCTGCGGGTTTCCCATTTTTCCTCTGTCTTCCGGCTGGAGTTTTCCGGAAACCTGGAGGTGCTGTATTACCACCTGTTGGAAAAGGGCGTCTACATTTGGGAATGGCGCAATTGCTTCCTCTCTACCGCGCATACGGACGCGGATCTGGCGTTTGTCGTCCAAGCGATCAAAGATAGCGTCGGGGAGCTGAGGCACGGTGGATTTCTGCCCGAGCGACGATCCGCGCCTTGGCGGTCCGGGCCATACCGGAATGGAAGCGGAGAGCCGGTGGCAACCGGGCCAGCGGCGACACCGGCCCCAGCCGCGGCCAATACCGTCCGCTCGGCAGACCCACGCGGGTTTTGGTTTCGGCATAATTCCAAACTGAGCCATCGGGATGCGGTCGCCGCTGAACCGTTGCCGAGGCAGTCGGTCGGACAGAAACACCGAAAGTTGGCCTTCGGGCTTTCCTACTTCGGCCCTTACCCCGCTGCATTTACCGACGATAAATACGACCTGCTCCTGGAGAGCGCGCGCTATGGCGATCGCGAGGGATTTCACGCCATATGGGTTCCCGAGCGGCATTTCCACGAATTTGGCGGATTTTCGCCCAATCCTTCCGTCCTGGCTGCTGCGCTGGCGCGGGAGACCAGGCGCATCCAGCTGCGCGCGGGCAGTGTGGTACTACCTCTGCATGATCCGATTCGGGTGGCCGAAGAATGGGCACTGGTCGATAACCTGTCTGGCGGACGAGTTGGCGTCGCCTTTGCCTCGGGCTGGCATCCCAACGACTTTGTCTTTGCTCCTGATGCGTATGGGCACCATCGAGAGTTGACCTTCGAGGGTGTTGAAACCGTACGTCGGTTGTGGCGGGGAGAAAGGATCACTAGGCGAGGCGGCCAGGATTGCACTGTCGAACTCAGCATCTACCCTCGTCCCAAGCAAACCAGTCTGCCCTCTTGGCTCACCATTGTGAACAACCCCGACACTTATCGCAAAGCCGGCGAAGCGGGTGTTGGCGTTCTCACCAATCTGATGGGCCAATCGATTGATGACCTCGCCGCCAATGTCGCCATATACCGGGAAGCGTTGGCAGCACACGGGCACGAGCCCTCTGAAGGGAATGTGGCCGTGCTGATACATACCTACCTGGGCGCCGACGCTGACCAGGCCGTCGATACCGCGCGCCAGCCATGTGCGACTATCTCCTGTCCAGCATCGGCCTGTTCCAAAGAATGGCTCAGAGCGAGCGGAAGGCGATGGATATTGACCGCTTGACCCGGGCAGACAAGGCCTACCTCGTGCAGAGCGCTTATGAGAAATACGTCGCGTCGAGCGCTTTGATTGGCTCTCCGAAAAGCTGCACTCCAATTCTGGACCGTCTCGTCGATATCGGCGTTAACGAACTTGCTTGTTTTGTGGATTTCGGCATCGCCCGTGAGTCTGTGCTCGAGGGACTGCCCTACCTCAACGAACTCAGAAGACAGTACCTGGGAAACAGCACCGCCCGTCTCAGTATCTCGCGCCTCGACCAGGAACTTGCATCCTTTCCGTCGAGCGAGGCGCAAAGACAGTTGTGGGTTCTGGCAAGGCTCACCAATGACGGGTGTCGTGCTTACAACGACCCGGCAGCTTTTCTATTGCGCGGCCAGCTCGATGAGGAAGCCTTGCGGCAGGCTTTGGAGCAGGTTGTTGCACGGCATGAGTCGCTGCGCACCACCTTCGACCAGACCGGCGAGTACCAAATAATCCATCCGCCTGAGGCGATGGAGCTGGAGATTGTTGATCTTTCCACCGAGGGCAATCCTGAGGCTCACCTTCACGATTGGCTATCGGAACATACCGAACATCTCTTCGACTTTGTGAAGGGTCCACTGTTTCACGCCCTGCTGTTCACGCTCGAAGCGGAGCGACATGTCCTGATCCTATCGGCCCATCATATAATCAGTGATGGACCTTCAATGGGGGTCATCCTCAATGAACTCACGGCTCTCTATGAGGCGGCTCATCGCGGTCAGATCGCCGAGCTGGAGTCACCGATCCAATACCGCGACTTTGTTCGTTGGCAAACAGAGAACAAAAATGCTGAAGCCATGGCCGGGCACGAGGCCTATTGGCTGCGACAATTCGCGGGGCCCATTCCGGCTTTGGAACTGCCGAGCGATCGGCCACGCTCGCCGGTCATGACTTATAACGGCGCCCGCGAATGGGCAGAAATCGCACCCAGGCTGCTGCAGGCAGTCAAGAAAATCGGCAGTGCTTATGGCAGCACTCCGTACATGGTCCTTTTCGCCGTGTATTCTGTCCTGCTACACCGTTTGAGCGGCCAGAACCAGGTGATCATTGGGGCCCCGTATGCTGGCCGCGCGCTTGCGGGCGGCAAGCCGCTGGTTGGCTATTGCATCCACCTTCTTCCCATCGCGAGCACGGTGACCGAGGAAATACGTTTTAGCGACCATCTGCGTGAGATCCGACTCACCTTACTGGACGCGTACGAGCACGAAGACTATCCCTTTGCCAGACTGATCGACAAACTCAACCTGAAGCGGGACAGCAGCCGCTCTCCGCTCCTGAGCACGATTTTCAACCTGGAACGGCAGTTCGATGGGCAGGCAATAGCTGGGCTCGAGGTCGAAGGCTACCGACAGCCGATCGGCTTTACCCGTGTCGATCTGACCCTGACGATATACCTGGCAGGGCCGAAAGCAGTATTGGAATGCGATTACAATACCGATCTGTTTGATGCCGCGACAATTCAGCGCCTGCTTGGTCAATATCAGACCTTGCTGGAATCGGTCACGGTGGATCCGGATCAAGCGTTGGCGACACTACCATTGCTGACCGAGGAGGAATGCCGTCGTCAGGTCCGCGAGTGGAATAAAACCGAACCGGTAGCCGTAACCCGCTGCGTCCATGTGTTATGGCAAGCGCGAGTAGCACAACATCCGGATCGGGTCGCGCTGGTGGAGGAAGGCGGCGACGTCCGATGTTTCACTTACAATGATCTCAACCACCGCGCCAACCGGCTGGCTCATCACCTTCATCGCCTTGGGGTTGGTCCCGACCAACGGGTCGGCATTTGCCTCAAGCGCTCGTGGCAGCTCATGGTTGCGCTTCTGGCAACCCTCAAGGCCGGCGGCGCCTATGTACCGCTCGATCCGGCGTACCCGGGCCCGCGTCTGGCGCTGATGCAAACGAATGCGCGAATTGCCGTTTTGCTCACCCAGGAAGATCTTCTGGCGGAATTATCCGAGCTCCCGGACCGAGTGTGTTGTCTCGATCGAGAGTGGGACGAAATCGAGCGCGGATCAGCACAAAATCCCGACAGCGGAACAAGTCCTGACAATCTGGCCTATGTGATTTATACCTCCGGCTCGACTGGGACACCCAAGGGGGTGATGATCACGCACCGGGGTCTGGCGAACTACCTCGAATCGGCCGTCCAGACCTATTCTGCGGAAGAGGGAGACGGCGCGCCGGTTCTCGGTTCGATCGGTTTCGACGCCACAGTGACCAGCTTGTTCGTACCGCTCCTGGCCGGACGCCAGGTCGTGTTGCTGGCCGAGCGCGGAGAACTCGAGGCTCTGGCCGCATTGCGCCGCTCCGCGCGCATGTTCAATTTTATCAAACTGACGCCAGCCCACTTGGAAATACTTAACGGGATGTTTGCTGGCGAGCCTCCATCCGCCATGACGCGCTTGGTGGTTCTCGGGGGAGAGGCGCTTTTAGG
>Ga0182034_10001240_pt1 | contig 12462 bp, 6 predicted proteins | sample flu12Cox44000172_FD_125972 | JGI IMG/M metagenome (GOLD analysis project Ga0182034, IMG submission 125972) | Lab enrichment of tropical soil microbial communities from Luquillo Experimental Forest, Puerto Rico - flux4day.12C.oxic.44.000.172 | ecosystem: Environmental > Terrestrial > Soil >... | reverse complement strand
GGCTTTAAAGATCCCGAGGGCGCTGCCAAGGCTCTTGCTGCTCTCCGAGATGGTCCCTCCAAGGTGCATGTCGCGCCGCGAACACGGAAGCTCTATAGGAAGTTGGAGCCCGAGCTATTATATTGGTGCGGGCGTGTCGCCGATCCGGATTCCGCTTTGAACCGGTTCGTCCGATTTGTGGATGGATACGGAATCCGTGGCCTTCTATTCGAGACTTTGGTGGCCAGTCCGAAGCTGCTTGAACTCCTTATCCGTCTGTTTGACGCCAGCGCGATCTTCAGTGAAATTGTGATTCGGCGTCCCCAGTTGATCGAAGAAGTTGCGCGCGGCAAAACGCTCGGAACGGCGCTTGGTAAACAGCAGTTTCTCGAGGGTCTGAAAGGTCATGATGAAAACCTGCCGCTGTTGGATTGGGTAAGGTTCTACCGTCGAGGGGAAGTGCTCCGCATTCTTTTGCGAGATGTTCTCTCGTTCGCTTCGTATGAAGAGTTGCAACTGGAAATGACCTACCTTGCCGAGGCGTGCCTGGAATTTTTTGCCGCCCATCTGGAAAAAGCAAACGAGCTGAGCGTCCTGGCTCTGGGCAAATTTGGCGGCAGGGAACTATTTTATGGCGCCGATCTGGATGTTGTTTTTATCGGAAATGAAATCAGCGCGGCCGAACGCTTGATCCATGCGATGATGGCGAGAACGGGTGAAGGGAGCGTATTCCCAATAGATGCACGATTAAGGCCGGAGGGTGAGAACGGCGTGTTGGTGGTGCCTTTAACCGCGTATAGCAATTACTTCGAGCACCGGGCACAATTTTGGGAGATGCAAGCGCTTACCAAGGGCCGTGCTCTGTTTGGGCCCGAGTCGGACTCCCTTCGCGACACGGTGACCACTATCTGGATGCGAGCGAGCGAAACACCCGAACTCAAACAACAAATTTATAAAATGTACCAGCGGATCACGAAAGAAAGGGCAAAAGGAGATGACTTCGCACATTTTAAAACCGGAAAAGGCGGGTTGATCGGCATCGAGTTCCTTGTGCAATATCTTCAAATGAAGAATCGTGTGATGGAAACAAACACGCTTCGTGCGATTGATCGACTTAGCTCCTCGGTTGGCGTGACGGAACTCGATACAGTGAGGTCGACCTACACTTTTTTGCGTCGCATCGAATCGGCCCTGCGCCGTTACTCCAACAGTTCTGTGTCGCAACTTCCTTCGCGAAAGGAAGAACTCCGCACGCTTGCGCGCCGTCTTGATTTCTCAACCGGGGAAGAGTTCCTGCAAGCGTATGATGCGCGGCGTCAGCAGGCTCAGCAGATCATCGAAGAACATCTTTCGTAGGTTGTGATTGCCTGGCCGCGGGTTCGGAGTTTGGAATTCTGTATTCTGCAATCCAAAGTCCTCCGGAAGGTGTCGAGAACCGCCTAAAACGGAATCGGGTGCTCGAGGTGCGTATACCAAAAGAGAATTTGGAATACATCAAGCCTTGACTTTTGTGATGTGAATGCTATTCGCGTGACTGACCGTCTGCGTGAGACCCAAATCATTAGACATCCTCAATTAAACGATTCCCGATGCCCGCATTATTGGTTCGGAACATGAAGACTGAGACCACCCAGGTCGAAAAGGCCGCGACGGTGGTCGTCAGAAAGATCCGTGATGCGATTCTGGATGACGTTTTCAAACCTGGAGACTGGCTCCCGGAGGTGGACCTGGCGAAAAGATTCGAGGTCAGTCGCTCGCCTATCCGCGAAGCGCTGCAAGCCCTTGAGAAGGAGGGCACCGTCATCACCGAGCCTTATAAAGGGGCGGTCGTAAAGCCTCTCTCGCCAGAGGAAGTCTTGGATATCGCGGAGCTGAGATTGGCCGTCATTACGTTGGCGGCCAGAGCGGCCTACCGTTATCTCTCCCCGGCTGATTTTGACCTTGCTTACGGGCTCGCAAGAAAAATAACCCGAAGCAGCAGTGCTAAAGAACACTTTGAATGCAATCGCCGTTTTTGGGATATCCTATTCGAGGGACCCCGACGCCCCATTCGTTGGGAGGTGTTCAGGCAACTGGACGACCGAATGGCCCGCTATTACCCGTTATTCCACAAGGTCTTCCCAGATCCGGCGACCAGGCCGCGGCAACAAGAGGTGCTAATCGAATTCTGCCGAAAAGGTAAAGTCGATGAGGCAGTCCGCGCCTTCAAGAAGGATTATTTGCAAGTTGTTCACCAGATGGTTGACTATCTTGAGACGGGGGAGTCTGCTCACCCCCCTCGTTGAGCAATTTTTCTCGGTCACCATTGCGTTGAAAAGACAGACCTCTTGGCTTACTGCAGCGCCGGCCGGAATTTCACAACGTTTCACGGCGCCGACGGAGCGGACGCCCTCCAGGAACTCGGCCAGCAATGGCTATGCGGTGGCGGCAACGATGATAGTCGCGGGTGCGATTGGGGTTCAGAGTTTGGCATTCAGGGTTCGGGAGTTCTGAATTCTGTATTCTGTATTCTAACTTCTGTCTTCTGTATTCTGACCTCGTAATGAACCATCTCCACCTGTTCAATCATGCCGTGGACGCCTGGGAATACAATCTCGCCGATTGGCTGGAGCAATGTTCGATCGAATGTCTCTCGGGTAAGGAAGCATGGTTTGTGACCGGGTCCTACATGCAGGCAAATTGGCTGCGACGCATGACCCTCACTGAAGGCAAGGCACTTTTCGGAATCCAGTTCTTCGATGTTCGGCTACTGCGACAACATCTTTGCAAATTGTTTGGCCTTCCTGGTCCTTCCTTTGGTCATGAAACCTTGCGCATTCTGCTCGAGGCCGCCGCGCTCGAGAACGAATACACAGCAGCCTCGAGCCTTCTGGACGCGCTTGATGACCTGGCCGGCAGCGGCTGGCTAGCGAGGAACGGTGTGGATTGCGCCTTCCGCGCGCTTCGGATTCCTAAATACTTGGAACACGCCGTCAAGCAGCTCACAGGCTCCGAATACTGGAAGCCCAGAGTCGACTTGGTTCTACTGGAACGCGCGATTTGCAACGAAAATCTTTCTCTGGGTGTGTACGGTCTTGACGCCGAAAATTTCAAGGATCTCAACTTGCTAGTTGTGGCTTCAAGAGCGGCAGCTCGAAGCGATTTCTGGTTTGCGCAACCGCTCGGAAAGGAAGGAGCCGCGTTCGAATGGATCTGGGCACTTGAACGAGGACTCAATGCGGAGGCGATCGTGTGTCCAACCGGCAACGCGCCAAGACCGTATGAGAATTTCCTGGCCCATTGGCAAGGCAGGGGAGAACGAAACGTGAAATCCCCCGAGATACTGGTTGCAAACCGTTGGTATGAAGAGGTCGAAGGCGTCGTTGCGCAGGTTTGTCGCGCTCTAAGCGGGGACGCGAAAGATGTACTCGTGGTCGCTCCGGAAAACTCGGCGACGGGTCGAGCGCTGGTTCGCCAGCTTGTTTCCCGCGGGATCGCTGTCGTTGACGAATTTCGAGAAATGACATTGCCGTCCTCGTTGATTCAGATCCAGATGGAGATCGCCAGGTATCTTGCCGAAGAAGCTGAGCCTGAGCTCTTCCTGAGCATTGTCCAACGGTTGTTGCGATCTCCGCAATGCTTCAAAGAATTTCGTGCGGCGGTATTCCGTGCATTTGAGGATCTGCAGACCCGGTCGGTAAACAGGCTGATCACGGAGCGGCTGCGCGAGCGGTTTGGGTGGTTGGCTGACCTGGAATCGGCTTTGGGGGTATGGCCCCAGGAGGACAATGGGAAGGCGCTCCAGCAGCGCTGGGAATTGTTGCTGGAGCGGCTGGCTAATACATGCGCGAGATTTCCGGGCGAGCTCATTCAACTGACGTGGTCAATGGTGGAGTTGGAACCGCTCTGGCATGAGGTGGGGGTTTTCCTGGACGGGCGCACTCTATCGGGACGCCTCTTTCTCAAATATTTATGCGAACTTCTTTCAGCCCAAGCACGTCGTCCGCATCCAGGTTCACATCATCGGTATGCGAAAGTTGTTGTCGCGCCTCCGTCAAAGGCTCACGCCACTTCATGGGACTACGTCATCCTGACAGATGCGATATCGGACGGGTGGACTCCGGCCCCCGCTGCGAATTCCGTTTTGACCGATGAAGAAAGGATGCGGCTCAGGAGGGATGGTTACTTTCTAGCTGTGGCTTCTGAGAAACGCCAGGTTTGCCAGGAGCGCATCCTGCAACTTGCCTACCACTCGCGAAAGCATCTTGTCCTTGCGCGCTACGAACGCGATGAAAAAGGAATCGAGATCGATGCGAACGATCTTGGAACGTTTGCAGAGGAGTTCCTGAAGGCCAAAGTGACTCGGATTGACGCCCTTCCGAAGACGGCTAACCGGATGCCATTCTTTGCGACGGTCTGGTCAAACCGCTTGAATCCCGAACTGCCGTTTGACGAATATTTTCTCAATTTTCGAGAAGCAGGTCTAGCGAGGGTGTCGTGGCATCCGTCGGCCTTGGAAACCGTTTTCAAAACTCCGGCGACATTTGCATTCAAAGCTATCTACGGCTGTGAGCGCGAGTTTGATCGGGCGTTTTTTCGGTCTGCACAAATGACCGTCGGACGCCTAGCTCATCGATGGCTCCAGAGCGCGTTTGGTAATAAGGCGGGGTTTGCTTCCTTCGGTCAATCATCCCTTCGGATTCCCGAACAAGCGAGCGCACTCTTTCGAGGCCAGCTGGAAATCGCTTACCTCAGAACGAGGTCTGAAAAGCCGAGGCCTGATCTTTGGTGGGAAACGATTCTGAATAAGGCGTTTTCGTTGGCGCTACGGATGCTCGAGCGCGCCGGCGGGTATTTCGATCCGCACGCCTATTATCAATCAGAAGGCGAACTGTCAGGGATCTGGCATTCAACTGAGGGTGATCTGGCGTTGGACGGAAGAACCGACTTGATTTTATCCGATCTGGCGCAGTTGGAGAATGCTTCGGTTCAAATCATTGATTTCAAGACCTCGAAACGGGTTCGCACTTTCGACCAGGAGAATGGCGACGGCCTCCAATTTCTTGGTTATCAGCTTTTGGCAAAGGTCAACGGTGCTCGGAAGGTTGAACTGATCATTGTTACGCCTGATCAGTCGAAAGAAATCGAGTTGCCATCGGACGCAGACCTTGCATCCCAGATTAATCTCCTGGCCCGTCTCCAGAGCTCGCAGTCGTTTGGCTGCCGGGCTGGTGTGAAATGGGATATTACCGAACGACTTCCGATCGCAACGCTTTCGATTGCTCCCGATGTCCTTGAGCGAAAGCTGGCTTTGACGTGGAAGTGATAAGAGAGAAGAGGGAAGACAGAAGACAGAAGACAGAAGTCAGAATTCTGAAACCCGGAACTCCAAACTCCAACCCCACCGCATGGCCATTGCTGGCCCATCTCCTGGAGGCAGTCCCTCCCAAAAATGGGCGAACTGGGAACGGCGAGTACGAGGACGACGACGAGCACGAGTACGATGGTTGCCACCTGGCAGAACTCTGAACGGTGAACGGCGAACGGTGAACAGATGCAAAGGGGCAAGGCTTCGCTTAGTTTCGGCTCCAATGCAAAGGGCCGTTAGCAATCCAGATCAGGCCGCAATAGATCGCTTTTGCCGGGAGATTGACAAAAACTTCTCCCTGATCGCCGGGGCAGGTGCTGGAAAAACCCGCGCGATTGTCGAACGGATCGTAACAATCGCGCTAAAAGGCGGCGCTGATTTGTTGCCCCGTCTTGTGGTCGTGACTTACACGAACAACGCGGCACGCGAATTTAGACGCCGAGTCCGGTCAGCGCTCCTGGAACGAATGAGCCGTGAATCCGCACGCACTGTTCTCGAGAAACTTGAGCTGACGTTCTTCGGCACAATTCACAGTTTCTGCATGAAACTGATCCGGGAGCATCAGGCCGATCTGCGTTTGCCGGATCGTTTGACTCCTCCGGGAGCCTGCGCCCGAAACCAACTCTGGGAAGCACTTGTTTGCAAAGCCGCGTTCAATGTTAGATTCGCCGACGATCCACTTGTAAAAGAGCTCCTGCGGTTCTGTACCTGGCAAGATGTCCTCAATATCGCGCAAAGAATCATCGAACCGATTCTTTGCAAACCGGAATCTCCTACTCCTCCCGCTTTGGATCTGGAGCCGCTGCGCTGTTGTTCCGTGAAATCCCAAAGTGCTCTTGCGCGCGACGAACTTTTGAAGAATTTCGACCGGTTGATAGCGGATATCGCGGCGGGCAAAACATCGCTGCAGATTCCTGTCCCTGACAGCAAGGCCGAGGGGTTGATTAGGGCTTATCAAGCAGTTGCGGGACCTCTGATCAGCTGGCTTGAAGACGTTTCATTGTCCGTTGCAAGCGGGATTGCATTCGAGTTTCAAAGGCATTGTTGGCGTCTCGGCATCGTGACCTACGACGACCAAATTACACTTTGTAAACGCCTTCTAACAGATCAGCAGATTCTCGATCAGCTCCGAAGACGCGAATACATAGTAATTCTCGATGAGGCGCAGGACACAGCGTTGCCTATGTTCGAAATCTTGCTTGAACTTACGCGTCCGGCAGGCGCACCCGTCGGATCATGGCCGGATTCCGGGTCGGGTCCGCGCCAAGGCCGCTTTTGTATGGTTGGCGATCCGCGCCAGACAATTTATGAGCGCGCTGGGATCCAGTTTTATCAAAAACTGAATGAAGCGTTCCGCCGGAGGATTGGCGGTGAACTGGTTTTATTTCGAGTAACCAGGCGCTGCGCTGCGGCGGTGGTTGCTGCTGTTAATCGCGTTTTTCGAAACTCGACACTCACCGAGCAGGAAATGCGTTATGACGACCTTGTTGCCTGCGAAGCGACCGGTGAAGGCTATGTGGGTCGAATCCAGATTCCGGCGCTCGGCGCGACCCTGACACAGGTCGAGAAGATCTTTGAAGAAGAGTGTCGTGTTCTTGCCGGCTGGCTTGCCGAACAAAAAAAAGCGGGGCTTGGAATTCGATCCTGGAACCAGCTCGCGATACTGGCGCCGAGGCACGATTGGTTGATTGCCTGCGCCGTTCATCTCGAAAAGGCCGGCCTGCAATACCGGTATCGGAACCAGAAGATTCCTTGGAGCAATCAGCCCGCCTTTACCTGGCCGGTGGCGTTGCTTTACACCGTGGCTCATCCGTGGGACCGATTTGAACGCATCGGTGTCCTCCGGGAAATTTTTGCGATATCCGACGCCGATCTTGCGGAATGGGTTACGGATGCCGACAACGCCAGCCCAGCGTTGATAGAGGCGCAAAGAGTGTTAGCGAATATCGAGGACGAACTGGCCCGCGCGCCTCGTCCAACGCTCGGACGCATTGTCGACCGGCTTTTCGTTGAGTGCCAGTTGGCAGCCCGCTTTAGCATACTTGATGTTGATCCCGCCGAACTCGAAACGTTCCGCCTTCTGGCATTCGAAGCTGAAGGAAAACTGTTGCACGATTGGGTGGACGAATTGCTGGCTCTGCTGATTGAGAGTGCCGGCGAATCATTCGCATCGGCCGATGCGATCGAATTGATAACAACCTTTTCCGCCAAGGGGTTGGAATGGGACCTGGTAATTCCGCTCGGGTTTGGTCGCAGGATCTATCCGGGCCGAAATACCGGCTATCCGCTTTTTGTTACGAATGGCTCTGACCAGCGTATTATCTGGAATGCTGCGAGCCAGAGTGCCGCCAGAGATGAGCCCGACGGGCTCCATGCCGCCTGGCGCCGTTTGCTTTACGTTACGCTGACCCGGGCAAAACACTCGCTGCTTATTCCGGCGATGAACTACGTCGACCCGAAAGACTCGTTCGCAGCGGCCTCTGGCTTCAATCTGGCCGAAATTGCGGAATGCGTCGGCCCGCTCAGGTCAATCCCGAAAACGTCGCGCGACACTTGGACCCAGCTCGATTTTTCGATTGATGTCCTAGATTTCAAGCAGGCGGCCGCCCGATCCCTGACTGTGCCTGATTTGATTCGCCCTCACGCATTGGCGAAGGACGACGAGGTTGTGGAGAGTCAGTTCACGGAGGAGGCGGGGACCTACTCCTACGGCCGCTGGTGGCACCTTTGGATCGAGAAATTTCCCTGGAAAGCCTCGCGCAACGAGCAAGAGGCGTACACGGCCTCGATCGAACCTGAGCTGTTGTTTGTAGACCGCGCCCGCAAAGAAACCGTGCTCTTTCTAAATTCTTCAGCGCTCAACACAATTCTTTCCAGAGGCAAATGGTACCGTTCGGAAGTGAGTTTTTCGTTTCCAAAGGACGGAGCGAACTGGATCGAAGGTGTCATCGATCTTGTTGTCGGGACTCAGTCCGACGAACTCTGGATTATCGATTGGAAAACCAACCAGATTCCTTCTGAAACAACCGAGGAATCTTTTGTCGCCGATCTCCGCAGAAAATATCTTCCCCAACTCGAGGCATACCGCGAGGTAATCGAGGAAGGGTTTCATAAGCGCATCGCCAGGCTCCTGATCTATTCGACCGTCGCAGGGCGGTTTGTGTAGAAAACGTTCAAGGTTCGGGGTTCGAGGTTTTGGGGTTCGGAGTTCGGGGTTCGGGTTCCAGGGGTCTGATTTTTGTATTCTGACTTCTGACTTCTGTGTTAATTCCCGTCTCCCAGCACGCTCCTTTCAAGACGGATGTATTCGCCCATTGACCATGCCTGGAATGGACAGCCTCGCGGGGTGTGAGGAGGTTCCGCGTCCGCAATCTCAGAAATGTGACCGATGCCCGCGTTATTCATGTGCTCCATGAGCGGACGCAGGAACCGTTCGCGCGCCTCAGCTTTTGCCTCGGGCGCGCCTTTTCTTATGCGGAGCCACGCCTCGACAAACGGTCCGATAAGCCACGGCCATACGGTACCTTGATGGTAGCTTCCGTCGCGTTGTGCGACGCCACCCTCGTAGTGCGGGGCGTACGCTGATTCCTTTGGGCCCAACGACCTGAGCCCGATCGGTGTTAACAGGTTAGCCTCCACGGTTTCGACAACGCGACGGGCCTTCTCACCTTCGAGCAAGGAAAGCGGAAGACCGCCGACCGCAAAGATTTGATTCGGGCGCAGGGAGCCATCGTTGATGCCGGCCCGATGATCGCAATCAACGACGTCGAACAAACTCCCGGTGGCTCCGTTCCAAAATCGGACTTCGAAACTTGCCTTCCCTCTTGCAAAAAGATCGCTCCGCCGCTGCGAGAAACGGCCGGCGATCCATAGGGCGTTTAGCCAGAGAGCCTGTACCTCCACAGGCTTGCCTATGCGAGGTGTAACGACCCGGTCGCCAACCTTGGCATCCATCCATGTGAGCTGAACGCCTGGCTGGCCGCAAGCCAGCAAGCCATCAGGATCTGCGCGGATATTGAACCTTGTTCCCTCGGTGTAGCCGGTCAGGATCGCCTCAACAGCCGTTCGAAATTTCAGGATATCGGAAGTGTCGACCGGCGCCTCGGAAGTCTGGCTTTCCCGGAGCCGAAGGTAATCATGGACGGCGATGATGTACCACAATGAGGCGTCGACCGAATTGAATTCCGGCGTTTCTCCACGATCGGGGAACCGATTTGGGAGCATCCCTTCTGAAACTGCGCCTGCCCATTGAACAAGAATGTCGCGGGCTTCGCGCAATCGGCCTGTTGCCAGGCACAAACCACGCAGGGCAATAAAGGTGTCCCGGCCCCAATCTCCAAATCAGGGATACCCGGCAATAATTGTTTTTCCTTCGCCTCGCTTGACGAGGTAAGCGTCGCCGGCGCGGTGAAGCGCCGAAGGAAAGCTATTGCGACGGCTTTGTTCCTGGCTCCTGAGCAAGCCGAAATGTGCTTGGGCGGATTGAGCTCCCTTAGTCGAAGCTGTTTCCGAGGAAAGGATCCAAACCGCCTGACCCTCAGAGATATTCCATTCGAATACACCCGGGGAGGCCAAGTCTTCTATGCAATCCAATCCGCGCTTTTGCTCCTCGACGTAAAGGAAGTTGCGGTACCAGCAGGGATCATGGGCATAGCTGCCATTACTTTGAGCGCACAGGATCGGCAGATTCTGGTAAGGATGCCATCTTACTGCATCGGCAGTTTGAGTCGCTTCGAAGCGGAACGAGCCGTTCTCGTGATGGATGGAGTGAAAGTCGCGTCCCGAAAGCAGCGGACGGATTCGCAGCTTCGCTGAACCGGAGAAATCGCCGCGCAGCTTCCAGGAAAGCGCGACAGTCGGGGCTCCATGGATTGCAAAGAGCTCCTGTGCAATGTACAGACCTCCCCGAAGATGAAATGTCCAGACCGGCCAGGGGTCGAGAACAAAGGAACTCAACCTGCTTGCGCCATCCGGATAAAGCACGTCCGGGGCGTACCGCTGCGATGAGATCGCGATGGTCTCACCGAATACCTCGATCCAGGCCTCAAAGCCGTTGACGAGGACCGCGCGCCCGGCGGGGGGTTGCGGTGGCGGGGACAAGCAGGCCGTGATAGCGGCGCGTCCGAATGCCCGAGACGGTGCCGCTGGCGAAGCCGCCAAGACCATCAGCTTCAAGCCATTCGGCGTCGGGGGAGGGTGGAAGTTCCGGGAACATCGATGCGCTAAAATCCTTCGAGAGCAAAACCGGTTCTTAGAATCCTTGAAACGCAAAACAACGCAACCGCGAATGTGCGGATACCAAGAAAGTGCGGATGCGGAAAAACTAGGCTCATCTGCAAGTAGTGTCCTGTCCCCGAAATAAGCATGCCTTTCGCCGCAGGCCAGTTGACTGTTTTTCAAGGCGCGAGCGACGATCATATCTAAATATGCGCCCTCCTCGCGCCTTGCCGGCGTCCCATTTTGATCGCAACGAAAGATATGCTTATTTCGGGGACAGGACACCAGTTTTGCTTTTCAAGGATTCTCCGCTGAAACATGATAGTTATTTGCGTCCTAGCGATGCTTAGGCGACGATCTAAAAGGTTAATAGCTTTCCTTTCTGGAAACCCTTGCCAAGGATCTGAAGGGAAAGGAGATTTAAACCCGGGAATTTTCAATGAACGAGAACTTAGACCTGCTCCGGCAGAAATATTGCCGGCCTGCTATCGCCACTGGCAAAGGGACAAATTACCTCTTCCCTTTGGAGAAAGGGTGTGAGGAGGGGAGAACCCTTCTTGCTAAAGCACCAAAAACGCTCCTTCGCCTTCAAGAATTCAGTCCATATGGTCTCCACCAGACCTATAGAGACGAAGCTACCGGTTTGGAATTACCGGTTTTCGCCGTGTTCGACTTGGAGGGTAAACATCGACTCGTCTTCGAAATCACCACGGATTCGATTGCTGCGGCGGCTGAACCCAGGAGCCTTCCCTCTTACCTTCCGTTTCAGACGACCCAGGCATCGGTAAGGGAGATAAACAAAGGCAGAATCAAGGGCGAACTAGTGGCAACCCGAATCGCGCTAATCCTGGGAATCATCCCTGCTTTGATCTATTTCTTCTCCGGCAACATTGCTATGCCGGGCGTTGCAGAAGCCGGCATCCTTGTAGGAGGATGGGTCCTCGGCTGTGGCGGTCACTTGCAGTTCGACGTACGGCCCGGCGGCGGCAAAGTCCCAGAACGACCGCGCACCGTGCGCGTGTAGCAGCGACGCGATCCGGGTGGTGTCGCTGAGGATTCCGGTGACGTTGCTGGCCGCTGAGAACGACCCGATCTTCAACGGCCGGGCAGCGTGGCGGACAAGTTCACCTTCCAATGCGGCGAGGTCGATGTGGCCGTCCACGTCCTGCGGGATGACGACCACGTCAGCGATCGACTCACGCCACGGCAGCTCGTTGGAGTGATGCTCGAACGGGCCGATGAAAACCACCGGCCGCTCATTGCGCGGCACCAGGTCGCTGAGCCGGTAGCGATCCTCGAGTTGCGACGGGATGCGGATACCGAGGATGCCGATCAGCTTGTCGATCGCGCCCGTGCAGCCGGAGCCGGCGAAGATGACGGCGTACTCGTCGTCCGCACCGACCGCGCGGTGAATGATGGCGCGGGCGTCCTCACGCAGCCGCGTTGTCTGCAGCCCGGTTCGGCTGGACGCAGTGTGCGTATTGGCATACCGCGGTAGGACCTCGTCGCGGACGAAGTCCTCCAGGAACGACAACGCCCTGCCAGAGGCGGTGTAGTCGGCGTAGGTCACGCGGCGGGGCCCATACGGGCCGTTTATGACGTGGTCCTCGCCGATCACCGACTCACGGATGCGCCGTAGCAGCGGCGCATCCGTGAGTCCCCCATGCATGACAGCCGACCGTTCAGGGCAACTGGACGTAGCCGTGGCGTGCCTTCCAGAGGAAGTACTTCTCGAAACCGAGCTTCATCAGGTGTGCCTGCGGTCCGGGGATGAGCACGCCGTGCTTGCGTGGTGGCAGCATTTTGTCGGCCAGGATGATAACCCCGTTGTTGCCGGCGTCCATGACACATACGGCCGGGATGTCGCCGAACGCCCTGGCGTGCTTCGGTGCTTGCCCGCGGATCTGCGCGGCGATGTT
>Ga0182034_10001227_pt1 | contig 12512 bp, 22 predicted proteins | sample flu12Cox44000172_FD_125972 | JGI IMG/M metagenome (GOLD analysis project Ga0182034, IMG submission 125972) | Lab enrichment of tropical soil microbial communities from Luquillo Experimental Forest, Puerto Rico - flux4day.12C.oxic.44.000.172 | ecosystem: Environmental > Terrestrial > Soil >... | reverse complement strand
GCGGCGACCCGGATGCAAACGGAGCAATTCCGCGAAGCCGCCGCCCCGCCCGCTCCGGAGGACAACGGGCAGGCGTCCAGTGCGCCCGCCGCACCGCCGCCACCCAAGCCGGTGGAGAACGACACCGCCCCGGTGGATGTGGAGGTCGTTGAGAACAGCGTCAGCGACCGGATGGGGTTTCCTTTGCCAAAGGAAATCACCGAGGCCTTCAACCGCTGGCACATCACGCAGCGGCTGGTGAAAAAACTGGCCGAAGTGAAGGTGTACATTGCTCAAGCGAAGGAAACCGGTGACCCGCTTTTCGCCCACCTGAGCAACGGCTGGCTGAACAACATGGAGAATGTAATCTACGAACTGAAAAGCACCATGCCTTACGCCGTGTGCCCGTATTGTCAGGGGCGCAACCCCGTCCAATGCACCAACTGCAATCACACCGGCTGGGTGGGCAAATTCTTCTACGAACACGCCGTCACGACGGAGATACGGGAAATGAGGGATCACCAGATCGATCATCTGGTCAGCACACATGGAACTGAGAAATTATCAGGAGGACGCGACAGCCGCGATTCTGCGCGAGTTTGAAAAGGTCAACTCGACGCTGGTGGTTTTACCGACCGGGATGGGCAAGACCGTGATTGCCGCCGCGCTCATCAAAAAGTTTTATCCCCGCCGTTCGATGTTTCTGGCGCACCGGGACACCTTGATTTTCCAGGCCAAGGAAACCATCGAGGCACACGCGGCGGTGCGCTGCGACATTGAAATGGCGGGGTATAAGGCCGAGGAAAGTTTGTTTGGACGGGCGACCACGGTCATTTCGACCGTCCAGACCCAAATCTCCGGGCGCAACGGCGAAGGCCGGATGCTCAAATTCAACCCCAGCGACTTCGATTTGCTCATCGTGGACGAGGCGCACCATTACACCTCGCCCGGATGGCGCAAGCCCTTGGAGCATTACAAGCAGAACCCGAACCTGAAAGTGCTGGGCATCACCGCCACGCCCGACCGCGCCGATGAACAGGCTTTGGTCCAGATATTCGACTCGGTCGCGTTCGACTACGAAATCCAGGACGGCATACAGGGCGGGTGGCTGGTCCCGGTTGAACAGCAGTTTGTTCAAATCAATGACCTGGATTTTTCCAATGTCCGGATTACGGCGGGGGACCTCAACGGGGGCGACCTGGCCAAGGTATTGGAAGCCGAGCGGGTCTGTCAGGGCATGGTGGGTGCCGCCATCCAGCTGGTTGGGGACCGCCAGTTCGTTTTCTTCACCGCATCGGTCGCCCACGCCGAAATGGTGAGCAACATCTTCAACCGTCACCGGCCCGGGATGTGCGAGTGGGTCTGCGAATCGACCGTGCGCGAGGAACGCCAGCGAATGCTGGACAGCTACAAGCGCAAGGAAATTCAAGGGCTGGCCAATGTCGGGATATTGACCGAAGGCTGGGACAACCGCAACGTGGCGGTCTGTTTCATGGGCCGGCCGACGTGCAGCCGCGCCCTTTACGCCCAACAGGTGGGCAGGATTTTGCGGCCATTGGACGGCCTGGTGGACGGACCGCCCAACCCCGAGGACCGCTGCGCGGCCATTGCCGGGAGCGCCAAACCGACCGCGTTAGTGGTGGATTTTGTCGGCAACGCCGGCAAACACAAACTCATCACCAGCGCCGACATTCTCGGCGGCAAGTTCCCCGAGGATGTCATCGAGCGGGCCGTTCGCAAAGCGCGTGAGGAAGGCAAGCCCGTCCGGATGGATGAAGCTCTCGACCAGACAGCAGAGGAGATACAGGCCGAAATCACTAAGCGCCGTTTCGAGGAGGAAGCCCGCAAAGCCAAACTGGTCGCCAAGGTTCGCTATCACGCCCAGAACATAAGCCCGTTTGATGTTTTGGCCATTCGCCCGTCGCGCACCCGTGGCTGGGATTCGGGGCGTCAACTCTCGGAGAAACAGCGGTCCGTGATGATGAAGCAGGGCATCGACCCCAACGGGATGCCGTATCACGAGGCCAAGCAGATCCTGGACGAAATCTTCCGGCGCTGGGACCATGGCGAGTGCAGTTTCAAGCAGGCGCGGTTACTGCGCAAGAACGCGGATCTGCTGGGCAAACAACCCAACCAACTGTCGCACCTGTCGCGGTCCGAAGCCTCCGCGTTAATTGACATTCTGGCGTATAAACAGGGGTGGTGACGATGAACTATGTGGATTCTGCCCGACCAACTCTCATCAGCATTTGCCGCGGCGTCGGGATGCTCGATGAAGCCGTTAAGCTCGTCCTGCCCGACTTGCGAATTCTGTGTAGTGCGGAATGGGAAACCTACGCTAACGCCGTTGTCCTGGCCCGGATGGAAGAACAAACGCTGGAACCGCACCCTGTTTGGTTTGGCGACATTGCAGGACTCAAACTCGGGGCTTTTCATGGACTGGTGGATATCCTCTGTGCGGGGATGCCCTGCCAGCCCTACAGCCTCGTCGGAAACCAGAACGGCAACACCGACGCAAGATCCTGGGGCAGCGGCGGCGGGCCCATCCCCCAAACCCTGCGACTTATTGGCGAGTGTAGACCCGCCGTGGTGTTCTTCGAAAACGTCCCAGCTTGGGTTCGATCAGATGAGCGATTCTTTCGACCTGTCGGGGACGAATTATGCCGAATGGGTTACACGCTCCTTGAGCCAGTCTTTGTTTCTGCGTCGGACACTGGCGCGAGCCACTTGCGCGAACGGGTTTTTGTTATGGCCTACGCCCAAGAGCCATTCCAGCGGGGAAGATTACGCCAAGCTAGAACGATCTTCGACGGGGGTGAGTTTACCCAGTGCGGTGGCCCTTTGGGCGAGCCCGCGAGCGGAGGATTCGGAATGTTGCGGGAACCATCCGGGGATCAAGGGCGGGGACAGCCTGACCGGACAGATCCGGATGTGGCGAACGCCGACCAACCGGGATTGGAAGGACACTCCGGGCATGAGCCAGACCGGCGTGAACCCCGACGGCACGGAACGCGAGAGAAACGACCTGCTGCCGCGGCAAGTGCATACTTTTTCGCCCCTGGACCCGACTCCGACCTGTGGGAACGGACTGTCCGAAGCCAAAATCCTCAACTCTGGCCAAAGCTTGAACCCGGCTTTCGTGTGCTGGTTGATGGGCTGGCCCTGGTGGTGGACGAGAACCGCTCCAATCAGCTTCGCTGCGCGGGAAATGGGGTTGTGGCGTTGCAAGGCGCGGTTGCTTTTGCGGAATTATTTCAAAGGCTGAAAAATGACCAACTGGAAACGAGTCACAAAGGAATTTCCCTGCCCGATCTGCAAAAAACCTGACTGGTGTTGCGTCGGGGACCGCTACATCTGCTGTATGCGGGTCCAGAGCGGCAAAATCGCCCATAACGGCGGCTGGCTGCATGAGATCGAAGGGGCCAAACCCCTGCCATTGCCCCCGCGCCTGCCCTACACACCGTCGATCAACGCCGAACGCATCCTGGCCGAGTGGTCGCGGGCCACTGAAGCCCGGAAAGTGTGGGAACTGGCCCAAAAACTCGGGTTACCCGTCGCCAGCCTCCTGCTTTTGTCCCCGGCCTGGGCGAGTGACCATCAGGCCTGGGCATTTCCGATGGTGGACAGCTACGGTCACGTCATCGGGATCCGGTTGCGGGATGAGCACGGCAACAAATGGGCGGTTAAAGGGTCAAAACAGGGCCTTTTCGTGCCCGATTGCGCTCCGCAAGAGTTGGTCATCGTATGCGAAGGACCGACCGACACCGCCGCCGCCCTGTCCATGGGGTTTTACGCCGTCGGCCGGCCCTCCTGCCTGGGTTGCGAGAGTTATGTGCAGAGTTTGATCCGGCGCAACGACATCCGGCGCGCGGTCATCTTTGCCGACAACGATGAACCGGGGCAAACCGGGGCGCGAAAGCTCATCCAGTACCTGGGCGTTCCGGCCATCATCATGTATCCGCCCGCCAAAGACCTCCGCGACTTCGTTTTGCACGGCGGCAACGCCAAGGTGCTGCACAGCCTGTGGGGTGGTATGGTATGGGCACAGCCAAAATGAACGAATCCATCACGCCCAATGAACTCCGAAAGCATTTCCCCGGCGCCAGCGCCGACACCCTCGCCCGAAATACTCCGACTGGTGGTGTGGCATCCGGTCCCGAGCGTGAACCAGATCCTGGCCATGAACCTGTGGGAGCGGTTGCGCCAGAAATTGCTCGCCCAAACCGCCGTCTTGTGCGCGTTACGAGCTACCGCGTCCGCCTCTGCGACGAGCGGAACCTTTTCGAAAAGCACTTTGTTGACGCACTGGTCCGCGCTAAACTGCTGGTTAATGACTCCGCACAATTCGCGCACATCCAGGTCGAACAAAAACAAGTCGAGCACGGCTGGGAAGAATGCACCGTACTCGAGATAAGCGATCTTGCAGTTGACAGCCCGCCTGCCCCTATGGGACAGTCTCCAAAGTGATGCTGGACGAACAATTCGAACTGCTGACACCCAAGGACGAACTGATGACGCTCTCCTTGGAGCATCGCCTGAAGGCTATCGCCATCGCCAAGCGCCAGTTCGACCAGCACCAGGCATGGGGCACCCCGCACCGTTACAACCGGAAGGAACCGGACACTTTGGACGAGCGAATTGCCGCCGTCGGCGCCGAAATTTACGCCGGGGTCCAGCTGCGCACCGACTGGGAACATTGGGTGGATTCTGCCGGTCCGAACCCCGCCGGCGACATCGGACCCGGGTTGCAGGTTCGATACACCCACCGCGATAATGGGCACTTGCCCCTGCACGATGATGAGAAAGACAAGAAGGGGGACGACCCCAAACACGTCTTTTTTCTGGTCACGGGAAAGTTTCCGAGGTATGTGTTGCGCGGGTGGTGTTACGGGTGGGAAGGTAAGACCGAGGAAAACTGGGAGCGTGGAAAGCGACTGTGCCAGGAAGGACGGATCTGCTACCTCGTCCCGCAATGCCTGTTGAACTCAATCGCAGACTGGTTTGTGATGAATGGTTATGAGCCCTGACGAGGAAATGTTCGTTCCGCCGTCCGAATTCCCGGCCACGCGCATCCCGCAAATCGGGCCCCTGCCGCGGTGGAAATGCCATAAGGAAGTCCGGGCGTTCAAGATTGCCAAGGTCTGGATGGGCGAGAGCACCGGCATCTGGTATCTGTTTTCGAGCGAAAGCGGCGTCGGACCCATTGTGGTGCCCAACGAATACATCGAGCGTTACAAGCCCGAACAGGGCGGTTATTACGTCCGATACGCCGACGGTTACGAATCGTTTTCCCCAACCAAAGCTTTCGAAGAAGGTTACACCCGACTGACTGAATCCCAGAAGGAACCTGCCCCTGAGAACTATTACTAACCGCAACAATGAGAAAGGTGAGTTTATGGCTGCAGTGAATGTGACGCTAGACGGAATGCTCTATGACTTGCTCAACAAAAGCAGTCAGCGCGTGGTTTTCATCGGGGACGCCAGTTTAACCGGTTTGTCGGTGGGGGGTGGGCCGATGCCGCCCGGGCCGGGAATGCCTGGTATCCCGGGTCATCCAGAATTCCCGATTTGGGGACCGCCGGGGATTGAACTGCCGCCGGGACCCGGGTATCCGCCTGTAGCGGGTCACCCCCTGCCGCCCATCCCGCCGATTCCACCGGACATCACGGTGCCGCCTGGGACGGTCATCACCATCCCCGGCAATCAACCGGTGCAACCGATTGTTCCGCCGCCTTTTATAAAAGTCTATTATCCGGGCGTTGGCTGGGTGCTGGTGAGTGCGCCAGCGAAGTGATATGCACTTCTCACTCGACGTTTGCAGCCTGCTCATCGGGGTTGTGGCCGGTGTGGCAGGCTGCCTTGCTTGGTGGTACTGGAAGGCGCACAGGAAGTTATGACTGACGAACAGGTCCAGGCCGTCATTGCTGCCATTCTTCTGTCTGGCGGCAAAAATAGTTACGCCCATGACCTGATGGAATACGAAGGAGGTACGGGCTATGAACGGGCGATCCTGGCCGCCCGTCGGTTGCTGGTCCTGGCCGAAGCTAAAACCATCGTTCCGGAGGAACATCCGTGACACCGGAAGAACAGTTGAAAGCCCAGATCGCCACCCAGCTTTTGTGTGCCCCGTTGGATTCGGCTGCCGGTATCATCCTGCAGCGCAGTCCGCACCGGGAATATGTTCCGGACGCCTTGCAACTGGCCGATACCCTCCTGGAAACGGCGCAGATCCGGCGCACGGTCCCGCTCTATCCCGTTCCACCGCAACCGTCGTGAACCGGTCCACGTCAAAGCTCATCAATCATACCGCCCGGGTCATTCAGGTCCCGCGCCGGCAATTGAAGCGCAAGTACCGGCGCATGGGTGAACCGACCCGCAGGATCCTGCGCGAACAAATGCGAAGATTGCAGTTGACAGAACGCAGTGTTTGAACGATTGGGTCTAATCAATGTATAACGCTTTACAGAGCGGGCTGGACAGAGAAACCTCCAAATTTCGGCTGTCCAGCCGAAAAAACCGCAAGTCGAGTCGCTCTCAGCTTGCACCCCGGCGTTGCTGTAACAGCGCCGGACCTTTTTGTCGCCCGTTTTCTAACGCGATTACCAGGCGACAGCCCCCGGGTAAGGCATGGCAAAGCCCCCCACGGTCTAGCCGACCGACAATGGGGGCGCCAGTTTCGACTATCCCCGCTTTTAGGGGATCGTTTGGGCGGGAGGACGCTCCCGCCCGCTTTTTTGGACTGGTCCCCTCTCCTTTCGTGGGGGACTGTTCTCTCTCCCGCTCCGCTGTTCTTTCTCGGGCCCCATCTTGTCATGCGGTCGTTCTCTGTCGTTTCATGTGCGGACTACCGTCGGGCTCATCTTTCGGGGCGGGGGAAAACTTTTGTTCCCTTCCGGTCCGACCGGCCGGCGCACGTTCATTCGCAAATAGGTGTGCGCCTGCTTCCAGTGCCGGGAGGGGACGCTTTTTGGCCTATGCCGATCCCGACTGAAAATTTGCACGATGGCTTTCCCGGGGGTTATGTCCTGCAACGGCCCGCTCCGGAAGGCGCGGACCAGCCGTTCTATTATCTCCAGATTAAAAATCACCAGAACATCTGGCAGCCTGACCCGGACTGCGCCCTCACCTTTAGCGACCTGGCCGATGCCGAGCAAGCCGCCCCGGGTTATCCGGGCGCGACGGTCGCCTCACTCTTTTCGTAACGCGTATGTGGTATCAGAAGTCAAACACCGCCTGCTTAGGCCAAAAACTGTCCGCGGCCACCGATCCTCAAAGGTCCCAATACCGGACCCCTGGACAACCGTTGGAACCACCGCGGGCTAGCAACGCCACCTTTGCGCGGGTCGCCCCGCCTGGTGGCAACGCGAATCCGCCCCCCATGACCGGAGTCTCATACGCCTGATTGGAACAGTGACGGTCGCCGCGCCGGGGCCTAAACCACCCTCGCCAGCAGACTCCAAGGCCTGCCGTCACGCCGTCGATTGCGGACGCTCTCCGCTCCGGTGCCCCACCTGTTAGGGGGGTGGTCTACCCCGATACGGTTGTCTTTCCCCTTACAATTATTCGACAGGGAAAAGACTTTGTTCCACATGGAACGCCGGCGCTCCACAACGCAACCCCGTGCAAGCCAGACTCACTTTATTGTCACAACCTTTCGCTCCACAACCGTAACCTCCCCAGCGGGCCGGCCAAACCATACCCGCACCAACCGTTCCTGTGCTAGTAATCGCCGCACCCAGGGCAGTGCGCCGGTGAGCATCGTCCGAACCGTCCGTGTCGTCCGGAACGCGGGCAAAATCCCGGGCCGGTTAATCCGGGGGATAACAAAACCTGCGCGAGCGGGCGGGTGCCACGGGCGGAGGGCGTGGGGACGGTCGAGAGCAAAAGAGAGCCTCACGGTGGCGAAAAATCGCGGACCGGCCCGGAAAATCGGTGCTGGCGGAAAATCAGCCTGGTCGAGCGCCGGCAGCTGGACCTTGGACTAGAGCGGAGTCGGCGGCGGGCGGTTGACCGGTTCAGACTTGGTCCTCGCGCTCGCCCGGAAGGTCGGCGGCAGCGAACGACCGGTTGACCGGCGGTCTAGCTCTGCCAATGTCGCCTTCGCCCGGGCGAGAGCTTCAAGGCGCTTCGCGTCGGGCTCAGGCTTGGCAAGCTCACCGTCGATGGCCGTGTCGAGGCGGGACAGTTGGTCCCGGGTGCGACCTATATCTAGGTCATCCTTGGCATCCGAAACCGACGGCGCCCTAGCGTAGACCAACCGGGAGAGTCGTTCGATGGCATCGGACAGGGCTTCGACGCGGGTAGCCAAGTGTGCGACCAGAGTTTTCATCCGGCGATTGACGACGGCCTTCTGCAAACCGCCCGCAACCTGTTGTTCATGGGTAGACGTTAAAAACCTCTTGTCATCCATAACCGCTTATGGCAATATTGATTCAGCGCGGAAGAAAAACACATGAACAATATGAACCAGAACGACAGGAATGACAGTGGCAGTGCGGCGGTTGAGTTGGCTGTAGTCAATCGGTGCAAGCGCAGCGGGGGCGGGGTGAAGGTGAGTTTCGAGTATCCGGGCTACATCGAACTGTTGGATGGCAACGGCTGGATATGGGCGATTGGTCGGGCGAACGAGAATTGGGCGATGCACCGGTTGCATCAGGACGGCGAGGCGTTTGGTCCGTTCATTGAATCGCGGCTGCCCTCGACGGGACCACAGGATTCGGAAAAGGTGTTCGACTGGATTATGAATTCGCTGAATGTGGCCACGGAGGAAACCGGAAAACTCATCGAGCAGAAGTCCAAGGAACCGCTGCCCAAGGACGAGGTTTACTCGCGGATTTTCAAGATGCATTTCAACGGCTGGACCTGTGAGAGTTATCCCGCAATGCGGCGGGGCGATTACCGCATCGAAGTGTTGGCAGACGGGAAAGCCGTCCGGGTCATCAACACGGACTTGGACTATTGCATGACCTTCCCGAGTTGGGAGAACTTCGCCGTGTGGGCGGGCTGCGAGAAACGGCTGGTCCAGATTTAGGGTTTGCCCCGTGTTCTGCCTTCGGGTTTCCCGAGGGCAGACCACGCGGAAAACAACAACAAAACACATGAACAAAATCAATCCCTTGCTGGTAAAATCCGAGCAGGAAAAGATCCTGATGGGGGTCAAGCGGGTGTCGGTCTGGTATGTCATCGAAGCGCGTTCCGGAAAACACGTGGACGGGCCCTACACCCGGGCGGAAAACGCCTTGAACGCCCTGAAACTTCACACGGAGAAAGGCAAGCCTCTGAAGGTCGTCAGCCTCGCCCTGCCTGCCAAGTTCATCCGCTGCTGGATGCTCGTTGACCGCCTCGCCCGGGACGGGTCCGACATGATTTGGCAGGAGGATTGGAACACGCTGCGCGAACACGCCTTTGAAGCCCTGTTTGGCACGTCGGTCAGGCAAGCCCACGCGGACAAGGACGCCCAAGAAGCCAGCCACAACTAAAGGACCACACTATGAGCTTTCGCATCGGCAGAGAAAAATGGGCGGGCAGGAAAACGGTCGTCCTCCCGGCTTGGGTCAAACAGGTTCGCTTGGTCGTCAACAACATCGACGGCTGGAGTCGCAACGACGACGGCGTCTATCAGGTCAGCGAGTTTATCTTCTGCGCTGGCCAATTCCAGATGCTGGGCGGGATGGGCGAATGGGAAGTCTTGGTCTACGGCGTGTCAACGTGGGACAAGGACCCCAAAATCGTCCAGCCCTACGGACAGGACAATCCCTACCGGGAACTGAAAAGCGGCGGGGGTGTGCGGGTCAAAAAGCTGGCTTGCTTCGATTACATGTACCGCAAGTTCTACGACTTCAAGACCGCCGCCGAATACCTTGGCATCACGCAGGCGGAAGCTGAAGCGATGCTCAAACCGGTCTAGTCCTCCCGGGTGTTCTGCCCCTGATCTTTCCCCTGGGGGAAAAATCGGGCGGCAGACCACGCGGAAGAAAGAAACCAACACATGAACGAACCAAACAAAGAACGCCGAACCATCCAGACCGCCGACGGGCGGTTCTGGGAGATATTTTTGGCGCGGGCCGGCGAAAATTCCGGATCGCCGGAGCGCAAAAATCCGCCAGCGGAACTTAAAAGCCATCCCGAAGTCCGGGGCAGTTTCCCCCGGTTCGAAGTCGTCCGGGGCGGCATCGTCATCGCCGCCTACAAGTACCAGCACCAAGCCAATGCGTATGCCGAGCGGTTGCGCTATTGCGTCGAGGCCTCGCCGGTCGGCGGGGGGTTTGTGCGCTTCATCCCGATCGACCAAGTGGACGACTGGGACGCGACTCTGCCTGCGCAAATGCGTTTCGATTGGGTTGGCTTTTCCGAAGGGGCGGTCTGCAAAGCCTACTGGAATCCCTTGCAACTGTGGAATGGCTGGTTGAAGCCATTGGTAGACCGGGAAAACCTGCTCAAGTTCTTGGCGTACTGCGACGGGATAGCCAAGGAGGACAGCGGCATCATTGCCACAGGGCAGCTGGTCGGGGATGTCCTGCACATCAGCGACTCCTGCTACGTCGATTCGGGCGAGCAGGCCGAGCGGTTCACCATCCAGAAGGAAATCATCAAGCACAACGAACAGGCGGTCGAGGTTTGGGACATCAGCCTTGGCTACTGCTGGGAAGCTTGGGCGGCGGAGGACCTGAAATGAAAGGGCCAAGGTTCATGCTCATCATCAGCGATGCCAGCCGGGAGGAATATCCCGATGTGCCCGGATGCGACAAGGACGGTGCCGTGTTTCTGTGGGACAGACAGGAGCAAGCGCGGGTCTGGACGTTGAGCGGGAAGTACGCGCAGGCCGTTTGCCTTGAGCACAAGGAATTCGGGATGCCCTTCACCCAGCTGGAGGAATGGTTCAACTCGCTGGACAACGTATCCTTGGAAAGCGAAGGATTGCCGGCGACCAAGGAGGTTTTCGAGCCATGACCAAACTCATCAAGCTCTATCATTATGGTCACCCCCGGGCGCTGTTCTGCTGCCAAGCCTGCCGCATCGGGCTCAAGAACGATCGTCGGGCGGGATTGATTTACGGACCTTACTGGTTGAAATCCCTGGGCAGATTCGCCCGGGATGCGGAGGAAGCCAGCGCGATTGACCGGTTCTGTCCGTATTGCGGGGCGAAGGAAGGGGCGCCCAACCCGGGTTTTGAGGGCCGTTCCGGAAAATCCGCCACTGCGAATGTCGGTTAGTTCGTGTGTTGAACCCCTCGCCCCGGTTGGGCGGGGGGTTGACCACGCGGAAGAAACCAACAAACCAAAATGACTGTTAAAGAAATGCAGGATACCTGCCTCAAGGCGGGCTACGAATTACGCCGGGAACATTATGCGCGATTGGACAGCCACGGACGCCTAGCCGATGGCCATCGCTGGTCGGTGACGCGGCAGTCCGACGGCAAGCGCGTTGTCATCAACCCCAACCCGAAAGCCGCTTTTGCGCTGTGGCAGGAGGTTTGCCGATGAACGAGCGCACTTACACCATCTGTGACTGCTGCGACAGGCCCAGGCCCGTCCATGATGTCTATTACTTCTCGCCCACCGCCGACGCCGATGCGCCTGACCTGACCTTGTGCGCGCGGTGCGTGGAGGACTTCGAACGCGAGAACAATGTCGCCCTCAACAAGGACGTGCTGGGCCAGGGCGATTTCGACGCGCTATGGGTTTGGGTGCAGGAAAATTCCGGATCGGAGGAAGAACAATGAAAGAACAGACCTTTGACCCGTTAGGCAAATACCCGGAACCGGCCAAACTCCGGGCGGGTTGCTGCTGCGAATACGCAATCATCCGCCGCGGCGAACCGGTCCCGTCCCCGGTCGCGGATACGCCCGGGGCCATCTACGACTTTTATCAGTCGCACATGCGCACCCTGCCCGTCTTTAATCCCGACGTGGAATGTTTCTGGGTGATTTTCCTGAACACCCGCCGCCGCGTGACCGGCTTCCACATGGTCTCAACCGGCAACCTCGATACCATCCTGGTCCATCCGCGGGAATGCTTCAAAGCGGCGATTGTCTGCTCGGCGTCGGCGGTCGTCTTTCTGCACAATCACCCCAGCGGGGACCCGACCCCCAGCGAAGCCGATATCAAGGTGACCCGGGAAATGGCGCGGGCCGGCCAAATCCTCAAGATCAACCTCCTGGATCACGTCATCGCGGGCAGTCCACTGCCCGGGTTTATTCTCCCCTACGTTTCCCTTCGTGAACTTGGATACTGCACCAACCAATGACCACCAAACACCAATTGATACAGGCATTATTCGCTGGCGAAGTTTTAACCGTGACCGCCTGCAACAAGGCGGTGACCTTTCGCCTGGTCAACGCCGTTGAAGTCGAAAGCGGCTGCCGCCACAGTTTCAACGTGACCGGCTACATCGTCAGCGACGACCCGAAAAACCCCATCCAAACCGCAACCGTTTGCGTCCGCACCATTGACTAGCCATGAAAGCCATCATCACCAAATACAGCGTCGAGTCCTCCCGGTTCAGTGCGACCGACGGGGACGGCCATACCGTCT
>Ga0182034_10001220_pt1 | contig 12532 bp, 8 predicted proteins | sample flu12Cox44000172_FD_125972 | JGI IMG/M metagenome (GOLD analysis project Ga0182034, IMG submission 125972) | Lab enrichment of tropical soil microbial communities from Luquillo Experimental Forest, Puerto Rico - flux4day.12C.oxic.44.000.172 | ecosystem: Environmental > Terrestrial > Soil >... | reverse complement strand
TGCTGCGCAGCGTGGCCGTGATTGGCCGCATCCAGACGGAACTGGAAGAACTGAAGCGCTGCCAGCCGGCAACGTCGCTATGGAAACTGCGCGCGGACGCGCTGGTCGTGCTTCTTGAGGTGGCGCGCTCGGCCTATGAAGCTGGAGGCCCGGTCATCCACGGCGCTCATGTGGCGGAGGACGACGCGGCGGCGGAAGCTCTCGAGACTTCCATGAAGAAGCTGCGCGAGCGGGCGGAATTCGTGGTGAAGACCCTGGCCATGCCGTAAACGCACAGCCTCAGGTCCTCAGTCATCCCTTCTCAGGCAAAAGAAACCCGCACACCTGTAGGCCGCGCAACAAAGAATTAAGGCCCGGTTTTGCCCGGCCTCCGCGGGCTAGGAGACCCCGCACTCGATTGTGATGCGGCTGAGGCGGACAGGAGTGTCCGCCCCACACGGTTAGTTGATGTCGAACTGCTCTTCGTGCAGCGTGCCGTCAGACTTCACGATGATGGTGCGCTTGGTCAGCTCTTCCATTTCGTTCAGCCAGCGGCCGTTCTGGGCCTTGAGGGCTTTGGCGACCTCCGGGTTGACGCGCAGCATGATGTCCTGCCGCTCGATGTGTTTGGCCATCTTGCGCATCTCGACATAGATCTCGTTGCAGACGGTCGTCACCGACTTGATGAAGCCGGTGGCTTCACAGTGCGGGCACGGCGACCCGATGGTGCGCTCGAGCGACTGCTTCACGCGCTTGCGGGTGATGGCGACCAGTCCGAAATCATTAAATTGCAGGACCTTTGACGGGGCGCGGTCGTTGCGGAGCTCTTCTTCGAGAGCCTGCATGACCTTCTGGCGGTTGCGCCGCTCATCCATGTCGATGAAGTCGATCACGATGATGCCGCCCAAATCGCGCAGGCGGATCTGGCGAACGATCTCCTTGATCGCGTCGACGTTGGTCTTGACGATGGTGTCTTCGAGGCGCTGCGTCTTCCCAACATACTTGCCGGTGTTGATGTCGATCGCCACCAGCGCTTCGGTCTGGTTGATGACGATGTAGCCCCCGGACTTCAGCCAGACCTTGGACTTCAGCGCCTTGTCGATTTCTTCCTTCAATCCGAACTGCTCGAACAGGGGCGTTTCCTTGGTGTAGAGCTTTACGCGCCGCACCAGTCCCGGCTGGAAGCGGTTGGCGAAGCGCAGGATGCGCTCGTATTCCTGTTCGGTATCGACCCAGATCGCGGAGAAGTCGGAGCTGACCTGATCACGAAGTACGCGCTCAACTACGTTGAGGTCGTGGTAGATCAGAGCAGGTGCCTTGGCCTCTTCGGAGCGAGTCTTGATCTCGTGCCAGAGATTCTTAAGGAACCGGATATCGGCGCGCAGATCTTCTTCCGAAGCTCCCGCGGCCGCGGTGCGAACGATAAAGCCGCCCGTGCCGTTTTCGCGCTCGCTGATGATGATGCGCTTCAGCCGCTGCCTCTCCTCTTCCGAGGAAATCTTTCGCGATACGCCGGTGTGGTTGACCGTCGGCATGTACACCAGGAAGCGCCCGGGAAGCGCGATGTGGCTGGTAATACGGGCGCCTTTCTTGCCGATGGGCTCTTTCGCGATCTGGATGAGTACTTCCTGCCCTTCTTTCAGCAGGTCGCTGATCAAAGGGACCGATGAGTTCTCGCGGCGAGGTGCACCTGAGCGGAAACGCCGGCCACCGCGGCGACCGCGGCGGCGGTCAAACGCCGGACGCTGGGCGCGCTGCGTGTATCCCACCGTGGTGGCGGGGGCTCGAACTTCGGCGCGCGCTTCAACCGTCCCGTCGTCGCGGGCTTCGGCATCGAGCAGGGCCTCGGCTTCAGCTTGCGCGTCTTCGATTTCTGCCTCGGCCGAATCCTCGTCGGCCTCATCTTCGTTCTCGGTCTCGCCATTGCCGGAAAATGCTTCGAGGCCGGGAGCAGAGGCTTCCCCCTCGTTGAGTGGAGCGGAGCCTTCCGGGGAGCTGTAGGCAGGCTCTCCCGTGGCGGCTATTTCGAGCGTACGGGGAGGCTGATAATCCTCAGCCGCGCTGGTCTGCTCCTCCATTTCTTCAAAAACCGCGTCTTCGTCCAGTTCTTCCACGTAATGGGTAAGGTCGGTTTCCTCTTCGTCAATCACCTGCTCTTCGACACGACCTGCGGGATTGCCGAAGGCAGCGCCTGCAGGCGACGAGGACTCGGTGATCACCGGCTCGGAGGTGACGATTTCGTGGATTTTGACCTCGTCGCGCTGAGGCTCCTCTTCGACAGCGGAGATATCCTCGCGGACTGCCTCACCCGCAAACGCCGCGGTGAGATTCATGCGCTCGTTGATGGCGTGCTCGCGCTCCCATTCCTGATGCGCCGTTTCCTCCGGATGCTCCACATCGCCATGCTGTTCGTGGAGGGGCTCAGTCAGGCCGGTGGCGAATAACGGCTCGTCATCCGGGAAGCGGCCCGCAATATCGGCGGTAGCATTTTCAGGAGCGGCGGCCTCCCGGGCCTCCGCTGGAGCTGCAGCCGACGCCTGGTTGGCGCGGCCGCGGTACTTCGAAATGGATTCGCCGGGGAGAACGATGGGCTGATATCCCGGGGGCGGGCCGTACTCATCGTCGCGCGAGCGGAATCTTCCCTGCGACTGTGACGCGGAACTGGATGCAGAATCGACGGAACCGCCACGATGAAAGCGTTGCTCCGAGCGGTCGCCACGATCGGAGCGTTCGCTACGATCGCTGCGATCACTGCGATCACTGCGATCATCCTCAAAACGGCGTCCGCGGCGACGGCGGCGGTTGCGGAAACCTCTGCGCTCACGCGCAGGAGCGTCGCTGTTACCAGGCTCAGGCGCCGACGCAGCCTGCGCGGTGTGCGAGCCGGATTCCGGCTGCTCGTCGGTGAAGGGCTCCGATTCGATGACGTAGGACGCAGCTTCAGAGGAAGCCGAAGCTGCTGCCTCGCTGCGCGCCGGTTGCGGGCGGCTCTCAGCAAGGGGAGGCCGGTTGGTGGGGACGACATCGTTGAGATCGTCGTCCTGCTCCTCGAGTTCCATGAAGTCGGAAACGTAGAGGAAGGCATCGCGCTCAAGACCGATGTCGACGAAGGCGGATTGCATCCCGGGAAGGACGCGGGTGACGCGTCCTTTGTAGATGGATCCGGCTAAGGTGTATTCGTTTTCGCGCTCGAGGTAAATTTCGGCAAGCTGATCATCCTCGACCAGGCCCACTTTGGTTTCGTGGGGCGTCGAGGTGACAAACAATTCTTTGCTCATTCCTACTCCGGGACTGACGCCTGCTCAGGCGGCAGTGTTCACCGGGGCGAAGGACAGCGAGAGAAGGGGAGGATCGAGCGTCGCGATGGGTACGGGTCCAGACAGAAATGGACCGGCCTTCTGGAAAACGCTCCAGAAGCGAATCCTTTGCGGAAGCTTGGGAATCTTGTGCACGTCGCAATGTTGCGCTTGCGCCGGGGTTGTGACCGCTCTCTCCTTAGAGGGGGCCGTTTCCCGCCCGGTAGCGCTGGCTGCAATCCTGCCCGGCCTCTAACTCTCTTCCTGGCCGGTGAGTGCCCTCTTCACGCGAGGGCGATCGTAATCTTGTTTTGGCCGCGCCCAGCGGGCACGGGTACCACTTCTGGTGAGGCCACGACTCCTGTATCAGTTCACGAAACGGCGCATGCGGACATTCATCACCATGCCCAGCGCCAGAAACATAAACAGGACCGAGGACCCGCCATAACTCATTAATGGCAAGGGAATGCCGGTGACCGGCATAAAACCGACCACCATGCCGACGTTGACCAGAATATGGAAGCTAAGCACCGCTACCACACCCATCACCAGAAACGTTCCAGCGCGGTCAGGCGCTGTCTGAGCGTTCTGGGTCAGCCTCATCAGCACAATAAAGTATAACAGGAGCACCCCGAGCGCGCCTACGAACCCGTGTTCCTCCGAGAAAGCCGCGAAAATGAAATCTGTCTGTGGCACAGGCAGATACGAGAGGTGCGTCTGCGTGCCGGTACCGCCCCAGATACCTCCCGACCCGACTGCAATTTTCGATTGAATGACCTGGTAGCCCGAACCTTGCTTGTCGGCCTCGGGCGCCATGAAGCTGATGAGACGGTCTTTCTGATAGGGCTTCAGCTTGTGCCAGGCCAGGGGCATGACCAATCCGGCGAGTAAAACGACCGCCAAGGCCTGCTTCATGCGGACGCCACCCAGAAAAATACCCATCACGGCGATGGGGATGTAGGTGAGAGCGGTGCCGAGGTCGGGTTGGACCAGCACCATCAGCATAGGAATGCCCACGATGGCGCCAGACTTCAGGAAGTCTGACCAGGACAGGTCCCGGTGGTGCAGGTCGGCAAAATACTTGGCGACCGCAAGGACAAGGATGAGCTTGACCCATTCCGACGGCTGGAAATGCTGGCCGCCAGGCAGCTTGATCCAACGGCGTGCGCCCAGGTATTTCTGGCCGAAGATCATGACGGAGACGAGCGAGGCGATGGCGGCAATGTACATCCAGTGAACTTGTTCGAGCAGGGCCTGGTAGTTGAGAAGGCTGATCAGGAACATGCCGATCAGGCCGCCAGCGATCCAGTAAAGCTGCCTGATGTGCGCGCCCGCGAACTTGGTGTGCATGGTGGCGCTATGGATCTCCATGACGCCGAGGGCGCAGATCAGCAGCACGAAGCTCATCAGCAGCCAGTCAAAGTCGCGGTATGAAACGTATCTTGACATTAGTCGTCAGCCTTCAGTCGCCAGCTTGCTGATCGCCTGTAGTGAGTAGCCTGTGGCAAAGGCTCTCTTCGCTCAGCTATCGGCCAACTAGCCATCAGCTACCCGCCACATTCATTGCAACCCCGGAGCGGCCGTGGCCATCGGCAATTTCGCGTCTTTCGCAAGATCGACGGTGAGGCGGCCGGCCTCGAGGCCATCGCCGTCGTGCTCCTCAGGCCTGTTCCAGACGGCGCCGATGTCCACCTTGTTTCCATCCTGCGCTACTTTGGTCGGCTGCCGGTGCTGCTTCTCAACGTACGCTTTGATGACCGCCGCGGCGGTGCGGGCGGCAAGGTAGCCGTGCTCGCCTTCTTCCAACAGAGCGCAGACGACGATTTCCGGATTTCTTCTCGGTTCGACGCCCACGAACCAGCCATTGTCCTTGAAGTTCTTCCCCGCAGCGCCCAGCCTTGCTTTTAAGGCATTACTGATGGTCTGCGCGCTGCCGGTCTTGCCGGCGAAATCGATGCCTTGCAGGTGCGCGCTGGGTGCGGTTCCGCCCGGGTTGACCACTCCGGCCATGGCGTCGGTGATGATCTCCCAGCTCTTGGGATCGATTGGAACTTGGGTGTGCTCGGGCACATTGGAAGCGGGCACAACGCCCGCCGGCAGGTCGCTGGGATTGGTAACGTGCGGGCGCACGAGCAGCCCACCACTCGCAATGCCGCCAATCGCGCGCGCCATCTGGATGGGAGTCACGGCCACGGCGCCTTGACCGATGCCGACGGAGATCGTTTCTCCCGCATACCACTTCTGCTTGAAATTCCGGATTTTCCATTCTTCGGAAGGCATGACTCCCGAAACTTCCTGGGGCAAGTCGATTCCGGTCTTCTGCCCGAGGCCGAAAGCAGTAGCGTACTTGGCGATGCGGTCGATGCCGAGTTTTTCAGCAAGGGTGTAGAAGAACACGTCGCAGGACTGGTAGATGGCCTTGCTGATGTCCACTCCGCCGTGCACGCGATGTTCGGCGACCACCCAGCATTTGAAGTAGCGCCCGTAGAAGCTGGCGCCGCCCTTGCAGTTCACGTGCATGTCTTCGGCGATGCCTTCCTGCATGCCGGCAGTGGCCATGATGATCTTGAAGGTCGAACCGGGCGCGAGCTGGGCCTGGATGGCCTTGTTCAGCAGCGGATGGTCATCGTCGTTCACCAGCTTGCTCCACTCATCGCGCGAGATGCGCACGGCGAAGTCGCTGGGATGGAACGTGGGCCGGCTGACCATGGCGAGGATCTCGCCGTTGCGCGGGTCCATGGCAACGATGGCGCCGTTCTTGCCGGCGAGAGCTTCTTCAGCGGCGATCTGCAGGTCGATGTCGACGGTCAACTTGAGCTGCTTGCCCGGTATGGCCGGAGTCTCGTCGAGCCGGCCCATTTCTTTCCCGCGGCTGTCAACCAGCGCGCGGCGCGAGCCGTTCTGGCCCATGAGGATCTGGTTGTATTGCTTCTCGACGCCCGAGATGCCCACCACGTCGCCCGGGTTGTAGAACTCGAACTGCGGCTGGTTCAGCATGTTCTCGGTGACTTCGCCGACGTAGCCGATCAGGTGAGCCATGAATCCGTTGCGCGGATACAGGCGACGGTGCGCCATGATGGTGTCGAGCTCGGGCAACTCGTTCTTGTGCGCTTCGATGAAGGCCAGCTCGTCCGGCGTGATGTCATCTTTCAGGAAGATGGGCTGATACTGCGGCATCGAGGTGAATCGGCGGACGCGGTCACGGACATCTTTGGGATCGAGGTGCAGGCCGCTGGCAATAACGTCGGCATCGGCGTTCAGGTCACGGCTGGAATCGCGCAAGAGCAATGCCGAGAAAGAAGGATAGTTGTCGACGATGACGCGGCCTTCCCGGTCGAGGATCTTGCCGCGCGGAGCCAGGATGGGAACGTTGCGGATGCGGTTCTTTTCCGCGAGTTGCGCGTACAGGTCACTCTGCACGACCTGCAGCCGCCACAGTCCGTAGGCGAGGACCATGAAGATGACGAGGATGATGTACTGCACCGCCGTCAGGCGAATGGACGATACTTTTTCGTCGCGACCGAACATAGAAAAGCAGCTGTTAGCTGTTAACCGTTAGCTCTTAGCTCTCCGTTGTGGCGCTGTCATCCCTGTACGACCTCGCAGTCTCGTGTATCACAAAATGGCCTTAGCCAACGACTCACGGTCAAGGACTGTTCACCTTCTTTGCTGCCAGCTACAGGCCTCCTGCCGCCAGCGAATCACGTTCTCTGCTTAAACCGGTCCAGGGCAAAGAACAAAAAGACTCCGACAATTGCGTTCACGAAAGCGGCCCAAAGTTCGTGCGGCCAGTTCCAGTGCACGATCAGGTTCACCATGTCGCGGGCAATGATGAAATAGATAACTTTGTGCGCCACACAGAACACCAGCGTGACCAGCAGGCGCGCACCGGCGTTTTCAACATCGATTTTCACGCCCAGCGAAGAGGCGCCATAGCCGACGATCGTCTTGGCGATGCCGTTGATGCCAATGGGCAGGTGGGTGAGCGCGTCCTGAAACACTCCGATTGCGCCACCGGTCAGCAACCCCGAGATGGGGTTGCGCCGCGAGATCCCAAAAAAGATGGTGACCAGCAGCGGCAGGTCAAGCATGGCGAAAAATGGAAATTGCTGCGGCAACCATGCTTGCAGAAACAGCGCGGTTGCCGGAACCCCGAGCGTGATCGGCCAATTGAACCGATAAACTTCAACCTGCTCGCCTGATGTGTAGGTGATAGGCACGTTATTGGGGTCCGTCCTGGGGCTGAGTGGGTTGAGCAGCAGGAGCCGTCTTCGGCTTTGCTCCCGGCAGATTCGGGTCGGCCACCTGAACCGGAGCGGGCGTCGGGCCATGCTCCGTCGCAGGTTTCAGAGCGCTGGCCGGAGCCCCAACGGGCTTCGCGGCGGTGGGATTCGCTGTAGGTGCATGGACAGGAATCGCGACGGTCTGAGCGTCCGATACAGGCTTCTCCTTGGCTTTGGGCGGAGTCGCCTCGGCCGCTTTCGGTGCGGCCGGGACGGGCTTGTTGATGCCTGGCGCCGGAGCGGTGGCAGCGACAGGCGCACCGCTGGCAGCCGGAGTCTTCGCCGTATCGCCAACCGCAGGCTTATCCGGAACCGAAGGCAAGCGCTGCGCCAGGATATCAACCGCGCGCGCCGATCCGGCGTCGAGTTGCGTCGGTTCCTGCTCGACCAGCTTGGTCACAACCAGAACTTCCTCAAGCTTGTTGAGATTGGCACCGGGCCGCACCCGGATATTCAGAAATAGATCGGACCCATTGCTCACATCCGTCACTGTGCCGACCGGCAGCCCCTTGGGGAAAATACGATCTCCGCCGCTGGTGCGCACCTCCTCACCGGCCTGTACGGGGTTGTCGCTCATGATGTGCTCCAGCACCACCTCGCCGCCGGAAGTGCCGCGCACAATGCCCTGTAAACGTGACTTCTCGAGAATGCCGCCCACGCCGCTGGACTGATCGTCAATCAGCAAGATCTGCGACGTCGATCCAAATACCTTCAAGACCTTCCCAACAATGCCATCGACGGTGATCACGGCCATGTCAGGCTTGATTCCGTCGTGCTGCCCCTTATCGATGTAGATCACGCGCGACTGCTCGCTGCCACCGGTACCGATGACCTGCGCCGCGACAGTCTGGGAGATGAACTGCTCTTTGAATGCGAACAGGGCCTGCAGCCGGCGGGCCTGGGCCGCGTCTTCATTCAGGCGAACCTGGTTCAGGCGCAGCTTTTCAATTTGCGCCTTGAGGTCGCGATTCTCCGCGCGCACCCCACGCAGATAGAAGTAGTTGTGCCAGAGGTTCCAGCTTCCGCCATGAAACCAGTTGAGCAATTTTTCGAAAGGCGTGATGGAATCGACCGCCCAGATCCGGATGAGCCGGGTTGACTCTGTATCGGTCGTCCGCTTCACCTGCATGGCGAGTCCGAGGACCTGGGCCACCAGGACGCAGGCCAGGACGATCAGGTTCTTGTAACGGCCGAGGACGGATTCCATAACGCCAGTTTCAGGTTTCCAGTTTCAGGTTTCGAGTTTCCTCTGCGGAATATTCAGCCTTGTCGAGTCGTTCGGGAAGTCACGGGCTGGCCAGCAAACCTGAAACTTGAACCCCGAAACTCGAAACCGTTACTCAATCGAAATCTTGCGCAGCAGCTTGAAGTCGCTGAGCATTTTTCCTGTGCCCAGCACCACGCTGCAGAGCGGGTCGTCGGCGATGGAAACAGGCAAGCCCGTTTCCTCGCGAATGCGCTTGTCGAGGTTCTTCAGCAGCGCGCCGCCACCGGTCAGCACGATGCCGCGATCGCTGATGTCGGCCGATAACTCGGGAGGTGTGCGTTCCAGTGCCACGCGCACCGCGTTCATGATGGTGGAGACGCATTCGCTCAGGGCTTCGCGGATTTCGCTGTCGTCGACCGTGATGGTCTTGGGCACGCCCTCGATCAGGTTGCGGCCCTTGATTTCCATGGTCAGCGGCTTATCCAAAGGATAGGCGCTGCCAATTTCGATCTTGATCTGCTCGGCGGTGCGCTCGCCGATCAGCAGGTTATATTTCCGCTTGAGGTAGTTCATGATGGCCTCGTCCATCTGGTTGCCGGCCATGCGCACGGAACGTGAATAGACGATACCGCTGAGTGAGATGACGGCAATGTCGGTTGTGCCGCCGCCAATGTCCACGACCATGTTGCCGCTGGGCTCGGTGATGGGCAACCCGGCGCCGATCGCGGCCACCATGGCCTGTTCCACCAGGTAGACCTCGCTGGCCTTCGCGCGATAGGCCGAGTCCATGACCGCGCGCTTTTCCACCTGCGTGATTTCCGAAGGCACGCCGATGACAATGCGGGGATGCACCAGCATCTTCCGGTTGTGCGCCTTCTGGATGAAGTAGTTGAGCATTTTCTCGGTGACTTTGAAGTCGGCGATTACACCGTCCTTCATCGGCTTGATGGCCACGATGTTGCCCGGGGTCCGCCCGAGCATCTCCTTGGCCTCTTTGCCCACCGCTTCGACTTCGGCGCTGTTCTTGTTGATGGCCACGATCGAGGGCTCATTGACCACGATTCCCTTGCCACGCGCATAGACCAGCGTGTTGGCTGTACCCAGATCGATTGCCAGGTCGCTGGAGAAAATGCTGAACAGCGACCGCAGATTATGAAAGCGCCCTGCACCGTTGTGAAACCCGTTGGTCGACATACGCTTAACTTCTCTCCCGCTCGAATCGGACGGAGCACTGTCCGCTGAACCGAGTGAATGTTTGTCCGTCGGGGGATCCGTCTTTAATTCTATTGGATATCCCCAACCTTTGCCGGACACGAAAGGTCTTGCCCCCCGGTTAAACCGGGCCGGGGGTCCGCTACTGGATCACCACTTTCTGCTGCTTTGTGCTTACTCCCCCCTGGGCATTCTGCGCCGTGACGGTGATCGTGCTCTCCCCGGCGGGTAGCGGCGGCGTGAAGTAGTGAAACGTGCCGTCGCTGGTCACAATGGGGACCTCGTGACCGTTCACCATGACCCGGGCGCCCAATTCGGTTTTGCCCGTAACTTCAATCACATGGCCATGTTGCACCAAGGGGTCGATCTCCAGGTCGATCGCCACCTCGTCCTTGCCCTTGGGGATAATGGTGAAGCGATTCTTCTCACTCTCCACGGACTCCTTGCCGTTCGCATCCAGCGATTGCACCATCCAGTAATAAGCTCCCAGGCCGAGGCCGGTCACGGTCACGTCCGCGGTGGAAACCGCTTTATCGACGATGGTGGACGAGAAGTACGGGTTGCGGGAGATGCGCAGCCGGTATCCGGTCGCATTGACCATGGGCGTCCAGGAGAAAGAAACATCTTTGGTCTTGGCGCCTCCCGTCGTGAACATAGGCATCATATTAGCCGGAGTAATCGGAGTCGGCGGGCCGATCTCCTTGACCTTGGCAATCTTTTCGGATCGAGCCTTAAAGGTAGCGCGCTCCCAGTCGGACAGGCGAACGGTTTCGCCATTGCGTGCCACTTCGCCGCTGCCCTTCTTCACCAGGATTTCGTGCTGGTCGCTCTTGGGATCGTTTCGGACCATGGCGGCGCTTTCGGGTGCCAGCGAAGCCGTCGCTCCGGCCACGATGACCTGCGACCTCGAACCTTGGGTGTAGGTGGCGGTCGACAGATCAACCGTACCGGTGCTCACCGCGACCGCTACGTGCGTCTGCTGCTGATCGTTGGCTGAGTTCTCTTCGATAACGATGAGAGAGTCCTGCTTCACCGTGTAGTTGGTGCCATCGTTGAAAACGACCTTAGCCATACCTTCCGAACCAGTTTGCACCACGTCGCCTTTTTCCAGCGGTATGTTGTAGTCGGCGGTGATCCACGTGTTGCTGCTGGACTTCTTGATCTTGACCGTTCCGTCGAGCGCAGTAAAACGTGCTTGCTTCTCGGTTCCCGCGGCACCCTTTTCTGGCGGCGGAGCCATGCCCGCGATGCGCTCGAGCATGTTGGTGGTCAGGTCGCCGGCGGCCTTGACCGTAGAGTCGGTGAACTGCGGAAAGGCGAAGTGCATCGCTGCCCCGAAGACGAGGGCTACCACCAGCAACGCCAGCAGAACGCTGCGGTAAGTAACCGTCCTCCAGGCAATGTAGACACCCGGCTTGCGCTTCGAATCGGAGGCCACAAATACCCAGTCAAACCTAGAGAATATGGGGTAATTCCAACACTATCACAAGCCTCGGAGGGCCGAAACGGGGTAACGAGCTGGGTTCAGGTCCGATGGAACATGTACGGTGGTGCGGGCAGGTAACCGGTGGCGGATCACGGAGCGCTGAAGGCCTCTTTATTGGTTTGGCGAATTGCTGGTAGTTGGCAGAGAAACCGAGGCGGTGGCTGGTAGCCACCAGCCAGTAGCCGGCCCAGCGCAGTTCTTTACGGCAGCGCAACTGGGTCGCCCGTCTTGTGTTCGCGGATCTGGAAGACCAGGAAGTCATGGATGGCCTGAACGGCCTCCGCGGACTTGCTCGAGATTGCCACCTCTCCTCCGCGATCGGTCTCGCGAACCTTGTACCCGATTTCATTCGCCAGACGCTTCATCGCGGGGACTCCCGGCGGCTCTTGATCGTGAACGAACAGCGGGATGTTGAAATTGCCTTCAGAAAACGAGCGCGCGATGTGCGTGAGATGCATGCGGATCTGATCTCGCGATGCGGCGTCCTTCGGGTCGTTCGCCGAGACAGAAATGACCCCGCCATCGGGCTTCAGCAGGAAATGGTGCGTGGCCGCCGTCTGCGAGAAACCCATGCCCTTCTCGCCGCGGTGCATCATGGCATCGTGGTCATGGGAACCCTGACTTTGCGGAGCCTGGGGTTGTGCCTGAGTGAGCACACCTGAGACGAGGACCACAATCGAGAACATCAACAGTGCGAGCGGGAAACGGAAAGTCACGACAGGCCTCCGGGAGAAGCGCGATGCAGAGGAAATAGACTCCCGACTCCTGTATTCGTCAACCTATTCGCTTTCCAGCCTGGATTGCCGCGGCGGCTGGGGAACTTGCCCACCTTCAACTTCCGCCTGTAGCATGGATTGTTTGGCTTATCGATGAGGAGGCTTTATGGCGACGGATACCGTGGCGAGTCCGGCCGCGATGGCGAGCGGAACGACCAGGGTTTATAAGAACTTCATTGACGGCGAATGGGTCGAATCGACCACCGGCGAAACGTTTGAAGACCGGAACCCCGCGGACACGCGGGAAGTGGTTGCGATCTTTCAGAAATCGGGAAAGGCCGATGTAGATGCGG
>Ga0182034_10001213_pt1 | contig 12579 bp, 28 predicted proteins | sample flu12Cox44000172_FD_125972 | JGI IMG/M metagenome (GOLD analysis project Ga0182034, IMG submission 125972) | Lab enrichment of tropical soil microbial communities from Luquillo Experimental Forest, Puerto Rico - flux4day.12C.oxic.44.000.172 | ecosystem: Environmental > Terrestrial > Soil >... | reverse complement strand
CCGGGACCCCGGTCGCCAAAAGCGACCTGGCGCCCGGTGACGCCGTCTACTTCACCGGGGCCGATCCCAAGAACGGGCTGCCGGGCCACGTCGGAATGTACATCGGTAGCGGCAAGTTCATCGAAGCTCCTCATACTGGCGCCGACGTGCGCGTATCTTCCCTTGCCGGTCGTAGCGACTACGTCGGCGCCCGTACCTTCGACTAGCTCACGCGCCCTCCCGCATCCTCCGCGCCGGGAGGGCGCGCGTCAGCGTGTCGTAAAACCGCGATTTTACGACATGATGCCTAGAGACCGAGAGCCGACCGCATCACGAGGAAGGCACCTTCCAGCGTCCCGTCGAGGATGCGTTCGATCTCCTTTGCCTCCTTCGGATTGAGCACGGCGATCCGGTGGAGGGCGGGTGCGAAGGCCCGCTTGGCCTTGACCTCCATGTCCTCGACGAAGGTCAGGTTGATCTGCTTTACGTCTCTCTTGCGGTTACCGACCGACCAGAATGCCGCACGGGTCCGTCCCTGACGCTTGATCACGAACGAGGAGCGGGGGTCGAGGTTCGACTGCTCCTGCTGGTAGGCCTGGATCAGTCCGCTCGCCTCGGGGGTGGTGATCCCGATCGAGTTGGCGAGTTCGTTGGCAGAGAATGGCGCGTGGCCGTTCTCGTTCACCCAGGTAATCAACCACTGCTCCATGATCTCCCAGCGAGTCAGATCCGCCTCGGACTCCATCACCTCCCCACCTCCTCCAGCCCGGCCATCGCCCGTGCGACTTCCAGCTCGGTCAGGAACTCGGCGAGCGAGCGCTCGATCTCCTCGATCATCTCTGGAGTGAGCGACTGGTCGGCGACCAGCTCCTTCAGCGTCTCGGTCGCGAGGCCGAGGTGGGTTGCCGCCGACATCGCCTTGAACGGCGCCAAGGCTCGACCAACAGAGCTACTCACCGCCTGCCCCGCCGCCTCGCGCTCCTTGCGCTGGGCGGGGGTCAGGTTGCGCTCGTGCTCCTCGAAGTTCCGACGCACTCGTGCATAGCCGTCGCCGAAGTGGGCTTCGATCTCCTGCCTGCGCTCGCGGGGAAGCTCGTCGACCATCCGCTCGATGATCTCGACAGGCTGTTCCCTGAGCACCCGCAGTGCTACCCGCCGATCGCTTGCCGCCTGTTGATGACGGGGGGTCAACCTTGACCCCCCCTCGTCGAATGCTTCAAGCCAGTTGATGATGGTCGCGCGTGGGATCCCGGTTTCGCGCTCGATCCGGTGGTTGCTCCAACGGTGCTCGTCGCGCAACGCGGCCAGATCCTTCTGGATCTGGAGCTTCTCTTCTCGCCGACGGCCGTAGAGCGTCTTGATCTCAGCGACCAGCTCTGTCGTCTTCCTACCCATCGTGCTCCTTCCTGGGCGGAAGCACCCACGTCGGCAACTCCTCGATCGCGGTAACCAGCTCGGTCCTCGTCGCGAACGGCCCGAGGATCTGCGGGTCGATCTCCTCGACGTGCTCGTCGTCTCCCGTCACGATCAGGAAGACGCTGCAGACCGACTGAGGAGTTATCGTTGAAGCCGACGTGGGAGTCTCCTCTCCCTAGTCCATGTCCCCCGGCCTCCTCGGTGGCGCGGGGGACGTTTTCTCTTTAGCGGCTGCGAGCCTATCGAAAGAGGAAAAGCCTCGCAAGTCCGGGGTTGCAGGGGTCAAGAGGGGTCAAGGAGGGGTCAAACCCCCTCCGACCGAGTTGTCCCTGATTCGGCTTAGAACCGTGAGGGGTAGCCCTCCCCGTCCCGCATGGTTGAGCCAAGCAGAACATTCCCAAGCTGAATGTCGGCGGTTCGATCCCGCTCACCCGCTCAAAAAAAGCCAGAGGGGTAAAGAAGGGGTAAGGCCAGAACGAAGAAGGGCGCCCCGAAGAGCGCCCTTCTCGACCCAACGATGAAGCTGATGCAACTACCCGAGCAACGCTCCGAACCCGATCCGCAGCAGCCGCTCCTTCGCGGCCTCGCGTTCGGCGGCGTCCCTGAACGGGGTGACGTAGTTCGCGTCCCAGACCTCGGGAGCGTGGCCGAGCATCTGGGCGCCGACCTCGCGCTGCACCCCGGCGCTGGCCCAGATCGTTGCCGCCGAACGGCGCAGCACCTGCGGCCCGATCGTGCCGTGGATCTTCGCCCTCACCGCCGCCGCCTTGAGCTGCTTGGTCAGCCGACTCGGGTCGACCGGGATGCCGGGCCGGGCGAAATCGGTGAAGACGAAGTCGTCGAGATTGCCGAAGCCCCGCTTCGTCTCGATCTCCAGCTTGCGCTCAAGCGCCTCCTGCACGCGGGGGAGCAGCATCACGTCGCGGGGGCGCTTGTTCTTGAGCGAGGTCAGGCTGGGAGCCGAGCCGCGCTTGGGCGGGTTGAGCTGCTTGTCGAGATGGACGACGCCGTCGACGAGGTCGATGCAGTTCCAGCGCAGCCCGAGCGCCTCGTTGCGGCGGAAGCCGCAGAAGGCGATCGTGATCGCCAGCTCGGCGAGGTCGGGGTCCTCGGCGAGGGCGCTGAAGAGCTTCTCCAGCTCGTCCTGGCGCAGCACCTTGCGCACCCAGTCCTCGCGCGGTTGCTGCCGGGGCAGCTCGCCCTCCTCGATGTCGGCGAAGGGATCGGCGAACATCGCCTTCGGCTTGCGCCGCCGTGCCCGCTTGCAGACGTTGCGGATCAGGGTGATCTCGCCGTTGATCAGCCACTCCGAGGCGCCGTCCTCGCGCCGGTCGGAGATGTAGTCGACGATGTCCTCGGCGCCGATCCGGTGCATGACCATCTCGGAGAACCAGGGGCCGACGTGCTGGCTGTAGGCGCTCAGGTAGGTGCGCTTGGTCGAGGCCTTGCGGGTGCCTGCCGCGACCATCTCGTCCCAACGGTCGAGGAAGTCGGCCCAGACGACGGCGAACTTCGTCGGGGTCGGCAGGGCCGCATCGCCGCTCTGGTCGGCCTTGAGCGTCCGTTCCTTCCAGACCGCCGTCGCCTCCTTCAGGGTTTTTACCCCGAGCAGGGTCTGGGTGATGCCGCCGAGCTTCAGCTCGTAAACCATGTCGCTTGCCCGCTGACGGGTGTAGAGGCCGGGACAGCCCTCGACCCGAGTGGTCTTGCCTCTCGCCATCAGTGCCGCTCTCTCAAGGATGCCATGAGGAGCTTCACCTCCTTGTGGTTAGCCGGGGGGGTCGAGCTGCTTACTCGCCCTCCCGGTGCTTTTCTCCGGGGTAAGCCCGAAGCTGATGCTCGGGATGTGTAGCACGTTCATCGGATGCGGCGTCGGCTGAACAGCTTCTCCAGCTCCTCGCGGTCGACGTAGACCCGACCGCCGACCGTCCGGCCCGGCAGCTTCCCCTCGCGCACGCGCGCCGCCACGCGGTGCGGCGTGATCCCGAGGATCTCGGAGGCCTGCTTGGTCGTCAGCCAGCCCCACGGCGTCCGCCGCCGCTCGACCGCCAGCTCCTCGCGGACGACCTCGCGGACCAGCTCTCGTAGTTCCTCTTCCAGTCTCAAGACGTTCTGCCTCCTTGAAGCCACGAATCGAGCCAGCTCGATCGAACTCGTTCGCTCGTGCTTGTCGAGCGGGAGCCTGGGGGGAGTCCTACGACTACTCCCCCCAGGCCCTCATAGCCTCCGAGTACTCCTGTCCCAGGGCGTACTTCTCCCAGGGCCTCCACCCCCGCCGTTTACGTCGCAGTCACGTCCCGGTCACCCTGTTGGCTCTTGTTCCTGGCGGCGCCAAACCGCCGATGCGTACTATGCGGTGGGGGGTGGTGACGGTGGTGACCGGGAAGATCACGCCCCCCTTTTCTCTTCAGGCTCTCCTGGAGTCACCTCCGAGCCTTCGCATCAACTCGTCGCGCTCGGCCCGCCAGGCCTGCTGGCGCAGGAGCCAGTTCGCATGCACGAGCCGGGCGTTCTGTAGTCGCCGCTTCAGGTTCGCGACGGTGACGCGCAGGCGCAGCAGCTCCTCCTCGCACTCGGAGAGCAGCGCGGCCTGCTTGGTCGAGGTCTCCAGGAGCGCCTTGTTCCAGGGCAGCTCACTCATCAGGTGGGTACCTCCCACGCCACCGTGCGCCAGCCGAGAGTGGCGCAAGCGACGAGTGGTGTGCCCCAGCCGATCAGCGCCGAGGGGTGAGAGGCGGCGTGCTGGCGCCGGTTTGGCCGGAGCGTCCCGAACTTCACCCGGCCTGTGATGTAGACGATCGCGGTCGAGGTCGAGGCGGCTCGTTTGAAGATCCGCGTGTCGGTAGCAGCGGGCATGAGTAGGATGACTCTCGTGCCGCTCCGGGCGGCCTCGATGCAGCGCTCGACCCACGGCTCGCGTGCCTTCCCATAGGGCGGATTGACGAAGATCCGTTGATGGTCGAGCCAGTCGACCGAGAGGCCGTCTTCCTCGGGGGTGCAGAAGTGGAGTGCTTCGACGGGGTTATCTTTCGTCGTGCAGGGATCGAAGTCGATCGTGCCTCCAAGGTCGCTCCGCACAGGGTCGAGCACGTATCTTGGCGTGATCTGTGATTGCGCCGGGTGCGTGCTGGAGCGGTAGCGCAAGTCATTGTTGAAGTGGGTCACGCGCTGCGCGTTCATACGATGATCTCGAAGAAGTCGTCGATCTCCATCACGACGTGCCAGTTCTCCGAGCTGCGGCGGTAGACGAGCATGGGGGTCGTCCCGCCCGGCGCCTCGGCGGCTGCCTGGGCCATCCACTCGGGGATGCGGAGGCGCTCCTGACGCTTGGTCTCCAGGTGCAGCCGGATTCGTCCCTTGGAGGCGTAGTGGTCGCCCAAGCCCTCCAGGCCGCGCACGTCGAAGCCGTGCTCCTCAAAGAGCTTCCTGACCTCGTGCTCACCACGCACGCCCTTTGCTCGCCTGCCGCGCCCCGAGAGCGTCATAGTCGCTCCGCCGCGCTCGCGTAGTCCTCGGCGACCACCCAGCGGTAGCCACCCCGGCGCGAGCAGTCGAGGAGGTGGTAGCCGTGGTCGGCGAGGCCGCAGTCGCAGATCGTCTCGTGGTCGATCAGCTCCAGGTGGGCGCACCACTGACAGGCCTCGCGTCCGCGCTCACAGTTGACGCAGACGTTTCCGTTGGCGCTAGATCCCATAGTCCCTCCGAAGCTGACCCTCGCGGACGGCGGCGTGCTGGAGGGTGCGCAGGTAGCGTTTGCTGACGCCGTGTTTGCGGTCGTGGCGGCGCTGAAGGATCAGCGCGCTCAGGATGCGTTCTGCGGTGCGCGGGCGCACACTGGAAGTCTTGCCGCTGGCCACGAGGAGGATGGTGGAATCAGGGATCCCGTGAGCCTTTTCGACCTTGAGTGCGCTTCCACAACGTTGTAAAAGCTCTTGTGCGCCCAAAACCAAAACTTGGGGAATGTGTTGTAGTGTCGGACCCCGTTCGCGCTGCTCGGCGAGCGCGACCTCTATCCGCCACGCAGTTTTGCGCCGCACCACGTCGCACTTCCCCCTGGTGATCCAGCCCACGGTCGAGCGGGAGATCCCGTGGTACTTCTCGACCTTGTAGGGCGTGCCGCAGCGTGAGATCAGCTCGATGAGGCGCGGAAGTACTTCCGAGCGGGGGACGTAGCCGTGAAGGTCGGCGATCGTCACGAGCGTCGCCTCGCCGCCCAGAGCGCGCAGATCAGCAGGCAAAGGAGGACGCCCTCGACGAGGCTCATCATCCGCCCACGCCCCTGATTGACTCGACGAAGCGCTGCTTCTCCTGGTGGGCGTAGTAGAGGACGGGGACGACGATGTAGTAGCGCCCGGTCTGGTTCGGCTCGACCCCGAGCACGATTCCCATGTCGTCGACGAGCGTGTCGAGCACCTCGGCGCCGTTCTCCAGCTCGTCGGCGGGCACCTTGATCGTCCAGGACTTGCGCGCCCGCCCAGGTGTCGAGGAGGGGCGGGCGCGCTTGACATGCCCACAGGTGGGGCACGGCTCTGAGGCCGGGTCACCAGACGCCCGCGAGAGTGCGAACGTTTCCGGCGTCAGAGGCTGAGGGTCGATCGGGGCGAGCGGGACGGAGAGGATGTTGTTGTCGCCGTCGCCCTTCTGGACGACGCACCACATCCACTCCCAGGCGTAATCGAGACCGACGAGCTTGATCGCGGTGACGTGTCCGCCGGGTCCGCCGGTCAGGTCGTCGTGGCAGCGGGCGCAGACGCCGGTCAGGTTCTGGTAGACGGCGCCCTTGATCTCGACCCAGTCGTAGGCCCGCTTCAAGCGGTGGTCGGAGCGGGCGAAGATGTGGTGGGCGTGCTCGGCGTAGTGGTGGCAGCCGGGGTTGCAGCAGTACGGCCCCACTTTGTAGAGCGGGCCGTCGACGCCGCGCACTTCAGGCCCGGCCCAGGGGGGCAACGTCACGCGAGCCGTCCTTGTCCGCTGAAGCCGTGCTTGGCGCGGTCGATACAGAGCGCGTGCGCCCACTCCTGCTTCGCCTCGCGCAGGGCGAGCGCGTTGGTGCCGCCCTGGTTGCGCTTGTGCTCCCAGCCCTCGACCCGCTGCCAGTTGTAGGGGTTGGCGAGGTCGATCGGCTTGTTGCAGAAGCGGCAGGTAGCCATCAGAGGACGCCTCCCTCGGTGGTTGGTGGTCGGCCCTCCCGGCCGCGCGAGCGTGGCTTGCGCGAGCGCAGACAGAGGAGACAGAGTCGCTGGGAGACCTCGCGCAGGCTGGTCGCGTAGACGACGTGGCCGCAGGCGAGCGTGTCGCGCAGCCCGTCGGGGTAGTGCTCGCGGAAGACAACCTCGCGGGTTGCGATCGGGAGGCAGACGCTCATCGGCGATCCCGGTCGCGCTTCGCGTACACGTCGAAGACCCAGCCGCCGACGATGATGAAGACGACGCCGATCACGGCGGCGATCATCATCAGCTCGATCACGCCCCTCGTCGTCATGCCGACGCCCAGGCCGGGCAGTTGGAGCGGAAGGAGCAGAAGTCGCATGCAAAGATGTGGAAGCGTCCTCGCGTCGGCCAGGGCGTGTCCGGCCCGTAGATCTGCATGTAGTGGAGCGCGTCGTACATCACGGTGCGGATGACGTGCTGCAGCGCCTCGATCTCCGGTCTCGACATGTTCAGGTACAGGGCCTCGCTCTCGATCGGGGTCACGATCGAGACCTTGTGATCCTTGAGCGAGCAGGCGGCGGTGTGGAACTCGACCGGGAGTCCGGTCGCGAACTGGTAGATCGCGGCCTGGATCAGCCACGAGGCCTTCGGCTTCGTCGTTTTCTGCTTGCCGGTCTTGAGGTCGATGGCGCGGTCGGCGCAGAGGATGTCGAAGCGGCCCTCGACCTTGACCGGGAGGCCCATCGGCACCGAGAAGCTGCCCTCGACGGCGGTGGGCTGGATCTTCGGCGCCTCCGAGTTGTGGTAGGCGCCGAGCATCAGCCGCCCGCGTGTCTTTGCCTCCTCGCGCTCGCTGTCCCAGATCGCGTCGAGACCGCTCTTCTCCTGCTCGGCCTCGACGTGGCCGTCGAAGCCCTCGTCGTCGTACCAGTCGAGCAGCTCGGCGACCGGAAGGTCGACGTGCGAGTCGATCTTCTGGCGCATGTTGCGCTCGACGGCGAGGTGGACGGCGCTGCCAACCAGGAGCGCCTCGGCGGGGCGCTCGGGGGTGTTGAGGATGTAGCGCTGCCGCCCGGACTCGGGGCAGTCGGAGAACTTGTTGGTCATCGAGGGGCTGACGTGGTCCATGCGCGGGAAGCGCTCCAGGTCGAACCACTCGGGCACGGGGGCGCGCAGGAGCGACAGCTCGGCCGGGTCGATCGAGATGCTCACGCGCAGGCCTCCCAGAGCGACCCCTCGACCGGGATCGTGTGGATCCAGCAGTCCCATTCGCGCTTCCCCCCGCGTGCGCGCAGGTAGCCGCCTTCGGTGCGGGTGTAGCCAGCGGCGGTGAAGGCGCGGGCGCCGAGGTCGAGCAGCCAGGCGGCGACGGTCTCGTCGTCAGTGAGGCAGAAGACCCGATCGGGGCCGCGCATGCGGTAGACACGACCGCCGCGCTCGCGGATCTCGGCGAGCAGCTCCACAGCGGGGCGCGGCGGTACGGGCGCGCGGAAGGAGAACGAGGTGGAGACGACCGAGGTAGTAGCCATGACGGCTAAAAGGGGATGTCGTCGGGGTCATCCGGGAGGGTCGGGTCGTCGTAGGCGCCAGCCGTACCTCCGACCGGCAGCGGGTCCAGCTCGTCGGACTTCGGCGGCGGGGTGAGGAAGATGCGCTTGGCGAACTCGTACCCGAGTGCCCAGACCTGGACGAAGCCGAGCTGTTCGCCCGGTCGCGTCGTGATGTGCGGCGCGAGCTGGACGGCGCGCTCGGTTCCGACCGAGAGCGCGATCCGCCAGGCCTCGGCGGGCGTCTTCTCGGCGGCGGTCTGGCGGACGCGGGTGATCCCGTCGTCGGCGTCGGCGCCGTTGGTGGAGGCGACCGGAGTGCCGCCGTAGTAGTAGTAGTTGTCGAAGGCCCTACCGTCGTCGAGCACCTTGTGTCGGTGCACGTAGCTGACCTTGATCAGCGCCCCCTCGGTCTTGAAGCGCCCTAGCTCGCGGCCCTGTGCCTCGCGGTTGGTCGCGAGTTTCTTCGGGAAGCCGTCGGTCTTGGCCTCGTAGAAGTCGCGCTCCTCGACGTAGTCCACCTGGGTGATGTGGAGAGGGTCACTTTCCTCGATCTTCTGGTCCGCCATCGGTCGCCTCCTCGTTGTTGAGACGGCCAACACGGACGCGGAGTGCGCGTGCGATCAGAGCGCGGTGGGGATGCCCCAAGATTGGCGTATGTCTCCCGCTGTAGTAGTCGTAAACCGTCGATTTGGGGATTCCGGTGCGCTCTATGACCTGCGGCACGCTGAGGTTCTTCTCGCGCATGAGTCTGACCAGATTCGCGTTGAACGGATCGGTCATAACTCGGACTATCGTGACCGCCATAAGTGGGCCACAGTAGGGGCAATAGTCCCATTTGTCACTGTGAGACTTTCTCGGACTTCCTCGGACTTTCGGAGACTATCTCGGACTTCCTCGGACTTGGCCTTTATCCAAGCCAAAGACGAAAAGTTCGCTATTTGCAGGAAAAACGTGCGCAGGCCGGGTGAGGAGACCGTTCCCTGCATCCGGGTAGCAAACATCGCCAGTAGCTCCTCCGAGTCGAGGTTGGGACTGCCCTAGCCCAAAGGACGCTGCGATTTCCAACCCCTCGGCAATCGCCTCGTTGCCATCCCTGGGTTGTTCTCGCGACCCTGACCGACCGAAGCACCGCCCCCCGAAGAGTCAACCTGCCGGTCGCGAGGGAAGAGGATGGAAGCTATGCGCTTGAGCCGAATGTGTCAAGGCTGTAACCAGATCTTTACCCCGCTGGCTGCTACGGTCGCCTGACCAGACGCCCGCGAGGCCGGGAGGCTCGATGTCCGATCTCGCAGACCGCGTGCAGCGGGTGCGCCTGCTGCTCGACACCCTCGACGACCCCTACCCGCAACCGAGTCCGGCGCTACGACCCGAGAGCGGTCCGGCGCCGAGCGCGTATGTGCCTTGTGAGAGCTGCAGGAGGGCCGGTGAGGTGCGCGTGCGCGGAGGCTGGCAGCTCTGCCTCCTCTGCGACGGGAGGGGCTGGAGGCGCCGCGAGAGCGGCGAGGAGGCCTGGGACGCCTACCTCGACCTCCCGCTCGCCGAGGCGAGTGCGCTCCCGGTCCCGATCACGCCTCGCTCCTCGCCTCCCGATCACGCGGAGGAGAGTTACGCATGGGAGCGTGACCGGCGCCGTTACGACCGGCACGGCTCCTACCGGGAGCTGCGTACCCAGCTCGACCGGCTCGCGCTCGTAGCCGCACGTCGCTACTGGCTCGTGCGCGGCGTGCTCGTCGAGCACCAGCCGCTCGCGCTCGCGCCCGCGCACGTCGTCCAGCTCGACCTCGGCGTCATCCAGCTCGCGCTCTGGATGCCGGTCGTGAAGGTGCCAGGCTGGCTGATCGAGCGCACGCGAAGTAGCGACCGGCAGCTCTCCATCGTCGAGCTGGCGGCGACGGGGCTGACGGTCGGTGAGATCGCGAAGCGGACAGGGATCCCGAAGCGCACGGTGCGCAAGCGCCTGGGATATGCTTCCCCCGTCCAGACCACCGCGTAGGCGGGTCGGAACGGACGGGGGCTTGGGGGCGCAGCATGCTCCCGATGCGACCGCGCCCCCTGTGGATTCCTCCTCCTCGCTTCGGTCAGTCTGGCGCTTCGACGCCGTCGAGTGACGAAGACGTTGTCCGGATTGGGATCGTAGGTGCGCTTGCTCACGACTCCTCACCGCCCACGACGTGCCGGAACAGAGTTGCGATGTCGCGCTCGATCGCGTCGAAGCGATGGAAGAGCGAGGCCATGTTGTTGGCATTCGTTGCCGCCTCCATCGAGAACTGACGCTGTAGGGACTGAGTCTCGTGTCGCGTCAGTGTGATCTCGCTCTTCACGAGCTTTAGCTCCTCGTGCATGAGACTGACGAGGTGGTACACGTCGTCGAGCGACGGCGTGTGCTGGGGATCTGTTGCCATAGTTGGCTCCTCCTTGTGTTGGGGAAGACGGGAGCGTAGCTCCCGCTTGTTACCGTTCGCCCTGGTCGAAGCAGTCGACACAGAGGTAGCGCTTGCCGCTCTTGGAGCGGCAGTAGGCGCGCTCGCCGCAGGCGGCGCAGATCGTCGCCTTGGCGTAGCCGCCCCAGCTCTCCCAGGCCGCGCGGGCCAGTGCCTCCAGACGGGTCATCAGTCGCGCCACCCCCTGGTGAGGGCGTGCGTGTTGCCCTTGTCGCCGTGAGAGAGAACGAGGTTGACGAGGCCTGTGAGCAGGACGAGCACGAGCATGAGCGCGCCGAAGGCGACTGCGCCCACGAGGACGATGGCGATTGCCCAGTAGACGATGTTCATGGTGATTCCTCCTTGTGTTGGGTAGACCCCGGCTATGCCGGGGTGGAACTAGAAGCAGACCTTCCCGGCCTGCTCCCAGCGGATCGGGTACTCGGCGCCGCAGCCGCCGTGCTCGCGCGAGACCTCGTCGTCCACGTCGGTGAAGCAGACGGCGTAGCTCGGGCCAGCGGAGCCGATGACGATCCTGTAGGCGCTGTTGCCACAGGAGTCGCACTGCTCGCCGCCGACGATCTCGCCTCGCCGCTCGTAGAGCTGCTCCTCGTTCTCCGCGATGAAGTGCGGCGGATCGACGGAGCGCGGCTGGAAGCAGAGCACCAGCTCTGTGTCCTGGATCTCGTACATGACGATTCCTCCTTGCGTTGGGTAGACGCTCCCTAATGGGAGCGCTGGGCAGCACGTTCTGCCGCCCACTCTTCGATCTCCTGGCGTAGCCAGTAGGGTCGACGGGCGATCACGAGCGGCTCGGGCGCGCGGCCTTCGGCTCTCGCGAGCTTGAAGCCCGCGAGGCTCAGGCCCGCGATCCTCGCCGACTCGGTCTGGTCGATGAGCTGAGTGGGGTCGATCAGCGTGCTCATCAGGCGGGATCCTCCTTGTCGTCGTTGACGAAGTCGGCGAGCCGCTCCCAGACCTGAGCGAAGTGCTCGCTCGGGTCCCGGCGTGGCCCGTTGACGACGTTCGCCAGCAGCTCTGCTGCGAGGGCGCGGTCGAGCCTGAGCGTGAACGTGTCCTTGGACGAGCGCGGGTCGAGCACTTCGGTCACCTGGCGGACGAAGTCCGCCGTCTCGTTGCGGAGCATGACGACGTGCTCGGTCTGCTCCCAGCCGCCCTCGTGCTCGCGGCCGATCCGCAGTGCGATGTTGCCGCTCGGCGTCTTGGCGATCTCGCCGATCACAGATCGGAACGGCGTGTACGTGGTTGCGGCGACTCTGTTGCCATACATGGCATCCTCCTTGCGTTGGGGAAGACGAGCAGACCGTTAGGTCTGCTCGCGGGTCAGCCACGCAAGCGCGGCGCTGGCGAAGTTCGACAGGTCGAGGTCGACGTGACCGTCGACGCCGTCGAGCGAGAAGCGCACGAGCTTGCCGCTTCCTTGCACCGTTAGCTTGCCGTGCTCCGTCTCGGCGGTGCCGAGCGGGTAGCCGATCAGGATCGTGTCTGTGTGCTCGTGGTAGTCCAGTTCCTTGAGCGTGCGGACGCTGGGCATGGGAATGCCTCCTTGGTTGGGGAAGACGAGGGGGCTAGGCCCCCTCCTCCAGCGTTGCCAATGCCACTCGGGCATCGGCCAGTTCGTTCTCCAGCTTGGCGATCTCCTGCCGCTTGGACGCGATCTCTCCCTGGTGGTGCTGGACGCCTGCCAGGCGGACAAGTTCGGCGCCGTCGCCGACGGCGAAGGCCGCGAGCCAGGGGATGAGCACCTCCCGCGCCTTGGTGCGGGCCGAGCTGGACGTTTCCGGCCGTTGCTTGCCACCGGGGTAGTTCCAGACGCGGTCGATCATCAGCGCGTGAAACGTCGCCGACCAGTCGTCCTTGTCGCCTGGTTGCCACTCGCCCTCGCGGAAGTGCAGGTCGAGTCGCACCCGGTAGTCGACGCGGTTGATTGTGAACGTGCCGCGCATCCCGATGTGGGTCTCGCTTGTTGCCCAGACTGATTCGGCAGGGCCGAAGGGTGTCTCGACAGCCTCGATCTCGGGGAACATGATTCCTCCTTTTCGT
>Ga0182034_10001211_pt1 | contig 12589 bp, 10 predicted proteins | sample flu12Cox44000172_FD_125972 | JGI IMG/M metagenome (GOLD analysis project Ga0182034, IMG submission 125972) | Lab enrichment of tropical soil microbial communities from Luquillo Experimental Forest, Puerto Rico - flux4day.12C.oxic.44.000.172 | ecosystem: Environmental > Terrestrial > Soil >... | reverse complement strand
TTATCAGCGTGGGCGGAAACGACTTCCGTTACCGTATCAGCCGCCATCGTGTTCGAGACACGATCCAGCACCAGCAGGATCAAGCCCCGAACCCCAAGACGCGCTCCGAGCAACTTTCGGACCCAGGGCGGGCACGAATGGCAATGCCCGGACAATGATCCGGGCCACCCATGGCAACACGTTGAAATATATTTCTAATTTGGTTGCGGGGGTAGGATTTGAACCTACGACCTTCAGGTTATGAGCCTGACGAGCTACCGGGCTGCTCCACCCCGCGCCAACCGGTCGATTTGTGTGACGGTCATGTAGCAAGCGCCCCCCGATAAGGGAAGTGCGCGGGGTCGGATATTTCGCCATACTAACGGTTGAGGGCTTCGTCCGCCCTGTCGCACCCATTCATAGATTACCAATATGGCCGAAAAACCTGCGTTGCAGCCCCGCGCGGCGATCGGACCCGCCGTGCGTGCCATCGGCAGCAATATCCTCGCCACCGGGCGCGCCGCCATCCTCGATCCGGAGCGCTCGAGCGCGGAGGCCGTGCACGAGTTCCGCCGCAGCATGAAGGAATGGCGGGCGCTGATGCGGCTCTTGGAGCCGTTCATTCCCGACGCGCCGCGATGGCGCCACGACGCCCGCGACCATGCTCATTCGCTCGCGCATGCACGCGACAGCCAGGCGGCGCTCAATGCCCTCGACAACCTCTTGGAGCGGGGCCTGGTGCTGTCGGAGCGCAGCGCGGCGACCGTCCGCAGCCGCATCGAGGCGCTGCGCGGCAGCGAGGAACGCGCGGTGCTGACCGAGACGTTGCGTCAAGCCATCGTCGCCTGGCTCGATGCCGCGGCGGCCGCGATCGAGCATTGGCCGCTCGATCCATTCGACTTCTCCTCGATCGCGGCGCAGCTTGCCGGCAGCTATCGCAGCGCGCGCAAGCGCATCCCCGACGACTGGTCGTTGGCCAGCGCCGAGGATCTGCACGAGTTGCGCCAGCGTGTCGTCGATCTGCGCTACCAGATGGAGCTGATCGAGCCGCTATGGCCGCGCTTCGGCCGGATGTGGACCGACGAAGCCGAGCGGCTGCGCGGCCGGCTCGGCCAGTGCCAGGACCTCGAAGTGCTCAAGCGGTTCACCGGCGTGCATCAGCCGCTCGCCCACTGGCGCTCGCGCCTGACGCCGGCCTGCAACGAGCGTTCCGCGGAGCTCGCGCACCGTGCGGCGCGCATCGCGGTGCGGCTGTTCGCCGAGAAGCCGAAGGCGTTCCGCCATCGCCTCGAGCAGCTGTGGGAGCACGCGCGTTAGCGATCCCGGCGCGGCGCCGCGATTATCGATCGGACGGCCGCCGCCGCTACGCCCAATCTGATCTTCGTTCCTCCGGTTGCCGGCTGCGGTGGTTGGTTCCGGCGGCGACACGACGACCGTGGGCGCGGGAAGCTGGGGCCAAGCCACCAACATGCGTCACGGTCTATAAGCACCACTTCCGGGATGGCGATGACGACCACGAGGCCGATGCGGATCACGATCGCCACTAGCTTCGACCCGGGACCTCTCGCGTCGCCCCATCGTAAAATGCGACGCCGCGGCCGACGAAGCTGCGGTGTTCGTTTGCTCCGCCATTCTCAGCCGGCGGCGGCGCGCGTGGCAATGCCGAGATAAATCTCGCGCACCTGCGCGTTCTGCTCGAGCTCCGCGGCGGGACCTTCGAGCGCGATACGGCCGGTTTGCAGCACATAGGCGTAGTCGGCGATGCCGAGCGCGAGCGGGATCGACTGCTCGGCGAGGAGTAGCGTGAGCCCCTGTCGGTGCAATTCGGCGAGCGTGTCGTAGAGCGCCTCCACCACGGCCGGCGCGAGGCCCAAGCTCGGCTCGTCGAGCATGAGGAGCTGCGGCTCGCTCATCAGCGCGCGGCCGAGCGCCAGCATCTGCCGCTCGCCGCCGGACAGCGTGCCGGCAAGCTGCCGCCGCCGCTCGGCAAGCCGCGGGAACAGCGCGTAGACGCGCTCGAACAGCGCCGCGACCCGCCCGCGGTCGGCGAGCGCGGTCGCGCCGAGCCGCAAGTTCTGCTCAACGGTCTGCGCCACGAACAGCCGCCAGCCTTCCGGCGACAGTGCCAAGCCCTTGGCGACGATCGCATAGGCCGGCTGGCCGGAGATTGGCTCGCCGCGCCACGCGATGCGGCCGCGCGCCGGGCGCACCACACCCGCGATGGCGTTCAGCGTCGTGGTCTTGCCGGCACCATTAGAGCCGAGCAGCGCCACGACTTTTCCGGCCGGCACTTTGAGCGAAATATCGGCGACGCCGACAAGATCGCCGTAGCGCACCTCGAGATGCTCGACGACGAGCTCGCTCACGACCCCCCTCCCGGCCCTCCCCCGTCTGCGGGGGAGGGATGAGTGGGGGCTCTGCGGTGCGCACGGCCGAGATAAGCCTCGATCACCGCCTCCTGCCGGACCACCTGCTCCGGCGTGCCGCTGGCGATGACGTGACCCTGATTGAACACGAGCACGCGCTTGGTCAGCGTCATGATCACTTCCATGATGTGCTCGACGATGACGATGGTGACGCCGGTTTCGTGCACGCGCCGCACCAGCGCGATCGCTTCCTGCAACTCGGTCGGCGTCAGCCCTGCGAGAGATTCATCGAGCAACAGCAGACGCGGCTCGGTGGCGAGCACGCGGGCGATGCCGAGGCGCTTCCTTCCCGGCGTGCCGAGCGAGCGGCCGGGCTGGTCGGGCCGCAAGCTGGTCAGCTCGACGATGCGCCGGGCGTGATCGCGGGCGTCGTTGCGATGCGGATGGCGCAGGAACGCGCCGACCATGACGTTCTCCAGCACCGTCATGTCCTCGAACGTCACCGGTACTTGGAATGTCCGTCCGATGCCGGCGCGGGCGTGGGCTTCCGGCGAGGCGCGCGTCACGTCATTACCGTCGAACACGATGCGGCCGGTGGTCGGCAAGGTGTCGCCGGCGAGGCAGTTGAAGAACGTCGACTTGCCGGCGCCGTTCGGGCCGATGAGCCCGATGATCTCGTGCTCGGCCACGCTGAGGTCGGCGCCCGACACGGCAAGGAAGCTGCCGAACGCCTTCGACACATTGGTCGCTTCAAGCAGCATGGGTCGCCTCAAGCCGCATGGGCGCGCCTCCAGCGCTGCGGCCGGATGCGGTGCCATAATTCGAACAGACCGCCCGGCTCGAAGCGTGCGATCAGCACGATGATGCCGCCATAGAGAATGTAGGTGAGGCCCGAGCCGCCGCCGCCGAACCATGTGTTGGTCGCGGTCTGCAGCGGGATCAGGATCGCGGCGCCGAGCAGCGGGCCGAACAGCACGCCTGCGCCGCCGAGCGCCGCGACGATCACCATCTGCACCGAGACCAGGATGCCGAAGCCGGAATCCGGATCGATGAAGCCGGTCTTGCAGGCATATAACGAGCCCGCGGCAGAGGTAAAGGCGGCGCTGAGCGCGAGTGCCTTGAGCTTGGTCTGCCGCACCGGCACGCCGAGCGAGCGCGCGGCGCGCTCGCTCGCCTTGATGGCGCGCAGATAGAAGCCGAAGCGGCGGCGCTCGATCGTGGCGGTGGTCACGAGCACCACCGCCAGCACCGCAAGGAAAATGTAATAGTACGGCAGCTCGCTACGGAACGTCAGGTCCCACCAGCCGCGCGCCACGGCCGGCCCCTGCAGGCCGATGGCCGCACCGACGAAATCCCAGGTGCCGACAAAAATTCGAATGAGCTCGGCGACCGCGATGGTCGCCATGCTGAAATAATGGCCGGTCAGGCGAAACGTTGGCATGCCGATGACCACGGCGAGCGCGACGGAGAACACGATGCCGACCGGAATGCCGGCGATCGGCGACCAGCCGAACAGCGTGTAGAACAGCAGCGGCGTATAGGCGCCGAGCCCGAAGAACATGCTATGGCCGACCGACACCTGGCCCGCATAGCCGCCGACGATATTCCACGCCGACGCCGAGATCGCCGCCAGCAGAAAGGTGACGCCGATGTCGCGGTAGAACGCGCCCGAGAACACCAGCGGATACGCGAGCAGCGCTGCCGCGAGCAGGACGAGGCGCAGGTGCTGAGACGAAAGGCGCTTCACGCTTTCCCCATCAGACCTTGCGGCCGGAACCAGAGCAGCGCGACGAACAGGCCGTACACCACAATGTCTTTGTAGATTGCACCGAGCCAGTAGGCCGACACCGCCTGGATCAAGCCGATGATGAGCCCGGCATAGAGCGAGCCGAGCACACTGCCGAAGCCGCCGAGCGCTACGACGACGAAGGCGATCAGCCCAAATGTTTCGCCGACCGACGGCGACCACGGATAGGCCGTCGCCATCAGCGCGCCGGCGACGCCGGCGGCGCCCGCGGAGAGGCCCCAGGCCAGCGCCTGCATACGGTCGGGCCGAATTCCCATCAGCATCGCCGCGGTGCGATCTTCGGCGACGGCAAGCAGCTTGCTGCCGACCGTAGTCTGCGTCAGCAGCAGATGCAGCGCGATGGTCAGCGCGATCGCGGCAACGCCGGCGACAAGCTGCGCCACGGGCAAATAGACACCGCCGATACTCAGGGTACCGGACAACGCGTTCGGCGGCAGCGACCTGAAGTTCGACGAAAATAACCAGAACGCCGAATAGCGCAGCAGCAGCGCGAGCCCGAAGGTCGAGAGTATCTGCGCCAGCATCGGCCCGCGGATGACATGGCGGACGAGGGAGAAGTAGATGACGATGCCGAGCGCGGCGAGCGCGACCGCGGCGGCGATGCCGAAAATCGCCGGCCCGCCGGCGAGCCAGACCACGACCAGCAGCGCCACATACATGCCGAGCATGACGAATTCGCCGTGGGCGAAATTAATGAAATTCATCATGCCCCAGATGAGGGTGAGCCCCGACGAGAACAGCGCATAGATGGCCCCGAGCAGGAGGCCGCCCGTAATCACCTGTACGAATACCATCGGCTGTTGCGCCCCGCCGGCCGTCCCCTCATCCGCGCAGTCTGGCATTGGCGGCAGGCTGCGGCCAGAGGCGAATTGCGCCGGCCGATGTAAGATGCCTCGGCGAAGGCGACAAAGGAGGGCAACGTGGCCCAGCTCTACGACGTGACCATCCTCAGCGTGCGACCGGGCACGCATCCGCAGGCGCTCGATGTGCTCGGCAAAAGCTTGGGCAACGATCCCGCCCTGTTGGCGTGCTGGTATTCGGACATCGGCGCGGTCAATCAGATCCTGATCATCCGCGCGGCCGACGATGCGGGCGCCACGATGGAGTCTCGTTTCGCCGCGCTGAACGCGGCCGATCCGTTCGGCATCGCGCAATACCTCACCGCCATGGCGATGGACACTTACGCGGCCTTCGACTTCATCTCGCCGATGCAGCGCGGCACATTCGGCCCGGTCTTTGAAGTCCGTACCTATGTGCTCAAGCCGGACGGTCTCGCGGCGACCATCGCGGCCTGGCGCAACGCGGTTCCGGCGCGCCTGAAAATTTCGCCGGTGCTCGCCGCCATGACGTCGGTGACGGGCGTTGTGACGCGCTTTCTCCACATCTGGCCCTACAAGAGCTTCGAGGAGCGCGCCCGGCTGCGCGAAAAAGCCATGGCCGATCGGATCTGGCCGCCGCCCGGCGGGCCCGTTCATCTCGCTTCGCAGCAGGTCGACATTTATCTGCCGGCGCCGTTCTCGCCGATCAAGTGACGTCGCTCCGCGTCAGGCAGACGCGGCCTTGCGCGCGTGCGCGCTCAGGATCGCCTTGAGCTCGGGGATGCACGAGCCGCAATTGGTGCCGGCGTGTAAGGCGGCGCCGATCGCGGCGACGTTGGTCAGGCGGCGACTGACGATGGCGTCGTTGAGCGTATTCAGGCCGACGTCGAAGCAGGCGCAGATGGTGGGGCCGGACGCGTTTGTCGCGCCGACAATACCACCGGCCAAAATATTGCTGCGCGCCTCCGGCTCGATGCGCGTGCCGAGCAGCGCCGCCAGCACCTGCCGCGACGGTAGCGCCGTTTGGTTGCGGGCAATGAACAAGCAGGCATCGAGGCGCCGGCCGACCACGCTGGCGTAACGAAACGTGCCGTGCGTGGGATCGGCATAGATCACCAGCTCCGCCGCCGGCGGCGCATCGAGCAAGGTTGCGATCCAGCGCTCCGAGCCGGGATCGCTCGGCAGCGGCTCCCAACCGGTCAGCGTGAAGGCGTGACCACGTTCGAGTGGCACGCGCGCCCAGTAATAAGGTCCGCTCGGCACCTGCTCGGCGCCGCGCAGCAAAAGCCCATGCCATCGCGGCTCGACCTTGGTCACCCGCACCGGTGTCGCCTTCAATTCGGGCTGGCCGGATATTGGGTCAGTCGCGGCGCCGACGATCAGGTCGATCGGCCCGGCGGAGGTGAAGCGGTCGGTCCAGTGCATCGGCGCAAAGACTTCGCCGCGGCGCAGCGCGTCGCAATGGCGGATCGGCAACGTCGCGGCGCCGTGCCGGCTTTCGATGCGGGCGAGACCGCCGTCGTCGAGCCGAAGGTCACGCGCATCGGCCGGATGCAGGTCGAGCACCGGCTCGCCTTGGTGCGCCATCAGCCGCGGCAAGCGGCCGGTGCGCGTCATGGTGTGCCACTGATCGCGGACGCGCCCGGTATTGAGCACGAGCGGCCACTGCTCGTCGGCCAGCACTGCCGGCGGCCGGTACGGCGTCGGCACGAAGCGGGCGCGGCCGTCGGCGGTCGCAAAGCCGGAGCCGTCGCCGAATAGCCGCCTGGCATCGGATCGCGCCGCCGCATCGCGGGGCAGCGGCCACTGCACCGGGCGAAGCCCGTCGTAGTCGTCGTCGCCGATGTCGGCGAGCGCGCCGATATCAAAGATGCGCTGCCGCGAACCCGCGTTCTCGAAGGCCGACAGCGCGGCGTGCTCGCGGAAAATCGCGGCGGGCTTCGTATAGGCAAATTGTTCGCCCCAACCCATGCGCCGCGCCACCTCCGTCAGCATCCACCAATCGGGCCGCGCCTCGCCTGGCGCCGGCCGCAACGCACGCTGACGCGACATGCAGCGCTCGGAGTTGGTTACGGTGCCGTCCTTTTCACTCCACGCCGCCGCCGGCAGCACGACGTCGGCGAAGGCCGTCGTGTCGGTCGGCCAGCAGTCGCTGACGGCGACGAACGGACAGGCGCCGAGCGCCGAGCGCACCCGTTCGGCACGCGGCATGCTGACGGCGGGATTGGTGTTGAGGATCCACAGTGCCTTGATGCGGCCGTCGAGCGCGGCGTCGAACAGCTCGACCGCCTTGAGGCCCGGCCGCGTCGCCATGCGCGGCGCCTGCCAGAAGCGGCGCACGCGATCGATATCGGCGGGTTCGGCAAAGCTCATATGGGCGGCGAGCTGATTGGCAAGCCCGCCGACCTCGCGGCCGCCCATGGCATTGGGCTGACCGGTGAGCGAGAACGGTCCCATGCCGGGCCGGCCGATGCGGCCGGTGGCGAGATGGCAGTTAATGATGGCGTTGACTTTGTCGGTGCCAGCCGACGACTGGTTGGTTCCCTGCGAATAGAACGTCACTGCGCGCTCGGTGGCAGCAAAGGTCTCGTAGAACCGCGCCAGATCGGCGGCCGGAACGTCGGCGATGTCCGCCACCGCAGCGACGGACGGCGCCGTTTGCCGCGCGGCTTCGAGCGCGCCGGCAAAGCCGCTCGTGAACTCATTCGTCCACGCCGGATCGGAAACGCCGTTCGCCGCGAGATGCGCGAGCAGGCCGGCGAACACCGCGACGTCGGAGCCCGGACGAATGGCGAGATGAAGATCGGCGATGTCGCAGGTCGGCGTATGCCGCGGATCGATCACGATGACCTTGGTGCCGCGCTTTTCCCGCGCTGCTGCGAGGCGCTGATACAGCACCGGATGGCACCACGCCGTGTTGCTGCCCGTGAGCACGGCGAGATCGGCTTCCTCGATGTCGTCGTAGCATCCGGGGACGATGTCTTCGCCGAACGCACGGACGTGGCCGGCGACCGTGGACGCCATGCACAGCCGCGAATTGGTGTCGATATTGGCACTGCCGACAAAGCCCTTCATCAGCTTGTTGGCGACATAATAGTCCTCGGTGAGGAACTGGCCGGAGACATAGAGCGCGACCGCATCGCGCCCGTGCGCGGCGATGGTCTTGGCGAAAGTGCCAGCGACACGATCGAGCGCCTCGTCCCAGCTCACGTTGCGGCCGCCGATCTGCGGCGAGAGCAGGCGGCCATCGCTCGCAAGCGTGTCGGCGAGCGCCGCGCCCTTGGAGCAGAGCCGCCCGGCATTGGCCGGATGCGCGGCATCGCCCGCCATGGCGCCGTCGGCAGCGACGGTCAAGCCGCAACCGACGCCGCAATAAGGGCACGTGGTGCGGATCACGCCGCCTGACATTGCAGCCCCGCAACCGCCGCAGCGGCATTGGTATCGACCGGCACCGCCGGCGCAATCGGAGGCAAAGCAGCGACGGCTGCTTCGGCAAAGGCGCGGCCGAACACGATCTGATCGCGGAACGCCGAGACGCCGGCTTTCTCGCGCATCAGCTCGACGTACCACGGGCCGTCGGCGACGGCGCCGTAGAGCACGCAGCCGACCACGCGGTCGTTGCGCAGGATCACTTTCTTATAGAGCCCCCGCTTGGCGTCATACAGTGTGAGCTCCTCGTCGGCGTCGGCGGCGGCGGCGAGCGCGCCCGCCGAGAACACGTCGACGCCTGTGATCTTGAGGCTGGTGAAACCCGGCGGCGGCACGTAAACCGCGCCATCGTCGCCGGCGAGACGGGCGCCGCAAACCTTGACCTGGTCCCAGATCGGCGCCACCAAGCCGAACACCTGACCGTTGTGCTCGATACATTCACCGACCGCATAGATGTCCGGATCGGTGGTCGCCATATCGTCGCCGACCAAGATGCCGCGATTGACGTAGAGCTTGGCGCCGCGCGCCAAGTCGATATTGGGGCGGATGCCGACCGCGAGCACGACGAAATCCGCGGCGATACGGCGGCCGTCGGCGAGCACCACCGCCTCGGCGCGTTCGGCGCCGGCGATTTCCTCGGTCTGGGCATTGGTGAAAAAAGCAATGCCGCGGGCGTCGAGATCGCGCTGCAGCAGCGCGGCGGCCGTGGCGTCGAGCTGACGTTCCATCAGGGTCGGCATCAGATGCACGAGCGCGACCGCCATGCCGCGCTGCTTCAAACCCCAGGCCGCTTCGAGCCCGAGCAGGCCGCCGCCGATCACCACGGCGCGGCGCGCGGTTTTCGCAGCCTCGATCATCGCCTCGACGTCGGCGATGTCGCGGAAGGCGCGCACATTCGGCAAATGAAGGCCGGGAATCGGCGGCGCCACCGGCTTCGAACCGGTGGCGAGAAGGAGTTTGTCGTAGGCAACGGTGCTGCCGTCGTCGAGCGCGACCAGCCGCGCGGCGCGGTCGATCGCCACGGCGCGCCGGCCGAGCATCACGACGATGCCGCGATCGGCGTACCAGTGCGGCGCGTTGATGACGATCTCGTCGAGCGTCTTGTCGCCGGCCAGCACCGACGACAGCAGGATGCGGTTATAGTTCGGATGCGGCTCGGCGCCGATCACGGTGACATCGAAACGGTCGGGGGCGCGCGCCAGGCACTCTTCCAGCGCGCGCATCCCCGCCATTCCGTTACCGACGACAACGAGCTGCGGACGCCGCCGGTCCTCGCTTCCCATGGTGCGATCAGACCCGGGCGTGGGCGAGACCGGTTGCTGCCGAGGCGGCTGCGCCCTTGCGCAGGTAGTACCACCAGGTCAGCGCCAAGCAGGTCGCGTAGAACGCAAGGTAGATCGCCAGCGCCAGGTGCGGACCGCCGGTAGCGGCGATCGAGGCGCCGAAGCCGCGCGGGATCAGATAGCCGCCACAGGCGCCGACCGCGCCGATGAAGCCGAGCGCGGCCGCGCTCTCGATGCTCGCGCCCTTCAGCGCCGCGAGCCGGCCGGCTTCGCCTTGGCCCTTGGCCTCGCGCAGCTTCTCCTCGCGGAAGATCGAGGGGATCATGCGGTAGGTCGAGCCGTTGCCGATGCCGGTGGTGACGAACAGGATGAGGAACATCGCGAGGAAGCCGGAGAAATCCCTCACGTTGACGAAGTACATGACACCGATGGTGGCGGCGCCCATGGCGATGAAATTCCAGAACGTCACGATGGCGCCGCCGATCTTATCGGCGAGGAGCCCGCCGAACGGCCGCGACACCGAGCCGACCAGCGGCCCGAGGAAGGCGATGGCGATGGTCACTGTCGGGAACTGGGTCTTGATCAGGAGCGGAAACGCCGCCGAATAGCCGATAAAGGAGCCGAAGGTCCCGATATAGATGTAGGACATGATCCAGGTGTGCTTGCGGCCGACGATCGCGAGCTGATCCTTGAACGTCGAGCGCGCATTGGTGAGATTGTTCATGAACAAAAACGCGCCAGCGACCGCGATCATGAGCGGCACGAGCCACATCAGCCCGGCATTCACCAGATAGATGCCGCCCGGGCCTGGCGTCGCCCGGTAGAGGTTGATGGCTCCGACGCCGAGCAGGATCGGTGTGAGCAGCTGCACGCCGCTGACGCCGATATTGCCGCCGGCGGCGTTGAGCCCCAGCGCCCAGCCCTTCATGCGGTCCGGATAGAAGAACGAGATGTTGGCCATGCTGGAGGCGAAGTTGCCGCCGCCGAGACCGGCGATCGACGCCACCAGCGCCATCAGCCAGAACGGCGTGTCGGGCCGCGTCACGAAATAGGACAGCGCGATTGTCGGGATGAACAGCACCGACGCGCTGAAGATGGTCCAGTTCCGCCCGCCGTACGTGGTCACTGCGAAGGTATAGGGAAAGCGCATCAGCGAGCCGATCAATCCCGGCAGCGCGACGAGCTGAAACAGCTGATCGGTCGAGTAGTGGAATCCGGCCTGCGGCAGCTTGGTTGCGACGATGCTCCAGATCAGCCAGATCGAGAAGCCGAGGTGCTCGGCAACGATCGACCAGATGAGGTTGCGCTGCGCGATAGCCTTGCCTTTGCTGTTCCAGAATGTCTCGTCCTCGGGATTCCAGTCGGCAATCCAGGTCGAATTCGACGTCGCAGTTGAGGTGCTCATCGGCAATTGTTTCCTTTGTGGCCGGGGCATGAAGACCCTCATCGGGTCCCCGGGCATGGGAAACATCGCAAGCCGTGTGCCAAGGATATGCCACGGGAAAATAAGGGGTTTTAGCGCTGGCGGGGTACCAGATTGCGCGCTTGATAGGCGCGCTGGCGACAAAATATTGTGCAGCGCAGTATTCTTGCACTGCGCTGCACAGTCTCGTTGCAGATGCGCCGCGAATGGGGAGCGGTGCGCACAGACTTAAACGCTCGGCGCCGCGTTGAATTGCGCGCCTTACGGCGCTGTGATTCAATCGCGCAAAGCACGCAAATTCCAGCTTGGGGAGGCAACGACCATGGCCATCACTGTTTGTCCGGTCACGCCGAGCTTTGCCGCCGAGATCGGCGACGCCGATTTGTCGCGGCCGCTGGACGCCGCCGACGTCACCGCGATCAAGGACGCATTCGCCAAATATTCAGTGCTGATCTTTCCCGATCAGCACCTGTCGCAGGACCAGCATCTCGATTTCGCTCGCTATTTCGGGCCGCTCGAGACCACCATCGCGCTCTACCGCAAGGACGCGAAGCTGCGGGTGCCGGCCGAGTTCGCCGACGTCTCCAATCTCGATCCGGAGAACCAGGTGTGGGGCAAGGATTCACGGCAACGCATGTTCCAGCTCGGCAACCGGCTGTGGCACACCGACTCATCGTTCAAGCGGGTGCCGGCGCTCGCGTCGCTTCTGTATGCGCGCTCGATCCCGCCGGTCGGCGGCCACACCGAATTCGCCGACGAGCGCGCCGCCTATGACGCGCTGCCCGAAGAGATGAAGCGTCGCCTCGATTCCTTGGTGGCTGAGCATTCGATCTTCAATTCGCGGGCGCGGCTTGGCTTCAACAGTTTCAGCGACGAGGAACGCGCCGGCCTACCGCCGGTGCCGCAGGTGCTGGTGCGCACACATCCGGAGTCCGGCCGCAAGTCGCTCTATCTTGCCTCCCACGCCGGCCGCATCTTCGGCATGGGCGAGCAGGAAGGCCGCGCGCTGATCGACCAGCTCGTCGCGCACGCAACGCAGCCGCAATTCGTCTACACCCATCGCTGGCGCGTGCACGACCTTGTCATCTGGGACAACCGTTGCACCATGCACCGCGGCGTCGATTTCGACGACCTGCGTTGGAAACGCGACATGCAGCGCGCCACGGTGCACGACGTCGCCAATACCTGCGAGCAGGCCGGCATCAAGGTCGCCGCGGCGTAGGCCTACGACGCCACCAAGCCCTTCACCGCTGCGCCGACGCGCGCGAGCGGGTCGTCCCAATCGCCGAGCGCCGGTTGTCGGAACAGCCGCGCCGCCGGATACCATGGGCTTGCATCGCTCAACGTCCAGCGCCAGTCGGGCGCGAACGGCAGCAGCACCCAGAGTGGCCGCCCCAAGGCGCCAGCGAGATGCGCCACCGCGGTGTCGACAGCGATGACGAGATCGCAATGGGCGATCGCGGCCGCGGTGTCGGCAAAGCTTT
>Ga0182034_10001210_pt1 | contig 12595 bp, 7 predicted proteins | sample flu12Cox44000172_FD_125972 | JGI IMG/M metagenome (GOLD analysis project Ga0182034, IMG submission 125972) | Lab enrichment of tropical soil microbial communities from Luquillo Experimental Forest, Puerto Rico - flux4day.12C.oxic.44.000.172 | ecosystem: Environmental > Terrestrial > Soil >... | reverse complement strand
TCCGGCACAATTGCTGCACGACAAGACTGTCGGCGTATTCGGCGTCGGGCAGATCGCCGAAGCCTTGGCGCCGAAATGCAAGGCCTTGGGCATGCGCATCGTCGGCGTGACTTCAGCGCCGCGCCAAGTGCCCAGATTCGACCTTATACACCACCGCGAGAAGCTTGCGGAGGTGGTGGGCGATTTCGACTTCTTGGTCCTGCTGACGCCGCTTTCCGCCGCCACTCGCAACAGCGTCGACGCCGGCATATTTGCGGCGATGAAGCCGACAAGCTATCTCATCAACCTCGCGCGCGGCGGCGTGGTCGACGAGCCGGCCCTGATCGCGGCGCTTGCCAGCAATCGTATTGCCGGGGCGGCGCTCGACGTATTCAATCAGGAGCCGCTGCCGGCCGATCATCCGTTCTGGTCGATGCCCAATGTCATCATCACCGCGCACCAGGGCGGGTTCTGCGACGTTTATATCGATTATGCTTTGCCGACAGTCGAAACGAACATGGAGCGCTTTCTTCGCGGCGACTTCAACGGCATGATCAATGTCGTCGCGCATTAGTCGATATCCGTCATTTCGGGGCGCCGCGAACCGGCGAACCCGGAAACCATGATCACAGACCGGGAAATATGGATTCCGGGCGCCTCGCCTCGCTCGGCGCCGGAATGACTAGCGGAGCAAAGAATGGAGCAGCTTTCCGAACGCCTGCAGACGCCGATCTCAACCGCCGAACTGCAACGGCGCTGGGCGGCGGTCCGCGCCGCAATGGAGCACGAGCGGATCGACGTTCTATTGATGCAGAACAACAACGATCACATGGGCGGTTACGTCAAATATTTTACCGATCTGCCGGCGACTAACGGCTACCCGCTCACCGTCGTCTTTCCACGCGACGATCTCATGACCATGGTGAGCCAGGGGCCATTCGGCGGCGTCGCTCATCCGGCAGCGAACGGCGACGGGATGCGGCGCGGCGTCAAACAATGGCTGACGACGCCGAGTTTTGCGTCTTGCAACTACACCGCGCCTTACGATCCGGAGCTCGCGGCCAAAGCGCTTTCGGCTTATGCCGGCGGCACCATCGGGCTCGTTGGCACTTCGCAAATGTCGTTCGCGCTGGTCGACTATCTGCAGAAAGGCCGCTTTTCCAATACGGGCTTTGTCGAAGCCTCCGATCTCGTTGACAAGATCAAGGCGATCAAGAGCGCCGAAGAACAAAGCCTCATCCGCCGCGCCGCCGCGATGCAAGACGGCGCCATGCGCGCGGCATTTGCCGCGGTCGAGCCGGGAATGCGCGATCGCGACATCGCCGCAATCGCGCAGTGTTACAGCCAGCGCCATGGTAGCGAGAACGGCATCTATCTTTGCGCGTCAATGCCGCCGGACAAAGCCGTCCAGTTCAGCCAGCGCCATTACCAGAACCGCGTCATTCAAGAAGGCGACACGGTCGCACTCCTCGTCGAAGATTCCGGTCCCGGCGGCATGTATACCGAACTCGGCCGCTCCTGCGTCGTTGGCAAAGCGTCGTCCGAACTGAAGGACGAATTCGCGTTTGCGCTTGAGGCGCGCAAATACAACCTGTCGCTGATAAAGCCGGACGCGTCGTGCAAAGAGATTTTCGAAGAATACAACGCGTTCATGCGCAAGAACGGTCGGCCGGAAGAAAAGCGCCTGCACTGCCACGGCCAGGGCTACGATCTGGTTGAGCGGCCGCTCATCCGCGACGACGAGCCCATGAACATCGAGCCGAATATGAATATAGTCGTGCACCCAACCTATATTCGCGGCCATGTGCTGTCCTGGGTCTGCGACAATTACTTGATTGGCGCCAACGGCCCCGGCGAACGCCTGCACCGGTTCCCTGAAGTGATCACCGAGTTAGGCTGACGCGAGTCAATTTCATTGGAACCGGGGTCTTTGTTGGAACCGGACTTCTTTATTGGAACCGCGCCTCGGCGGTAGTAGAAATTTACGTTAATACCGATTTTAGTCGCGGCTTAGCGCTAAAAAATCCGCAATCGCGCCACATACCGAATCGGCTCTGTGGCCTATGCGCCCGTTCGGTATCGATTCGAAGCGGATTGCGTTCGCCGGCGCGCGAAGCCCGGCTGTCCGGAGCAAGCGGAGAACCAAGCGGTGAACATTGTGTCGAGCTTTCGACTTATTCGCATCGCGGCGTTGGCGAGCCCGGCGTTTATATTCATTACCGAAGTTGCTCTCGCGCAAAGCATGGCGGCAGTCGATCAATCCGGCAAACCATATCTCGCTGGATTAAAGCCGCCGCGCATGCATCACGGCCCGGGGCATCTGAAAACGAGCCAAGCCAGCGCCGAACATACGGCAACGACAAAGGTCGCGCAGCCGACAAAAAAGCACCGGCCCATCGTTACCGCCGATACGACGGGGCATGATTCGGCAGTTCACGGTTCGACTGCTCATGGTTCGGCTGCTAATAGTTCGGCTGCTCATGGTTCGGCTGCTCATGGTTCAGCTGCTCATGGTTCAGCTGCTCATGGCTCGGCTGCTCATGGTTCAGCTGCTCATAGTTCAGCTGCTCACGGCCGCAAGCATCTTGCCGACACCATAAATTCACGCGTGTCCTGGCCCAGCGTCGAGCCCGCCGCGCCGGAAGAGCAGACCGTGCCGCAAACCGCGTTGCAGTTCGTAACCGAAGATACCGATTCGAAATCGGCAGCACCGACCCGTCCGACGAGCAACGTGACGCCGCCCACGACAGCGGCCAAAGCTCCTGCGATAAACGAAAGCCGCACTGTCGACCCGAGTATTAGTGTCGATTCGCTCACCAACGCTACGCCGTCGACAGCGAGCCGGCTTGTGCAGACCGAACGCATCGAAGCGCCCGATGTGCCCGTAGCACCCGCGCCAAACCAGATGCCCGTTGTCGCACCGGCACCAGACCAGGCGCCCGTGACCGCGCCGCATAGTGATCAGGCGCCGGCGCGCGCCGGCTCTTCGACCGCACAGATGGCAGCCACGCTCGCAGGCGCAATCGCCGCCTGCATCGTCGCATTTGTGATGTTCGGCTTTGGCGCAAGGACAATCAAAGCCAATCGGATTTAAGCGTTCGCTGTTACCCGCATGCGCTTGCGATACGCGCGTTGCCCACCGGGCCGATAAGCGGACGGCCGCGCGGCAGCGGCGCTACTCGGTATTGGCCATGCGCACGACTTCGCCGACGCTCGCGGCGCGGCGCTTGAGCGTGTTGAACAGTTCGAACGCCTCTTTCGGTTTCATGTTTTTATGCACGACGGCGGCAACGGCCGCGATCATGGCTTGTGGCGCTTCGGACTGGAAGATGTTGCGGCCCATATCGACGCCGGCCGCCCCCTGCTGCACGGCATTATAGGCCATTGTCAGCGCTTCGAGTTCGGGAAGTTTCTTGCCGCCGGCCATGACGATCGGCACCGGACAAGTCGCGGTCACGGTCTCAAAGCCATCCTCGACAAAATAGGTTTTGACATATTGTGCGCCGAGCTCGGCGATGATGCGGCAAGCCAGCCGGAAATATTTGGCGTCGCGCGTCATAGTCTTGCCGACCGCGGTGATGCCCATGACCGGTACGCCGGCGCGCAGCCCGGCATCGACCAACCTTGTCATGTTGTGCACCGAGCGCGTCTCGTGCTCGCCACCGATGAAGACCTGAATGCCGACGCCGGCGGCGTTCAATCGCACCGCATCGTCCATATCCATCGCAATCTGCTCGTCGGAAAGTTCGTCGCGCAGGATGCTCGGCCCGCCGCTTGCGCGCAGCACCATCGGTTTCTGACACTGCGCCGGGATCAGCGAACGCAAGATGCCGCGCGTGCAGAACAAGGCATCGCAGGACGGCAACAGCGGCACGATCGACAGATCAATGCGTTCGAGCCCGCTGGTCGGTCCTTGGAAGTAGCCGTGGTCGACGGCGAGCATCACAGTGCGTCCGGATGCAGGATCGAACACCCGCGCCAGGCGGTTTTTCATGCCCCAGTCGAGCTGATGCGAACCTTTCAGATAAAACCCCGGCGTCTCTTGGCGCTGAGTGGTGGCGTAGCGTTGACCTTCTTGATCGGCTTCGGGCATGGCTTTTTCGTTTTGGCTAAAGCATGATCCGGAAAAGTGGGAGCCGGTTTTCCGAAAAGATCATGCTCCAACAATAAGCTAAAGCGAAATGCCGATTCAACATAAAGTCATTTCGCTTTAAAGCGAACTCTTCCGGCGTCAATTTTGATCCGCTGCCGCGCGCCAATAAGAATTTATCGCGCAGAGGCCGCGTATACCGGTGATCACGGCGGTGTGCAGTTTTTGACAGTGTCGTATTCGCAATCCCAATTCAATGCCTGCGTGTGACCCCTTAATGGGGAATAAGGGGTCAACAAATCCTGCGGCCGAAAGGCGCTCTCATTGGCTTTTGATCGAACCTCTTGCCCCTTGCAATGTTCTCTATTTGTTCTAGTATCAGGTTTAAGAACATACCCGGAATACTCACCCATTTTGCCAGGCGGAAGGGTCATTAAATGCTTGTTTCTGAAGCATTTCCGTCTCCGGTTCAAAGCCGGGCCGCCGCCTTAGGCAAATTGCGCCTTTTGCTGTCGCGGCATTCTGGGTCGTCCCAGACCTCGCATGCGCGGCTGCCTTTCGGGCTTGCCGCACTCGATGACCACTTGCCGAATCGCGGTCTCGCCGGCGATGCCCTCCATGAGATTGTCCCGGCGACGCAAGCTGCGTTGCCCGCCGCTTTGGGTTTTGTCGTCGCCATTCTGGCCCGTTTCATTTTCCCTCCATCACCCGGGCCGCGCTTACGCGCGCCCGAGTGCATGCTTGTTGGGGAGGGGAAAGAGAGGCGATGGACAAGCGCCAATGTCCGCGCATCGCCTCGCCACCACCCAGCCAAAAAAATCGTCTTCGTGATGCCGAGCTACGGATTGCGCCGATGCGGCCGCTTGTCCGGGCATGGCCTCAATCATCTCGGATTCGATCCAGCTCGCGCCATCCTGGTGGAGACGGCGAACCTCAACGACACTTTGTGGACGCTTCTTGAAGCGCTGCGTTCGGGAGCGCCGCAAGCCGTCGCCGGCATGGTCGATAGGCTCGATCTGAAGACCAGCCAAAAATTGCATCTCGCCGCCGTCGATGCCGGTTTGCCGCTGCTGCTGTTGCGGCCAGCACAAACGCTGGAATCAAGCGCCGCGGCGACGCGCTGGCGCCTCGGCGCGGCACTTGCCGCGCGCGACCGTTTCGGCAGCTACACGCAGCCGCGATGGCGCTTGCAACTTGAACGCTGCCGTAACGGACGGCCGGGTGAATGGGTAGTGGAGTACGATCATGTCGCGCATCGTTTCAGTCTGGTTGCCGCGCTGGCCCATCTATCGTTTTCTCGCGGCGCAGACGATCAGTTCCGCCGGCAAGCCAGTCGATCCTGAGCGGCCATTCGTCCTTGCCATTCCCGCAACCGGCGGCCTGCGCATCGCCGCCATGAACGAAGCGGCGGAGATTGCTGGAATCGTCATCGGCGATCCGGTGGCCGATGCGCGCGCCAAAGCGGACAGCCTGCAAGTACGCGCTGCGGACAGCAGCGCCGATGATGCCGCATTACGCCGCCTCGCTTTATGGGCGACACGCTACACGTCGACCGCTTCGCCTTGGAACGAGGCGAACGGCGCCGACGGTTTTTTTCTCGATATCGAAGGCGCTGCACATCTATTCGGCGGCGAGGAAAGCCTGCTTGCCGATCTCGCCGGCCGGCTTGACCGGTTCGGTTTGCCGGCGCGGCTTGCCGTTGCCGCGACGCCGGGCATGGCCTGGGCTTTGTCACACTTTGCGGCGGCGCCCCGATCGATCCTGCCCTCGGGCGATGAAGCGGCAGCGCTTTCGGCAATGCCGATCGAAGCACTGCGGTTAGCGCCGGACACCCGCGCGCTGTTGCGCCGGCTCGGTTTCAAATCCGTGGGCGCGCTTTTGGACAAGCCGCGCGCGCCGTTTGCCGCGCGTTTTTCCGACAAATTGCTTCGCCGACTGGATCAAGCGCTCGGCCGCAGCGACGAGCCGCTCATTCCGGTCACTGCACCGCCGGTCTATCACAGCTTGAATTATTTGCTGGAGCCGATTGCAAGCCAACAGGCGATCCTCGCGCGCGCTTGTCGTCTCATGCGGAACCTGGTGCATGTGCTTGCGCGCGACGAGGTTGGCGCACGTGCGCTTAAACTGAGCCTCTATGGTATCGATGGCGCGGTCGAAACGATCGATATCGGACTGACGTCGCCGACGCGCAGCGTGCCGCATGTGGCGCGGCTGATCGAACTCAAACTCGATGCATTCGCGGCCACGCAGGATTTCGGCTTCGGCTTCGAGGCCATCGGCCTTGCCGTTACGCGCGCCGAACCCATGCCGGGGCGACAGAACGAACTGAATGTCGCGCCGGAGGGTTCGCAGTCGTTCCAGGATGATGCCGAACGTCACGCGGTCTTGATCGATACTCTGCAGCAACGGCTCGGTCCCGATCGGGTACGGCAGTTCGAAGCCGTTCCCCGTCATATTCCCGAACACGCCGAAACGCTCATCGCGATCAATGACGAAACACTGCAGAATTGGCCACTTAAAGAACAGCAAACACCGCCACTGTTGCTGTTGCCGAAAGCCGAGCCGACCGAAGTCACGGCGCTCATTCCCGAAGGACCGCCACGGCGCTTCCGCTGGCGCGGGGTGACTTACGACATCACCGGCGCGCAAGGCCCGGAACGGATCGCCGATGAATGGTGGCACGCGCTCCCACCCTACTCTCCCCCGCAAGCGGGGGAGGAAAAAGGAGGAGGGCTCACCCGCGATTACTACCTCGTCGAAGACGGCGAAGGTCATCGCTTCTGGCTTTACCGCGAAGGTCTCTACGGCCGGGAAACTGCAGCGCCGCGCTGGTTCGTGCACGGCCTGTTTGCGTGAGTTTTTTCGCGTGAGTTCGCGTGAGAATGTAAATGAGCGCGTTTGCCGAGCTTGCTGTAACCACTAATTTTTCCTTCCTTCGTGGCGCTTCGCATCCGCAGGAAATGGTGGCGCGCGCCGACGAGCTTGGGCTCGCCGCTATCGGCATCGCCGACCGCAACTCCTTTGCCGGCGTGGTGCGCGCTCATGACGAAGCGAAAAAACGAAAAATAAAACTCGTTGTCGGCACGCGGCTGGTGACGATCGATGGCCTCGAAGTGCTTGCCTATCCGACCGACCGCGCCGCCTATGGCCGGCTCTGCCGTTTGATCACCGCTGGCAATCTCAAAGCAAAGAAAAGCGAATGCCATCTGACCTTCGAGGAGATTCTGAATGCCGCTGCAGGCCAGATTTTCATCGCTCTGCCGCCGGTGAACTTATTTTCTCATTCTGCTGCTATCGATGAACAAAAAATTACCTCCCCCTGGAGGGGGGAGGTCGACGCGCCAACGGGTCCGGCCGGAAGTGGCCGGCCCGATGACAAGCTCAGCGCGGCGGGTGGGGGTGATGTAGCGGTGTCGCTGGTCACCCCACCCCGGCCGCTTCGCGGCCGACCCTCCCTCTCCAGGGGAGGGTCGGAAGAGTTCGTCTCCCGCCTCGCCGCCCTGGCCGACGCCGCGCCGGGTCGCACGTTTCTTGCCGGCGTGCATTATCATCGCGGCGACGAGCCGCGCCGGCTTGGTCTGTTGGCCGAGCTCGGTGCCCGATGCGGCGCCCCGCTGGTTGCGGTCAATGACGTGTTCTATCACGCGCCGGAGCGCCGGCCGCTCCTCGATGTGCTTACCTGCATTCGGGAAAAGTGCACTATCGCTAAAGCCGGCTTGCGACTCGCTATCAATGCCGAGCGGCATCTCAAGGCGCCTGCGGAAATGGCGCGGCTGTTCGCCGCTTTTCCCGACGCCATCGCCCGCAGCACCACCATTGCTCGATCCTGCAGCTTCTCGCTTGGCGAACTCAAATACGAATATCCCGATGAACCGGTGCCGCCAGGCAAGACCGCCCAGCAGCATCTGGCAGACCTGACTTGGGCGGGAGCGCGGGAGCGCTACCCGAAAGACAAATATCCCAATGGCATTCCCGAGGATGTCCGAAAGCGGCTCGATGACGAACTCGTGCTGATCGGCAAACTCGATTATGCGCGTTACTTCCTCACCGTGCACGACGTGGTTGCCTTCGCGCGAGCCCAAGCGAAGGAAATTCTGTGCCAAGGCCGCGGTTCGGCGGCCAATAGCGTGGTCTGCTATTGCCTCGGCATCACTTCTGTAAATCCAGACAAGAGCGATCTCTTGTTCGCCCGCTTCATTTCGGAAAATCGCGGCGAGCCGCCCGATATCGATGTCGATTTCGAACATGAGCGGCGCGAGGAGGTCATCCAATATATTTATCGGCGTTACGGCCGCCATCGCGCGGCGATCTGCGCCACGGTGGTGCACTACCGCTCCCGCCGCGCCATCCGCGAGGTCGGCAAAGCTTTAGGCTTGACTGAAGACGTGACCGCCGCGCTTGCCAAGACCGTATGGGGTTACGGCGACGGCTATCCCGACGACCATATCCGCCAAGCCGGCCTCGATCCGACAAATCCGGCAATCCGGCAGGCCGTTGCACTCGCCGACGAGCTTATCGGTTTTCCGCGCCATCTGTCGCAGCATGTCGGCGGCTTCGTGCTCACGCGCGCGCCGCTCGATGAAACCGTGCCGATCGGCAATGCTGCCATGGACGATCGCACTTTCATCGAATGGGACAAGGACGACATCGACACGCTCGGACTGATGAAGGTCGATGTGCTGGCGCTCGGCATGCTGAGCTGCCTGCGGCGCGGGCTCGATCTTCTCAAAGCTCATTATGGGCTGGACTATTCGCTCGCCACGCTGCCGCAGGACGATGCCGCGGTCTACCAGATGTTGTCGCGCGCGGATTCGGTCGGCGTGTTCCAGGTCGAAAGCCGCGCGCAGATGTCGATGCTGCCGCGATTGAAGCCGCAGTGCTTTTACGACCTCGTCATCGAGGTCGCGATCGTGCGGCCGGGACCGATCCAGGGCGACATGGTGCACCCCTATTTGCGGCGCCGCGACGGTATCGAGAAGGAATACTACCTCTCCCCGTCCCCCGCTCATGGCGCGCCGAACGAATTAAAAGACGTTCTCAAACGCACGCTCGGCGTGCCGCTATTTCAAGAACAGGCGATGCAGATCGCGATTACGGCGGCGAAGTTCACGCCCGACGAAGCCGATGGACTGCGCCGCGCCATGGCAACGTTCCGCCACACCGGCAACGTTCATTTGTTTCGCGACAAATTCATCAACGGCATGGTCCAGCGCGGCTACGATCGCGATTTCGCCGAACGTTGCTTCGACCAGATCGAAGGTTTCGGCGAATATGGCTTTCCCGAAAGTCACGCCGCGAGTTTTGCGCTTCTGGTCTATGCCTCGGCCTTCATCAAATGCCGTTATCCCGACGTATTCTGCGCCGCCATCCTCAACAGCCAGCCGATGGGCTTTTATCAACCGGCGCAGCTGGTGCGCGACGCGCGCCAGCACGGCGTGGAGATCCGCCCCGCCGACGTTAATTTCAGCGATTGGGATTGCACCCTGGAACCGGCCGCCTCCCCTGCGGGCGGAGGAGAAATCGGCGCCGGTCATGCCGTGCGGCTCGGCTTTCGCCTCATTGGCGGGCTCAGCGAGCTGGAATTGAGAAAACTCATCGCGGCGCGCGGCAATGGTTTTTCCTCGATCGAACGACTTGCCGCGATCGCCGGCATTTCGCGCTTCACCATCGAGCGGCTGGCGGAGGCGGACGCATTTCGCTCGCTACCACATGATCCGGCGAAGTGGATACCGGTTCGCCGACAAGATCATACGGCAAATATTGAATCTGGCGCGCGATCGGACGCAAAACCGGCACCCACTTTTGCTGACCGCGCGCCCGGGCTAGACCGCCGCGCTGCATTATGGGCGGCGCGGCGGCTCGATATGATCGGTATTCGCCGCCCAAAGGGAGACAACAAACTTGGCGACGCCAAAACCGACGACGCGCTGCCGCTTTTAACGCCGCATCTCGGCGACGAATTTTTCCCCGAACCGGATGTCGCGCTACCGGCGATGCCGCTTTGCGAGCACGTCGTTGAGGATTATGTGACGACCGGGCTGTCGCTGAAACAACACCCGGTCCACTTCTTTCGCGAGCGACTTGCTGCGCTCGGCGCAATCCACAACGCGCAACTTCGCGACGAGGCCTTGGCGCCGGATTCGATCGTCACCGTCGCCGGCCTGGTCCTGGTGCGCCAGCGTCCGGGCACCTCAAAGGGCGTCGTGTTCATGACGCTCGAAGACGAGGCCGACATCGCCAACATCATCGTCTGGCCGAAGGTCTTTGAAAAAAACCGCCGCACGGTAATGACATCGCGTTTTCTTGCGGTACGCGGCCGCCTGCAACGCGCTGGTCTCGTCATCCATGTGGTCGCGGCAAGCTTCATCGACCTTTCCGCGTATTTGCCGTGGCTACGCGACGGCGATCTATTCTCGCCGAAATTTTCCGGCGGGTCGCGGCCGCAATCCGACCCGCTGCCGCTGCACAGCCGCGATTTTCATTAGAGCATGATCCCGAAAAGTGGGCCAAAGATCATGCTCCAACGAAAAACCTGGAACGACAGTCAACCTGAAGCAATCACACTCTGTGAGAATGCACCACAGGAGGCTCACCATGTGTGGCCGCGCCAAACTTCCCGATGACGTTTCCGAAATCAAACTCGATTTGAAAATCGATTTTGACGAAATCGGCGACTATCACCCGCGCTGGAATGCAGCGCCGACTTCGAAGCTGCCCGTCGTCGTTTCCAAGACCGGCACCCGCATCCTGACTTTGATGCGCTGGGGTCTCATCCCGTCCTGGGCGAAGGACCTCAAGATCGGCTATTCGACCTTCAATGCCCGCGCCGAAACCCTTGCCACCCGAGCCGCATTTCGCGGCGCCTGGCACGCTCGCCACCGCTGCCTTGTTCTCGCCGACGGCTATTACGAGTGGCGCGACACCGACAAACAGCCGTTCGCGGTGGCACCCGCCAATCGCGGCCCAATGACCTTAGCCGGGCTGTGGGATTGCTGGCGGTCGCCAGCGGGCGAGACGATCAAATCCTTTGCCATCGTCACCACAACGGCCGATGCCCTGTTGGCGCCCCTGCACGATCGCATGCCGGTTGTCATTGCGCCGGACAGCTGGGACACCTGGCTTGGGGAAAAGTCGGCGTCGGACGCCACCCTCGGAGCCCTGATGCGGCCTTACCCAGGCGGTGCCATGGCGTTCTGGGCGGTCAATCGGCGCGTCGGCAATGTGCGAAACGATGGCGCGGATTTGTTCGCACCATTGAACGGTCCGCAGGATACGGATGACAGGCAATAAACAAATTCCGTCAATGCGTTCACCGACTCACGACTAGTGACATAATGCCTTATCGAGGGGAGTTGCACCCTTCCGCGCCGGCCTATATCGTCTGGAACTTGATAAAAGAACGTCTCCGGCTGGCTTTGCGCTGCAAGGGGATGCAGGGGGATGCAACGGAATGCCAGGGCAAACCCGCGACACCGGGTCGCCGGGGAACATCTCTGTAATTACAGTAGTTGCTCGTTTCGAATGATCGGGGCGAACCAAGGCCAATTCCCGAAGATGGCCGGGAGGAAAAATTGCGGCTTTCCACCAGCCTGCGTGAGCTGATCGGCAAGCGTGATTTCTACGCAGGCGGCTTGATGCTTTTGCTGGGCCTTTTCATCGCGCTGAAAGGCTCGACCTACCGCGCTGGCACCTTGATGCATATGGGGCCGGGCTTTTTGCCAACCGCCCTTGGCGTTCTCCTAATGCTGCTCGGCGTGGCGATTGCCGCAGCCAGCTTGGCGGCTGGTGGGCCCGATGAGCATGGCGGCGACCAGAGCCTGTTGCCGGAACATCCGCAATGGTGGGCCTGGTTTTGCATACTCATGAGTCCGGCCGCATTCATCATCTTCGGCCGCTATTTTGGCATGGCACCGGGAACCTTTGCCTGCGTATTCATTGCCGCGCTTGGCGATAAAACGGCGTCCTGGAAAGGCACGATTATCCTCGCCAGCGTGGTGACAGTCTTCGGCGTGTCGCTGTTTTCCTACTTCCTCCAGGTACCGATGCCGATCCTGACGTGGAGGGGCGAGTTTTGATCGAACAAGCGCTTACCGGCCTCTGGTACGGTTTCGGCGTTGCCTTCGAGCCGCACAATATTCTGTGGTGCTTCGTCGGCGTGCTGGTCGGCAACATGGTCGGCGTGCTGCCGGGCATGGGGCCCCTTGCCACGATCTCGATCTTGTTGCCGCTGACTTTCGGCATGAAGCCCGTGGGCGCCATCCTGATGCTGGGCGGCGTCATGTACGGCGCGCAATATGGCGGCGCGATCTGCTCGATCCTCTTAAATCTACCCTGCCATCCGCCGCACGCAGTGACGTGTCTCGACGGCTTCCCAATGACCAAGCAGGGACGCGGCGGCGTAGCGCTTGGCCTCACTGTATTTGCCTCATTCGTCGGCGCCTCCTGGGGGATCACCGAAATGATCTTCCTGTCGCCGCTTCTGGTGAAAGCGGCACTGCAATTCGGTCCCGCCGAGGTTTGCTCGCT
>Ga0182034_10001208_pt1 | contig 12606 bp, 9 predicted proteins | sample flu12Cox44000172_FD_125972 | JGI IMG/M metagenome (GOLD analysis project Ga0182034, IMG submission 125972) | Lab enrichment of tropical soil microbial communities from Luquillo Experimental Forest, Puerto Rico - flux4day.12C.oxic.44.000.172 | ecosystem: Environmental > Terrestrial > Soil >... | reverse complement strand
GTCCGCTATGTCGGGGACCCGGACGGTTTCCCGGGCGCCGACAGGCACCGGCTGGGCGGGCGCCGGGGCAGCCGCCCGCGGGCGGCCGCGGACCAAGGTGGCGATCAGCACCAAGACGATCACGTCGAAGATCGCCGCGAGGCCGAACGCGACGGACATGCCGTGCGCGAGCACGTGCTGCTGGAAGGCGGCCGCGGACAGGCCGGGCACCGGGTGTGCCAGGGCGTTCTTGCTCGCGGTGCCGAACACGGCGACCAGCACAGCCAGCCCAAGCGACCCGCCGACCTGCTGCATGACGTTGACCATGCTGGAGGCGGCGCCCGAGTCCTCGGGGCGCACGCCCATCAGCGAGACGGACGTCAGCGGCACGAACACCACACCCATGCCGGCACCGAACAGCACCATCGGCTCGATCACGCCGGTCCAGTAGCTGGTGGCCGGCGACACCCGGGAGAGCCAGGCCATGCCGACGATGACCGGCAGCATGCCGAGTATCATCAGGCGCTTGCCGCCGAACCGCGGGAGCAGTCGCGGCACCGTGCGGGACACCGCGAACAGCATGATCGTCATCGGCAGGAACGCGACGCCGGCGCGCAGCGGGCTGAAGCCGAGGACGTCCTGCAGGAACTGGGTGAGGAAGAAGAACATCCCGAACATGCCAGCCACGAGCAGCAGCCGCGCGGCGTACGACCCGGACCTGCTGACGTCGGCGAACAGCCGCAGCGGCGTGATCGGCTGCTGCGCGCGGGTCTCGGTCAGCAGGAAGCCGGCCAGCAGCACGATCGCGACCGCGAACGCGGCTAGCGCGGTGCGGCTGCCCCAGCCGTCGGACGCGGCGCGGATGAACCCGTAGACGAGCAGCGCCACGCCGGCCGTCGAGGTGATCGCGCCGGCCAGGTCGAACCGGCCGGGCAGGCGCGGTGTCTCGGCGACGAACAGCGGGGTGAGCACGACGACGAGAATGCCGATCGGGATGTTGACGAACAGCACCCAGCGCCACGAGAGCCATTCGGTGATCAGGCCGCCGAGCACCAGGCCGAGCGAGCTGCCGCCGGTGACCACGCCGGCGTAGATGGCCAGCGCCCGGGTCCGCTCCCTGCCCTCGGCGAAGCCGCTGATGACAAGGGCGAGCACGGCGGGCGAGGCGAGCGCCCCGCCGGCGCCCTGCACGGCGCGCGCGGCGAGCAGCATCCCCGCGGACGTCGCCAGCCCGCCGGCCAGCGAGGCGAGCGTGAAGATCGTGATCCCGGCGATGAACACGCGGCGGCGGCCGAGGATGTCGCCAGCCCGGCCGCCAAGCAGCAGCAGCCCGCCGAACGTCAGGGTGTACCCGTTCATCACCCAGGACAGGCTGGTCGAGGAGAAGTGCAGCCCGGACTCGATGTGCGGCAGCGCGATGTTCACCACGGTCGCGTCCAGGATGATCATCAGCTGCGCGCCAAGCATGATGGCCAGCGCGAGGCCGGGACGGCCGTAGCCGCGACGCGGGTTCACCGGGCGGCCACGCGAGGTACGATGAGGAAAGATACGGAGGTCCACTCCGGTTACTATACGGAGGGACCCTCCGTTTTGGCAAACTGATTTTGGCGAAGATGATTACAAGTACTGACGAGACGCCGATGCGGGCCGACGCGCGGCGCAGCCGGGCGAAGCTGCTCGAGGCGGCAACCGCCGCGTTCGCGGAGAACGGCGCGGACGCGCCGCTTGACGACATCGCCCGCCGGGCGGGCGTCGGGATCGGCACGCTATACCGGCATTTCCCGACCCGGCTGGACCTGCAGGCGGCGGTGTTCCGCAGCCAGGTGCAGTCGGTCTGCGCGACGGCGGACGACCTCATCGTCAACGCGACGCCCGAGCAGGCGTTCGCCGGCTGGCTGCGTGCCATGGCGGCCTACCTAGCCACCAAGCGGGGTCTGTCCAGCGCCCTGATCGGCGCCCTGGGCAAGGACTCCGAGCTGATTTCCGGCTGCTGGAAGGCGATGCACGACACCGCGGAGCGACTGCTCGCCCACGCGCAGGAATCCGGGGTGCTGCGCGCCGACGTCACCTCCCACGACGTGCTCCGGCTGGTCCACGGGATCGCCATGGCCACCGAACAGTCCCCCCAGGACACCGACAGGCTGCTCGCCGTGATGTTCGACGGCCTGCGCGCCCGCCCGGCGGCGGAGGACGCGTCCTAAGGGGCGGAGCGAAGCGGAGCAACGCGACCGTTCGGTATAAGGATCTTCTGTCTAGATTGCCGGCGGGCGGTTCTCGTACGGCGTGCTGAGGACGATCGTCGTGCGCGTGGACACGTTCGCGAGCGTGCGGATCTGTTGCAGCACCTCTTCCAGCACCGCCGGCGACGCCACCCGGACCTTGAGGATGTAGTTCTCGTCGCCGGCCACGCTGTGGCAGGCCTCGATGGCGGGGAGAGCGGACAGCCGCTGCGGCACGTCGTCGGGAGCGGCCGGGTCGAATGGCTTTATCGACACGAACGCGGTGAGCGGGAGCCCGATCACCTCTGGATCGCACAGCGCCACGTACCCGGTGATGACGCCCTCGGTCTCGAGCCTGCGCACTCGCTGGTGCACAGCGGAGACCGAAAGGCCGGCCTGCCTGGCGAGTTCCGTGAAACTCATGCGCCCGTTGCGGGACAGCAGGGACACGATCCTGCGGTCGATCTCTTCCACCACGACAACGTAACGTGAATTATTCCGGCCCGTGAGGGCTCCCGATAACAGAATAATCTCACCCTTTACTCCTTCGTAACAAAATCAACGGCAGACACACGCTCTCGCCGCCGGCCCCGCATGACCCGTCCTCCCTGGATGGAACTAGCCGTATGGTGCGTTGGACGGGCAAAGAGGGTGGCACGTGGTGGGAGACTGGAAGCATGCAGCAGCAGCCGGAAGAACTCTACGAACTGGACATGACGACACTGGACGTGGACGGCGCGGCCATGCTCGTGTACCTGGAGGGGTTCATGGACGCCGGCGCGGCGGGGCGCCTGGTAACCGAGCACCTGCTCGAGACGTTCGAGCACGAGACGGTCGCCAGGTTCGACACCGACCGGCTCCTGGACTACCGGTCACGGCGCCCCCTGATGACCTTCGACAAGGATCACTGGGAGAGCTACGAGCGGCCGGAACTGTCGATTTACCTGATGTCCGACTCGGCGGGCAAGCGGTTCCTGTTGCTCACCGGCCCGGAGCCGGATCACGAGTGGGAGCTGTTCACGGCGGCGGCGCGGTCGCTCGCCGAGCGGCTCGGCGCCGGGCCCGCGATCTCGTACTTCGGCGTTCCGATGGGAATACCGCACACCCGGCCGCTGGGCGTGCTCGCGCACGCCACCCGGTCCGGGCTGGTCACCAGCCGGGTCCAGATGCCCAGCAAGCTGCAGGTCCCCGCGAGCGCGTCCGCTCTCCTCGAGTTCCGCTTCGGCGAGGCCGGCCGGGACGCGATCGGCTTCGCCGTCCAGGTGCCGCACTACCTGTCGCAGGCCGCCTACCCGACCGCGGCGCTGGCCCTGCTCGATTCGGTGTGCGAGGTGGCCGGGCTCGACCTGCCGGCCCTGGAGCTGCGCGAGGCCGCGGACCGCACGAACACGCTGATCGACCAGCAGGTCGCCGAGTCCGCCGAGGTCGCCGAGCTGGTGCACGGCCTAGAGCAGCAGTACGACGCGGCGCTCAAGGCCGACGGCGAGGAACTGCTCGCCGAAGGTGAGCAAATGCCGACCGCGGACGAGCTCGCCGCGCAGTTCGAGCAGTTCCTCGCCGACCAGCAGCGCGGGTCAGACGACTACTAGCTCGCGGGAGACGTTGTTCAGCCGCTCGTAGCCGTCGTCGGTGCAGACGACGATGTCCTCGATCCGCGCTCCGTGCGGCCCCGGGTAGATCCCCGGCTCGACGGAGAACGACATCCCCGGCTCGAGGGCGATGTGGTTGCCCTCGACGATGTACGGGTCCTCGTGTGACTCCAGGCCGATGCCGTGGCCGGTCCGGTGGATGAACCACTCCCCGTAGCCGGCCTCTTTGATGAGGTCACGGGCGGTGCGGTCGATGTCCTCCGCGGCGCGTCCCGGCCTGACAGCCTCGCAGGCCTTGTCCTGAGCGTCCTTGAGCACGCTGTAGTAGCCGGTGAACTCGGCGGGCGGCTCGCCGATCGCGTACGTCCGGGTGCAGTCCGAGCAGTAGCCGGACGGCATCGTGCCGCCGATGTCGACCACCACGACGTCCCCGCTCTGGAGAACCCGGTCGGAGACCTCGTGGTGCGGGCTGGCGGCGTTCGGCCCGGAGCCGACGATCACGAAGTCCACCTGGGCGTGCCCCTCGCCCAGGATGGCCTCGGCGATCTTCGCGCCGACCTCACGTTCGGTTACGCCGGGCCGGAGCCAGCCGGGAACCTTGACGTGGACCCGGTCGATCGCCTCGCCCGCCTCGCGCAGCGCCTGGACCTCAGCGTGCGTCTTGCGCATCCGCAGGGACGACAAAACGGTGCTGGCGAGATGCTGTTCAGCCTTGGGAAAGATCTTGCGGAACCGCAGGACGTGGAGGGCCCACATCCTGTCCGAGAGACCGACTGACTGCGGGTCATCCAGTCTGCCTTTGATTATCCCGAACGGATCCTCGGTTTCTCCCCAGGTCACCATCTCCAGGTCCTGGCTGGACGCCGGAGAGGCCTGGGCCGCTTTCAGCTCGAGCCGGGGCACGAGCAGGAAGGGGTCGCCTTGTGCCGGGATCGCCAGGCAGGTGAGCCGTTCCAGCTGCTTGGCGTCGTACCCGGTCACGTACCGCAGGTCGGGGCCCGGGGTCAGCAGCAGCGCGGACAGGCCCGCCTCGCGGACCGCCGCCGCGACGACGCGCAGCCGCTCGGTTGGGTAGAGCGCGCTGGTCATGGCATCTCCTCGCCGGCGACATCCCTCGCCTGTTGCTGTTATCGCCTCTTAAGCGGGCTATCGCCTGTTGCTGTTATCACTGTGCCGTGACGGCGGCGCGGAACCGGGTGAGCGACGACCCGAGGCCGAGCGCGCTGCCCATCTCGCCGAGCAGCTCCGGGTCCGGCGGCGTCGCGGGGAGCGTCCCGTCCACGTCGTCCAGCGGCACGTCGGTGGCGGTCTTGACGACCGGCGGGGCGACGTCGAGGTAGTCGCGCGCCGCCTCAAGTTTCTTGCGGGTTCCCGGGGGAAAGCCGCCGTGCCCTTTATCCAGCGCGTCCTTGAGCGCCCCGAGGCTGCCGAACGTCCTGATCAGCGCGGCGGCGGTCTTCTCGCCGATGCCCGGCACACCGGGCAGCCCGTCGCTCGGGTCGCCGCGCAGGACGGCGAAGTCCGCGTAGGCCCGGCCCGGGATGTCGTACTTCTTCGCCACCTCGGTCTCGGTTACCTGCTCGAGCCTGCCCAGGCCGCGGATCGTGTACAGGATGCGGACCTGGCGGTCGTCGTCGACGAGCTGGAACAGGTCGCGGTCTCCCGTGACCACGTCGACGGGCCGGGTGGCGCGGGCGGCGAGAGTGGCGATGATGTCGTCGGCCTCGTAGCCGCGATGTTCGGCGAGGGCGATGCCGGAGGCGACCAGGACCTGGGTGATCAGCGGGATCTGCACGACCAGGCCCGGCGGGGTCTGCTCTGTCCCGTCCGGCTCGGCCCGGTGGGCCTTGTACGACGGGATGGCGTCGACGCGGAACTGGGGGCGCCAGTCCGCGTCCAGGCATGCGACCAGGCACTGCGGCCCGCGGTCCCTGACCAGCCTGGCGATGGCGTCGAGCAGGCCACGGATCGCGTTGACCGGCGTACCGTCAGGCGCCGTCACGGTCTCCGGCATCCCGTAGAACGCCCGGTAGTACAGCGACGCCGTATCCAGCAGCATCAGCGAGCCCACTCCGCAATCCTGCCACGTCCCGCCCGCTTCCGGGCAGCGGCGCCCCGGCGCCGGGGCCGCGCGTCACGAACGCGATCTGCGCGCGGGCATGACTCCGGATCATGATCGTGGGTCAAAACTGGCGATATTCGCCGCAAATGACCCACGATCATGGCGTGCGCCCGCAATGTCTAGATGCTGGGTTCAGGCATTCTGGGCGGAGCGGCCTATGCGGCGCGGGCGGCTTGCGGGGTGCCCGGGCCGGCCCTGGGGCTGCGGGTCACGCGGAACGCGGGGGGCGGGTCGCGCGGAGGCGGCAAACGGCCCTGGGCGGGTGCGGCATAATCGGGCGCATGCCCATGGAACGCTGGCGTTGCCCGCTCGTGCCCCAGGTCAAGTCGGCCGTCCTCGCCGCGGCCGGGGTGGCGGTGGCGGCGGTGTTCTTCCCGCTGTGGTTCGCAATCCCCGTCATGGTGGTGCTCGGCGCCTGGGGGCTGGGCATGTGTGTCCGCCGCAGCGAGGTCGTCCTTGACGCCGGCAACGGCCTGCTCGTCGTGCGCCTGGGCCCGATCGCCCGCCGCGTCCGCGTCGCCAGCATCACCGCCGTCCAGGTCGACCGGGCGAAGGTGAGCATCGCCAGGTCCGACGGCGGCGAGATCTCGTTCTACGCGTGGCGCAAGAGCCGCCTGGACGTCTGGCTGCGCGTGCCCATCGCGGCCGGCGACATCGGGCATGCGATCTCCAGGGCCGCGGCTGCCGCCGCGCGAGAGAACGCGCGGGAGAACGAGCCAGCAGCACGGTCCCGGTCCCAGTTCCGCGGGATGGCAGCGGTACCGCTGCTCGCGTGCGCGGGGCTGCTGGAAGTGGTCGCGGCGCTGCTGGTGCGGGTCTCGTGGCCCAGCCCGGTGATGACCGCTGTCGGGGTGATCCTCGCCCTGGCGCTCGGCCTGTCCGGGGTCTTCTACGTAATGTTCTCGCTCTGGCTGCTCGTAACAGGACGCAGGAGCGGGCGTTCCCATCTTGTCCGCGTGCCCGGGGAATTATTGCGCGATGTTTGACCCCCTGGGAGGGGGCGAACATCGCGCAATAATCTGATCATGCCGGCCCTCGGCTGCCGGTGCCCGAAATGCCCATCTTCTGCCCGGAGACGGCAACGACGGACGCCTTCTCCGGCCGACACGGCCCAGCCACACCCGTTTCATGTCATATGTCCTGTTCTGCTGATATCCCAGCGGCGCAGCGAGCCAGGCAGCACCGGACGAATGTGACATCGAGCCGGTAGCAGGGGACATCTCAAGTACCCAATCGGAAGCGCGTCTGCTCCGGCGCGCCGCCTGGGATTGAAGCGACCTATGAGCTGACGCTCTTATTTCTGTCACGTCATGCACGGGGCCATGCTGGCGCTAGGACGGCGCGCTGGAAGGATCAGGTCATGCGGTGGGTGCGGCGGTTTTGGGACGGAGAAGGCATCTGGTTCTGCTTCGAGCTTGATCAGGACGGCTGGGTCACCCGGCAGATCGAGCTTCAAGGCCCGGACATGACCCCGATCGCGGCGGCGTCTTTGTCCGAGTGGTTCACCGAACTGGACGCTGGGCGCATTCAGCGGTACCAGGCACGGTTTAGCGTCGTGGCTGAGCAGCCCGTCACCGCGGATGAGATCGACGACCGTGAACCCGTGCCAGCGGGTGCGTCCGAGCAGCTGTGGCAGACGGCGCGCAGCCACCTGGAGGATGAATTGCCCGGGTTGCCACCACCGCTTGGCATAAGGCATGTTGTGCGCGGATGTCTAGTCCCACCTCTCGGATTGCCTAGCGGAGGATCAGTGGGGCAAGGGCGGAGGTTGGGTGAAAGTGAGCCCCGGCCGACTCGGGGGGCGGGGGCGGCCGGGGCTCAAGCGCGAGCCCCTTGTGGCATCGCGCGCTTCTGGTGGTACCGCCTTGCTGGAGTCCTGTCCTGCGAGGCCGCTACTCCAGCATGATCTTCCCGCCGGAGACGGTGATCTTGCGGGCGGCTAGGGGCGCGGGCGCCGGACCAGTGACGACCGCGCCGTCTGTGATCTTGAATTCGGCCCCGTGGCAAGGGCAGTCGATGGTTCCGTTGGCGACCTTGTTGCAGATGCAGCCGACGTGGGTGCAGACGGCGCTGAAGGCCCTGAAGACGCCCTTCGCCGGCTGGGTGACGACGACCTTGTGCTCGGCGAAGACCACGCCGCCGCCCACCGGGATGTCCGCCACCTGGGCGAGCAGCGTGCCCGTGGTCGCGCCGCCTCGGGCCATCCCCGCGGCCTGGCCATTGGCCTGCCCCGCCATCGCGGACGACGACGCCGAGGGCGTCGTGGCCGCCGCGCCCGACGCCACGCCCGCCTCGTTGGCGTCGTAGGGCACGGGTGCGGTGCTGCAGCCGGCGAGCACCCCGCCCACGCCGGCTAGTCCCACTCCCAGTAGCACTCCGCGGCGCGTAGCGCGCTGGTCCTGCTGGGACTCTTCAGTCATCGATCATCCTTCGCTTCGGGTATGCGGGATCGGACAACTGACTTTCTACGGGAGACCGGCCCGCTCGCTCCGGTCATCGCGCACCCCGTAAGAGTCCGTTAATCGGCCCCAGACTCCAGTACCGCCACCGGCCGCGATGCGGGAGGAGGTCCAGGCGGGAGCCGGGCCGCAGCAGCCGGTGACGGTACGTCCGGGCGGAACTCGCGGTGTTAAGCGAGCCGCTATAGCCGCTACCACCAGTGGTGATGCCGGGAATAGCGGTGGTGATACGGCGAGCCGGAAGGCGTGGCCGACGGGGCGGCCGGACCAGGGCTCTGTGTCCCCGAACCGTTACCGGGCTGGCCCGAGGCACCAGCCGACGGCCCGGCGGTGGTGGTCGCCGGGCAGTTCGTCGTCCCGGCCATCGGGTTGCCCGCGCCGGCGGTGATCGGGGCTGCCTGGTTGAGGAAGCAGGCCGCGACGACCACGCCGTTGGCGTCGGTGGTGACGGACACGTCGTTCTGCAGGCCGAACGAGCCGCAGTTCAGGTTCCCGAACGACTGCTGCAGGCGCATCGCCAGGAACGTGAACAGGCTGTTGGCCGCGCCGGGCGCCGGGCCAGGGTTCTGCAGCAGCAGGTTGACGTCCTGCTGAATCCGCTTGCCCTGAATCCGCTCCATGTCCGAGCAGTACGTGGCCGGCGACTGGCCGGCTGGCAGCGGCGGCATGTCCATCAGCGACCGGTAGGTGTTCGTCTTGTCGGTGCTGGGCTGCCCGTTGCCGTCGAGCGTCATCGGGTCGTTGAGCGGGACCAGCGCCGCCGGGTTGCCGGGGCTGCCCGTGTACCGGGCGGCCTGGAGCTCATCGAGCGGCAGGGCGGGCGTCAGCGCTCCGCCGTCCGCCAGGTTCGGCACCTGCCACGGGGTGCAGCCGAGAGCCGGGTCGATGAACAGGTCGATCAGCCCGTTGTCGCTGCCGTTGAACAGCGTGGCCGCCCCGCCGAGGGCCTGCCGGTTGGCGGCGGTGTCCTGCGCGATCTGCCCGTTCCCGTTGGCCAGGTACTCGGTTGTGACGTTGTCGCTCTGGTCCTGGTCGATGGCGGCGAAGCTGCGGGTCGTGAGGCACTGCTTGCCGTCGGTCGCGGTGCCCGGCCGCGGAACCCGCAGCCTGCCAGCCCGGATCGCGGCGTTGGCCGCCTGGAAGAACGCCACCGCGTTGCAGGCCCCGACCTGGGTGAACGACGTGAACTGACCGCCGATGTTCTCCCCCGCCACGCAGTTCGCCTGCTGCAGGAACGTGTCCGGCGTGGCCGACGCGGCCGGGCCGTCACCCGCGGCCACCGGCGGCGTGGTCGCGGTGCCCGCGCCAGCGCTCATGGACGGGGTGGCGGCCGCCGTGGCGCTGGCCGATGCGGCGGCCGAGGCCGTCGCTGACGCGGTGGCCGAGGCGGACGCGGCGGCCGACGCCGGCGGAGACGCCGGCTGGTGGTGATGCTGGTAGCCGCTGCGCTGGCCGCCCTGGGCGGCCTGGGCGGCCTGAGCGGCCTGGGCGATCCGGGTCAGGGTCGCCGAGTATCCCTCCGACCCGCCGGACGCGGGCGACAGCGGGGCGGCGCCCTCGGCCTGGACCGCCGCCGCGGCGGTCGACGGCGCGCCGCCCTGTGTCGGCGACACGGGCGGGGCCGCGCCGTTAGTGGCGGTGGCGGTCCCCGTCGGGGTGGCGGTCGCGGTGGATGTGGCGGTCGCCGTCGGCGACGCGGTCCCGGTGGCGGTCGCGGTGGGCGACGCGGTCGCGGTGGACGTATCCGTCGCCGCGGGGGTGGCGGTCGCGGAGGAGGTCGCCGTCTGCGACGCGGTCGCGGTTGGCGTCACCGTCGCGGAGGCGCCAGCGGAGGCCGAGGCGGCGGCAGCGGCGGCGATCAGCGCCTGCGCCTGGTCGGGACCTGCCAGCGACAGCGTGGTGCCGTTGTAGCCGAACCAGAGCGCGACCACCGCGCCCTGCGGCAGCGTCGGCACCACCGGGGCGGCCGCAGGCTGCGTGCCGGCGTCGATGACCAGCGGGTTGTAGACCGAGATCTGGCCGGTCGCCGGGTTGAGTATGGCGCCCTGGACGAATGCCGTCTGGCCGCCGTTGGCCTCGTTGCAGGGACCGTCCGCCGCGTTGGTCGCGACCAGCTGGTACGGCGTGGCCAGGCCCTGCGCGCTCAGCGGGTTCGCGGGCACGATCAGCGAGCAGTTCGGGTTGACGGCGGGGGCCGCCGCGGCCGTGGTCCGGGCGGTGATCATGCGGTCCACCCCGATGGCCGCCGCCACGACGGCGACGCTCGCCACCACGGCCACCACGGCCACGACCGGGACCGACATGCCGCCGCGACGCCGGGCGCCGCCACGGCGGCTGCCGCGCCGGCCGCCCGGGCGCTGGAGGAATCCGGCTAGCCGTCCGGCAGCCCCGTCCTGTCCGTTCCCGTCGCGGCCGTCGGTCAAGCCGAGCAGGTCGTACGCGTCGCGGCTGGCGGGCGCCTCGCGGAGGCCTTGCCCCCCGCCCTGTCCCGGCCACTCGTCCTGCCGGTAACCGCCCGTGGCATAGCCGCCCTGCTGGCCGTAGCCCTGCTGGCCGTACCCCTGCTGGCCGTACGCCTGCTGGCCGTAGCCCTGCTGAGGGTAGCCCTGCTGGCCGTAGCCATCCTGGGCATAGCCCTGCTGGCCACGGCTGTCGCGGTCGTCGTAGCCATAGCCATTACGCTGGCCGTGGCCGACGAGGCTGGTATAGCCACGCTGCTCGTCGCCTGCACGCCCGGCGTTGCCGCCGCGCCCGCGCGCGTGCGCGCTGTTGCGGCTGCCTCGGCCCGAGGTCAGTCCCATTATCACGGTCCTTTCGAACGGTGGTCGTTCGGCCGTGACGCTCCCAAGACAGGGACGTTAGCGTTCCGTGATGTTTGTTGTAGGTGTTTCGGACGTAATAGGTCTTACGGATTTTGAACGTCCCGGCCGGCCGGGAACAGAACCGGCGCCAGAGCGGGCTTCCGGCCTTACCGGGGCGGGTACCGGGGTAAATAGGCTGGTGAGATGGATCAGCATCACGGGCACGGGCATGGCGCCGGCCAGGACGCGGACGGCCGCTGGCTCGTCGCGGCGGGCGCGCTGATCGTCGCGTTCATGTGCGGCGAGGTCGTCGCCGGGGTCATCGCCCACTCGCTCGCGCTGCTGTCCGACGCGGCGCACATGCTCACCGATGCCGCGTCCATCGCCCTCGCCCTCGCCGCGACCAAGCTCGCGGCCCGGCCGCCCCGCGGCGGGTACACCTACGGCCTGCGCCGCATGGAGATCCTGTCCGCCCAGGCCAACGGCATCACGCTGGTCCTGCTGGCGATCTGGCTCGGCTACGAGGCGGTCCGCAGGCTGCTCATGCCGCAGCCGGTGGCCGGCGGCCTGATGCTGTCGGTCGCCCTCGCCGGCGTGGTCGTCAACCTTGCCGCGAGCTGGCTGCTGGCCCGCTCCAGGGGCGCCCGGCGCAGCCTCAACGTCGAGGGAGCCGTCGCGCACATCGTCACCGACCTGTACGCGTTCGCGGCGACGGCGGTGGCGGCAATCGTGGTGCTCACCACCGGTTTCGACCGCGCGGACCCGATCGCCACGCTGGTCGTGGTCGGGCTGATGCTGCACGCGGGCACCGGGCTGATCCGGGCGTCCGGCCGGATCTTCCTCGAGGCCGCGCCCGCCGGGCTCGACCCGGCGGCGCTCGGCGCGGCCATGGCCGCCCGGCCGCACGTCGCCGAGGTCCACGACCTGCACGTCTGGGAGATCACCTCGGGGATGCCAGCGGCGTCCGCGCACGTGCTCGTCGACCCGCGGGAGGACTGCCACGCCGTGCGGGCCGACCTGGAGGCGCTGCTCGCCCGGGAGTACGGGATCACGCACGCCACGCTGCAAGTCGACCACGCCCGCGCGGCGCCGGGCCCCGAGCCGGCGGCCGGGACGCCCGCCGACGAACACTGCGAGGACTCGCACGGGCCCAGTTACCGTCCGGAACAGGCGCACTGACCGGATACTCGTCCGCCCAGCCGTGGCAGGCACGGCTGGGCGGGGAGTCAGACGCGGTCGTTCTGAATAGTGATTGTGACTTTGCTAATCGCCCAGGTAGCCAGCCGGCAGATGGGCGCCTGGCACCTGGCTGGGGGCCAGGATCGCCTTGTCGCCCGGGTAGGGCACCTTCCAGTCGTGGGCGTGGTACCACGTGAACCGGTTCATCTGCTCCGGGTTCGCGTAGTCCGGCACGGCGCCGTCGCCGGTGAAGTGCTG
>Ga0182034_10001205_pt1 | contig 12633 bp, 8 predicted proteins | sample flu12Cox44000172_FD_125972 | JGI IMG/M metagenome (GOLD analysis project Ga0182034, IMG submission 125972) | Lab enrichment of tropical soil microbial communities from Luquillo Experimental Forest, Puerto Rico - flux4day.12C.oxic.44.000.172 | ecosystem: Environmental > Terrestrial > Soil >... | reverse complement strand
CCTTCCACCCAAGAACCCCGTTAGCAGGCCCGGCTAAAAGGAAGGGAGCAGAGGCTGGGACTGCTCACGCAGCTCCCTTGTCTCTGCGTCAGCGTTGCTGAAAGATTCTCGTTAGAACGTGTCCGCTGCTGAAATTGCCAAGCCTGCCTAGCGCCTGCGGGTTTCGGTTTTTTTTAGCGCGACACTTCAGTGACCGTCGAGACATCCTCTCTGCCCTGAGCTGTTTGGGTAGCCGGTTCCCGTGTTGTAAGAGTTATTGGACCACTCCCCTTGAATCTTCCACTCGGTCCCATTGCTGAACAAGACGAGGGGAACATTGAAGGTCCAAGCGCACTTATCGCCGTTCTCTTGGCCGCGGCGATCATACCAAGCGCCGGGAGAATCCGGATCAGTGCGAGCTTCCGAGAGTTCGTGTCCGCTGACGTTGGCCAACGCCGCCAATCCTTGGGAATGCAACCCGGAAGTGTCCTGGGGGTCACAGCCGGGATCTCCATCAAGATCGAAGAAGAATGCAACCTGGATAGTCACGCCGTGACAGGAACCAAACGTATGGTAAGCGCAATAGCCAGCGTTTCGCCGGGGTACGTCAACATAAACGGGGTAGTAGCCGTTGTCGACTGGATTGCTGATTTCTTTGCACGCTTCAGCGACGATCGCGGAGGTGGAATTTCCACTGGCAGCAGTGGATGTATCGATGACATGGCCGTTGTGCGTTAAGGACGGACCAACCTGACCGTTCGACCCCGTGTACTCGTCGGACGTCTTGGCATAGTTGGAGTCGCTGAAGCCTACATACCAGGAATCAAGTCCCGTAATCTTGTCACCCACAAAGGAGGAGTTGCTCCACTTCGACCCCCAGAAGATGGCCTCGCTCACCGTGGACGGCATGATCACGCCACCATGATAGGTCATGTCAGGATTACTCCCTTTCAGTGCACGAGCAGCCGGGTTGAATCCCCGCGCCCAATGTATTCCAAGCATGGGAGCCTCCTGCTCTCCTTTGAGAATTGAGAGATCCTGTCGATTGGACCCTTGTGAATCCCGGGTCTGGCCGAATGAAAAGAGTCCAAAGGACAAAAGCAGCGACAAAAGCAGGGCCGTCTTCATGTTGAGGCTCCTCTTCGAAAGTTGGAAATGTCTCGTGCAGCACAAGCAGGCGAAGGGCGTGCGAATTATTGGTCCGGCAAGAGGTGCTTATCAATACAGCACACTACTGAGCCACGCCCAAAGGTTCCTGGGCCACATGAGCGAGCAATGGAACGGGTCAACGAAGAGTTCTGGACAGCGTCACACAGCGTACTGCGGGTGCATGCTCATGCAAAGGTTACGAAAGTCGCGCGAGGACCCGATCAACCCGAGTGTCAGTCAGAAGGGTCACGGCCTGTGACTCACTAGTCGTGAAGGATGCGACAAACAACGTCCGGAGATGCACGAACGAGGCTCTACACTGATTCGGCTGGACGCGGGTCTCGGGTGAGCAGATTGATGGACACCTGCGAGACTGGGGAAAATTCAGGACAACTTGACTGGCTTGCCAGGAGGTGACTGATGCAGATTCGAGAACTTCTGACGATTCTCTATTTTTTCCTGACGATCTATTCGTTTAGCGGTGGAGCGGTCCATGGCATCGCAAACTATTCGTCTTGGAGGCTGATCGGCGCGCGACTGTCCACAAACATGTAGACCGTCGGATCTTTCTTGTCTACGTGCCTTTGTTTTTCCTGAGCGTCTTGGTCAACATCGTAGTGACTTGGTGTCACCCGCCGGCGATCACCACAAAGTTAATCATAATCGCAGTGGTTCTTAACATTCTTATCTAGACAATTACAGCTACCTTGGCCATCCCGATTCACAAGCAATTGGATCAGGCTAAGTCCGCCGACAGACTTGTCGCGGTTCACTTGTACTTGAGGCTCGTCCCCGGCTTGATCCTCATGGTTGCCTCGGCTGCGATGATGCATCAGGCGTTGGCGACTAATCGGAACCTATAGTCGAGGACATATGAACACGCTGTCAGGCGTCAGTCCTTTGTTCTGGTCAAAAATTCCCAGCAGGCTTCCACAGGCTTCCTTTTGGCCTTAGGAAATACAGCACCCCCGCGAGTCCCAGCCGTATCACCGACCGCGCCCAGATGAGATGCCCCGGATAGATGCTCTGGATGTCCAGCGTTGAGCGAGACACCAGCGGCGTGATGGCAAGTATGCATGAGCCCACCATGAGGGCGTCGATGATGGCCACATTTCGCACTGGCTCGCGTGCTGCAAAGAAGGTCATGACGGCCAACATGAGCACAAAACCGCCCATTTCCTTCAACGTGAACAGAAACAGAGTTGAGACCTCCGGCTCAGGCGGGCGCAGGAGCAGCCGGAGGATAAGGGACTTGCCAGACAGAATGAGTACCACGCCCCCGATGGCCATCAAGAGCGAAAGGAAACCCAGCATAACCCGCAGCGCACGATAAGGTGGATTCGACATGACACCAAGCCTCCCTTCCAAACGTTGCACCGGGACGAACACAAGACTATGCCCGTAAATCGCGGGCGGGGTGAGGACGGCACAGAGTTTTCACCGTTTGCCTCGGTTCTAGGCTCAGCCGGAGCGGAACGGTGTCAGGCTGGCCACGTGGCTCTCCCTGCCCCTATCCAACCCCCCATGAGTTGTCATTCGACAGGAACGGAGGGATAGAATTTAGCTGGCCCGCGCAAGCACCGCCCACAGCTGCTGCTTTTGCTTTAGCTGCTCCTCTTGCAGCCGCATCCTTAATTGTTTCAACTTGCGGTCCTCAGATTTTCTCTCGATTAGTAGCGCGCTCAGTTCAACTTCGTGGGATTTTGGCTGGATCCTGCAACAAGTCTAGGAGTCTGGCTGGAAAGGCGTCAAGCGGTCGAAAACGGGACTGTATCAAGCGTTCGCTGGCTGCCGAGGGAGATGTAAAAGCCGAATCCGAGCAGTGTGAGCGGAATCAAAAGTGCGACGATGGCCCGACCTGCATACCACTGCGAAGGAGTAAATGGAGGGGAAACCGCAAGAGTGTTAAAAACCAGAATGAAGCTGGCAGCAGCCACCAGACCAATCCGAGTCAGAACGAACAGAAAGACGATCACGTACAAAACCGCGAGGGCAAGGTCCACTGCGCTGGTAGGCGCAAAAAATGCCGTCAGGATAGGCGCAGTCGCAGCGAGACCCAGCCAGCGCCGTCGAAGAAGACCGGTCGCAATTGCCAACACCCCGAGAAAGATAAGGGCGCTGCTACATGCCAGCGAGAGCTGCCAGGCGGTGAGACCGACGCACGGCCCTATCCCGTGCCCAAAGAAGCGATGCACCTCGAACGTTTGTGATATTCCCGCCAGCCCACTGGCGCCGATCAGAATGCAACTGGTAGCGGACCCTGCGAGGATTCCCACCAGAACATCGCGTCCGATCAAAGGATCTCGAAAACGTCCGCTCAGCAGGCGCTGCCAGGAAACCATCAACTTCGGCCAGGTCCGCCTGGCGTAAGGTTCCACCGCCATGTACCCAATCCAGGCGAGCATGGCAAAGAGCAGCGGAATCCCCAGCCAAAGGAATTGAACTGAAATGTAATCGGGTTGCGGTACAAAGTGGTAGCTCAACAAAGCGTATGCGTAATTCAGCGACCCAACAAAGGCAGCCAGTCGCAGAGCCCCTTTGGTGTCACCACGGTCGCGACGAATGTTTCTGCGGGCGAAGAACCCTCCAACGACAACGTAAGCCACCATTACCGATGCCCAAATAGCCGCCCCGACGTCCGCAGCGTTTCCTGCTCCGCTTGCGGTACCACTTCGAGAAGCTTTGTCCCATGGGGCGATTACCTGAAAGTACACTGGGGTGCCTCGATACGCCGCCGCGGCAACGTGGAGAGGCAAGTCGGGTCGATCAGCAAAATGGCCTTCCCAGTCGGCCCGGCTGTCGAAGGGCTCGGGCGGCGCCCATTTCGGCGGTGAAGGCACAAATCGTGCCTTGTCCAGTCCAGCTTCCGTGAAAAGCAAATCCCAATCGGGTTCGTGATGCGCGTCCCCAGTCTCGACCTGTGGCGGCACGGCACGCAACAACAACAGATTGCCTTTGGTGTCGAGCTTAAGGGCCACCATGCCGGATGTTTCATAGGGCGGGTCGAGGGACCCCACCAGCGGGGGCCCAGGTGAGTGCAGCAGCGACACCGGCATCATCCACTGTGGACTTTGCCGGTACCAGAAGCTCACGGAGGAGGGCCACGCTTGCTCGGCTGATGTGCGCGTCCAATCCTTGCGCGACGGGTTGCGCACAGCGTAGTCAAAATAGTCTTGCTCAGAAGCGATCCAGAATGCTCGATCCACTGCGGGTGCATAGCTCAGCTTCTTCGTCAGTTCCTGGGCACGATCGGCGAGCACTTCTGGCGATTTACCCGCAGATGCAAGGCCCCAATCTGTGTCGCGGGGAGCAAGGTACATTGAGGTGCCGAAGATCAAAATCACGCAGGCAGCCAGGCCACTCCAAGCGATCCCCGGTCGGAGTAAGCCCTGAGGGCCGGCCGCCGCGACCATTTCAGGCGAAGGAGTTTCGCCGGATGCCAACGCGGAAGCGAGTGGATCCCCGCCGGGGAGGGATGCGGCCACGCTCATCGCGGACCGTGGACGCTGGGATGGATCGCGATCCAGACAACGCAGAATCGCGCGCTCCACAGCTGGATCGAAATTCCGGATTACAGTTGAAGGCGGAGTGGGATCTGTTTCCGTTTGCTTGCGGTGAAACTCGGCCAGGTTGCTGGCATCGAATGCCTTTTTACCCGTGAATAGTTCGTACAGCACAAGACCGAGAGCATACAGATCACTTTGCACCGAGGGCGCGGCGCCATCGAGCAATTCCGGAGCGACATATCCTGGGGTGCCCGCGGGGCTTGTATCGTGGGCCGCCTCGGATGCAGCGACAGCCAAGCCGAAATCAGTGATGCGGGCGTGGCCCTTGCCGTCGATCATCACGTTGGAGGGCTTCAGGTCACGATGCAGGACGCCACTGCGATGCGCTGCGCCGAGTCCGGCGCACAGTTGCTGAGCAACTTCCACGGCTTTGTCATCAGGCAGGCGTCCGATGCGACGCAACAGCGAAGCCAAATCTTCGCCATCGACAAATTCCATGGAAAGGAAGAGCAGGCCCTCGCTCTCGCCGACATCGTAGACACGGCAGACGTTGGGGTGCGAGACTTGCCGCGCCATGCGGACTTCTGCATAGAACTGCTCGCGCCAGCTTGAACTCTTTCCACGTTCTGCAGGCAGAAACTTGAGCGCAACGCGCTGGCCTAGCTTGAGATCCTCGGCACTGTAGACTTCGCCCATGCCTCCCCGACCCAGCAACGACACGACCCGATACCGATCCGCGACAACGCTGCCGGGAGTGAGATTGCACCCTTGCTGTGTATGCAGAGAAGGACCTGGCGGGACGTGGCGGCCTGCGGCAGCTCCCGACGAAATCGACATGGTTGGAGAAGCACTGAGCGCAGCGCCACAGCGTTGACACAGTTCGGCTGATTCGGGATTTTGCGTTCCGCAAACCTGGCAGGGAGTCACAGTCATACTGAGACTAAGGCCCAAGCGATTTTCCGTCCCGGACCGTCTTGTGTAAAGCGTCAAAAAGGTGCAGTGTGACTAGCCTGAAAGTATTAACCCAGCAGCCTGTAGTTTTTTCCGATATTCAAGATTGGCAGAAAAGAACATGTCAAAGGGGGCATCACTCGGGATCTGCTGAAAGAAGGTACCAGAGGAACCGTAAATGATTTTGACGATTTTGCGTGTTTCTCTTTGAAATCGCGCTGCTATGTCCTCCATGGCAAATTGCAAGTCCGCTGCGACTGCTAGAGTTATCTGCTGCGCCTCGGAAACCTGGCATAGGAACGCAAGCCCTAGAATCGCGGTTCCAATAAACCTTCGAAGATTCATCACCAAGCTGCCTGCCGTCTTATAATGGTCCACATGCCGATATCGGCTCGCAACAAATTGCGCGGGAAAATCGAGGAAGTCCAGCTGGGTGACGTGATGGCCCATGTGGTCGTGCGAGTCGGTGACAATCTGATCGAAAGCCTGATCAGCCGACGCAGTGCCGACGAACTCAAGCTCAAGAAGGGCGATGCCGTGGCAGCCGTCGTCAAGGCTACGGAGGTCATGATTCAAAAGGACTGACCTTCTCACTGAACCTCAACCACTTTCAACGTTGCGACTTGCCTAACCCAGCGCGCCATTCTCTTCTCATCCGGGATCACGATTCGATAAGGGCCTTCTTGTTCACCGAGTGGCTTGCCATCCCGCAGGAACACCAGAAGGGTCTGCTTGTCGGTGAAGGCCGGATCCAATTCCGGCAGTGCCATGACAACGCGATAGCCGTCAGCGGCCTCAACCAGCAAACAGCTGCTTAGTCGTCTTCCCTTCAGGGATTCTCCGAAGGAGACGCCCGCCTTTTCGAGCACGCTTTTCAGGGGTCACACCCTCAAAAGCGATTGGCCCGGAAGAATGTTCCGACGCTGTGACCTTCAAATGGGGCAAGGCTTCAATGTCTGTACGACTCAGTACTTGTTTTCTCACGTCGGTCTGAACTGTCAGTTGCTGAGCGTGGAGTGCGGCACCGGCCAGCAGATAGATGAACAATGCCAGCAGCAGATCTAGTTTCTTCATTTCATATTCTGAGAATCATAACTTCTGTCGATTTGATGAGCGCTGCCGCGGTTTGTCCGGCTTTGAGGTTCATTTCGCGGGCCGATCGCGCTGTGATGATCGAAGTAATGTGCTGATCGCCGATGGAGAGCACAACCTCCGCCATAAGGCCGCTGATGCGCACACTCTCCACTCGTCCGACCAACTGATTTCTGCCACTCAGCTTGCGGATGGCGAGTTTTCGCTCCGGGTTAGTTCGCGCCCTGGTTCGATACAAGAGTCTGTCAATTTCGCTTTGCGGGATGCGGTGGTGGCCTCCCGCGGTTTGAATGCTGCGAATCTTCTTCTTGTAGATCCACTGCTTGATCGTTGGAAAGCTGATCTGAAGCTCCAGGGCTGCATCCCGAGCCTTGAGCAGTTTCTCGCTTTCTGCTGGGCGTGCGCGTGTTTTGGACTTCTGGGGCATACGGAGCCGAATCCTACATTCGAAGACGAAAGACGGTCAAAAGAATTGTGTACACGATGCGCATCCTCGCCGAGCTCTATTGTCGTATATACAAGCATTGAATTAGACAATAGAACTACCGATCATATACACTTTCGGGCACTTCGCAGATCGCTTCTGGAGGCGAAAGTATGTGTCTGTTCCAGCCACTGCCTGACTTGCGGGTGACTCGCGTTCGATCGAACGAGGGGGTTTTCTCCTGTTCGGGCGCGAGCCGGGCCGTGCGCTTGGTAGCGTTCGGCTTGTTTGTGCTTCTTCTGCTGCATAACCCCTCAGTGGTGGCACAAGTATCTGCCAACTTGTCAGGTGTGATCACGGACCCATCGGGCGCGGCGGTGTCCGCGGCAACGGTCACCGCCAGTAGCCTGGATACAGGAATTTCACGCACAACTCCGACGGTTCAGACCGGCCTTTACCGGTTCTATGCACTTCCCGTGGGACTCTACGAAATAAGGGTCACGAAGGAGGGGTTTGCCGAGGGCATCCGGTCCGGCATCCGGCTCGCAGTCGGGCAGGATGCAAACGCCGATGTGAGCCTGCGGGTCGGGCGCGTGAACGAGCAAGTGAAGGTGACCGAAGACGCCCCGGTGGTGAACGTGACCACGCAAGACATCTCAGGCCTGGTCGGAGAAAGGCAAGTGAAGGATCTTCCTCTGAACGGACGCAGTTATGATTTGCTCCTCCCCTTGAATCCTGGAATTGTGAATTTCACATCGGAGAAAACTGGCGGGATCGGTGTCTCCAACTCAACGACGGGAAATAACTTTGCGGTCTCTGGAAATCGCCCCCAGCAAAACATCTTTCTGTTGAACGGAGTGGAGTTTACCGGGGCGGCAGAGAACAACATGCAGCCCGGCGGTACCAGTCAAGAGTTGTTAGGCGTCGAAGCGGCGCGAGAGTTCAACGTTCTTCGCGATTCTTACGGAGCAGAATACGGCAAGCGTCCGGGCGGGCAAGTAACCATTGTGACGCAATCAGGAACTAATGAGCTCCATGGCTCAGCCTACGAATTCTTGCGAAATAACGCCCTGGACGCGCCCAACTACTTTGATCAAGGCTCGGCCCCTCCTTTCCAGCGCAATCAATTTGGTGCAGCGCTCGGAGGTCCTCTCCGTAGCAGCAAGACCTTCCTTTTTGGCAACTATGAAGGGTTGCGTCAGCATCTTCATCAGACATCCGCGGCCTTTGTTCCGGATGCAACGTCACGTGCCATCGCCGTGCCCAGTGTTCAGCCTTTACTCAATCTCTGGCCGGTAGCTCCTGCTAGTGCGCCGGATTTCAGTGGAATAGCCCAGGTCTTCAGCAGTCCCCTGCAAACAATTCGAGACGATTTCGGCACTGTTCGATTTGATCACAGCATCTCTTCGCGAGATTCTTTGGCAGCGGTCTACACCATTGATGACGGCGAGGATTTCACTGAAACAATTTTGGATCCTTACAGTTCAGACAGACTCACGCTGCGTGAGCAGGTGTTCAGCCTCGACGAAACGCATTCCTTCTCCGCATCGACGATCAACGTCGCACGCGTGGGCTACTCCCGTGCAGGATATTTCTTTACCGGTCTGCCCACCCCAGGAACTCCCGCTACGTCGGTCTCTGGTTTCTTGCTCGGGCATCAGGTAGGCGCTGTTGTTGTGGGTGGTAGTGCCGCGTCGAATCCGCAGGCAGCAATCGGCCTCGCGGGAAGCAACAATGGGAGCAACCTTACCATTGCACGCAATCTTTACACGTTCGAAGACCGAGTGACCATGACTCGCGGACGACATCAGTTCACGTTCGGGGCATGGTTCCAGCCATTTCAGTCCAACGAAACTATTGCGCTGAGTCAGTATGGCCAGGCGACATTTTCGAGCTTAGCGAATTTTCTCCTGGGAAACATGTCCAGTTTCCTGTGGGATCCGGCGCCAACCAAGATGAACTGGCGTTCGTTATTTGGCGCCTGGTACGTGGAGGACACGATTCGTGTGCTTCCGGGACTGACACTATCGCTCGGGTTTCGGGACGAATTCACGACGGGGTGGAACGAAGCGCATAGTCGGGCCGCGAACTACACTTTCAGCAATGGGGTGATCTCCAACACTCCTCGTGTCGGAGGCTCTCTTTTTACTGAGAACCATGCCAAGTTTTTGCCTGAGCCGCGCATTGGACTGGCTTGGAGTCCGTTCTCAGAAAAGACAGTGTTCCGCGCCGGATTCGGAATGTATAACGACCTGCAAGACGCGCTGGGCTATCGGACCGATCAAAATGCGCCGTTCAATCCGGTCTACAGTGTTGGCAGTGCGACGGTACCATTTCCGGTTTCATCCCTGCCCATCGACCCGGCTGCGCCCCCGCCGACCGGTGCAAAGCTTGTCCCCGGAGGCGTACAGCCGGACATGAGAACGCCAACGCTGATTTCCTGGTCCCTGCGGGCACAGCACGAGGTTACACCCAACACTTCCCTGACCATGGGGTACGTCGGAAGTCACGGTTACCATGAGTTGATCGGCATTGATGCAAACACTCCGTTCCCTGCGATTTGTCCAGCTGCGCCGTGTCCGGCCGTTTATCCGACGTGGGATCCCAACAAGCCGATGACCCCTACGAACTCACCAGCCATTGGTTTTCGCGTCGGTTCTCCCCTTGCTGGTAAGTCGGTTCCGGCCGGGGCGTATTACATTCCTGCGGGCGCGCCGAGAGCGAATCCGAAAATCGCGAATACCTGGACCTGGTTTTCTCTTGGTACTAGCAATTACCACGCACTTCAGGTGGATGTGAACCGGCGATTCAGTCGAGGATTGTCCATGCGGGGCGTCTACACCTGGTCGAAGGCGCTGGATGATGGGGATTCGCTGAATGCGACCGCGGCCGCCAATGCGCCAGGGCTGGTATCGAACCCTTTCAATCTGCGCGCCGATTACGGTCCGGCGACTTACGACGTGCGGCACATGGGTGTGATCAACGCGATTTATGAATTGCCCTTCGGCAAGGGACAATCGCTCGCAAGCAACGTGAGCGGCTGGAGTAACGTGCTCGTGAGTGGCTGGTCAGTGAACAGCATCGTGACCCTCCAATCCGGGTTCCCCTTCACGCCCCAGCTTAGCTACAACCCGTCGAATAACGGCGACACCCGCAATCCGGTGCGGCCGTTTGTGAATCCCGAGTTTCATGGGAAGGTTATTCTCGGAAAACCTGCGCAGTGGTACGACCCCAAGGCCTTCCTGGCCCCGCCGGCGAGTAGCGGCTTCTTTGGCGACCTGGGCCGAGATGCATTGACGGGTCCGGGCTTGGCAACCTGGGATTTCTCCGCCTTCAAAACAACAACTCTGCACGAGCGAATGTCTCTTCAATTCCGGGCTGAGATTTTCAATCTGCTCAACCGGGCAAACTTCAACACGCCGAACCTGATCACCTTTACGTCTTCGGCTGCTGGCACAAAAACGTCGGGAACCGCGGGAGCAATCACCAGTACTTCCACAACGTCGCGACAAATTCAATTCGGACTGAAGCTGATATGGTAGGAAGTGGTTCCCGCGATGCACAGGTGCCCTTCTGACCGCCTGAAGTGCGGGGAGTTCATTCTCTCACCTACAACAACTTCCAGGTTCCGTCGGGAACCGCTAAGCCCCTCTAAATACGTGGAAGACGCGCCAATCACGGGCTAGAATCACGGGCTGGAAATTAGCTGCACACCTTGCTTCCGTGGCGAACAAAACCGAAAGTGATAAAACTCGCTCACGGTGGAGGGGGCTACAAATCGCGGGCTCCTGAATCGCCGCGCGCGGGGCGTCGCGGTCACCGAACATGCTTCGACAAGGCTATCGTGTATGCATGCCATTACCCACAGCAACACATTCCCTCCACTGGACATTCTCTTAGAGTTCTAGGCCTGCTTGACTTCGGCAACGCTCCAAACATGATCGGTCAGACACAAGACAGAGAGAGGGACCCTCAGCGCAACTGAAGCCTTAAGGGGAATCGCACGAGCGGAGTCAAATCACGCCCGTGCGGCTCTGGCAGCTCCTACTGCTGTCCTTGTTGATTTTGATCGAGGTCTACAGCATCTCCCAGGTTAGAGTTTCCTTCTAGAAAGCTAATTTGCTGAACTTCGTCTGAATGGCGACCGGTGTAACGCAAGATGAACAATCCATTGCGGACGTCGATGACGTAGATCAGCCCATTTCGGATGATGGGATAGCTCCACAGGACGATCTTCGTCTTGAAGTCGGGATTGGTGGTATCAGGGTTAAGGAGTTGATCCACTGTCGTTGCAGGACCTGCACTCAGGGCCGGATCCTCGGTGGCGACTACTGGGATCGGCGTTGGCTTGAAAAAGCCGGCTTGGGTGGGATTGGTCGGATTCGAGATACTGATCGCCTGCAGCCCGTTGGAATGCCAGTCGATAAAAGCGAGATCTTGGAGCACAGTTGGGTTATGCGTCGAGAAGCTTCTGAATTGCTCCGCCACGGGAGTATCCGCAGCGCTGCCGCAGAAGGAAGGTTGGTTCTGGTCTAACAAAAACTCTCCGGTGATGAAAGGGTGCCTCGCGTCAGATATATCGATTAGACGCATCCAGCCCCACCTGCAGCCAAACTCGTTTACAGTGAATGTGCCATATATCTCATCGGTTGTGAGGGCAAGATGCCTCGAGGGAACCTGGACCGCCGAGTGACTGTTCGGGCAGTCCTTTGCGATCGTTCCGGTTGAGTCGAGCCTCCCGCAGCCGTTGGGAAACACATTCGGGACCGCCGTGGGGTCCGCTGGATTCTGCAGCCAGACGGGACGATTCGTGGGGTCGGTAATCAGTTTACCGTTAAGGGAAAGTATAGTGCCCGGGACAATCTTATTGCGAGCAATATCGCTAGTGTCGAGGATCAGAAAGTGGCCAGCCTCCAGTGCCATGTAGGTCACGCTGCCGTCAGGTTTCACTCCGATCGAATGCACAAAAAGGTTACAGTCGTACGGACCGCAACCATCGGGAGAATTGGGATCAAGAGGATAATTGGCCTGATTGGTGCCGGGATAGAGGTTATTCCAATTCCCTTCGGCAATTTCTGTGACTGGGCCGCCCTGTGCAACGTGGCTGATGTCAAAAACCATCAAATTAGGAACTGTCGGATCGGTTGTAATCGCAGGTGTCGTCACGAAGAGCAGCGCCCGGTTATCCTCATTCGGGTCAACCCAGAGGAACATCTCGTGCGGCTTGACCTGCAGACCTGCCTTCGACGTCGGAACGAAGTGCGAGATGAACTGCGGATTCGTGGGGCTCGTCACGCTGAAGAACTTGATGTCGAAGGGGAACTGTTGGTCGGAGGTCGGGAACGGCTGGCCCTTTGGCCAGTCGCTGGGCTTTCTGAGCGCCGGAGGGCATGCATGAATCGCCGAGCTGCAGCGGAAATTCATGGTGATTAGCAGCTTCGCGCTCGGCCAGACACGCAGTTCGCGCGAAGTGACTCCTTTGGCCTCGCACGGCCCGAGGGTCTTCGTCCCCGTGGGATCCCTCAGGTCCTT
>Ga0182034_10001201_pt1 | contig 12653 bp, 12 predicted proteins | sample flu12Cox44000172_FD_125972 | JGI IMG/M metagenome (GOLD analysis project Ga0182034, IMG submission 125972) | Lab enrichment of tropical soil microbial communities from Luquillo Experimental Forest, Puerto Rico - flux4day.12C.oxic.44.000.172 | ecosystem: Environmental > Terrestrial > Soil >... | reverse complement strand
TACGCTACCAACTGGCGTTCCCGGGAGTTCCTGTTCCAATCATCGGCTCCTTTCTTCCCGGCTGGCTCGTAACTTCTACCGGCGCTATTCAGCCCGCGGGATATAACGCACTTTTCACCATGCACGCCACGGCGATGGTCTTTCTCGTGGTCATGCCTTTCCTGATCGGTGTGTTCGGTAACCTGCTTATTCCGCTCCAGATCGGGGCGCCGGATATGGCGTTTCCGTTTTTTAACGCGCTCTCTTACTGGCTGTTCCTCCTCTCGGGCATTATCCTGTTAGGGAGTTTTTTTGCACCGACCGGCTTTCCTGCTTCGGGTTGGACTTCGTACGCCCCTTTGTCTGCTCATGCGCAGTACAATGGGACACAGATCGGCCAAAGCTGCTGGTGTGTCGGCCTTTTTGTCAACGGCCTTGCATCCATTGCCGGAGCCGCAAATTACATCACGACTGTTATTAACATGCGTGCGCCCGGCATGAAAATGTTCCGGCTGCCTCTTCCGATCTGGGCGCTGTTGATCACTGCGTTCTTATTGCTCCTGGCTGTGCCGGTTCTTTCTGCGGCTGCGGCAATGCTTTTTTGCGACCTGAATTTCGGTACCAGCTTTTTCTCTTCCAGCAACTACGGACAACCGCTACTCTGGCAACACTTATTCTGGTTTTTTGGTCATCCGGAAGTTTACATCATGATATTGCCGGCCATGGGTCTTGTATCGGAAATCATATCGGTCAATTCACGAAAGCCGATTTTTGGATACAAAGCGATGGTTTTTGCGATGGTGGCGATCGGTTTTCTCGGTTTCATCGTTTGGGGACATCATATGTTTGTCAGCGGAATGAATCTCCTTCTCTCTGCGACCTTTTCGTTTTCAACGATGGTGATTGCGGTCCCGTCGGCGATCAAGACGTTCAACTGGTTGGGAACTGTTTGGGGCGGCTCGATCAGATACACGACGGCGATGTGCTTTGCCCTCGCCTTTGTTTCAATGTTCGTGATCGGCGGTTTGAGTGGGATCTATATGGCCGCTACCCCGGTGGATCTGTTCATCCATCACACCTACTTCATTGTTGCGCATATACACTATGTGTTGTTCGGAGGGAGCCTGTTCGGGGTTTTCGGGGCGATTTATTTCTGGTTCCCGAAAATGTTTGGCCGCATGATGAACGAAACCTGGGGAAAGATTCATTTCGCTCTCGCATTCATTTTCTTCAATTGCACCTTTTTCCCGATGCATAACCTTGGGCTGAATGGCATGATGCGCCGAATTGCCGATCCGACTCAATACGAGCATCTTCGCAGCCAGCAGCCCGTTAACATTTTTATAACGCTCAGCGCGTTCGCACTCGGTTTGTCGACGATCCCATTCTTGATCAACTTCTTCTATAGCATGTTCAAAGGACCGAAGGCGCCGATTAACCCGTGGAAATCGAACACGCTGGAATGGACGGTTCCTTCGCCGCCGCCGCACGGAAATTTTGAAACGACGCCAACGGTCTATCACGGACCCTACGAGTACAGCGTTCCTGGAATGGAAGAGGATTATCTGCCTCAAAATCAACCCGCTCCTGAAACGGTCAGGCTTGCGGCGCACTAGATGCAATGGGAACATCCGGCCTTGCAAATCGGCTCCTGCACTGGTTCGCTTTTTTTGTTGCCTGTAGTGTATTAATCCTGATCTGCAGCGGCGGTCTGGTGACCAGTCATGAAGCTGGAATGGCCGTTCCGGACTGGCCCAACAGCTTTGGCTACAGCATGTTTCTCTTCCCGGTTTCGCGGTGGGTGGGAGGGGTATTCTTTGAGCATACTCATCGGCTCATCGCGAGCGGTGTCGGTCTTCTGACGCTTGTCCTTTGTGGGATGACGTTGGTCATCGAGCAAAGGCGATGGGTGAAGTGGCTTGCCGGAGTCGCCGTATTAGCTGTCATTGTTCAAGGAGTCCTAGGCGGGTTGCGTGTTACCGAGCACAACGCTCTGCTTGGACTATTTCACGGATGCCTCGCACAGAGCTTTTTCTGTCTTGCAGCGGCAATCGCTCTTGTTACTTCCAGACTCTGGAGCGAGCTCAGACCTGTGGCCGACTGCAACGCTGTTCGCCACCTGAGGTTTTGGACCATCGGAGTAACAATCATGGTGTTCGGGCAACTGGCACTGGGTGCCTCCATGCGCCACTCTCACGCCGGCTTGTCTATCCCGGATTTCCCTACAGTTTACGGAGGCATATTGCCGCCGATTGACGCTGCTTCAATTGGGGCAATTAACGAAGTACGCGTTTGGCAGGCAGCTCAACCGCCGATTTCCGCCGGCCTCATTCTTTTGCAGTTTGTCCATCGAATCCTGGCGGCAGTGATCGTAATAGCGCTAACATCCGTTGCCGTGGGCATGAGCCGTCACCGCGAACTTCCGCTTCGAATCCGGTTGGCAGCCGGCTTCTGGCCGATTCTGGTGCTCATCCAGTTTGGGCTCGGGGCGTGGACCATCTGGAGTAATAAAGCCGCCGACGTCGCAACTGCGCACGTTTTTGTTGGCGCGCTGATTCTGATGACAGGAGTGTTGCTGAGCGTCATTTTGTCGGCGATCGCGCCTGGAGACAAGGGTGCAAACAACGGCCGGGTCGATGCCAAACAAAAAGAGGTCGCACAAGCGTGAGCGCACTCACCGACAAGCCGCGACTGACTGGATTACCCAACGCCAACGGTCCTCACGCCCGCCACTGGGTATCGGATGTCTCGGAGCTGTGCAAGGCGAGAATCACATTCATGGTGCTGATTACGACGGCCGTAGGCTTCTTGCTCGGTTGCCGCGGCCCGATTAATCTGTTGTCTTTCGTCCAGACGCTTTGCGGTACAGCTCTTGCCGCTTCCGGGGCTGCGGCGCTGAACCAGGTTTTTGAGGTAGAGCTCGATGCTCGGATGCGTAGAACGTGTAATCGTCCGTTGCCCGGACGTCGAATGACGGTTGATGAGGGATTGATCATCGGGATTTTCTGCTCGGTTGCAGGCATTTTGTGGCTTAGTTTGGCCATTAATTTTTATGCCGGCATTCTGACCGCGATCACGATTGCAACTTATGTTTTTGTTTACACTCCGCTTAAGAGAATCACGACTTTAAACACGATTGTAGGGGCTATCCCGGGCGCCCTTCCCCCGGTTATTGGTTGGACCGCCGCGCGCGGGCACGCTGATTTTGAAAGTTGGATTCTATTCGCCATTCTGTTCCTCTGGCAGATGCCTCACTTTCTTGCGATCTCGTGGCTGTACCGAGAGGATTACAAGAAAGCCGGTTTCATCATGCTGACCGGCTCCGACCCGGACGGCAGCCTGACCGGTCGCCAGGCCCTCATTTATACGATGGGTTTGATCTCCGTCAGTTTGCTGCCCCTGGTGCTCGAGCTCACGACTTTCTGGTATCTTCCCATCGCGCTGATTACCGGAGGATCCTTTATCTGGATGTCATTTCGATTCGCAATTACCGGTACCGAACAAGCTGCCCGCCGGTTGTTCGCGGCTTCGATTATCTATCTGCCGGTAACGTTGGCGGCACTCGTAATTACCCGTTCCTAGATGGATGAAAATCTTCGTAAGAAAAATCGGCGTCTTCTTATCGCCATTGTTATTTTTGCCCTCACGCTCTGCGCAATCGTGATTCTTTGGAAACTCTCAATCTATCAAAAGATCTGACCATGCACGCTCCCGCCACGACCGTTCACAACCAGAGTCCTGACATCGTTCGATTTGGAATGTTAACGTTCCTTGCCTCCGAAGCGATGCTCTTTTCCGGCTTGATCGGGGGTTACATGGTGCTGCGCGGAGGAGCTGGAGTCGGCTGGGAGATGCCCGAAGCGCTCAAGAACGTGGAAACGATGGTCAAAACGATCGTGGCGACCCTCTGTCTGATCAGCAGCAGCTTCACGCTCCACTTTGCCGAGCTCGGATTAATCAAGAGAGGCAAAGGTGGCAAATTTCTCTTGTTGCTCACCATCCTTTTGGGTTCCGCGTTTTTGACCAATCAGGCTCTTGAGTGGGCCAGTCTCCATAGCGAGGGCTTCTGGTTCAACACTGCAGGTATCATGGGCTCATGCTTCTTCGTGCTGACCGGCTTTCACGGTCTCCACGTGCTAATCGGTGTGATCTTGCTCGTCACTGCGCTGATCAGGGCGCTAATGGGGAAAGTCAGTCCGAGGCAGCACGGTTTTCTTGACTGCACAGGTTTGTATTGGCACTTCGTTGACATCGTTTGGATCTTCCTCTTCACGATTTTGTATGTTTTGTAAGCCCGAAAATCTCACGACCCAAAGCGCTGGTGAGATTTTCGCGCTACAGGCGGCTGTCAAAACGCCGGGCTCAGCTCGATTCTGCTGAAAGATCGCGACGGCTCAGCGGGAGCGTCTCGAGTGAGCTCGCCGAGGTCTTCGCCCTGCCGATAAACAGACACGGCCGGCCTGATTCTGCCGCAATTTTGCACAGAAAAATTTTCGACTGCGTGTGATTAACTCCTGATCTTGGAAAACAGGCTCTTAAACGGGCGCGAAGCGGCTGTTTAAGAGCTAACTAGCCCGCAATAAGCGCGCCGCTTCTCGCAACGTGTGATTTTTGCGGGCTAGGCTCGCCTTGCCCAAAACGATGCACATGCGACCAGAGAACCCAAGGTTATCACACAAGTCACTTATTATCAGGTATTTGTGAACCATATCCAGTCATTCCGAATGTCGTCCCATCCCAGTGATCAAAGGGGAAAACTATTCACGGTTGTGGTTCTTGCAGCCGTCGCAATACTACTATTTTTTTCATACAAATCCTGGAGACTAGCTGAAACGAGGGTTGTCGCCCCGCTTCCAAGAATAGGTAAGGTTCCCGGTTTCCTATTCATCGACCAGGACGGTCATTCTCTGGGAAGCGCCGAGTTAAAAGGAAAGATCTGGGTCGCAGACTTCATCTGTACCCAATGCCCGGGACCTTATGCGATGCTGAGCAGCCACTTCGCCGAACTCGACCGGAATTTCTCGCGTAGCGATGACCTGAGGCTGGTGAGCTTCACTCTCGATCCCGATTACGACACACCAAGCGTGTTGAAACGCTATGCGCAACGTTACGAGGCTTCCACACGTTGGCGGTTTGTGACTGGGAACAAGAAGCAGATCGAGGATCTCGCAATCACTGGATTTCAAGGGCAGGCGAAAACATCCGGCAGCGAACCCATTCATTTTGGAACGACAACTTTTGCTCTCGTTGATGGAGAAGGCGTAATTCGAGCGTACTACGATGGCTCATCTGCGGAGGTGGTGCAAAGACTCCTGACTGATCTCGGAACCCTCTTGCGCGCGAGCGGGAAATAATTGAGATTGCGGCTGTGCTCCGCTCATTTATGTGGCTTAGCCTGTTTTGGATGAATTTCGTCCCCTCTCTGATGGCATGTCCCGGATGCAAGGAGCCTTCGAATGTCGCCGGTGCCTCCGGAGTAAATGGAATCAGCGCCGCTTTCTCGTGGAGCGTTCTCTTTATGCTCTTCAGCGTTGCAGCCACCATGGGCGGAATGATTCTGATGATCGTCCGGTCGTGCCGCCGGATCGAGGCGAGGCGAGAAATCGCCTCCGTTCGGGCGAGCTGAGTTTCCCGGGATTCGCCGGCATGCGCAACGAGCTGCGGCTCTGTGACTTGTGCGAGGAACTTGGGTTTCTTTGTTCGTGCTCGGCAGACAGTCGTTGCGCGAGCCCGGGAAAAGAAGCTCGTCGCCGAGTCCAAAGTGACCGCGCCCGGCCCCACCACAGGGATGACTTCGCCCCAGCCGATACGAGTCACAAGGTCATTCCAAAAGGCATCGTCTAATTCATCAATCATGATGTTGAGTTAATCGCGGTCGATGTCGCTGACCGGACTGGTGCACAGTTCGACCTCTTTGCCCTCCACCCTCCACCACGGCTTCTGATGCTTGCCGGTCTTCTTTTCCTCACCGTGTACTTATCAATTTTGTTGATTCTATGATTTGTATCTGCGCCAGATTCGTGAAGCCGGATACACAGATCTTATCAAAGATTCTCCATGTATTGCTCTTTCCATTTGGCTCAAACTCAAACGGGTTCTGAAGGAACCGGTGGCAGAATCGATTCACTAACCCGCAATGAGTGCGTTGCTGCTCAAGCGTGTGATTTTTGCGGGTTAGACCTCCAACGCGGTCGGAACTGGTAGGGTCGCATCTCCGAGGCGACCGGCTTTACGGTTAAGTCGTAAGTTCAAGGCGACCAACGCTGGCGGTCCGCTCGGAGATCGGACCCTACCGCCGCCCGTCAAAGCTCCCCTTACAACGATTGCCGGCTGAGCTCCTACAAAAGCGTTGAAACAAAGTTGTCCTTATCGAAGTACTGAAAATCGGTGACCTTTTCGCCGGTGCCAATAAAGCGGGGCGGAATTCCAAGTTCGTTCTGGATGGCAACGATTATGCCGGCTTTGCCTGATCCATCGAGTTTCGTGACGACCAATCCAGTCAATCCGATTGCCTGCTTGAATTCTCTGGCTTGAACCAGGGCGTTGCTGCCAGTCGTTGCGTCAACCACCAACAGACATTCGCCCGGAGCTTGTTCGTCCTGCTTCTGTAATGTACGGACGACCTTACCCAATTCCTGCATCAAATTGTGCTTCGTATGCAGGCGACCCGCCGTGTCGCAAATGAGGAACTCGATATTGCGCTTGTTTGCCGCGGCGTACGCGTCATAACACAGAGCGGCGGGATCCGCGTTGTACTCACCCGTAATGACAGGAACCTGCACCCGGTCGGCCCAGATCTGCAGCTGTTCGATTGCCGCAGCGCGAAACGTATCGGCCGCTGCCAGCATCACCGAATGGCGATCTTGTTTTAATAGATGCGCGAGCTTTGCGGCCGAAGTCGTTTTGCCCGTACCGTTGACACCAACCAGAAGAATCACTTTGGGCCGATTCGGCAACGGACGAAGCTTCGCGTTGGCGACGGGAAACGTTTGCTCGATGTAGGAACGCGTGACCTGGACAATATCAGTGGCCGTGATCCTGCCCTTACTCCGCTGCAATTCTTCAATGATCCGAAGCGTCATCGGCACGCCGAGGTCAGATTGGATCAAAGTTTCTTCCAGTTCATCCCAATCGACATCTCTGCCGCTGAATCGTTGGATCAGGTTCTGGAAAAATCCGATTGCCATCGCTTTAGAATCCTTGAAAAGCCAAATGGGTTGCAGAATCCGGTGCTCGTAGAGCCGGATCTCCGAGCCGGCTGCATCCAGGGTTGGCAGCTTGGTTCTCGACGGGCAGCTCGGAGATCCGCCCCTACCGTGTCCCTACAGAGTTATATGCTAGCCTGTCCTGTTGCAAGCAGTCCTCAGAGGACGGTCTAGGTCCAGTTTCACCCGATCCAATACCCCGTTGACAAATTTCCCTGATTCCTCGGTGCCGAATTTTTTGGCGATTTCAATCGCTTCATTGATGGCAACTATAGGCGGCACATCGACAGCGTACAGCATTTCGTAAATTGCCATTCGCAGAATATTGCGATCAACGGCCGAGATTCGTTTTAACTCGTAGTTTGCCGTATAATTCGCAATTTTGGAGTCGATTGCCGATTGATTAGCAATGACTCCGTCGAGAACGGTTGTGGCGAAGGAACGAACCGGCGCGGCGGCGTCGCGCAATTCCCAAAACAAATCCAGATCCTTCGCTTGAGGCGCCTCGCGCAGGTTCAAATCCCAGTTGAACAGGAGTTGAAGTGCCACCTCCCTTCCTTCTCGACGTTTGCCCATCGACCTTATGCCCCCTTTCGGATCTTGCGAAGAGTTTGAAGGATACGCGCTGCCGCTCGCGCCGCCTCGGTACCTCGGTTAATCTGGGGCGACAAACAACGTGCGGTCGCCTGCTGGTCATTTTTTACCACAAGCACCTCGTGCAAGATCGGGATCTCTTGCGTCAAGCTGATATTCAAAAGCGCCTCGGTAACCGCCGTAGCGATTAAAGAAGCATGAAGTGTTTCGCCGTCAAAAATTACTCCAAAAGCCAGGATCGCGTCCGGATTTTGATACCTGGCAACCGATTGAACGGCGATCGGTATCTCGAAGGATCCCGGTACGCACGACAAAGGCATCCGCTTGCGGAGCGATAACTTTGAGTTCGTCAATCGCGTGGTTTACCAACCCATCCACGTAGTCACGATTGTATTCGCTCGCAACAATGGCGAAGCGCACCGGCTCAATCAATTTTTCTGGTCGCGTCGGAAAATTGGTCGACATGAGTGGCGGACTCTACTCCTTTGTGGGAGGGACGGCCTCCGTGCCGTCCCATTTTTTGCTTACTCGAATTGAGGATAAGTCGGCACAGAGGCCTTCCCTCCCAAGGCGACGGCTGTTCCCGGCGGCCCGCCCGGAGATCTGCCCCTACCACGCCGCATCACGGCCTTATCCCATCTTCGTGATCGACAACTATTTTTTTAAACCTTTTCATAAGCGCGCTAGAGCAAGTGTCCCATCTTTATACGCTTGGTTCGCAGATAGCGTTCGTTGTGGGGATTTTCGGGGGCTTTGATAGGCAATTGTTCAACGATATTCAGACCGAAGCCTTCCAGGCCCACTACCTTTTTGGGATTGTTAGTCAGCAAACGAATTTGGCGAACTCCGAGATCGACAAGAATTTGCGCTCCGGTTCCATATTCTCGTAGGTCCATCGGATATCCCAGTCTTTGGTTCGCTTCTACGGTGTCGAGTCCTTCCTCCTGCAATTTGTACGCATGTATTTTTGCCGCCAAGCCGATCCCTCGTCCCTCCTGGCGCATGTAAACAAGAACGCCCATACCGGCTTCATCGATTTGTTGGAGCGCGGCATGAAGCTGATCCCCGCAATCGCAGCGTTGGGATCCAAATACATCTCCCGTCAGACATTCGCTATGCACGCGAACAAGGGTCGGTCTTTCGCCGGAAATAGTGCCCTTCACCAGGGCAATGTGATGAACGTCATCGATTAAGGAACGATAAAGATGCAGAGAGAATGCTCCATAGTCGGTGGGAAGCGAGACCACTTCTTCCCGCTCAATGAGAATCTCTCGCGCCCTCCTATAGGCGATCAGATTCTCGATCGAACAAATCTTTAATTTATGCTGCTCCTTGAACCGCATAAGATCGGCCAACCTCGCCATCGATCCGTCGTCATTGATGACTTCCGCAAGCACACCGGCCGGTCGAAGCCCGGCAAGCCTGGCAAGGTCGACCGCTGCCTCGGTGTGCCCGGCTCTACGCAACACGCCTCCTTCCCGGTATCTGAGAGGAAAGACGTGTCCGGGCCGAACGAAATCTCCAGCGACGCTCGAGAGATTGGAAAGCAGCCGGATCGTGCGGGACCGATCTGCTGCCGAAATGCCGGTGGAGACGCCTTCTTTTGCATCGACCGAAATTGTATAGGCGGTCCGCATCGATTCCGTGTTGCGAAGCGTCATCAAGGGCAGCTCCAAACGATCCAGATCTTTTCCCTCCATAGGAACGCAAAGCACGCCCGAGGTGTACCGGATCATAAAATTGATCCGTTCCGGGGTGGCTTTCTCGGCCGCGAGAATCAAATCGCCTTCGTTCTCTCGATTTGCGTCATCAGTAACGATGACGATGCGGCCCTGCCGGAGTTCGTCGAGAAGCTCATCAATAGGATCAAATTCAATGTTCATGCATCTCCGCAGTTTCCTGGATGATCTAATAGATGCGTCGAGCATGCGCTATCGAAATTTACCGTCAGAGAGCGCGCTTGAATTGGCTTGTGTAGTTTGACGCCAGTACAAATCACCTGTACCAAAGAGGTCCGATGACGTTTGGATCCGTCTATATAGCCGGCCACCGGGGTTTGGTCGGGAGCGCGTTGCTTCTCAACCTCCAGAAGCACGGGTACCGAAATATCATTGTTCGGACACATCATGAATTGGATCTGCGCCACACCGAGAACGTTCGGGAGTTTTTTGCGACAAATAAACCCGACGCCGTTGTCGTGGCAGCAGCTCGGGTCGGTGGCATTCAGGTCAATAACGATCTTCCGGTTGAATTTCTCCTCGAAAATTTGCAAATCCAGAACAATCTGATTTCGGCGAGTTTCGATTTCGCCGTGAAGAAGCTTCTATTTCTTGGAAGTTCGTGCATCTACCCGAGGCTTGCGGTCCAGCCTATCAAGGAAGAGGCGCTTTTAACCGGCCCCCTTGAACCAACGAATGAAGCATATGCGATCGCGAAAATTGCCGGCATCAAGCTCTGCCAGGCTTATGCGCGCCAGCATGGCGCAAATTTCATTTCGGCTATGCCGACGAACCTTTACGGTCCCGGGGATAATTTCGAGCTCGAGAGGTCCCATGTATTAGCCGCGCTCATTCGCAAAATGCATGAGGCAAAAATACAGAATCGGCGCGAAGTAGTGATCTGGGGAACCGGAACGCCGAGGCGGGAATTTCTTCATACGCACGATGTCGCCGACGCCCTTCGCTTTCTTCTGGAGTACTATGATTCGCCGCAAATTATCAATATCGGATGCGGTTACGACATTACAATTCGGGAGCTGGCGATGCTTGTTGCCAAAGTGGTTGGGGTTGACGTGGAACTGGTTTTCGATACCTCAAAACCGGACGGCACACCAAGGAAGCTCCTGGATACCAGTCGTCTCCGGCAATTGGGCTGGCAACCGACGATCAGCCTGGAAGATGGAGTGCGGGACACCTATCGATGGTTTTTGGGGAATTGGGGAGCGGCATGATAGCGTTCGCAAATACCTGCGGCTCTGTGGCTTGCGCAAGTAGTTTGAAATCAGATGGCCCGGTGCATCAAACCGGTAGGGGCAGATCTCCGAGCTGCCCGCTGAAAACGGCCGTCCCGGAGATGCGACCCTGCCTGTGATCACTGAAGCAAGAGCTCTTCGAATAGCGATTTCCAGCCACAGCGGCTGCGGCAATACGACAGCGACGGACAATGTCGGAAAAGCGCTGCGTCTTGAGGTAGTCAACTACACCTTTCGCGATCTGGCCAAGGATCTGGACATCCGTTTTGAAGAGATTCAGCAGCAAGCCGCCGAATCCCGCATCTTCGATTTTCTTACCGATCTGAAACTGGTCCGGGCCTCCTTGAGGCCACGTGTCGTCGTTGGTTCGCGCTTGGCGGGCTGGCTTGTGAACGCCGATTTGCGTGTTTGGCTGCATGCGCCGCTAGAGGCGCGTGCTAAGCGAATCTACCAGCGAGAACCTGATAAGCATGCCAGCTACGAATCAGTGCTTTACCGAACGCTGCAGCGCGATGAACAAAACAGGAAGCGATACCTCGAAGTCTACGGGATAGACATCAACGATCGCAGCGACTTTGATATCATTATCAACACCGAAAAGCTCACTGCTGAACAGGTCTCAAGCCTTATTGTCGCGGCTGCACGCTGGGCCAGCCAGAACAAGTTGGATCGAAAAAATCTTCACCTGCAGCGGATCCGCAAGATTATATCAGACAACCTGGCGATCGATCCGAAGGCGCTTAGTGATGATTCCATCGCGGTAGACGTAAAAAAAATCTATTTGGCAGTTCGTTGAAGGATTTCGCGGGAATCGATGATCAAAGCACCAACCGCCCGCATTTCTTCAATAGCTTTTTGCGAATCATCTGGCCTCAGATTAACTCCGCGACAGGCGTCTTCGATCACGTGGGACCGCAGTCCAAGGGTAGCACTGTCGAGCACAGAGAACTTTACACAATAATCAGTTGCCAGGCCGCAAATGGAAACATCCTTGACCTCATGTTCGCGCAGGTAATCGCCCAAGCCTGTTGAACGCAGCTTCGCGTTGTCAAAAAAGGTGCTGTAACTGTCGATCTTGGGATCGGTACCCTTTTGAAAAATCTTTGCAAATCGATCTCTGCGAAGCTGTGAAGAGAATTCCGCTCCACTCGAATGCTGGACACAGTGGATTGGCCACAATATCTGGGGAATCCCGTTTAACTCGATCACATCACCCGGCTTGTGACCAGGATGGTTTGAGGCAAAACTTCCGTGATCGGCTGGATGCCAATCTTGAGTTGCCAGTACCAGATCGAAATGGTCCATGAGCCGATTGATGATCGGAATCACCTGATCGCCATCAGGCACGGCCAAGGCGCCCCCTGGGAGAAAATCGTTCTGAATATCGACTACGAGCAATGCGTTCATCGCAGTATTTTAACCTTAAACCCCGCGAACAGAAGATCCCAAAGATCGCCAAGGACATTTGAGCAAATGTATTTCGATCTTCTTAACGACCATCACGTTCGCGAGCTCCAAATTGCCACCTATATGCTCATAGCGGGCACAGGTGGGATATCAGAAGGTAGAGGCTTGTTATCAAAATCATAACAAAAATCATCGTGGAGACGAGGGTAACCAGTAATCTCATATCGGCTCTCTTTTGCGGCTAAGCCTAGCCTAGCGTCTTATAGCGTTCACGAAATACCTGCGGCTTTGTGACTTATGCAGGCTCCGGCAGCGGAATTCCCCGGCTGCCGCCGGACAATTCCGCTGCTCTTTGAAAGAAGAGTTTAAAAACAGTTTGTTTGGATTTATCTATTTTAAAGCGGGCTCTTAAACGGACGCGCAGCGTCTGTTTAAGAGCTCTCTAGCCCGCAATGTACGTTTGGCTTCTCACAACGCGTGATTTTTGCGGGCTAGTG
>Ga0182034_10001199_pt1 | contig 12670 bp, 9 predicted proteins | sample flu12Cox44000172_FD_125972 | JGI IMG/M metagenome (GOLD analysis project Ga0182034, IMG submission 125972) | Lab enrichment of tropical soil microbial communities from Luquillo Experimental Forest, Puerto Rico - flux4day.12C.oxic.44.000.172 | ecosystem: Environmental > Terrestrial > Soil >... | reverse complement strand
GAAAGCGCTCGTCGCGGTCCACCCTCTCCCCTCGGGAGAGGGCAAAGATCATCTGAAGAGATCTCGAAAGGACTCGAAGGTTCCCGGGAGAAGGAGATTCGAGATTTCACTCTGGATTTCGAGCACGTGAGGGTCTCGGAGGCACAAGGTAAGCTAGGCCCGCTGGGCAAAAGGGTGGAGGTCGTCGGGCGTAGCCCGTCTGGGATCGAAAAGACCGTGGCGGTGGAGGTGTATGACGACTTCCCGAATCTTGCCCTGTCGACCTCGGCCTACAAGAACGCTGGGGAGGCTGAACTCATAGTCGGTCGAGTCGTTGTTCAGCCACATCGGCTCAACGCATCCCTGGCTGATTCCGCGGCGCAGCCCTACGAACTCTGGTCGTTTCAGGGCTCGAGCTACGAGTGGGGCAAAGACGACGTCATGAAGATTTCTCAGCGTTTCTTCCAGCCGAACCTGATGGGTGAGCCGACGTCCAGCGGAATCGGCGGAGGCATCCCGGTGGCGGCTTTCTGGACGGCATCGGTAGGAGAAGCCATTGGACACCTTGAAACGCTCCCCCTCGTCTTGTCCCTTCCCGTCAAGACCGAGAGCGATGGGCGCATCAGTGCTTCGCTGGATATCGAGCCTGACACCACGCTGAAGCCTGGCGAGGTCTTTTCCACGCCTCGGAGCTTTGTGGCGGTCTACTCCGGTGATTTCTACCAGCCCCTTCGGCTCTACTCCCAAGCCCTGCAGCGGGAAGGTTGGAGGCTCGCCAAACCCGATGCCGAAGACTACCAGATGAGTTGGTGCGGCTGGGGGTACGAGTCCAACTTCACACCGGCCCAGATGCTGGGTACGATCCCCAAACTGAAGGAATTTCACATCAAGTGGGCGACGCTCGACGACCGCTGGTTCGAAAACTACGGGGACTGGCAGCCACGCCAGGACACCTTCCCCGGCGACTCCATCAAGAACATGGTGGGCGGATTCCACAGCGCGGGGCTCCTGGTCCAGATCTGGTGGCTGCCTCTGGGAGTAGAGGACGGCCAGGGTGGGTATGAGCGGCATCGCTACCAGGTTTCCCAGGTTGCGAAACAGCATCCCGACTGGCTGATTCTGGACAAGAACGGGAAGCACGCCCGCATGGTGCGCAACCTCGCCGCATTGTGTCCTGCCTTGCCAGAAGTGCAGCAATACTACAAGAGTGTGACGGAAAGATTCATCCACGACTGGGGCTTTGATGGTCATAAGCTGGATAACATCTACAGTGTGCCCGCTTGCTATAACCCTAAACATAACCACAGGTCGCCTCGTGACTCCATCAACGCCATGAGCGACGTCTACAAGGTGATCTTCGAGACCACGCGCGCGCTGAAACCGGAGAGCGTGACCCAGAGCTGCCCCTGTGGAACACCTCCCAACCTTGCCTGGCTGCCCTATATGGACCAAGCTGTCACCGCCGACCCCGTGGGTTCAGTCCAAGTGCGGCGACGCATCAAGATGTACAAAGCGCTGCTCGGACCGCACGCCGCGGTGTATGGTGACCATGTGGAATTGACCGAGATCAAATTCGCTAACGCAGACAACGAAATCGATATAGGCAAGGATTTTGCTTCTACGGTGGGGACCGGCGGCGTGGTGGGAACCAAATTCGTCTGGCCTGATCCGGGCCCTCATTTTAAGGCCGTGCTGCTTACCCCTGAAAAGGAAGCCATCTGGAAAAAGTGGACGGACATCTACAACTCCAAAATGCTTTCGCGAGGGACCTTCCTGGATCTTTATGTGACCGGCTACGACGTGCCTGAGGGGTATGCCATCGAAAAGGATGGCAAAATGTATTACGCCTTCTTCGAGCCGGACCCAGACAAGCCTTGGAAAGGCGAGGTGGAGTTGCGCGGCTTGCAGCCGGGCAGTTATCGGGTTACCGACTACGAGAACGGAAAGGATCTGGGTGTGGTCGATAGCCGAAGCCCGAAGCTGGCGGCGGAGTTCACGCACCACCTGATGTTGGAAGCGAGCAAGCAATAAGGTACGATAACGTTGACCCTGCGGGTGGATAGGGTACGCGGGCATAGAAGTGAGCGTTGGGCGTCGTGCAGGAGGAGCGAGCATCGCTCGCAAGTGGCATTCGTTGTGTATCAGGGCATGCCTTTAGGCGTGCCGCAGGGATGGCCTTTTGCTTCAGGGCTTTAGCCCCTGTAGTCGGACTTCGGCGGCTAAAGCCCTTCTTTTTTCGGTCATGGTTCGGCACGGCTGAAGCCGTGCCCTGATACGAGGAGCACACGACGTAGGGTGTTGCTTGACCGGCTGTGGAATCCCATGTTAGACCGACGGACCGCCTTAGCGGCTCTGGGAGCTGGACTGCTGGGCCGGCACTGGGGCGCGGCTAATGCAGGGCAGGGTGGTGCCGATGTGAACCCGAGCCTCCTCGAAGGAATCAGCAGCAAATCACGCACCAGGCTCCTGCAGATAGTCAACGAACCTGGCTTCAGCGGGCAAATCCCTCCAGACGACGTGAAGCACCTGGTCGAGACGGAAGGAACAACGATCGATGCCGTACAGGTTCGCCTCCTTCCGCTGGCGCGAACGTATTCCCGTCCGCCTCTTTCGAATTTTCACGTTGGCGCCGTGGTGCGCGGTTCGAGCGGCAGTCTATATCTTGGCGCCAACATTGAGTTTCCCGGGCACTCCTTGGGTCTTGCGGTGCATGCTGAGCAGGCTGCCCTTTCCAACGCCTACATGCATGACGAGCGAGGTGTCGCCGCAATCGCAGTCACCGCAACGCCTTGTGGCCACTGCCGTCAGTTCATGAATGAGCTCGAGCCACAAGGCGAGATTCACGTGCTGGTGGGAACGAACCCAGCTGCCAAGCTTTCGTCCCTCCTGCCCGCGGCATTCGGTCCTAAGGACCTCGGCCTCAAGCACGGCGCTTTTCCCCCAACCCCGGTGGAGCTGACCTTGCCGCAGCGGGCATCTGATGATGTAACGGCAGCGGCTCTCGCGGCAGCCGGGAAGTCCTACGCTCCCTATACGAAGGCGTACTCCGGGATCGCCATCAGCACGAAGGCGGGTCGTATCTACAAAGGCTCCTACATCGAGAACGCCGCCTTCAACCCAAGCCTTTCGCCTTTTCAAGTAGCCCTCGTCGCGCTGATCTTGGCAGGCGAGGACGCTTCCGCGATTTCAACGGTCGTCCTGGTTGAAGTTGAAGGCGCGGTGATTAGCCAGAAGAGCGTTACGGATGCCGCTTTGAGCGCAGTCGCATCCGCCGCCAGGCTGCGGAGTGTGACTGCGACGAAGGGGTAGCGCAGAGTTTCGCTTTTGGAAACTCTGCCGGCGCTTTCTTTGAGAGAACAACCGCAGAGTTTGAAAGGCAAACTCTGCGCTACCCGGCGGCGCGGTCAGGTCTCTTTCCGCTTGCTTGACACGGGTTTTTCCGAGACCGGGTACTGCAGAAGCGAAAACTACGGCCCTTAGCCGACCAGGGTCTTCGAGTTATGGAGCGATGGATTTCCTTCCTCGGCATGCTGGTGATTTTGGGAACGGCCGGTCTGCTTTCCAAGAATCGCCGCGCTATCAGATGGCGGGTGGTCGCCTGGGGTGTGGGGCTGCAACTTGCCATCGCGGTCTTTGTGCTTCGGACCAATGTTGGCTACAACATCCTCGACAGGGCCTCGAGGGGGGCGGTATGGTTGCTCGACTTCTCCTTTCAAGGCTCGGAGTTCGTTTTCGGCACTCTGGGCGATCCCAAAGGTAGTTTGCACCTCATCTTCGCCTTCCAGGTGTTACCCCTCATCATTTACATTGCCTGCCTTTCGGCAATCCTTTACTACCTGGGCGTATTGCCGGCGTTGGTGAAATTGACAGGGAGATTGATGTCGTGGCTGATGGGCACAAGCGGCGCCGAGTCACTGGAAGTGGCGGGCAGCATCCTTATAGGCCAGACCGAGGCCCCGCTGCTGATCCGGCCTTATCTTTCGGAGCTGACGGAGTCTGAACTGATGACCGTGATGACGGCAGGAATGGCACACATTTCCGGAGCGGTGCTGGGTGCCTACATTCTGTTCGGCGCCGAGGCGCGCCATCTGCTCACGGCCGTGGTGATGACAGCCCCCGGCACTATCCTGATCTCAAAGATGCTGATGCCGGAAGTCGACAAGCCTAAGACTGCAGGAGACGCCAAGATAAGCCTTGAGAAGCGTTACATCAACCTTCTCGACGCCGCTTCGCACGGCGTGGGCGACGGCCTGTTCCTGGCTCTCAACGTCGGCGCGATGCTGATTGCTTTTTACGCCCTCATTTATTTGGGAAACGGCTTTTTGGGCCTTTTCCACACCCATGTGACGCTGCAACAGATCCTTGGGTTTGTGCTGGCGCCCGTGGCCTGGCTGCTGGGCGTTCCCTGGCAAGATGCCACAACTGTCGGCAACCTGATGGGAACAAAACTGGTGCTGAATGAGTTCGTGGCCTTTACTATGCTCGGCCCGCTGAAAGGACACATCACCGCGCGATCCTTCGCCATTGCCACCTACGCGCTGTGCGGTTTCGCAAACTTCTCTTCCATCGGCATTCAGATCGGCGGCATCGGATCTCTGGCGCCAAATCGCAAGAAGGATCTGGCCCGGCTCGGCTTCCGTGCCTTGTTGGCCGGCACGCTCGCAAACTACATGTCGGCGGCAATTGCCGGCCTGCTACTTGCGTGAAATCCAAAACCCAAAGTCGGGTGGTCCAAAATTGCCCGGGTTACTCTGAGGCCGCGAAGGCGGCAAGGTACATCCGCGCTCGGTCAGACATTGCACCGCGCGTGGGCATCATTCTTGGATCGGGATTGGGAGGGGTAGTCGATTGCCTACACCGAGCCAAAAGAATTCCCTACCCGTCCATTCCGCATTTCCCGCGCGCGACTGTCCTGGGGCACGCCGGGGAACTGCACCTGGCATACTGGGAGAAAGTCCCCGTAGCCGTACTGGCGGGACGCATGCACCTTTACGAAGGCTATTCGCCGGCACAGATTGTGCTGCCGGTGCGTGCCTTGGCCCTCGCCGGGGTAAAGATGCTACTGGTCACCTGCGCGGCGGGCGGGATTGCAGCGCAGGCCACACCGGGTGCGCTGATGGTTTTCTCCGACCACATCAATTTTCAAAGCATGAGCCCGCTGGTAGGGCCCGAGGACCCGCGGCTGGGCCTGCGCTTTATCGATATGAGCCAAGCGTACGATCCGCAACTTCGGCGTGCCGTGCTCAAAGCTGCCCGGAAGCAGCGCATTCGCTGCTTCGAGGGAGTCTATGCCGCTGTTTTGGGACCTAGCTTCGAAACCCCGGCCGAGATTCGCGCTCTCCAGCGCCTGGGCGCAGATGCCGTGGGCATGTCTACGATCCCGGAGGTCATCGCCGCACGCCAGTTGGGCGTGCGGGTGATGGCGGTGGCATCGATCACCAACCGCGCAGCCGGACTCAGCCGCCAACCGCTGAGTCACGAGGAGGTGTTGGAAGCTGGCAAGCAAGCTGCCGACGATTTGATTCGACTGTTTGATGCTGTGATCGAACCGACGGAGTGACTGAGCAAGCGAGCGACGTAAATCCGGTCGAAAAAGTTGTCTGGTTGGTGGCCTTTCAAACGTCTTGCCAATGGAAATGGGAGTGGAGCCCAGTGATCATCTCTTCCGGCGCGAAGCGGGGCGCATGGTCGCCACGTTGACGCGCGTCTTTGGAGTCCACAACCTCGCGCTGGCCGAAGACGTCGTGCAAGACGCCTTCTGCCGCGCTCTCGAGGTGTGGAAGTTCCGGGGCGTGCCGGAGAATCCCTCGGCGTGGTTGATCACCACCGCAAAGAACCGTGCTCTCGACGTCCTCCGGCGTGAGCGCACGGCGCGCACTTTTGCACCCGAACTCGGGCGGCTGCTCGAAAGTGAGTGGACGCTTGTGCCGGTGGTCGAGGAGCTCTTTGCGTCGAAAGCGATCGAAGACGATCAGCTACGCATGATGTTTTCCTGCTGCCATCCCCGCCTTGCGGAAGAGGCTCAGGTCGCACTCGTGCTCCACATTCTCTGCGGCTTCAGCGTGAGCGAGGTTGCGAGCGCGTTTGTCAGCAGCCCCGCGGCGATGGAGAAACGTATCTCTCGAGCAAAGAAGGTTCTCGCAGGTTCAAAGAAGCTGTTCGACATCGCAGACTCAAGGGACTTCGCCGCGCGGCTACCCGCTGTTCACCGAGCGCTTTACCTGCTCTTCAGCGAAGGCTACCACGGTGCGTCATCCGAGTCGGCGGTACGCGCCGACCTCTGCCAAGAAGCGATGCGTCTCGCTGCGCTGCTCCGTGAGCACCCTCTAGCCTCGACTCCAGCGGCGTACGCACTTTCTGCGCTCATGTGCCTCCATGCCGCGAGGCTGCCGGCCCGCCTTGACCCGTCGGGCGACTTGCTCTCGTTCTCCGACCAGGATCGCTCGCGATGGGATGCAAATCTCGTGGCCGAAGGACAGAGGCTGCTGGATCTTTCGGCCTCCGGTCCCGAGCTTACCGAATATCACGTGGAGGCCGCGATCGCCTGGGTTCACGCAACCGCACATCGCGCTGAGGATACAGATTGGGGAATGATCGTTTCACTCTATGACAAGCTGATGGCTATTCGCTCTTCGCCAGTCGTGGCACTGAACCGGGCCATTGCCGTCGCGCAGCGCGAAGGTCCCGAGCGTGGGCTTGAAGAGCTTCGTGCCATCGCGAACTCGGATCGCCTCTCGAGTTACCCTTTCTACCACGCCGCGCTCGGCGAGTTTGAGTTTCGGAGTGGTAGGCACGAGACGGCGCGCGAGCACTTCCGAGCAGCGCTCGCTCTCGCGCGCAACCCAATGGAGCGCCGATTCCTCGACCAGCGCGTCAGCGCGTGCAAACGAGACGAAAGGAAGCTCTAAATCAACGAATCGTCCGCGATGCACCTGGCGCCTTAGCAACCAAGACAGATCCCGTCCGGCGCCACAGCCACTTGTTTGAGTAATTTGCCTACGTCGGTCGATGTAGGCGGATCGCCGAACGCAGCCCACGTCCGGCGTTCCCCCAACGAACCCGCGGTAATGGGGAAGGCACTAAGCCGGTTCATGGTTGATTCGGCCACGATCATCATACCGCCGTCGGGGGTGAGCACATGCCGTTGGGAAAACCGAGTCCGTCAGCCGTCACCTGACGCGTGCCGTCGGGTTCAACGCAGATGATCACGGCGGTGTGGGCCTGCGCACCCCCATCAGATCGAACCCGAAATTGCCTACCCAGGCCCGGCCGTCGTGATCGACCACCATGTCGTTCAAGTGCCACGGTGCCAGACGGGACAGATCGGCATCTCGGTGAATGACAGGCCGCGGATGAGAATCGCGAACTCCGGCATTGTCATCTTCCTCCATTGCTTGCACCCCTTAAGCCGTGATTACTCGTACTTCAGAAGGCCAGAAGGCCTCTCCCATCAAGCGAGAGGGAGCCTGAGTCGCGCTTCGCAGCCTGGCGCGTCACGACGGTTCTCCAGGGTCAGCGTGCCGCCATGGGATTCTGCGATCTGGCGGCTTAGGGCGAGGCCGATGCCGGAGCCGCCCGGCTTGGTGGTGAAGAAGGGAACAAACAAGTTCGCCGTGTTGGACAAACCGAGGCCCTCGTCCTTTACCCACACCTCGAGGTGAGTGGCGTTCTTCCGCCATCCAACCTCGACCCCGCCTTTGGTTTCCAAAGCGGCGTCGACGCCGTTGCGTAGCAGATTGATCAGGAGCTGCTCCAACTGGTCTCCGTCCGCCTGAATCGAGATTTCAGGGCCGGGGCACAAGGTTACACCAAGCCGCGTCTCCAGGCCCGCAACCCGTCGGACCCAAGGGCCCACATCGAGGGACTGGAGCCGAGGCTTGGGCAAGCGCGCGAGCCTCGCGTAGGCGCCCATGAAGCGGCTCAAGGCTTCGGATCGCGCGGCAATCACCCGCAACCCCCGCTTCATGTCGTCCTCCCAGTCGGTCGGCCGGGGCTCGCGGTTGAGCAGGCCCGCCAGGCTTCCGGCCATGGAGTTGATGGGAGTCAGGGAGTTGTTGAGCTCGTGACCCAACACTCGGACGAGTCGCTGCCACGCTAACCGCTCTTCTTCGCGCAGGGCCTGGCTAAGGTCTGAGAGCACCAAAAGGTAGTGGGGCAGACCTCGCTCTCGAAAGGTGCTGCGGCTGATGCCCCAGCGGAGGGAGCCGCTGGGCGCGCCGGGAAATTTCCTCTGCAGCGTGTGTGTCGGCTCACCCTGCAGGCAGTCGGCCAGCCCCAGCTCTTCCGCGGTCAACCCCATCAGACGCTCGACGGGCTGGGCCAGCAATTCCTCCCCCGCGCGGTTGATCAGTCGAAGGCGGTGTTCGCCATCGAAGGCAAAAACAGCGACGTCGATTTCCTGGATGACCTTGCGGAGCAGGGTCGTGGCCTCAAGAGCTCCCAACCGCTGGTCGCGAAAGACTTCTCCCAGGGCGTTTGCTTCCACCATGACCTCAGCCAGTGTATCTTCGCCGCGCCAGGCCCGAGCCCGCAAGGAGTAATCGCCCTCACGTAGCGCCGCGAGCAGGTTTGACAGGGTCTGAAGCGGGCGAATCACGCGCTCCCGGAGGGCTAAGGCCAGGCCCCACCAGAAGCTGACTATCAGGAGGGCGAGCGTCCAGCGGGTTTTGGAGCCGTAATCGCCGGTCCAAAGCAGAAGCAAGGCAACTAGCCCACCAGGCAGGCCTACCAGCAGAGCCATGACCAGGATGCGCAAGTCGTAGCTCAGTTGTCGCTTGCCGGTTTTGGACGTTGGGTTGGGGAGCATGGCAAACTGTCTGTGGCCAGTTGTTTGTGATCTTTAGTCTTGGCTCTCAGTTTTTGGCTCTTAGTTCTCGTTTCGTGGCTCTGTGGGGTCAGCAACCGCGATTTTTCCCTCCAAGGACTAGGGACCAACGACCAAGGACCAAGGACCACGGACTACAGGTGCAGTTTGTATCTTTCCAAGCGCCGGTACAAGGCGCTGCGGCTCAGGCCCAGAGCGTTGGCGGCTTGGCTCACGTTGCCCTCAAAGCGTGCCAGGGTCTTTTGGATGAGATAGCCCTCCACTTCCTCTAAGCTCATTTCTTCCAGGCGAGGCGATGCCTCCCGTCCTGAGCGCAAACCCAGGTCGGCGGCCTTGACCACATCTTGCTGCGCCATAAGCAAAGCGCGTTCTACGACATGATCCAACTCCCGCACGTTCCCGGGCCAGGGATGATGGAGCAGGGCCTGCATGGCCCCTGGATCGAAGCCATTCAAATGCTTTCGGTAGCGCTGGGCGTGCTGGCGCAGGAAGTGCAGCGCCAGCAGCGGGATGTCCTCGCGGCGATCCCGCAAAGGCGGCAGGGCGATTTCAATCGTATTGAGGCGGAACAGCAGGTCTTCGCGGAATCGTCCGGCCCCCACTTCGTCTTGCAGGACGGCATTGGTGGCGGCAAGGACGCGCACGTCCACACGGTGTGTCTTCGACGAACCGACGCGCTCCATTTCGCCGGTCTCGAGCACACGCAACAGCTTGGCCTGGAGATTGAGCGGGACATTCGCAATCTCGTCGAGAAAAAGCGTGCCCCCAGTGGCCATCTCGAAACGGCCCACGCGGTCCACCTTGGCATCCGTGAAGGCCCCGCGAACGTGGCCAAAGAGTTCGCTTTCGAACACGCCCTCAGACAGACCACCCGCGTTGACGGTCACCATCGGTCGGGAGGCGCGCCCGGAGAGGGCGTGAAGGGTCTGAGCGACCACCTGTTTGCCAGTCCCGTGCTCACCCGTTATGAGCACATTCGCATCCGATGGCCCCACCCGCGCCACCATCTGCAGCACGGGTTGCATGGTCTTCGACTCGGCTATGAGCTGTGGGCGCCCCTCTGCCCGCAGCAACCGGTTTTCAGCTTCCAGGCGCAGACCTTCGCGTAACGCCCGACTGAGCTCCGCCTGAGTGCGCAAAATCGCCAGCAGCCGGGCGTTCTCCCACGGCTTTTGGATGAAGTCTCGGGCGCCTCGACGCATCGCCTCCACCGCCAGCTCGACGCTCCCCCAAGCGGTCATCACCACAACTGGAAGAGTGCCGTCCAGGGCCTGGAGGGTATTCAGCAAATCAAGCCCTTCCTGGCCTGAGGTAGTGTCGCGGGCGTAGTTGAGATCCATCAGCACAACGTCGAAATCGCGGGCCTCCACGGCATTCAGTATGCCCGACGGCGAGGCCGCCGACTCGGTGGCAAACCCTTCGCTCTTCAATAGCAGGCGAAGCGCCTCCAGCACATCCGGCTGGTCGTCGGCAATCAGGACTCTTGGAGACGAGTCTTTCATAATTGAATGGAGTCATCGGGCCATGAGCCGTTGAAATCGAGACCCAGTGTGATTCGGTCATCGGCGCTTGAATCACTTCGTCTTCCTTTGAGAAGCTCTCTCAAGCACCCAGTTCCTTCAATCGCTTAATCACTCAATGGGTCGATGACTCAATCGGTGCTACGAACGGTCCTTAAGCTGATACACAAATTTCAGCCCGGACCGCATTTCATCCACAGCGCAGACCTTGACGTCCACGGACACTTCTCAAGCCTATCTCCCGAATCATATTTTCGTTCAGGTTCGTCTTCACACCGGACGATGCTTTGGGCCAGGAGACCCAAAGCGCTCCACGAGAGGAGATGTTATCCTTCAACCCGGAGAAGGCACCCACCGCCTCCCGTCTGCTCATGACAAAACAATAATCAGATCCAATCCCGTTCCGCATCTCTCGTCTACCGTAACACCGGATGGCAGCACTCCGAGCATCGGCGTGTAGTTATCGGGCGGATTCAGGCTTGCGATCCTAAACTCTCCTTGATACCCAGTTTCTCTACCAGGGACCGCTTAGCGTAACCGATCATCAGCTTTGCCCGTTGATTGAGTCATCGCGTCATTGCGCGATTGAAAAGACTGAGCTACCGGGCTCCCGGATCGCAGGAGCCTCGAAGCGCTCGATCACTCAATCGCCCAATGGCTCGATGACTCAATCCTTCAGTTGGTGGTGATCCAGCCATCCACCAGGTTGATGATGCGGTGTCCGTAGGCGGCCCAAGCTTCGTTGTGCGTCACCTGGATGATGGTCGTCCCCTCGTGGTTCAACCTCTTGAACAGCTCCATGATCTCCTTTCCCTGGCTGGAGTGCAGGTTGCCTGTCGGCTCGTCGGCCAAAATGAGTTTGGGATTGGCGATCACGGCGCGAGCCACGGCGACGAGTTGCTGCTGCCCGCCAGAAAGCTGGCTGGGGAAAAGGTCTTTTTTGGCAACGATCTGAAAGCGGTCGAGAGAATCTGCGACGATGGCCTGTCGTTCCGAGGACTTGATGTTCCGATAGGAGAGCGGAATATCGAGGTTTTCCGCAACCGTGAGGTTATCCAGCAGGTGGTATTGCTGGAAGACAAAGCCTATGTACCTCTTGTTGATCTCTGCCCGCTGCTTCAAGTTGAGCTTGTGAACCGGCTGCTCCAGAAAGTAGTACTCCCCGCTCCATGCCCCATCGAGCATGCCCAGGATGGCCAGGAGCGTTGATTTGCCGGCGCCAGAGGGTCCCATGATAGTAATGAAATCTCCCTCCTTAACCTCCGCGGAAATTCGTCTGAGAACGTAGTATTTGCCGGGCCCAACAGGATAGGCTTTTTCGACATTGACGAGCTTAATCATCAGGACTCCTCAGCTGCCACTGGCCAGTGCTTAGTGGCGAGTGGGCCAGCCACTTCTAACTCCAGAATAGTGAAATTGTGAACAGTGAATATTGAAGCCGGCCTTCCGCGACCCGTTTACTTTTCACCATTCCGCTCTCGCGTGCCTGGTCTGGAACCACCGCCATTATTGAGGCGTGGCCGCTGCCCGCTGCTCCTCGCTCTCCTCAACCACTTGGCCGTCAAACAAGTTGACGGTGCGTTCGGCGTAGCGAGCGAAGCGCGGATCGTGAGTGACCATGACGATCGTGGCCCCCACCCGATGCAGTTCGCGCAACAGCTCCATAACGGCTTCACCATTCTTGGAGTCCAGGTTGCCGGTGGGCTCGTCCGCCAACAAGACTGAGGGGTCGCCGACCAAGGCTCTCGCCACTGCCACGCGCTGCTGCTGGCCGCCTGACAGCTGCGACGGATAGTGCTTCATCCGGTGAGACATGCCGACCTTCTCTAACGCGTCCTGCGACCTCTTCTTTCGCTCCGCGGAAGGCATCCCACGGTAGGTAAGCGGGAGTTCCACGTTCTCATAGACGGTGAGGTCGCCGATCAGGTTAAAGCTCTGGAAGATGAATCCTACCTCACGGTTCCGGATGCGAGCCCGATCCGAGAGATCCAGATTCTCCACCGGTGTGCCATTGAGCCAATAGTTGCCCTCCGTGGGAGAGTCCAAGAGTCCAAGAATGGAAAGCAATGTCGACTTTCCGCAGCCCGAGGGGCCGGCAATAGAGACGTACTCTCCTTTCTGAATGTCCAGATGAATACCGGAAAGGGCGTGAGTTTCAACCTCGTCGGTGACGAACACCTTGGTGACACCTTGGAGGCTGATCAGCGCTCGTGAATTCCCTTCTTGCTCCCTGGCTCGGTTCTGGGTTGCGTCCATGTTTTTCTCCTTCAATTCAATTGCGTACTGTCAAAAATTTCGCTTCTTTAAGCGGGTAATCTGTTGAATTGCTGGGGGATGCTGGCGTTTC
>Ga0182034_10001195_pt1 | contig 12685 bp, 10 predicted proteins | sample flu12Cox44000172_FD_125972 | JGI IMG/M metagenome (GOLD analysis project Ga0182034, IMG submission 125972) | Lab enrichment of tropical soil microbial communities from Luquillo Experimental Forest, Puerto Rico - flux4day.12C.oxic.44.000.172 | ecosystem: Environmental > Terrestrial > Soil >... | reverse complement strand
TTAGCGAGACCAAGCGCTTCGCCGACGTGGCCAGTTTGCCCCCTGACTACGAAATCGCACCAGAGTGGGATGTGTGCCTTGCGTCGATCATGCGACCGGCCACGCAAAAGAGGATCAAGACGTCGATGGAATTGGGCTTTCACAAGGCCGGCGATGTAGAAGAGCGCTTGGGTTATTACATCGGACAACTCTGGCGTTAAAGACAACTCAAGGAGAAGAATTATGGCAACAATAACGACGCCAAGCCGACCACCGGTTCCTCCATTCACACGCGAGAGTGCAATTCAAAAAGTGCGCCTAGCAGAAGATGCCTGGAACACGCGCGACCCGGGGAAAGTAGCCCTCTCATACGCTGTCGATTCAAGATGGAGGAACCGCTCGGAGTTCATCAATGGACGAAACGAAATCATTGGTTTCCTCTCTCGCAAGTGGGTCAAGGAATTGGACTACAGGCTCATCAAGGAAATGTGGTCGTTCACCGGGAATCGCATCGCGGTACGCTTCGCTTACGAGTGGCACGATGACTCGGGTCATTGGTATCGCTCTTATGGCAATGAGAACTGGGAATTCAACGACGACGGCCTGATGGCCAAACGGTTTGCATTCATCAACGATCTTCCCATTTCGGAATCAGATCGCAAATATCACTGGCCGCTCGGGCGCCGTCCCGATGACCAGCCAGCATTGAGTGAACTGGGGTTTTAACTTGGATTGGTTGAAACACGACACGCACTAACGCCGAAAGACATAGGAGAATTTATGAAAAAGCAAGATTCGCACATCGCGTCACCGATCATTGTCAGGTACCAGGCTGCAGTCGTTGACGGGCTAAACATCGCTTATCGTGAGGCTGGGGATCCGCAGAATCCCAAGCTCGTTCTACTGCACGGATTTCCCGCTTCATCGCACCAGTATCGAAACCTGATTCCAGCGCTCGCCGACAGCTTTCACGTCGTCGCACCTGATTACCCCGGGTTCGGCAACAGCGATATGCCCGATCCGGCGACGTTTGCTTACACGTTTGACCGCCTCGCTGAAATCACGACGAAATTCCTGAAGCAGAAGGGATTCGATCGTTACGGCCTCTTCGTCCAGGATTACGGAGGCCCGGTAGGCTTCAGAATCGTTACGCGCAATCCCGATGCGCTGGAGTGGCTCATCATTCAGAACACCAATGCGTACGAAGAAGGCTTCACGGAAGCATGGGCGGGGCTGCGCAACGCACTCTGGAAAAACCGGACTCCAGAGACCGAGCACGCTGTGGCCAGCCTGCTTGAGTTAGACACCATAAAGGCGGTATACCTCCACGGCCACAAGCAGCCTGATCTGATCAGTCCCGACAACTGGAACATGGACTTCCGCTTCATGGAGCGGCCCAATGCCCGCCGCGTTCAGATGGACCTTTTCTATGATTACAGAACGAACTTAGCGCTGTATCCGCAGTGGCAGAAGTTCCTGCGTGATGGCCAGCCAAAGACACTCATCTTCTGGGGACAGGATGACATATTTTTCACTCGTCAAGGAGGAGAAGCTTATCTGCGAGACTTGCCGCAAGCGGAGATGCACCGTCTCGACTCCGGTCATTTTGCGGTGGAGGACTGTCTTGAACCAATCGCCACAAACATCGAGCGCTTCTATGAAGAGAAAGTGAAGCCGGATGCTCACAGGCTGGTCTCTCGAAGGGCCGGGTAATGAGCGAGCGAGGTACGCTCCAAGGCTCAATCCGGGAATGACCGACCCTGAAGCACATGGAGGATGGTGCTCGCATCATCGTGATCGGATCAGCGGTGGGTCAGCGTGTCGTGGTGCCCCGGGCTCGTGCCCTACGCGGCCACGAAGGGAGCCGTGCGGCTCGGAGAATTGCAACCGATTGAAAAGCAGATGCAGAAGCTGCATCAAGAGAATGAAGAGCTTCGACAAAAGCTCATCAGATGCAAGAGTGAATGAATCAGCAAAGCAGAACGGCGCTCAAGTGGCGTCCATAATCCGCAGAGGAGAATTCAATGCCAATCCTAAACGCAATTCAGCCTGAACAAGCAACCGGACAAGCCAAAGAGCTTTTCAACGAGAGCTGTCGTGTCCTATACAAAGCCGCTAAGATAGACGACTTAAAAATCTTCTACCGTGAAGCTGGTCCGAAGCAGGGACCCGATGTCGTTCTCCTGCACGGTTTTCCTTCTTCGTCGCATATGTTCCGAGAACTCATGCCGCTGCTGGCCAATAAGTACCACGTAATCGCGCCTGATTACCCGGGCTACGGCTACAGCGACGCGCCTCCGGCCGATCAGTTTTCCTACACCTTCGATCATCTCGCAGATGTGATCGATCATTTCCTCGATCAGCAGAACATTACGCGCTACTCCATTTACATCCAGGACTATGGCTCCCCGGTAGGATTCCGGCTGGCGACGCGGCATCCCGAGCGAATCCAGGCGATCATCACACAAAACGGCAACGCCTACGATGAGGGCCTGTCTCCGTTCTGGGCGGAGTATCTGTACCCGTACTGGAATGAACGTAATCCGGAAACTGAGGCCAAGGTCCGCAAGCTGCTGACGCTAGAGACGACAAAGTTTCAGTACCAACAGGGCTATCGGGATGCCGCGCATATCAGCCCGGATACCTGGACCTTCGATCAGGCGGGACTCGATCGGCCCGGCAACGATCGCATCCAGCTCGACCTCGCCTATGACTACCGCGTGAATCCACCGCTCTACCCGAAGTGGCATCGGTATCTCCGCGACAAGCAGCCTCCCGTGCTGGCGGTGTGGGGCAAGAACGACCCGATCTTCTCCGCGCCGGGAGCGGAAGCGTTCCTGCGTGACGCTCCGAAGACAGAGTTGCATCTGCTCGACACAGGGCACTTCGCGCTGGAAGAGGACGCGCCGGAAATTGGACGGTTGATCCACGCTTTTCTCGACAAGAATGTGCGGTAGCTGAACTGCCGGAGGCCGATATGGCGCACCAGTTTTCCAAAATCATGTTCACTGACTCGATATAGAAGTTGCAGGAACGTTCGACGCGGAGGTGTAGGTTCCCTAGCCTCTGTCTCATGCGCGGCCTGACCCGCAACGATCGATGTCATCAGTAGAGTGCGACGGGTCAGGCCGCCCGCATACGAGTGCCAGGATGACTCTATGGGCAATGAGAACGGTAATTCGATGATGACGGCCTGGACTCCTAGGCCCCTATCAAAATAGAGGGATTCTGCCAAGAGGCTGTGACTTCGACGAGGTACCAATGCCCCGATTGCTTTCAGTAAATGTCGGCCTTCCACGCGACGTGACATGGAGCGGCAAAACGGTCCGCACCGCAATCTGGAAATTTCCGGTCACAGGACGGCGAATAGCGCGCAAGCTCGATATTGATGGTGACGCCCAAGGCGATCTCGCCGGTCATGGTGGAGAGCAGCGCGCAGTGTTTGTTTATCAAATAGGGTCTTATCACTATTGGGAGCGCTTTCTCGGACGTAGTGACTTCAGCTTCGGGCAGTTCGGAGAAAATTTCACTGTTGACGGACTTTCTGATAACGAGGCATGCATTGGCGATCGCTACTGCATTGGTAGTGCTGTATTCGAAGTGACGCAGCCACGAGTGACGTGTTACCGCGTCGGTATTCGAATGAATGAACCTCGGATGCCAGCCCTGCTCGTAGCACATCACAGACCAGGATTCTACTTTCGCGTGTTGCAGGAGGGAGAAGTTGGTGCAGGCGACGACATTGTAAAAATCACTGACGGTCCGGAACGGATCACCGTGGCCGAGATCGATGCTCTCTTATATTTGCCGGGACATTCTCGCGAGCAACTGCAACGCGCGCTGCAGGTGCCTGCACTTAGCAAAGGTTGGCAGAGTTCGTTCCAGGCAATGCTCCAGCAAAACTTGAGTTCCGAAACTACGGCGGGGAATTCGGGACTCGCGAATGAGGAGCAGGCTCCGGCGTGGCCCGGATTTAGACAAATGCGAGTTGCGCAGATCCGAAAGGAAAGCGGTAGCGTGACTTCTTTCGTTCTCGCGCCAATCGATGGGCTACCCCTTCCTCTCTTCCAGGCGGGGCAATTTGTTGTTTTGCGCTTGCCTATCGACCGGGGCAAACCGCCGGTTCTTCGCAGCTATTCGCTGTCAGATCTGCCGGCACCCGGCCATTTCCGCATCAGTGTCAAGAGCGAATTGAACGGAATCGGAAGTTCATTTCTGTGCACCCGTACGCAGGAAGGCGATGTATTGGATGTTAGTGCACCCCGAGGAAGCTTTACTCTGGGCTCCAGCCAAAGTCCTGTGGTCCTGCTGAGCGCTGGAGTGGGTGCAACTCCGGTGATGTCGATGCTGCACGCACTCGTTGCCGAAAAATCACAACGAGAGATCTGGTGGATTTATGGCGCGCGCAATCGCGCCGACCATCCATTTGCAGATGAATCGCGTTCATTACTGAAACAGCTCTCTCGCGGACGAGGATACATCGTTTACAGCAGACCCGCCGCAACCGACCAAATAGGAGCAGACTTCGATGCTCACGGACACATTGACGCAGCTTTGCTGGAGAGAATTGGCGTGTCACAGGCTAGTGACTTCTATCTGTGTGGCCCCTCTTCATTCTTGCAGAACATGCGCGATGGGTTGCGAAACTGGGGTGTCCCCGCCGGGAGTATGCATACCGAAATCTTCGGCTCGCTCGAGTCTATTACCCCAGGCATGGCGCAGGTTGATCACATTCCTCACCTGCCACAAGGGCGGCCCGGATCTGGCCCTCCAGTCTTATTCGCGCGTAGCGGAATTACCGTCGCTTGGGATCCGAAGTTCGCGAGCTTGCTTGAACTGGCTGAAGCGTGCGACGTTCCGGTCAGGTGGTCATGCCGTACTGGAGTCTGTCACACCTGCATGACTGGTCTCATTGCCGGATCGGTTGGTTATAACCCTGAACCGCTGGAGAGGCCTGCTACCGGCAACGTGCTCGTATGCTGTTCCCAGCCAAACGCGGCTGTCACTCTGGACCTCTAAGAGAACTGGGAGGAGTCCAATCATGCGTTCTGACATTCTGCCGAGAGGTATTTCCCCAGACTACCAACTGCCCGATCACACGAGCACAGTGCGCAAGCTCAGCGAGCATCGCGGGGATCATCCTTGCTGCCCGATGGATACAGCGCTTTACGCATACTGCGGACTTGGTCGACGGCACCGGGAACAGATGCAAGGGCTCATACTTGCTCAACATGAACACCAGTGCTCCCCGCGATTGCTCCAACGCCACCGCAATGGGACGGTTGGCGAATCGCTGACACAGCTGTCCCACCCAGGCCTCCACCGCTTCCGGAGTGTGCACCAGTTCCCCGCTTTCCCGCTTCTCCGAGTCCGCGGCTTGCAAGCACCACACGTGCTTTTTATCCGCCCAATCGATACTCACGAACGCCGCGAACTGCGGCTCCTGCTTCAACGCTTTGACTTCTGACCTCATGGCTTTTGCTCACCTACCCCATAGCTTCAGACTTACAGAGGGGCGGCTTTGCTCCCGCGAAATGCTTGTAGTTGAGCCTTAGCAACTCCAGACCTCATCTGAGTATTCGTTCTGGAGCAGAGCACGTCCCGCTGCTCGAGAATCTTGCGCAAAACATCGAGTGTTGGCTTGTGCTACTCGTAGCAGCGGGACGCCTCTCTGCTGGCAGCGATTCTATGGAGCCAGCGGAGAATTTCTCCGCAGTTGCACTCACAACATTTGCACAGCCGCCACGCCGCGACTGGTGTGGAAATCTTCATTCTAAATCTCAACTCCTGAGTCACTATAAGCTTGTGTAAACCCCTGGTTACGTCATTCGTCGAGAACAGGACCCTCCGCGGCTCCGAGAAATCGGGATGTTCCCAGTGCGAGCTACCGAATTTACCCTATGGCGATCAGACTCTGCCCTTGCTAGCCTTGCGGCTTCAACGGCAACCCGGTCACGGGTCAATCGACGATTGCGAGGTAAATCTCAATGGACAAGTCACAAACGAATCTCAACGCGGTTCAGCGTTTTTACGATGCCTACAACAAAAAGGACGCCGCTATCCTGAATGAGATCATTGCCGATGATTATGTCGATTACGGTCACGAGCCTCCGGGCCGAGGCCTCCAGGGCGCCAAGGCCGACCATCAGGACATTGCCCGCGGCCTTGCGGATGCCCGTTTCGATATCGATGAAATGTTCGGGGCGGACGATCGGGTGGTCGTTCGCTGGAATCTCGATGCGACTCATACCGGGCCGTTTGCGGGGGTTTCACCAACACAAAAGAAGATAGCGGTCCGCGGAATCAGCCTTTATCGGCTCCGCGACGGAAAGATCACGGAGACCCGGAATCTAGCTGATCTTCTCGCCCTGTTCACCCAGCTCGGCACGATCGAACAAAAGCAGAAGGCGGCCTAGATAAAGCATCCACATTATTTGGGATGTAAAACTGACGCGCTGCACGCTCGGGGATTTTTCGTTCTCATGACCTGATCTGATTGGCCGGCTTGGCCGATTTCGTCGCGCGCCGCGACGAATAGCGAAAGATAGCGTCTATCAAATACACGCGCGGCGCGTCGGCGCGGCTTCCGAAGTGTCCTGTCCTTTTGGCCGATTCAGTTAGACGTACACACTGTGGAGTAGAAGTCCACGAATTCCGAGGCCAGCCGTGCTCGCAGGCGAGGCGCTAATCGCTGGTTACAACAACTGGGGGCGAGCCCAGGGCGAAGTTACTGCAACTTCGCGTACTCCGCCTTGGCCTGTTTCAGGATGTGGGTGTCGGGGTCAGCATCTTTCCAGAGGGCGAAGAATGTTTGGATGGACTTGCTACTGCGGCAGGCCCACTTTCTTCACCAACTCGGCAAACCGAGCATCGGAGCGCAGCGAATCGAGCAGGAAATCGGTGTTCAAACCGATCAAGTTGAAATCGCGCTCCTGATATGCAATATCGAGCATTTTGAACGCCTGGTCATTCTTCCCCAAGTCCGCATAGAGCTGCGCAATTTTGTAAGCAGACGAGTAGCCGGTCTTGCGTTGGGCCTGGCGCATTTCAATACCTTTAGTCAGCGCGCCCTTCCAGCCTGCTAGGCGAAAGCCTTCTTCCAAAGCAGAAGAGAACTCGATTTGCTTCTTGTCGCCATACAGTTGGCCATATGCTTTCGACTCTTTAATGACCTCCGGGTACATGCGCTTTGCCCAATACGCACTCGCTAAACAAGGGTGCACTTCGGCAAATGTCGGGTTTTCATCCTCCAACTTCTTACAGACGACAATGCTTTCGTCATACCGTCGTGCCCACCTGTGAACGTCACCCATCCTGACGCTAATCAGCAGTGATGACGGATCGAGCAGGTGAGCACGATTGATTTCAGCAAGGGCTTCCTGCTCTCTGCCACCAATCATGCCGATGTCGAACGCGTAAAAATGGTGAACCGTGGCATGATTGGGATCAAGTTTCAGAGCCTTCTTGAACTCAGCCTCTCCTCCGGCAAAATCCCAGTCGAACTCCATCAGATTGTCGCCCAGAATGGCATGGGCAAGGGCCAACGATGGGTCTAGCTCCATTGCTCTGCGGGCAGCGGCACTCGACTTCGGAAAAACCTCGCTGGGACGTTGGTCGCCATTGCCCGCCCAATAGGCGCTAGCCAAGGCCGAATATGCCTGAGCGTAGGCGGGGCCTTTGGCGATGGCTTGGTTGAAATAGGAGACTGCGGTGGCCAAGTCCGAAGCAGTTTGTTTATTCCAGTAGTAAAGACCCTTCAAATACCACTCGTAGGCCTCTGTATTTTGCGTGCCCTGTCTAGTGACATTCTGCTTTTCTGAAGTGCTGAGCTTGGAACGCAACTTTTCCGCGATATCACCAGCAATCTGCTGCTGCAACGTAATGAGTTCTGTACTCTTGCCGCTATAGTGCTGACCCCACATTTCGGTGTTATCTCGAACATCCGTCAACTCCGCGCTGACTTCCACATTGTCTCCGCGCGGTGTTAAGCGTCCGCTTACCAGAGCTGAAACACCCAGCTCGTTCCCAATCTTCTGGGTATCTACGTCCTTTCCTTTGTAACGAAAAACAGTGTTGCGAGATTTCACCTTCAGTTCTGGTACCCGAGTGAGGCTAGCAATGAGTGATTCTGTGATGCCGTCACTCAGGTAATCGGTACTGGCATCTCCACTGATGTTAGTGAAAGGCAAAACGGCGATAGAGTCGATCGGTGCTCTTCGGCCAATTCGCGAAGACCAAATACCCAGTGCTGCTAGTCCGACTATCGCAACGCAGGCGGATAGGGTGATCCACAACTTGCGATTGTGGAATGTCTTTTCAGGTAAAGCGTGCGCAGAAGAAATCCTGCTGGACTCGGTGTCGCGTTTCAGCCTTTGCAAATCAGTGCGAATCTCAGCGGCGTGCTGGTATCGAAGGTTTCGGTCCTTCTCCAGACACTTGTTGATAACCTCATCGAACTTGGGCGGCAGATCTGGATTGAGTCGAATAGTAGGAATGGGAGTACGATTCAGGATCGACTCAAAAATGACTCCTGTGCTTTCACCACGGAAAGGAACTGTACCCGTTGCCATTTCATAGAGCACTGCTCCAAAAGAGAACAAATCGGTGCGACAGTCGAGTTCTTTAGCCCGCACCTGCTCCGGCGACATATAGACTACCGTTCCCAAAGCGGTGCCCGGACTCGTTAGGTGCCCCTCGCTCATTGTTGTCTCTTCGCCCGCTACTGCCGCAGCCTGAACAACCTGAGCACCCGGCGTAACTTTCGCCAACCCGAAATCTAGAATTTTGGCGTGACCACGTTTAGTGACGAAGATGTTCGCGGGCTTGATGTCGCGGTGGACGATGCCCTCTGCATGGGCGGCGTCGAGCGCATCAGCAACCTCGATAGCTAACGAGAGAATTAACTCGGTCTCCATCGGACGGCCAGCGATGCGATGCTTCAGCGTGATGCCATCCAGGAACTCCATCGCAATGAAGGACTGGTCGCCGTGTTTGCCGACTTCATAGATCGTGCAAATGTTGGGATGGTTCAACGCAGAGGCGGCACGAGCCTCGCGGCGGAAGCGTTCGAGCGTCTGGGGATCTCGCGCCAGTTCGTCGGGCAGGAATTTCAAGGCGACGAAGCGGCCAAGTTCGGTGTCCTCGGCCTTATAAACCACACCCATCCCGCCACCGCCTAGCTTTTCGATGATGCGGTAATGGGAGATGGTCTGGCCAACGGGTTGGAAGGGCGTGGCCATGGGTGGATGTTAGGCCGACTCCAGGGAGAGGTCAACCAATGGCGGAAGGCGCATGTTGCGATGTAATGCTTGCCACGACACGGCGCACCGGCGGCGTGAATGCTGTGTCCGTCAATCCTGATTAGTCGATTTCTCGTTTACAGCCTACACGTACGCTGCGCGCGAGCGCTTCAGTACTTTTGCCGGTCGGTACTCATATCGTACACGTTCACGCACATGGCTCATCATCGCGGACAGGCCGAAGTATGTCTCCACTCATGCTTCGCGGCTTTTTCCAACGCGACGCCTCACACTTCTTTCAGTCTCAGCCCTGCGCCTTAGGTCAACTAACGGACCGCATCTCGAAGTCTCATTTAAAACGCTTGCAGCACGTCGGGGAACAACCCCTACGAGGAACCTGCAGTTTTCTCTTAGATTTCTCACAACTGCAGATTCCTCGCCTTCAGTTGGTTATCGGGCAGTTTGCAGTTCTGCGATCTTCATTTCGGTTTGTCTTCCGGCCAACTCCTTCTCGGATCGAGACTGGAGAACCTTGCGCCCGATCCTGCTGCCGGAGACCCACACCTCATAAAGAAAGTAGGCATTTCCGTAGCGGTGAAAAACCATCTTGCCGCTCTCCGGTGCCTTACCCTCCACCTTGTTGGTCAGCGCGAACGTACCCTGGTTCTGGGAGTTGAAAATTCGTAGAGCTTTCTCGCTCAGTCGGGTGACAGTGTAACGTCCTGCGGGGAGCGTGTGGTTCGACACGGTGAACGCGAATGGGATGTCCGCAATTGTGTCGCCCCGTTTGGTCTGGCCGACTGCGGTTGAAGCTGCCAGAAGCGCTGCAAGAAATCCCACGGCTTGCCATAGTTTCCTTTTCATACCAACCTCCTCGCCAAGCGGTCCAAACCGCTGACGGGAGCGAAATTCCCATAGGTGCCACGAAGCGCCAATACTCTCCGAATCACTTGGAGGTGAAGGGGTTGTCGCCAGCCAACTCAATGATTCCGGGAGGCTTGACTCAGAAGATAACCAGCGGTGGGTGCTCGATTCGAAAGCAGATGGTGGTAGACTTCACCTCCAGTCCTGTCCAATCCTGGTGGGATGATGCACCACTCCCCACGAACTCCCCGCGTTTTTCGCTTCGGAGTGTTCGAAGTCGACCCGCATGAGGGCGAATTGCGCAAAAGCGGGCTAAGGATCAAATTACAGGACCAGCCGTTTCAGGTGTTGGTCATGCTGTTAGAGCGCCCGGGAGAGATCCTAACCCGGGAAGAATTGCAGCGAAGGCTTTGGCCGGCCGACACGTTTGTCGACTTCGATCACAGCCTGAATAGCGCGATCAAGAAACTGCGCGAGGCACTCCAGGATCAAGCGGAGAATCCCCGCTTTGTCGAAACCGTGCCTAAGCGTGGCTATCGCTTCATCGGGGCGGTGAGCGGGGATCAGCGGGCATCGAATCAGACGGCAGCGCCGCCGGTAGTTCTTCGATTCCCAAAGTGGGTTTACGCCGTCTTCGCTCTCGCAACGCTGCTCGTGGCTGGCTTTCTGCTTTGGCTCATTATCCGCCACTTTCGGGAACCAAGAATTCGGTCACTCGCCGTGCTCGCTTTTAAGAACGCAAGCAACAAGCCCGAGATGGACTACCTTGTCGACGGCCTTTCTGAAGAGATCACGAACAGCCTTTCCCGGCTTCCGAATCTCCGAGTCATGGCCCGTAGCAGTGTCTCTCACTACAAGTCTCAAGACGATCCGCAAGGTGTAGGACGTAATCTGCATGTCGATGCCGTACTGACGGGCCGTGTGGCTGAGCACTGCAGTGAACTTAGCATTGAAACAGAGTTGGTAGACGTTGCCTCTGGAGCACAACTCTGGGGTGAACGATACACGCGCAGTGCCGATGAGGCTTCTCTGCTCCGAACCGCCATCACACGCGACATTGCTGCGATACTGCGGCCACACTTAAGCGGAAATGAACGGGCAAGCCTGGCGCAAGTGGGAACGATCAATGCCGAAGCCTATCGACTCTACCTGAGGGGGAGGTACGACTTCGAAAGTTGGACACCCGAAAGTTTGAAGGCAGCGACTGACTTTTTCGACCGGGCGGTCGCAATGGACCCCAACTTTGCGGCTGCGTATGCTGGTTTGGCTGATGTTTACGCAGTCCAGGCCTACATGGGCTATCTCTCCGGGCCCGAGTTGATGGAAAGAGCGCGGTCTGCCGCCCGTCGCGCACTGGAACTGGACGCCCAGATTCCCGAGTCCCACATTGCCTTAGCCAATCTTGATCTCAATTATTTCTGGAACTTTCCGGAAGCAGAAGAGGAGATTCAGAAGGCTTTGGCACTTGATGCCAACTCTGCCTACGCCCATCAGGTTTCTTGCTGGATCAAAGTTAGCATGGGCAGAACCCAAGAGGGGCTCGCCGCGTGCAGAAGAGCCGTGGAACTCGATCCGCTCTCGGAACAAAGCAATTTGAGTCTTGCCTTTGAGTACTACTGGGCACGCAACTACGACCATGCCATCGAGCAAGCGAACAAAACACTGGAGATGGGCCCAGCCAATACGCAGGCAATCATCGCGCTTGCACTTGCCTATCAGCAGAAGGGGAACTACAAACAGGCGATGTCAGAATGGATTGAGGCGGAACGACTGAGTGGTCACGAGGCGCACGCAGAGGAACTGAAACATATTTACGATCACTCGGGCTACCCAGGCTATCTCCGACAAGCGGCCAAAGATTCGGAGGCCGCAAGCCAACCCTATTATGCGGCTGGGGCGTATGCGATGCTCGGTGATAAAGATGCCGCATTTGCTGCCCTGGAGAAGATATTTGCTGACCGAGCGTTAGTTCGAAACATGAAGGTTGATCCCGCACTCGACAATCTCCGCTCGGATCCGCGGTTTGCCAGCTTGCTACGCCGAATAGGGTTTCCGTCGTGAAGCGAAAGACTGGCACCCACTAAAGGCCAACCGATATTGGCCGTCTTTCCCCAAGCGGTCTGATGGGAGCCAGACTAAGAAACGCGACGGCTCTCTCAATATCGCCCGCTGCCCGCCAGCACGCCATAATTCCCGTGTGGCAAACCAGAAGCTGGGCCAACTTCGTGGTTGACGCTATATCGCAATAACGCAAAACCCCTGCAATCGGGTCGATCAATTTGGCGCGTCTGGCAAAATTAAGGCTTGGGGGGTAGGCACAGGATACTGCCTGTGTCGATAGGAACCTCGCGAAGCTAACTGCAAGGTCAGGTTCAATTCTTACATGTTAGCGGGATGGTTTGCTTTGCGTGATACCCTTTTATCAAACTGATACCCTTTCCATTGGGTTTTCTTAGGCTGGCGTTCCCTCCTGTCTCTATAGTCTACGTTAATTAGTCTTGGAAGATGCTGAAACATATGAGTTTAATGGCTAACTCATTGATTCGGCTGGATGATCGATACTAAGCGCAGGTTGAATCCCACTCTCTCCGCCATTCTCAAAT
>Ga0182034_10001193_pt1 | contig 12699 bp, 9 predicted proteins | sample flu12Cox44000172_FD_125972 | JGI IMG/M metagenome (GOLD analysis project Ga0182034, IMG submission 125972) | Lab enrichment of tropical soil microbial communities from Luquillo Experimental Forest, Puerto Rico - flux4day.12C.oxic.44.000.172 | ecosystem: Environmental > Terrestrial > Soil >... | reverse complement strand
GGACACAAAGCCAGGGAAGGAAAAAGATGGGCACACCGAACAAGGGTGTCCACCGGGCAGGGAGAGGGGTTTGATCGCCCTCGGCGTTGTGCTCCGCGTGGCGGCGCTGTTTATCGGATACTTCGCGGGCGCGGCATTCGGGATAACCCTGACCCAGCACGCCGGCAACGCCGCCCCCTTCTGGCCACCTGACGCCCTCCTTCTTGCCGTATTGTTGCGCAGCGATCCGCGTCGGTGGCCGGTGTGGTTGGCGACAGCAATGTTTGCCGCGTTCGCTGCCGACATGCTGCTCGTCGGCGATCTGGCGCTCGGATTCGTACTCGGCGCTGCAAATATGGTTGGGGTCGTAACCTCCGCAGCCCTGTTGCGGCGCTTCACCTCGGGACAACGGGTGGCGCTAGACGACGGACGCCATCTCATCGCGTTCGCGGTGTGCGGCGGCATCGTCGGCCCGGTAATCGGAGCCACCTGTGCTGCCGCCTGGTTTGTTTTTACCGGTGGCCTCGACTTTTGGCCAGTTTGGAACACCTGGTGGATCGCCGACGCAATGGGTGTCTTGCTGTTTGGCCCCCTTTTCCTCAGCGTTACGCGCGAGATGTTAGACCGCATCGCATCGATCGCGCCAGGCGTCGAACTGTCGGCAATTGTCGTGACCAGCGCAGCAGTCGCCTATCTCAGATACGCGCACAGTGCCTACCCATTAGGGTTCCTCATTATCCCAGTCCTGTTGTGGGGGGCGCTCCGTTACGGAATCTTCGGCTGCTCGCTTGCCGCAGCCGTCTATTCGCCGATCGCGGCGTGGTTAACTGTGCGTGCAGCCCGAAGCGAATTTCTCGATCCCACTAGCCGAATACAATATTTGCAGATGGCGCTAGGGCTTACCGTGCTTTCCGTACTCGCCGTGGCGCATCTCATTGCCCAACGCGAGCGCTATGCACGAGAGCTCAAGGACAGCGAAATCAGGCTGCGCGCAATCGTCGATCATGCCCATGATGCATACGTTGCGATCGACCGAGACGGCCGAATCGTCACGTGGAGCCCTGAAGCGGAGCGGACATTTGGCTGGTCCGCAAAAGAGGTCCTCGGCTGTCAGCTGGCGGAAACTATCATTCCACCGAGGTACCGCGAGGATCACTATCGCGGGCTAAAACGCTACTTCGAGACTGGTGAGCAACACGTCTTTAATCGCTTACTGGAGCTTGAGGGGCTCCATCGGGACGGTAGTGAACTCCCCGTCGAGCTCAAGATTGCCACGTTCGAAATCGGCGATGGACGCTTTTTCGGAGCGTTCATCCGAGACGTGACGGAGCGCCGCCGCCTCGAGGAGAGGCTGCGCGAGACACAGAACCTGGAGGCAATCGGGCGACTGGCCGGCGGAATCGCCCACACTTTCAACAACCTCTTCCAAGTAATGTTTGGCAATCTGCATTTGGCCGAGCGCCGCGCCGATGATGACGGGGCGCGTGCCTCGCTGGCAAAAGTCATGCAGGCGGCAGAGCGCGGCGCCTTGGTTACGCGACAGTTGCTCGCCTTCGCGCGCGAACAGACGCTCAGCCCGCAATGGGTCGAGCCCTCCGACCCGCTTCGCGAAGCTGTTTCGTTTATAACGCAGTCTCTAGCGGGCGACGTCGTGGTTAGGACCGACATTCCGTCGCGCCTCTGGCCGCTCCAAATCGATTTGTCCGAACTCCAGCTCGCGCTTGTGAATCTTGCGCTCAACGCGCGTGACGCGATGCCGACAGGAGGGACGATCGAGATAACGGCGGTGAACGAGACGCTGAGCGTGCCGCATCTAGGCCTCGACGGGGAGTATCTGGTCATCAAGGTCGCTGACACCGGGGCGGGCATCTTGCCGGAGGTCCTTTCGCGCGTCTTTGATCCGTTTTTCACGACAAAGGACCCGGCGGTGAACCGGGGCCTCGGGCTGAGCCAGGTACATGGCTTTGCTTACCAGTCGGGCGGTGCTGTGGAGGTCAGCAGCGAACTCGGCGAAGGAACCACCGTGACCCTTTATTTGCCGTCGTCACAGAACATGAGGCTCGCCGATGCACCGAGCGACGACACACATTCCGAGGCTGCGCACAAAGCTGGCACTGTTCTGCTGGTCGAGGACGACCTCGACGTCGCGGAAGTCACCGCCGCGTTGCTGGAGGAGTGTGGTTACGCCGTCAAACTGACCTACCGCAGCAGCGAGGCGCTCAATGTGCTACTTCAGGACAAGCGGGTGGATCTGGTACTTTCTGATATTATGATGCCAGGTGGAATGAACGGCATGCAACTGGCCGAGGAGGTGCGTAGCTTGTTGCCCGAACTGCCGGTGCTGCTCGCGACCGGTTACAGCGACGCTGCCGCGGACGCGGTCTCGCGCGGTCTGCCGATTATCACCAAGCCTTACACGATGGAGGAGTTGTGTGCCAGCGTCAGCGAGCTCATCGCTCCCAGATTAATCGACGGGCAACCGGCCTGAGGGCACTGCCCGTGGGGAATGAAGGAAACTTTTGAACGGTCACCGGCGAGAATAAAAGAGTGATGCTGCGCGATGCGGCCACGGATCCGCCGCAGCGCCTAGCGCAAGGTGGGAGTAAGCGATGCTGCAGACCGCCGGACGCATGGATGTCCTCGGCACCGAGACCGCGTTCGAGGTTCTGGCACGCGCCAATGCGCTCGCGGCACAGGGCCACTCGATCATCAATCTCGGAATCGGCCAACCGGACTTCCCGACACCCGCGCACATCGTCGAGGCCGGGCGCAAAGCGCTCACCGACGGCCATCACGGATACACCCCCGCCAACGGCATTCCCGGCCTGCGCGCCGCCGTCGCCGCTGACCTCTTGCGTCGACATACAATCGAGGTGTCGCCGGATCGTGTCTTGGTCGTTCCCGGCGGCAAGGTCACGATGTTCTTCGCGATCATGATATTTGGCGAACCGGGTACTGAGATCCTTTATCCGAACCCGGGCTTCCCGATCTATGAAAGTGTAATTCGGTTTTCCGGCGCCACTCCGGTTCCGATCCGGCTGTCGGAGACCGCAGACTTCTCGTTCAGCGCCGATGAAGTGTTGGACAAGATCACCCCGCGCACGCGGTTGATCATCATCAACAGTCCCGCTAACCCAACCGGCGGGGTCGTGCCGCGCCACGAACTCAACCGGCTCGTCGCCGGCCTCGAAAGACACCCGCAGGTTGCGGTTCTCAGTGACGAAATCTATGGCGAAATCCTTTATGACGGCGCCGAGCATACGAGCCTTCTGCGGTATCCGTCGATCCGCGACCGCTTGATCCTGCTGGACGGGTGGAGCAAGACCTATGCAATGACTGGATGGCGGCTCGGGTACGGCGTATGGCCCGAAGCGCTGCTTGACCACGCCGAGCGGCTCGCGATCAACTGCCATTCATGCGTCAACGCCGCCGCCCAATATGCCGGGATCGCCGCGTTGACTGGACCGCGAGAGCCCGTCCACCGCATGGTCGCCGCCTTTGCCGAGCGGCGCGAAATGATCGTCGCAGGATTGAACGGCCTCCCCGGGTTCGGTTGCGTTCGGCCGGGCGGCGCCTTCTACACCTTTCCCAATATCACCGGGACCGGTCTCGACGCCCGAACCTTACAAAGAAAGCTGCTCGAAGATGCCGGCGTCGCAACAATCGCCGGCACCAGCTTCGGCGAGTATGGCGAAGGCTACCTGCGCTTCTCCTATGCCAACGGCCGCGAGGCGATCGAGGAAGCAATCGAGAAGATCAGGAAATTTCTCGACGGTAACTTATGATTAGAAATTAGGCATAATTCTGCCGCCTTATGAGGCAAATAAGCCAGCACCCGTGCGAATACATCACAGAACAGCACTGGCATGGGTTATGCTCCGAGCGCGCCGAGGACGATGCCTTGGCAGAGAGAGTCGATAGTCGATGAAAAAGATCGAGGCGATCATCAAACCCTTCAAGCTCGACGAAGTGAAGGAAGCCCTCCACGAAGTCGGCATCCAGGGGATCACCGTGACCGAGGCCAAAGGGTTCGGCCGTCAGAAGGGCCACACTGAGCTGTATCGTGGCGCCGAGTATGTGGTGGATTTTCTGCCCAAGGTGAAGATAGAGGTCGTCATGGAGGACACGCTGGTCGAGCGTGCGGTGGAGGCGATACAGCAGGCCGCACACACTGGCCGCATCGGCGACGGCAAGATCTTTGTCACCTCGATCGACGAAGCGATCCGGATCCGCACCGGCGAGCGCGGCCCCGATGCGATCTGAACTCGCTGCGGTCTAGGCCGGAGCGGTCCCCGCTCCGCAGTCCCATCAATCTGGAAATGGAAGCTTAGGATGGCCGATACCCAAAAAGTCATGGAGATGATCAAGGAGCACGACGTCAAATACGTCGACTTCCGGTTCACCGACCCGCGCGGCAAGTGGCAGCATCTGGCGCACCACGTGCGCACGATTACCGAAGACTTCCTGAACGAAGGCGTGATGTTCGACGGGTCGTCGATCGCCGGGTGGAAGGCGATCAACGAATCGGACATGATGCTGGTGCCTGATTGTGCGACAGCAGTGCTTGACCCATTCGCGGCACAGACGTCGCTGATAATCTTTTGCGACGTTCACGAACCGTTGACCGGGCAGCCCTACGCCCGCGATCCACGCTCGACCGCCAAGAAGGCCGAGCAATACTTGATCTCGACCGGCATCGGCGACACGGCCTATTTCGGGCCCGAGGCGGAGTTCTTCATCTTCGATGACGTGCGTTACAAAGCCACGATGAGCGGGGCGATGTACGAGATCGACAGCGAAGAGGGCCCGTACGTCACCGACAAGAAATTCCCCGACGGCAACACCGGCCACCGTCCGCCGATCAAGGGCGGCTATTTCCCGGTGCCGCCGGTCGACAGCCAGAGCGATATACGCGCTGAGATGTTGTCGGTGATGAACGATATGGGGCTCGGGGTCGAAAAGCATCACCACGAGGTGGCCCCAGCGCAGGCCGAATTGGGCTTTGTCTTCTCGACGTTGGTGAGCACCGCCGACCATATGCAGATCTACAAATACGTGGTGCAGAACGTCGCCAACCAATACGGCAAGACGGCGACTTTCATGCCGAAGCCGGTGATGGGCGACAACGGCTCGGGCATGCATACCCATCAGTCGCTATGGAAGAACGAGCGCCCGCTCTTCGCCGGCAACCTCTATGCCGACCTATCCGAGACGGCGCTATACTACATCGGCGGCATTATCAAGCATGCCAAAGCAATCAACGCCTTCACCAACCCCACCACGAACAGCTACAAGCGGCTGATCCCCGGCTTCGAGGCGCCGGTTTTGCTCGCCTATTCTTCGCGCAACCGCTCGGCCTCCTGCCGCATCCCCTATGTCGCGAGCCCCAAGGGCAAGCGGGTAGAGGTGCGCTATCCCGACCCCGCCGCCAACCCCTATCTGGCGTTTGCGGCAATGCTGATGGCCGGGCTCGACGGCATCCAGAACAGGATCCACCCCGGTGACCCGATCGACAAAAATCTCTACGACCTGCCGCCGGAGGAATTGACCGACATCCCGGTCGTCTGCGGGTCGCTCCGCGAGGCACTCGGCGAATTGCGCGCCGATCACGCTTTCCTGTTGAGGGGTGACGTCTTCAACATGGACCAGATCGAAGCCTTTATGGAATTGAAATGGGAGGAGGTGTACGCCTTCGAACACACTCCCCACCCGATCGAATTCCAGATGTATTACTCAGTTTAAGAGAGCCGCGGGGTCGGTCGCGACCCTCTGGCTCTACCCCTGGGGTCTCCTCGCCAGATCACTCGACGGCACCGATATAAGGCAGATGGCGATATTTCTCAGCGTGGTCGGTACCATAGCCGACGACAAACACATCGCCGATAGAGAAGCCGACGAAATCGATCGCGACCTCGACCTCCCGCCGCTGCGGTTTGTCGAGTAACGCACAGGTCCAGAGATTGGCGCTTCCGCGCCGCCGTAGTTGGGCGATGGCATAGGCGATGGACCGGCCGGTATCGACGATGTCGTCAACGAGCAGTACCGGCCGCCCTGCGAGAGCCGCCGGGATATCGCCTAAAAGTTGCACTGTGCCACTACTCTCTTTGGCCCGACCGTAGCTGCTTAGACGCATGAACTCGATCTCCGGCTGGGCCCCCGCCCGGTCCAGCGCGCGGGCAAGGTCGGCAACAAACACCACTGCGCCCTTGAGGAGTCCAACCATGACGAAATCGTCCGGGATCGTGCCCGCGATCGCCGCGGCGAGCGAATCAACCCGTGCGGCAATTTCCGCCGCGCTGAATAGAACGCGCATCCCATCCATGTGAGGCTCTCAACCCGCCTGCCGCAGGAAGGCGGCAGCCCGGGCAGCAGCCGCGCTTTCCCGGATATGCGCCGCGGTACGACCAGTCGTCAGTAATAGCCCGCGCCGCCATTGACATGGATGGTCTGGCCGGTGATGAAACCTCCGTCGTCGCTGACCAGGAACAGGCAGGTGGCGGCGATCTCGTCGACATGCCCTTGACGGCCGAGTGGAATGCCCGCGGCACCCGGCACGCGGCCTTGATACCACTCGGGATTGTCGCGCCTCGTATCGATGCTGCCGGGGGAGACCACATTGGCGCGGATGTTGTGAGGGGCAAATTCGGAGGCTAGCGCACGCGCCATCCCGACCAAGCCCATCTTCGCCGCCGAGACGTGGGCGCGCCCACTGCCACCGGTGAAAGCTCCGTCCCCGGTAAAGAACAGGATGCGCCCATAGTTGTTCTCGACCATCGAGCCGATGACCGCTTGCGTGCAATAGAGCGCGCCATCGAGGACCACTCCCCGAACGCGCTCCCAGTCTTGCACCGTCACCTCGGTGAAGGGCTTATGCGGCCGGATCGCGGCATTGTTAATCAAGATGTCGATGTGACCGAACTCGGACATCGCCCTCGCTACCATTGTGTCGACCTGTTCCTTGTCGGCGACGTCGGCTAGGACAGCCAACGCTTTAACCCCTTTATCCCGGACTTCGTGGGCGACAGCGTCGGCTTCGGCCTGGTTGGCTCGGGCGTTGACGATGACGTGGGCGCCTTCCCCTGCCAGCTTCAGGGCGGTGGCACGGCCGATATTGCGCCCCGAGCCGGTTATCAGGGCGACTTTGCCATCGAGCTTACCCATCAGCGTACCTCCCCAACGTCTGAGACTATCCCGTAGCAAAGACGATACGTGCATGAAGCATAGGCAGCAAGTTGCCCAATCTAGCGGACACCGCCGGCTCTGTGCCGAACTGGAGTCGACCTCGCCAATTATGTTGCACTAGCTGGGGCGACCAGGCGGCACCGGACGCGACGGCGGGTATGGTGGCGGCTTGGCGACCGATCGCCAATGTCCCCGATTACGGCACTCAAGCCATGGGGCCTTCAAATGACCCGAGGTTGGGACAGGCTCGGGGCAGCTCGGGGCCCCGCTCCCCAAACAAGAATTAGCCTCGTAACTAAGGCTTTGGCTCTGATTTCGCCGGATCCTCCGCAGCGGTTTCGGGCGTATCTCCAGGATGGAATTCGAGAGAGACCCCATTCATGCAGTATCGCTGGCCGGTCGGCTGCGGACCGTCGTCGAACACATGCCCGAGGTGACCACCGCACCGGCTGCAATGGACTTCGGTTCGCGTCATGAAGAGGCTACGATCGGTTTCGGTCCCGACCGCAGCATCAAGCGGCGCCCAGAAGCTTGGCCAACCGGTTCCACTGTTGAATTTGGAATCGGATGAGAAGACCGGCTGGCCACACCCTGCGCAGTGGTAAACCCCGGTGCCGTATTGTTTGTCGAGCGGGCTCGATCCAGCCCGTTCGGTGCCGTGCTCCCGCAACACTCGATATTGAGCCGGGGATAGCTTGCGCTGCCATTCCTCGTCGTTCATCGCAACCGCGAACGATTTTGCTGCCGCAGCTCCCCGACCGCCGAATCGGCTGAAAAATCCCTCTGCCATACCTTTCCCTCACGGACTCGGAGTCAACCGATCGGATATCGGGCCGACAATGGCGCGCGTGAAGGGGGTTCGACGAAGGAACCGAGATTCAGTGCACCCGCTCGTCGTCGCTCGGTATCGGACGCAGCAATTCCGCGGTGGAGCGGGCAATCCAGCACCACACGACGCAGGTCAGCTCGTCATCACCGCTACGCAAACGCTGCGCCTCGCGTTGCGCCACTTCGGCGGCCGCCGCGCCGTGCCGGCGAACGAGAAGCAGGGCTGCTTCCCAGATCTTGCGCTCGTTGGTCATCATCATTTGGGTCATCATAAGCGTAAAGACCCTGCGCATGCGAGAGTTCCCTCGGACCGCACGGCCAGTCGGAGCAGAAAACCGGATGCGTCAAAGAGACGTCCAACATCTGGTGGCCACAAGATCGCTTCATACTGAATGCTGCTTGCGCCGGCACCCACTCCCCATATATTCGCGCCATGCCGGATCTTTTCGACGCACCCTCTTCCAAGAGCATCGACAGCTACTCCGCCAAGGACATCGAGGTTCTCGAGGGGCTGGAGCCCGTTCGCCGCCGCCCCGGCATGTATGTCGGAGCCACAGATGAGCGCGGGCTGCATCACCTGGCCGCAGAGGTCCTCGATAATGCCATGGACGAAGCGGTTGCCGGATATGCGACTCGGATCGAGATCGAGCTCGGTGCTGGCAATTGGGTCACCATCCGGGACAACGGCCGAGGGATTCCAATCGATCCCCATCCCCGCTTCCCGCGCAAGTCGGCGCTCGAGGTGATCCTTACGACACTGCATTCAGGGGGCAAATTTGGCGGTAATGCCTACAAGACCTCTGGGGGTCTGCACGGTGTCGGCGTCTCCGTCGTCAATGCGCTGTCCGATGAACTCGAAGTTGAGGTCGCGCGCGACCGCCAGCTCTGGGCTCAGAGCTATCGGCGCGGAATACCGCGAACAAAGCTGTTGGCGAGTGGTGCGACCCAAAACCGCCGCGGCACCACCATTCGGTTTCACCCGGATCCGGAAATTTTCGGCGAACTCGGCTTCCGGCCGGCGACCCTCTACCGCATGGCCCGGTCCAAGGCCTATCTTTTCCGTGGCGTCGAGATCCGCTGGAGTTGCGAGCCGTCGATACCGCGGCCGGATGGGGTCCCGGCCGAAGCAAGGCTGCATTTCCCGGGAGGCCTCGGAGATTTCCTCGCGGCAAGTCTCGAGGATCACGCGATGCTGCTGCCGCGCTCGTTTGTTGGACGCGTCGAGCTTCCGGAGGGTGTCAGCGTCGAATGGGCGGTCGCCTGGCCTGTCGACGAGGAGGAAGCTTTCACGCATTCGTATTGCAATACCATTCCGACGCCGGAAGGCGGCACCCACGAGGTAGGGCTGCGCAACGCTCTGTTACGCGGGGTCAAGGGCTACGGCGAGTTTGCCGGAAACCGCCGGATCGCCCAGGCGACTGGGGAGGACGTCACGGTTGGCACGGCGATCTTGTTGTCGCTTTTCATCCCCGACCCGCAGTTTCAGGGCCAGACAAAGGAAAGGCTGGCTTCTGCCGAAGCGACCAGGTTAGTCGAAAGCGCGGTCAAAGATCATTTCGATCATTGGCTCAGCGCTGATCCGGGCTCCGCACGCGTACTGCTCGATCGCATCGTCGAGCGCGCGGAGGAGCGCCAACGTCGACGACAACAGCGCGAGCTCGCGCGCAAGAGCGCGACCCGCAAGCTGCGGTTGCCGGGAAAGCTTGCCGATTGCACTCGCGACAGCGCCGCCGGAACCGAAATCTTTCTTGTCGAAGGCGACAGCGCAGGCGGCTCCGCAAAACAGGCGCGCGACCGCGAGACACAGGCCATCCTGCCGTTACGCGGCAAGATCCTCAATGTCGCGAGCGCATCGGCGGACAAGATGCGCGCCAATCAGGAATTGTCGGACATCATCCTCGCGCTCGGCGCCGGTTCGAGCGCGCATTATCGCGAGGAGGCTCTGCGGTACGAGCGGGTCATCATCATGACCGACGCCGATGTCGATGGCGCGCATATCGCGTCGCTGTTGATGACTTTCTTCTTTCGCGAGATGCCAAAGTTGGTCGAGAACGGACACCTCTTTCTTGCACTCCCGCCGCTCTACCGGTTGACGCAGGGTGATCTGACCCAGTACGCCCGCGACGATGCGCATCGCGAAGAATTGTTGCAAACCGCATTCAACGGGCGCGGTAAAGTCGAGGTTAGTCGCTTCAAGGGTCTCGGCGAGATGCCGGCTCGCTATCTCAAGGCGACGACGATGGACCCGGCACAAAGGACATTATTGCGCGTGACCTTGCCGCAGAAACCGGATCCCACAGCGATCGAGCTGCCCGCCGAGGAATTCGAACGCACGAAAGCGTTGGTCGAGACTTTGATGGGCAGGCGCCCCGAATTGCGCTTCGAATATATCCAAAAGAACGCCCGCTTCGCCCGCGATCTCGACGTTTAAAGACCACTTGCGCAAATTCGCGGTGCCCCTTAACTAACACCTGTCGACCCGTTTGAATTCGGCTTCCCGGCCTGCGTTCCTTAGAGATCGTCCGACCGTGTCTTCCGAGCCAATCGATGTCCGATGCGCCACGCATCCGTGTGGCGTTCTATTTGCTACTTGGAGTTACTGCTAATGGCGACCGGTACGGTCAAATGGTTCAACGCGCAAAAGGGATACGGCTTCATCCAGCCGGAAACCGGCGGCGCTGACGTGTTCGTTCATATCTCCGCGGTCGAACGCGCCGGTATGGACAATCTGCGCGAAGGCCAAAAACTCAGCTATGAGCTCGAGCAAGGCCAGCGCGGCCGGGTTTCTGCGGTAAATTTGCGTCCGGTCTGAGCTATGCGAGGGCGCCGCGCTTTGGCTTGGTGGCGGCGCCCTCGTCGTTTTACCTAGGAGACCTCTTTGGCAAAGGAAGATCTGATCGAATTTGAAGGTACCGTACTCGAACTCCTTCCCGACGCAAGGTTTCGTGTAAAACTCGATAACGGACACGAAACCCTGGCTTACTCTTCCGGCAGAATGAAGAAAAATCGCATTCGTATACTTGCTGGAGATCGTGTTACCGTGGAAATGACGCCCTATGATCTAACAAAGGGAAGGATCAACTTCCGTCATAAAGATGAGCGGGCAGGGCCGCCAATGACGCCTCGGCCGCAATACCGGCGGCGCTAAGTAGGCTCAGTTTTAGACACCCAGGTCTGCTGCATTCCGTAACCCAACTCTCATCTGTCAAAAAGGTTTGACATTTCGCTCAACGTACCCATTTAACAACGTAGGTAAACAACAACCCAATTGTTACAAAAAGGCTACAACTTCTCGATGGATTTTTCCGAACTTGATCTATCGCCTGAACTTCTTCAGGCAGTCTCGGACGCCGGCTACGTAAACCCCACCCCGATCCAAGAAAAGGCGATCCCCCACATAAAGAGTGGCCGGGACGTTCTCGGTTGCGCTCAGACTGGAACCGGCAAGACCGCAAGCTTTGTGCTGCCGATGATCGACATGCTGGCGGCCGGGCGCGCCAGGGTGCGAATGCCGCGTTCCCTAATCCTCGAACCGACGCGCGAACTGGCGACCCAGGTCGCAACCGCTTTCGAACTCTGCGGCAAGTATCATCGTTTGGCGATGGCATTGCTGATCGGCGGCGAGAGCTTTGTCGACCAGGAGCGCAAGCTCGACCGCGGCGTCGATGTGCTGATCGCGACACCCGGGCGGCTTCTCGACTTGTACGGGCGCGGCAAGATCCTCCTCTCGGATACACGCATCCTGGTCATAGACGAAGCCGACCGAATGCTCGATATGGGGTTCATCCCCGATGTCGAACGTATCGCTGGTTTGTTGCCCGAAGCGCGGCAGACGTTGCTGTTCTCGGCCACCATGCCGGCCGAAATCCGGAAGCTGGCGGATGCGTTTCTCCGCAAACCCGTGGAGATCGCGGTCGCGCCGCCCGCATCGCCCGCTGCCACGGTCATCCAGTCGCTCACGGTCGTGGATCCCCGAGACAAGCGCGAGGCCCTGCGCCGGTTGATCCGATCGGAGGACGTCAAAAACGCGTTGATCTTTTGTAATCGCAAGCGTGATGTCGACATCCTGTTCCACTCGCTGAGCCGCCATGGGTTTGACGCCGCGGCGCTGCATGGTGATATGCCGCAGCCAAAGCGGACCGAGACGCTCGACCGCTTTCGAAATGGCGACATCCGATTGCTTGTCGCCAGCGACGTCGCCGCGCGTGGCTTGGACATTCAAGGTCTGAGCCACGTTTTTTGTTTTGATGTGCCGATACACGCCGAGGATTATATCCACCGGATCGGCCGAACCGGGCGCGCCGGGCGCGAGGGGCGGTCGTTCATGCTCGCCTCACCCCAAGACGGCTACGCGGTAGCGGCGATCGTCAAGCTGATCGGCAGGGAAATTCCGCCTTGCATCATCGACGAGATCGAGCCGGCTGAACTCGAACATGAAGAGCGCCGGGGACGCAGAGGGCGCCAGCCGGCTCGTGCCGACCGACGCGAGCGCGTGCGCGGCCAGAATGCTGGAAAGCGGCCCAAATCGGACGAAGAGAGCCCGGCGCGCCGCGGTCGCCCGAGCATCACGGAGGGAGCTCGATCCAACGGGCACAGCGCGGGCGCTTCTAACGTGACACCGTTCCCTCGCGCGCCGGCGCCTCGCGGGAACAAGCAACCGAAGCGCGCACCCGAACAGGATCGGCCGGTCGTCGGCTTTGGCGACGACCT
>Ga0182034_10001189_pt1 | contig 12716 bp, 8 predicted proteins | sample flu12Cox44000172_FD_125972 | JGI IMG/M metagenome (GOLD analysis project Ga0182034, IMG submission 125972) | Lab enrichment of tropical soil microbial communities from Luquillo Experimental Forest, Puerto Rico - flux4day.12C.oxic.44.000.172 | ecosystem: Environmental > Terrestrial > Soil >... | reverse complement strand
CTTCAATTCGGGCCGGCAAAAGGCTCGATTTACAAGCGGGCGGCCGAGAGCTTTGACCTTTTTCTGGCCCCACTGCTGAAAGACCTTTCCGAGCGCATTTCCCCTGATGTGGAATTCCAGCTCTTTGATCTTTCCGTGCTGAACAAGCTCTCTCCCACGGCCAAACAAACTTCCGAGGCCATCGAGTTCATCTGCCCGCGCCAAGCCCTCAGGCAATTCGTTAACGCGGAGATCACCAACCAGCAATTGCTGGATCAGAGCATCGTGCTCGTCAACGGCGTACGTATCGCCTTGAATCTTCAACTGGTTGAGTGAGAGGGATCCAACTGCAGAGAACCTGCGCCTCATTGAGGCATGGCTCGGACACATGCGGGGCGATGAGCTTCGCCTGCTTGCCCCCACAACGTGATCCCGGATGCCCGATATTCACCGAGATGAGCGGGTTCGGTCGGGATCCGTGGCGAATCCCGTGTAGCGATAGAAGCCGCAGCATCACGAACTTTTGTTGAGAAATTCCCGGCCGATCACGAACCGCATTTCCATTCTTTTCATCCAGCGGTTGTGCTCACCCATTTCCTTGAACCATTCGTCCAGTTCCGAAGACTCACGGCTCTTGGAGGTCTCGTCGTGCGACCGCAATGCAGTCGACGTCGCGGCAAGTCTCGTCGAAGGCCTCATAGGTTAACGAGCCCCATAGGTGGATGCCCTCGCGATTTCCCGGAGCATTACGGGGAATCCATCCCACTTCGCTCGAATTTGCACAATCGGCGGCCATCGTCCGAGGAAGTTCGGACAGATCCCTCGGAAGATTTCCCGGGCAGGTTCAGCCCTCCACGGTAGGACATTCAGCTATATGTGGTTACTGAGACGGTTCGAACATCAGCCGCTCCCCATCCTGCGACCGGGACAGGTTCGCGCGGCCAGGGTCACGTCATGTTTTCTCACTTGTTTTCGGCAGAGAGTTGGCGTAGAGTGACGCGCGGTGGAAGTACCTGCCGGATTATAGTCCCCTCGAGTAATGTCCTGGCAGGCCCTCAGGTGTAGCATGGATCCTTTCCTAAGAAGACCTTCCTTTTCGAGGAGACGGACCTCGCGCGTCGATACCGTCGAGAGCGTGTCGGTTTATTGGCGCTGTAATGATCGAGACGATGTCTCGGCGGTTACGGACCTCAGTTTCGGAGGTTTGTTTATCAAGACAAGCACGCCACGGCCTGTGGGGGCGGCAGCCACGGTTGATTTTCTTGTGCAGGAGGGGCAGATCAGGGCCGAAGCGGTTGTGCGCCACTTGGAACCGGCCACAGGGTTGGGGCTGAAATTCACAGCAATGCCTGAAGGAGACCGGCCACGTCTGGGGATGTTGATAACCAGGCTGCGTCATTCCTCTCGGTCCGCACCGGGAACTTCGGGAGGCGGCTCCTGCTGAGCCAAGTAGTTCCGCGGACAGCACCGGATATTTTCAAGCCAAGAGACGAAGTGCGACGTTCTGGAATCGATCAGCTCATCCATGCGAATCAACATGCGAAACCGCAAGAAGTTCCGTGTGTGTTGAGCGACCGATTTTCTCCGTCGAGAGAGTCGAGACAAGAGGGCCGGTTTGTTCTAATGCGCGGTGCGCAACACGTTGCAAGCACACGAGCATTTCAATCAGCACTTTCCTGCGGGGTGAGTTTCACGAGCGAGACGGGCAAAGGTCTGCAAACCGCCGCAGGCTTATCGCAAGAAGGGTCAAGAGACTCGGCTACTCCTGGCGCAGCGCATGCACGGGATCAACACGGCTCGCCCGGCGCGCCGGTACGAAGCTCGCGAGCATCGCAGCCAGGACCAAGAACGGAATCGTAATCATAAAGGTCGAGAGGGCGGTAGGCTGCATTCCTTCTACCAGGCGCTCCAAAATGCGTCCGGCTGCCACGGCGGCGGCTGTGCCGATACCTATGCCCAGGAAAACCATTCCCAGGCTTTGCCGGAGGACCAGCCACCGAACGTCAGAAGGGCTTGCGCCGATGGCCATGCGCAGGCCGATTTCCGGGACACGCCGGCCTGTCAAGTACGCCAGCACGCCGTAAATGCCGATGCAAGCAAGCACCAAAGCTAGGGCCGCAAAAATCCCAAACAAAAGCAACAGAAAGCGTTGCAACGCGAGGGAGTCATGAGCAAGCTGCTCCATCGTGCGAACCTGATAGAGCACTTGGTCGCCCGCAGCTCCGCGCAATTCACGCCGTAAAGGTTCGACCAAGGTCAAGGGCGGAACCGCAGCGCGCACCGCGATGGACATGAGCTGCGACCAGCGCGTCAAAAATGGTGGCGCCACTTGGGCAAAAGGGTAATAAAACTGCGCGCGAAGTTGCGCCTGATCGTCCCCTGCCAAGCCCCAGTAGCGCACGTGACCGACGACGCCGACGATTTTGAACGGGGCGGAACATTCGACAAACTTGTTGATGTTTGGTTGAGGACAGGGCATTTCAGGGATCCATAGATTCTTTCCGAGCGCATCCTGTCCAGCGAACGCGCTTTTCGCCAGAACATCGTCGACCACGATCACTGGCTCGCTTCCCAAGCGATCGTGGTCAGCAAAGAATCGCCCTTCGAGCAGTGGAATGCCCATCACTTTGAGATAATCCGGCGTCGCGCTGCTCGCCAGCGCCATCGGTTGCTTATTTTCGGGCGGGACATCGGCGGTCGTCCAATAGCCGTATTCGTTGTTGCCCTGGCGCATCGGAACGATATCCACGGCAGTGACGGACTGCACTCCGGGGACGCGCCGCGCGCGATCAATCAGGTCCTGCCAGCCCGCAGGAATTTTCGCAGGATCGGCGAGCGTGGCTGGAGAAAGGCCCACGCGCATGACCAGGAGATTGCGGACGTCCAGTCCGGGATCAAGCGAAGAGGCATGCAACAGGGTGTGCCCGAGCATGCCGGCGGCGACCAGAAGGATAATCGCCAGCGCCATTTCCGAAACGACAAAGGCGGAGTGCAAGCGCCGCGTGCCGGCCGTCACCGTCCGCGCTCCCGCGCGCAGAATCTGTTCCACGTCGCGTACGGGAGCGCGCCAAGCAGGCGCCAGGCCACAAAGAACGCTGGTCAAAAGGGCTAGGGCGATGGCAAAAAGCAGCACGCGCCAATCAAGCCGAACTTCTTCGGCGCGAGGCAAATCACCCGGCCAGAACGCCAAAAAGGGCTGAAGGCTCCAATTTGCAAACGTCACGCCGAGAATGCCACCAACGAGGCTGAGCAACGCGCTCTCGGTCAAACATTGCCGTACAAGCCGGCCGCGGCTCGCGCCGAGGGCCACGCGCATGGCCAACTCCCGCTCGCGGGAAATCGCATGCGCCAGCATCAGGCTGGCCACGTTGGCGCACGCGATGAACAAAACGAGCCCGACAGCGCCCAAGAGCAACCAAAGGGTTGACCCCACATCGCCTACGCGAGGCTCGAGCCGTTTGACCTCGAAGGAACGCCCTTTGTTGGTGTCAACGAAGGCCTGCGCCAAGTGACTCCCCGCGAGCGCTACTTCCGCCTTAGCTTGCTCTAGCCTCGCACCGGGCCGCAAGCGTCCCACCACGTGAACCGGTTGCGCCGCACGATTGTGCAAGTACCCGGCCGCGTCCTGGCCCAAAGGCGTGTACACATCGGGTTCGTCTCCATACAGCCGGAATCCTGCGGGCGCGACGCCGACGATGGTGTAGCGCTTTTGTTCGAGAACGAGCGACCTTCCCAGCACACTGCTTCTTGCCTCGAAGCGGCGCTGCCAGAAGCTGTAACCGAGAATCGCCACGGGTCGAGCCCCAATCTTGTCCTCCTCGGGCAAAAAAGCGCGGCCGAGCGCCAGCGGGATGCGCAAAACGGAAAACAATTCCGGCGAGATTTCGAAGTAGTCCACATACTGAGGATCACCTGGCGCACTGAGCGTACCGGAGTTGTAAACCAACGCGGCCATGTCGAGCGAGTGGCTGTCGCGCTGGCAATCGAGAAAGTCCAGGTAGGCGAGCTTCTGCTCTCCGTAGATTTTTTCGTTCCACCCTTCGGTGTGGCCGTTCACCGCGACCAGCCGGCCAGGTTCCGGATAAGGTAGAGGCTTGAGCAACACACCGCTGACCAGGCTGAACATCAGGGTGGTCGCTCCCGTGCCAAGCCCCAGCGTCAGCAGCGCGATCGCAACAAACCCGGGGTGTTGGCGAAAACTGCGAATCGCATAACGGAGGTCCTGAAGGAAGTCCGCAGCCCACCGCCATCCCCACATGTCGCGCGTAACTTCCTCGGCGACGGCCACGCTGCCGAATTCACGGCGAGCCGAATGCCGAGCTTCTTTTTCAGTTTGCCCGGACTCGATGCCTTCGCGTTCGGCAAGAAGCAAATGCGCCTGAATCTCTTCCTGCAATTCCGCGTTGCGCTGCTTCCTCCGCCGGAGGGTCCATTTCATGGTATGTCCTCCTTCTGGGCAGGATTCAGGATTCCCGCGATAGCGGCCGTGAGCCGCTCCCACCGCGAACGCTCCGAGAGCAATTGCCGCCCTCCCGCTTTGGTCAGCTGATAGACACGCAGCCGCGGGCCCAGCTCCGACGCCTTCCATTCCGCGGCGATCCAGCCTTTGCGCTCAAGCCGGTGGAGCGCCGGGTACAAGGAACCGGTGTCCACCTTCAGAATTTCACCAGAGTTCGTGCGGATGGCCTTGCTCAGGGCGTATCCATGGCGGGGGGCCCACTGCAAAGTTTGCAGAATGAGCATATCCAGAGTGCCTTGGAGGAGCTCCGTGCGATTTTGGTAGCGGTCTTTTCGCTGTGGCATTTCGATGGTATGTAGACGCCCTTCCTAGGCGTAGGTAAGCATTCTACATACCAAAAAACGGCACGAAGGCCCCTCGGCTGGATGCCCGGGGCGGGCAAGCCTTCCCAGCGACCGCGAGCCGAATAAATCGGCAGGCATTGGAGTTAAAATAGAAGCTTGGGACGAAACGCGAGTCCCCCTCTCTTGCCCGTAGATACGGGGGCCTCTCCTATCTGCTCTTGGGTGGGGGATGATGTGTTCGAAGATGGGACTGACAATCCCACTTTCGGGGAGCCGGCGCTCGCCTCTTCCCCGAGCTACCTTCTAACACTTTGACCCTGTGGAACTTGCGGTAGGGAACCTTGGGCATGTGAGTTGCGTTCCAAAGAACGGACCTTAATATGGATATACAACGACCTTCCAACGCGCGGGCAAAAAAAATCCGCCGAATTATTTACGCTGCCGCGGCCTTCCTCCTGATTGGAGGCGTGAGCTACGGGCTTTCGCGCCTGCGACCTGCGGCACCCACCGTGGACCGGGCGACGATCTGGCCGGACGAGGTGAAACGCGGACCGATGCTGCGCGAGGTGCGCGGGCTCGGAACGCTGGTACCGGAAGACATTCGCTGGATTCCGGCACAAACCAACGCCACGGTAGAACGCATCGTTCTGCGGCCCGGCGCCACCGTGCACCCGAATTCGGTCATTCTGGAACTCAGCGATCCCCAGCTACAACGCGACCTGCTGGACGCGGGGTACCTGCTCAAGGGCGCGGAAGCCGATTACGCCAACCTCAAGGTTCAGGTCAACAGCCAATTGATGAACCAAAAGTCCACGGAAGCCAGCGTCCGCAGTGATTATGAACAGGCCCGCTTGCAGCATGACGTCGACGTCAAGCTGATGAAAGAGGGTATCCAGTCGAGCCATGTTGAGGAACTTTCCAGAGTCAAAGAAGATCAGCTCGCGATCCGCTTGCAATTGGAGGCGGAGCGGACGCGCGTGGCAACCGATTCGGGAGCGGCGCAGCTTGCGGCGCAGGAAGCGAAAGTCGAGGAGCAGCGCGCCCTCTATAACTTGAAGAAAAGCCAGTACGATGCCTTGCATCTTCGCGCAGGGATCGAAGGAGTGTTGCAGCTTGTCCCGGTCGAGGAAGGGCAGCAGGTGACACCCGGAACGAACTTGGCGCGCGTGGCCGATCCCCACAAGCTCAAAGCGGAAATCAAAATCCCAGAGACGCAAGCCAAAGATGTGCTGATCGGACAAAAGGCGACGATCGATACGCGAAACGGGATCGTTGACGGCCACGTTTCGCGGACCGACCCCTCGGTGCAGAACGGCACGGTGACCGTCGATGTATCCATGGACAAGCCGTTCCCGCCCGGTTCCGGCGCGCGAGCAGACTTGAGCGTGGACGGGACCGTCGAGCTCGAGAACCTGAAGGATGTGCTTTACGTGGGGCGGCCGGTGAATGGTCAGTCAGACAGCACGATAGGACTTTTCAAGATCGTTGGTGACGGATCGGAAGCCGTGCGCGTCAATGTCAAGTTGGGGCGGAGTTCGGTGAACACGATTGAAATCCGGGATGGCCTGAAGGTCGGAGACAAGGTGATTCTTTCCGATATGTCGCAGTGGGACAATTTCGACCGGATTCGCCTCAAATAACAGGTTTTCTCTTCGGAAGACGGTTCGGGGCAGAAATTAGAACATAAACGGAAGTCATAGGGGAGCAGGGAGAGCTGATGCGGACGCTCTGGCAGGATCTGCACTATGGCGTGCGAATCTTCGGTAAGAACCCGACGTTCACCGTCGTCGCGGTGGTAACTCTGGCGCTGGGCATCGGAGCGAACACGGCGCTTTTCAGCGTAGTCAATGCGGTGCTCCTCAATTCGCTTCCTTATCGCCAACCGAATCGGCTTGTCGCCCTCGCGGCAGGTGATCGCGAGACGTCAGACCCGATCAAAGCTTCTTATGGCGAGGCGGCGGATTGGAAAGCGCGGAGCCGCACCCTCGGATCCATTGCGCTCTACCAGGAATGGACGCCAACGCGGACGGAAGGAAGCGCTCCGGAAATCGTTTATGGATTGCGCGTTACTCATGATTTTTTCCCCATGTTGGGAGTCGAGCCGGCCATGGGGCGGGCCATCTTACCCGAGGATGATCGCCCGGATCGTTGGCACATTGTCCTGCTAAGCCACGCTTACTGGGTGCGGCGCTTCGCGGCCGACCCAAAAGCGATCGGCACGAACCTGATTCTCGACCAGGTGCCATTCCAGATCGTCGGCGTCTTGCCCGAAAGCTTCCAACCGCTCTCGTTTAGCGACGCTGGGAGCCCCCCAGAGGTGTGGGCGGCTTTGGGATACGACCTTTCCTTGCCCGACGCTTGCCGCACTTGCCAGCACCTCGAAGCCGTGGCCCGGCTGAAAGACGGAGTAAGCGTCGCACAGGCGCGCGCCGAAATGAACTCGATTGCCGCCGAACTCGCTCGGGAATTCCCGAAGGAGTACCCCCCGGAATCCTTTGTGAAGGTGACACCGCTCGCTGAGAGCTGGTATGGCCGAATCGAATCCGCTTTATGGATGCTTCTGGGAGCGACGGTACTGGTCCTGTTGATTGCCTGCGCCAATGTGGCGAGCCTGCTTTTGGCGCGAGCGGCAAGCAAGCAGCGGGAAATGGCCCTTCGGGCCGCTCTGGGCGCAAGCCGGCTGCGGATTGTCCGGCAATTGCTGACCGAGAGCGCCTTGGTCAGCTTGCTCGGGGGTATCGGCGGGATCTTCCTCGCCTTCTGGGGAACCAAGCTTCTGATCCTGTGGGGGCCGCACGAGATTCCGCGTCTCAGGGACGTGCAAGTGAATAGTTGGGTTCTCATCTTCACCTTGTTTGTGAGCCTGACTACGGGAATCTTAACAGGGCTGGCTCCCGCCCTTCAGGCGGCGCAGGTGGACCAGCGGGAAGCGCTGCAACAGACTTCCCGGAGCTTGGTTGGAGTCTCCCGTAGCGGGCTTCGCAGCCTGCTTGTCGTCGCGGAGGTGGCTTGCGCTTTTGTTCTCGCTGCCGGGTCTGCGCTGCTAGTGAAAAGCTTTGTTCGCGCGATGGACGTCACGCCCGGCTTCACGGTCGAGAGACTCTACACCACGAATTTTGCGCTCATCGGCCCGAAGTATGAAGATCCCCAGGCCGTAGTCCGCTTCGAGCGGGAGGTCCTGGAACGCATTCGCTCGCTGCCCGGAGTGGAGGCAGCTGGGATTTCGAGCACACTGCCGAGTGGCGGAGGTCTCGATCAGGCAGGATTGCAGATTCAAGACCGCCTGATTCCGGACCCGCAAGTTCCGAGCGTCGACCGGTATGAAGTCAGCCCGGATTACTTTCGTGCGATGGGAATCCCCCTCAAGCGCGGACGCCTGTTCAGCGAGGCCGACGCTGAGGGTGCCTCGCCTGTCGCGATCATTAGCGAGAAGACCCGGCGGGAGATATGGCCTAACGAGGATCCCATTGGCAAACGGATTCAATTAGGAGGGCGCCACGAAGACCGGCCCTGGGCTGAAATTGTTGGCATCGTGGGCGATGTCCATCAATACGGCCTTGATTCCCCCACGACGCCGCAAGCGTACTTACTCTATTCGCATCATCCGTTTCAGCGCCCGTCTCTGGTGATCCGAAGCGGCGTAAATGCGGGTACTTTGGCACGCGAAACAGAAGGCGCTTTGCGGTCTCTTGACAAGAATGTTCCGGTTTGGAACCCGGCCATGATGGCAGAGATCCTTTCGACATCGTTGTCGCGGCGCCGCTTCACCACTGCTCTCTTCGGCGGCTTTGGCTTCCTGGCGCTCCTTCTGGCGGCCACTGGCATTTATGGCGTCATGAGCTATCAGGTGGCGCAGCGCACGGGAGAGATTGGAATTCGCATGGCGTTGGGAGGGCAGCGGAGCGATGTCCTGAGGATGATTTTGGGTGGCGGGGCGCGGCTTACGGCTTCGGGGCTCTTCTTAGGTTTTTCGGGCGCTGTGAGTCTCAGTTCTTTGTTGCGCCGCCAGCTCTACGGCATTGGCCCGAACGACGCGCTAACTTTTTTAGAAGTCCTGCTGGTCGTGGCTTTGCTGGCGCTGGCGGCATGTTTCCTACCTACGCGACGGGCGACGCGTGTAGACCCGCTGGTGGCGTTGAGATATGAGTGAACTTTCCAGTGGTGTTAAGCGTTATAACTACTGGGGATAGAACGGATTTCCGGAAACGAATTCGATAAGGAGAGCCTATGGTAGAAGCAAATGGAACGCTGATTAAGATGGAAGGTGTGAAGAAGGTTTTTTACACCGATGAAGTCGAGACGCACGCCCTCGAAGAAATCCACCTGGAGATCAAGAAAGGGCAGTACATCTCCATTGCTGGTCCTTCGGGCTGCGGCAAATCCACGCTGCTGTCGATTCTCGGGCTGCTCGATTCTCCCACCGACGGCAACTATTGGCTGAACAGCCAGCCGGTGGCGAAGCTCACGATCAGCGAACGGACGCGGATCCGCAACCGCGAAATCGGTTTCATCTTTCAGGCGTTTAACCTGATCGGAGACCTGACCGTCTACGAAAACGTCGAGTTGCCGCTGACCTACCGCGGCACGAGCGCCGCCGAGCGAAAACAGAAAGTACAGCAGGCGCTCGAGCGCGTGGGAATGGCCCATCGTTTGCGACATTACCCGTCGCAGCTGTCCGGCGGTCAGCAGCAGCGTGTGGCCGTGGCGCGCGCCCTGGTTGGCGATCCGCTCATCCTGATGGCCGACGAGCCTACCGGCAACCTCGATTCCAAAAACGGCGAAGCGGTGATGGAGCTGCTGCGTGACCTGCACCGCAACGGCGCAACCATTTGCATGGTCACCCACGACCAGCGCTATGCCAACTTCGCAGAGCGCACCATTCACCTTTTCGACGGCCGTATCGTCGAGGAGACTCAGGAAGCGGAAGTCGGAGCCTGACGCGGAGAAGCGGTATGGGTACGATTTGGCAGGACCTCCGCTACAGCGGGCGAATGCTGTGGAAGCACCGGCTGGCAACCCTGGTTTCCATCCTGGCGTTCGCCGTGGGCATTGGCGTCAACACCGCCATGTTCAGCCTCGCCGAGGCTTTTCTGCTGCATCCGGCTCCGTTTGAAAACGCGAACCGCGTCGTTGTTCTGGTCGACTCCCGTCCGCACCAGAATATCGACATGAACGCCATTGCGCCGGCCACCTACTTTAACTGGCGGAAGGAAGTTCGCTCGTTCGATCGCCTTGGCGCGTTTGCCTGGGACGAGATTAACCTGACCGGCGACGGCCATCCGCAAAAGGTTCAGGCTTTTCGGATTTCCGCCGACTTGTTCGAGGTGCTCGGCGTTCAGCCGCAACTTGGGCGCGGGTTTTTGAGCGAAGAAGAGCAGCCGGGCAAAGACCAGGAAATCATTCTGGGCCATGCCCTTTGGGAGCAGCACTACGCTTCGGATGATCACATCCTCGGAAAAAACGTCAAGGTCGACGGCAAGAGCTTTACGGTCGTGGGAGTCATGGCCAAAGGCTTCGATTTCCCGCTGCCTGCCGAAGCCTGGATCCCGCTGGCCATTGATGCTAAGGAACGCGAGCGCCGGGACAACCGGTGGCTTTGGGTGGTCGGCCGTCTCAAGCCGGGCATTTCTTTCCCGGACGCTTCCGCGGAGATGCAGGCCATCGCCCAGCGCGAAGCCGAGACTTATCCCGACACCGACAAAGGCTGGGAGCTTCGCCCGATGACCCTGCCGGAATTCATGACCGGCGATATCACGCAAGAGTACACAAAGCTGCTCATGGGTGCTGTCGCATTTGTCTTGCTGATCGCTTGTGCAGATGTGGCCAACGTGCAGTTTGCGCGGATGGCCGGGCGCACGAACGAATTTGCGGTGCGCACCGCGATGGGCGGTAGCCGCTTGAGGATTATGCGGCAATTGCTCACAGAGAGCCTGCTTGTCGCCGCCTGCGGCGCGGCACTAGGCTTGCTGATGGCCCAATGGGAAATCCAGCTGATTCTTTCGCACATGCCGCCGGATGTAGCGAAGTTCATCGCGGGGTGGAAGACCATCCGTCTGGATTCCAATGCGTTTTTGTTTACGCTGACGATCGTTGTGTTCTGCGCAATTATCTCCGGAATAGCCCCGTCTTTGCTCGCCTCGCGCGCCAACCTGGCCGATTCATTGAAGGAAAGCGGGCGCGGTTCCACCTCGAGTCGCACGCGCGGCCGTTTGCGGGGCGTGCTTGTCGTGGCGGAGATTTCGCTGGCCTTGGTTTTGCTCGTAGGCGCAGGCCTGTTGGTGAAGAACTTCCAGGGATTGCTGAACGTGAATGAGAGTTATTCGCCGCGAACTCTTTTGACCATGAACGTCACGTTGTCGGACACGCAGTACGCCAAGGACTCCACGCGCCTCGCGTTCCACGAGCAAGTGCTCGAGCGTCTTAGCCGATTGCCCGGCGTGCAGTCGGCCGCCTTCGTTACGCATGTGCCCTACTCGGAGGGAGGTGGCATCGGCACGTCTGCTTTTTCGATCGAGGGTCGCCCGCTCGCCGAGCGCGGCGAGTTGCGCGAAGCCATCGTCGAAACGACGAGCCCCAATTATTTCGCCTTGATGAAGATCGCCCTTCTCGAGGGCCGCCTGCTCACCGACGCCGACGGCGCTCACGCTCCTCCCGTGGCGGTGATTAGTGAAAGCCTCGCGAGGCGGTACTTCTCGGGAAAGAGTCCGCTCGGCGCGCACATCAAAGTCGGCGGAATGGATTCGCCTCGGCCGTGGATGACGATCGTGGGCGTCGTGAACGATGTTCACTATAGCTGGATCAACAAGGAGAATATCCCGACGATTTACGGTCCGTTCCGGCAAGCCCCCCCTTATTACACCACCCTCCTGCTTCGCAGTGCAGATGATCCCTCGCAGCTCATTTCCGCGGCTCGCGCCGAGATCGCCGCCGTCGATCCCGAGTTGCCGCTTTACAACATCAAGCCGATGAACCGGGTCATCACCGAATCCATCATCGGCATTGCCTATGTCGCGGCGATGATGGCGGTGCTCGGAGGCATCGCGCTGGTGCTCGCATCGGTCGGCGTATTCGGCGTGATGTCCTACTCCGTAAGCGAACGTGTGCATGAGATTGGCGTCCGGCTGTCGCTTGGCGCACAGACCACGGACATCGTGCGCATGGTGCTCGGAAGCGGCATGCTTCTCACCATCACCGGTTTGGCGATCGGGTTGCCCCTCGCCTTTGTTTTGGCTCGCGTGCTTTCCGCCGTTTTGTTTGGCGTGGAGGCGGCCGATCCATTTTCGTTTATTGGTCTGCCACTCCTGCTTGCGGGAGTTGCGGCCCTGGCGTCTTATCTGCCGGCGCGCCGCGCGGCGCGTGTCGATCCGCTGGTCGCGCTGCGCTACCAGTAATGTGGATTTCGCCGCCGCGTAGTCGGCGGGCGATGAAAATGCTGACCATCTGGCAAGACTTGCGATATGCCGCGCGCATGCTCGGAAAGAATCCCGGCTTTACGACCGTTGCCGTGCTGACGCTCGCCCTGGGCATTGGGACGAATACCGGCATTTTTCGTGTCGTAAACGCGGTCTTGCTGCGCCCGCTTCCCAACCCCGGATCCGAGCGAATTGCCCAAATCGGCTTACAAGCAACGAACGGCTTTAACCCCGATGTGAAAGTCTCTCAATGCGCGTTCGTGCGGGGCCACGGAGGGACGCGTTTTCGACAGCGTTCGAGGACCTCAGGGCTGGGAGCACCCTCGAAATGAAGCAGCAGGAAAGGATTGGTTGGCTGAAGGCCCTTCGCGTGACCAGCATAGACCCTTATGCGGCGGACGCGCTGATTTTTGTTCTCGCGGCTCTGTGGGCTTGTTATATTCCGGCGCGGCGTGCTACCCGTGTCGATCCGCTGGTCGCGTTGCGTTATGAATGAGAAGCAGTCTTAAGGAGATCACTTGG
>Ga0182034_10001183_pt1 | contig 12750 bp, 15 predicted proteins | sample flu12Cox44000172_FD_125972 | JGI IMG/M metagenome (GOLD analysis project Ga0182034, IMG submission 125972) | Lab enrichment of tropical soil microbial communities from Luquillo Experimental Forest, Puerto Rico - flux4day.12C.oxic.44.000.172 | ecosystem: Environmental > Terrestrial > Soil >... | reverse complement strand
GGCGACCCCACGAGCCGGACTCGGGATATCCGCAAGATTGAAACCGTCATTCAAAACGGAAACGTGTTGAAACCGGCGGAGTTGTACGCGGCGGTGGGCGTACGAGCGAACTGAAATTGCGAGAGGGAGCGACATCCACCCCCTGAGGGCTACAAAATTGAAATCGATCCTCGAGAAGCAGCCATCGTGCTGCGCATCTTTCGCGGAACACTGGACTCCATTCGGTTATGCGCGCCGGCTTCTTCTTTCTTCGCTTTCAACTTTCGGTCGTGGACTATTTCTTTGCGGGCATTAAACGTCGCAGTGATCAACCGCTTGCCGGAGAGAAGTGAGCGGATCCCGCGCGGGCACAAATTCGTGCGCCACGTACCCGCGGAAGTTCGTCGCCGCGATGCCGCGCATCATTCCATCCATTGCGCTTCCTGTGTGCCATCGAGTTCGTGCCGTCCCGGAACGCCCCCGGTATGGAAGTGCGTGATCCACTCGATGTTTTCTGAATGGTCGCGATCAGGTCGCTCTTTAAGACCACAAGGAGATTCCAACTGATGGTAAGCCGAAGGCGAAGAGCGTGCGACGAGCGCGTTTGACTAGTTTGGCAGTCGTAGCGATGGCAGGCGCGATGGCTCTAGGCTTCGCGGCGGCACGGTACAGGCGCGAACAGCGAGCCGCTGAAGCGGTGCGGAAACGAGCGAAATTCCCGCTGAACGCCTGCACAGCGGGAATTTATGGAAGCGACGCCCTGTGCGGAACGTACGAAGTCCCCGAGGATCATGCTACGAAGGGCGGCAGAACGGTTGGGCTGAACATCGTGGTACTTCCCGCGCACAGCCCAGTGCCTGCGCCGGACCCTGTTTTCTGGCTGCACGGGGGGCCGGGAGCGGCAGCGACCGACCTCGCGCGTGGCGGAAGGGGCGGGCTTCTTGAGAATGTGCGCGATACGCGTGACCTGGTCTACGTGGACCAACGCGGGACGGGCGGATCGAATCCGCTTCACTGCGATTTCAACGATGACCCCAACGACTTGGCGGCCTTTTTCGGCGAATTGTTTCCTCTAGATAGAGTGCGAGCCTGCCGCCAGAAGCTCGAGAAGGTTGCCAACCTGAAGCTCTATACGACGCCTATCGCCATGGACGATCTAGATGAAGTCCGAGAGGCGCTCGGCTACGATAAGATCAACTTGGTCGGCGGGTCGTACGGCACGTTCGCCGCGCAGATTTTCATGCGGCGACATTCCGAACATGTCCGCACGGCGTTTCTCGCAGGCGTGGCTCCGCCGAACATCAAGCAGCCGCTCCTGTTTCCTAGGGCCGCCCAACTTGCGTTGGACGAGATGTTCAAGGATTGCGCGGCAGACGCGGATTGCCTCACTCGTTTTCCGAGCATCAAGCAGGAATTTGAGAAAGTCCTGGCACGGTTCGACAATGGACCGGTCAGCGTAGAATTACTAGATCCAAGGAATAAAGAGCGGGTGCAAATCAAGCTGCCTAGAGGGAATTTTGTGGAGCGGCTGAGGCTAGAACTCTACACAACGGCTTCAGCACGGTTGGTGCCGTACGTGATTCATCGCGCTTACGAGGGCGACTATGTGCCTTTCGAAGCCTTAGCGGTGAATCCGAGCTTTGCAGGAGGAGTGGCGCGCGGGATGTACATGACCGTGACGTGTTCGGAGGGCGTTCCGTTCATCACAGAAGCAGATGTTGCGCGCGAGACGAAGAACACCTTTGTGGGCGAGTATCGCGTGCGCGTGCATATGGAAGCATGCAAGGAATGGCCACGCGGCGATATTCCTAAGGACTACACCGAGCTTGTGAAGTCTGATTTACCGGTTCTAATGATCTCCGGCGAGGCCGATGGCGCAAGCCCGCCGTGGTACGGGGAAGCTGCAGTGATGAATTTCCCCAAGGGTCGCCAGGTGAAGATTCCTCACTACGGACACCAGACAGACGGGGCGTGCGTGGCAGGAATGTTCAAAGTGTTCATCGAGAAAGGCTCGGCTGAGGGAATAGACACCAGTTGCGCGATGGAGATGCGCCGCCCACCCTTCGCAAGCGAATTGCCGAAACAACTTGCTCTTCGGTGATGTCGTTCAGGGGCAACACACCTAAGCTTGACTAGCCTTTGCCTGTAGGCCTGGCCCTCGCGACAACATTAATATATACACTTGCATTATTTGCCACAATTGACTTGTAATCATGCAGCATCACATACTTGTATTTGCTCGTCACAATAAACTTGTAATGACCGATCCAGGAGGGAAAGGTTCATGCCCTCGCCAAACGAAAAACTCGCTGAATCCCTTGACGCGCTCAAGGTCCTTCAGGAAGGCGACCGACGGGTGTTTCGTTCCGACGACCTGAGCCGAGTTCACCGCGAACGCCTGATGGAGAACGGCTTCCTGCAAGAAGTCATGAAGGGTTGGCTGATTTCAGCCAGCCCCGAAGCACAGGCCGGCGAGAGCACCCCTTGGCATGCGTCGTTCTGGGAATTTTGCGCGCGCTACTGCGACGAGCGCTTTGGCCAACAATGGCACCTGTCGCCGGAGCAATCCCTTTTTTTGCACGGCGAGAGAACGGTGATCCCGGACCAATTGGTTGTCCACAGTCCCAAAGCCACAAACAACGATATCAAGCTTCTCTTCGGCTCATCGCTTTACGACCTGAAAGTGGCGGAGATGCCCGCTGGCGGGGCCCTCATGGTGAGGGACGGATTGCGTCTGTTTACGCCGGCGGCGTCGTTGGTACGTGTGCCGGAATCATTTTTTCAGCTGTATCCCCTGGAGGCGCAAGTGGTGATGGCCAGCCTCGCGGACGCCTCGGACCTGCTGCGGCTTCTCCTGAACGGCGGTCACTCCGCGAAAGCCGGTTATCTGGCCAAAGCCTTCCGCCAAACCGGGCGAGGCGAACTCGCGGACGAGATTCTCCGCGCCATGAAGGGCGCCGGATACGATGTGCGAGAGAGCAGCCCATTTGAAGCCGGACAGATATTCCACAAGCCGAGCCGTCCCACCGCTCCGATCGTGGGCCGCATCGAGATGCTTTGGGAATCGATGCGTGGCAAGGTGTTGGCTACGTTCCCAAAAGAGCCAGGGCTTCCGACAGACAAGGAAGCGTATCTTCGCTTCGTCGACGAAATCTATCGGACCGATGCCTACCACTCTTTGTCCATTGAAGGTTACTCGGTCACGCCTGCCCTGGTTGAGAAAGTGCGCCAGGGCGGCTGGGACCCCGAGCATGACGCTCGGGATCGTAGAAATCGCGACGCCCTCGCGGCGCGGGGATACTGGCAAGCGTTTCAGCGCGTGAAAAAGGAGGTAGAGAAAGTGATCGCCGGTGAGAACCCCAGCGCGCTCGCGCGCGCTGCGCACAACGACTGGTATCGCGAATTGTTCCAGCCCTGCGTTACAGCCGGCTTGATGGAACCGGGATCATTGGCCGGTTACAGGAATATACCGGTGTATCTGCGCGGGTCGCGCTACGTTCCGCCGAGGTGGGAGGCGGTGCGGGATGCGATGCCGGCGTTCTTCGATCTTCTGGAAAAAGAGCCCGAGCCTGCGGTGCGTGCGGTGTTGGGACACTGGCTTTTCGGTTATGTCCACCCGTACCCGGATGGGAACGGTCGCATGGCGCGCTTTCTGATGAATGTGATGCTGGCTTCGGGAGGCTATCCTTGGACGGTGATTCGCATCAGGGATCGCAAGTCTTATCTGAGCGCGATGGACCGCGCCAGCATCGAGATGGACATCCATCCGTTCGCAACCTTTATCGTCCGTCGCGTGCAATGGCGCCTGGAGCGGCACGACCTGAAATTTCCTGCGCCCAAGGAGAGCTTTGATTTCGGGCGTGACATGGTTTTTTTCTACGGGCGAGATGGCGAAACGTGGGTGCGGTGCGCCATCAGCGGGGAAGCCCTCGACGATCACTTCCATGGAGACGGTAAGGACAAACTCAAAGTATTCAGAGCGAACCGCCAGCCCATCGAGCAGGAGGTGCGGCGGAAATATCTTGCCGGCGACATGGAATTGGATGGATCGATTCTCATTCAATCGGACGATCTGCCTGACGCTGAACCACCTGAGAATGCTTCACAGCCAGCCGAGCCGGATGGAGGAATCGCCGAAGGAATACGAGGAAGCGCCGAAGATCGATCGCGGGCTGGCGCAGAAGAATCCGGGGACCTATCTACGGAACGGGGCGATAACGCTCGACAGCCTGAGGATGCTTCACAGCCAGCAGAACCGGATGGGGGAATCGCCGAAGGAGTACGAGGAAGCGCCGAAGATCGATCGCGAGCTGGCGCAGAAGAATCCAAGGCCCTATCTACGGAACGGGGCGATAACGCTCGACAACCTCAGGATGCTTCACAGTCAGCAGAACCGGATGGAGGAATCGCCGAAGATCGATCGCGGGCTGGCGCCGAAGAATCCAGGGACCTATCTACGGAACGGGGCGATGACGCTCGACAACCTGAGGATGCTTCACAGCCAGCAGAGCCGGATGGAGGAATCGCGGAAGGAGTACGAGGAAGCGCCGAAGATCGATCGCGAGCTGGCGCCGAAGAGCTCAGAGACCCATCGACGACACCTGGCGAAGAGGCTTAAGAATCTGATGAAAACTTGACTCCCGGTACCGCCGTACTATGGCGCTACACAAGCCATTTCGATAGCCTGCAGATAATAAGCGGAAATCACGGCGTATCAGCACCATAACGTTCCTGTGCACGACACATGTTCATCGATCTGGTCGAAGCATGTCCGGAAATTGAATTCTTAGGTTTTCAATCTCCGTTCGAGGCCCCAGCCCATGCCTAAGCTGTTCGCATTTCTCCAATTTGTTGGATCACTCGTAGTCGCCTATTTTGCCGTTCGGAGTGCCGCCACCATTTGGAATATTTACCAAAGATGGCGTCAGTCGTAAAAGGAAGATTACCGGCCGAGCTCTTTGGTCTAAGGCGGTTACCCGGCGAATCAAGATGCAAAGAGATTTGGGCGGTAATTTTTTGTAACCAGGAGCTGGTTTTGTTGATTAGGCAGCTCTAAAGTCCAGGAATCGTCCCGCTGGTTTCTTGCCGGTCAAAACTGCTGGAGTAGCGCCCGGAGAGGTCATTGACCGCAGCAGATGAAGCCAGCAAGACGGAGATGCAGAACAACAGAATAGATTTCACAGCGCATCCCGGTACGCTCCGTCCTGGGCTGGGTTTCCCTGCCACTCCTAAAAACAAACGTCAGCCATCGTGACCTCCCGACGGGTTGTAATCGTAAAGTCGCAAGGTGCAACGTCCACGCTGGACGGTATCGGACGTCCCGGACTAAACTCCTCTCATGTCTCTCGTTCCTCAGTGGCTGGCGGACAACTATACGTGGATATTCTTGGGTATAGGTGTCGCTGTGCTTATCGGCATAGCCGGGTGGTTGGCACGAAGAAAGGCCAAGCCTGCGCACGGCAGCTCCGTAAACATGTCGAAGAGCAACATTTCCGGCTCGGTGGTCGCTGGTCGGGACAACATCATTCAGAAGGTCAACATCCCGCCGCGCCACGACCCGATCGACGACGAATACAGCGAAACGCCAACCGCAGACGAGATTCGGGACCAAACGAATTCTCTCCCGTTCCTTCACCAAGAAGCCGCCCGTAGTTGCTACAAAGGGATGAAAGTAAAGTGGCCTGCACGAGTTTCCTACATAACGGAGCTTCTCGCTAGGCCAGGCATTGCTGATGTCACGTTGCGCTACGGAGACAGAAGCGCTGGTGCGGTAATCTATGTCGAGGTCGAACTCGACAAATATCCTCGGTTGAGGAGCGTCCAGGACGGAGAACCAGTTACGGTCATGGGCACGATAACGGGGATGCTGCTGGGCGCCATCCGCCTCGACCTGAAGAGGCTTGAGTGGCGGAAGGCTTGACAAAATGCCGGAGCCTGAACGGCAAGCAACCCAACCTAAGAGAGAGGCCCATCTGGATAGACTCCCGCCATGCGTTTGCAGTTCAAATTCGCCGTAGCAACTGCTCTGGCGCTGGCCGGATGTACGGTATGGGTGAGTGCGAACGACGTGGCAGTGGGACCAGGAATCTGCCTATCCCCGGGAAGAAGCCAGTGAAGAAACCCCTGCATTCTCTAGGCACGAAGCTTCTGGCAAGTCTGTGGCTGATGGCAAATCCCGCGCGAGTACGCCCTTCTGCCACTCCGCTGCAAATCGCGCATCCTGCTCCGCCCACGCGCGATCCGAACACCTCCGGCTACGTGAAAGCAGCAGAGCTACCCGACGGCACCAATCCGCCGCCCGCGGTGGACGGCAATTTCATCATCGGCCCCACCCACAATTCCGCAACTCCTCAGCCAAGCGGCCCGCTAGCAGGCAATGTGGTTGAGTTCACCATGGATTCCTCGCAAAGCAAAATCTATCCTGGAATTGCGCGCGAGCCGCATACCTTTGGCACCGTCGCTCCCGCAGACCCCGCACAGCTCGTCGTCACCACCAGCCACCCCGCTCCCTATTCGAGGAAAGTGGCCGTCTACACTCCGGCGCAGTACCTTCCCGGCATGGTCATGCCTTTTATCGTGGGCGGTGACGGGCCCGACCGGCACCTCTTTTCAGTTTTGGACACCTTGATAACACACCACAAACTCCCCGCAATGGTGGCGATTTCGATCGGCAATGGAGGCGGGGACGCCCAAGGAAGTGAGCGCGGACTTGAGTATGACACGATGTCTGGAACTTACGCGGAATTTGTCGAAACGGAAGTCTTGCCGCTCGTCGAAGCTCAGGCCCACGTAAAGCTCACAAAGGATCCCAACGCCAGAGCCGCGATGGGTTACAGCTCAAGCGGTGCGTGCGCCCTGAGCATGGCTTGGTATCACCCAGAGCTTTACCGCCGCGTGCTGACCTACTCCGGCACATTCATCAATCAGCAATGGCCCTACAATCCGCAGACCCCGCACGGCGCCTGGGAATTTCATGAACACCTGATCCCGAACAGCCCAGCCAGACCGATCCGGATCTGGATGGAAGTCGGCGACCGCGATCTTCTCAATCCCAACGTGATGCGTGACGGCATGCACGACTGGGTCCTCGCCAACGAAAACATGGCAAGAGTGCTTGCCGCCAAGGACTATCATTATCAGTTCGTCTTTGCGCGCAATGCTGTTCACGTCGACCGAGGCGTTGTGGAACAGACCCTTGCGGAAGCGCTGCAATACCTCTGGCAGGACTACCCAACTGTGCAGGTTAAATAAGGGGAGGTTGGGTTCAGGACTAATCGGGCAAACCAAGTACTAGCCTCCACCCTCCCGATTTCCCGCTTTCCGGGCAACATGTTGAACCCTCATCTGTCAATTTTCCCAGTAGTTCAGAATACATCCGCGGCCCTAAGTTCAGCCTTGCTTCCTAATCTCGGCAATCTCGCGGATTGCTGGAATCCACTCTTGCCTCAGCAAGGAGGATTTCGTGAAGAAGCACAGACTTCTCCGTTGCGCCCTTATCGTCTACCTTTTCCCGTTGTTGGCGTGCAGCACAGTCGTCCATGCTCAGGGACGCATGACCATCCAGGCGACCGCGATGGGGACAAGCACGCAAATGGGCAAGATCTTTGACGTCAACATCATAATCGAGCAGTTTTCGACGCCTGCTGATCGAAAAGCCCTTATAGAGGCCTTCACACGCTCGGGCCAAGACGGCCTTGTGGGTGTTCTCGAGGACATGAAGCCCAAGGGGCAAGTCAGATTCGCCAGTGGTGGTGTCGGCAACGACGTCAAGTACATCATCGAATTGCCTTCCGAGAACGGGCGCCGACTCCGTCTCGTCACCGATCGCAACCTTGCCTTCGCGGAGCTATATCAGGCAACACGTTCGAGGGACTACAGCGTCGGCGCCATCGAGTTGGTGCTCACGCCCGACGGCAAGGGCTCCGGCACGGTGCTGCCGGCATGCAAACTGACCGTCGACAAGAAGAAACAACAGGTCGAAATCGAGACTTACCAAAACCCCTGGAAGCTGACAAACCTCATCATCTCGAAGGACTGAAGAATGAAATCATTTCCGTGGTTTGATTCTCTCCAGTTCCGATTTTCGAATGCACGCCAGACCTCTATGTCACCGATCACTCCCTGCTCGAATGCGCCTGCGATAAAGAACTAACGTTTGGCAGGACGTAGATTATGCGACGTGCGCTAGGGCTTGGACATCCGGCACCGGCTCGATCTTTTTCTCTGAAGCGAACCGACTTGAAGAAGTGTCGCCCTAAAATTCTGGACTTCGACCTCGATTAGGGGCTCTTTCGTAGGCTAGTCTGCTAGCCAGCTATTCACGTGTGCGAAGGGGTCAGGAAATGAGCAAAGGACGAGTAGAGGCTTTCAGTGACGGAGTGTTTGCTGTCATTATTACGTTCCTGGTGTTCAATATAAAGGTCCCTCCCTCGGCCGATCTGGCGGCACTGCTTCCATTGGTTCCCCTTTTTCTCAGTTACGTTCTCAGTTTCCTCTACGTGGGTATCTACTGGAACAATCATCATCATTTGTTTCAGGCTGCGGACCACGTCTCCGGCAAGGTTCTTTGGGCAAACCTCCACCTTCTCTTTTGGCTCTCGCTTGCCCCGTTTGTAACGGCTTGGATGGGGCAAAACCATTTCTCGTCGCTTCCGGTTGCGGTCTACGGTTGCATCTTGCTGTTTGCCGGGATCGCGTACTTTATATTGACCCAAGCCCTTGTGTCCCATCACGGAAAAGACTCCAAGCTGGCGATGTCAATAGGCAGAGACAGAAAGGGGCAACTGAGCATCGTCATCTATCTCGTCGCAATATCGTTGGCGTTTGTGAGAACGTGGGCGGGCTACGCTCTATACGTTCTGGTTGCCGTTATGTGGTTACTACCTGACCGGCGCATCGAAAAGGTCGTGCGGTAGGAGTCGCGAAGTTGGTCGACTACGGCGAGGTGGAACAAGCGCTGGCGTTGCCGCGGGAAGAGAGTCTTTCCCAACTCGGTTCCGCAGAGCTTGCACGATTGCTCGGAAGCAGCGGGTTTTCCCGCACTGGCTCGGGAGGCTCCCCGTTCCAGGCCGCGCTCCCCGCTGATCGTTCAAGGCTCACCGCAGCTTCCACAAGCTTGCGGCCGCCCGGCGTAGTGCTGATCAGAAGGTCGGCCCATGGCTGTTGCATGTTTCCAGTGGATTTGGATTCTTGTTTTGGTTGTACGAGCGATTGGATTACTGTCATTCCAGTGACCTAGAGCAACGCTGAAGAGATTCGTCACGACGATTCGCTTGCCGAGACTCTTCTCAGTTCGGAGACCGCGCTCTTCAGTTCTTTGACAATCCGCCAATCCGGGCATCTCGACCCGTAAATCATGAGCAGTTCGCCGAAATACCAAAGTTGTTGGTCGCGTCCTCGCTTGAACCGCTGCCAAACCTCCGCTCCGACCTCCCTGTAGTCCTCAAGAATTGCCCGGGCGTTGTACAGCTTGTCCGCCGCTGACACCAGCAGGGTGCCTTCGGACTCGGGTTCCTCGCGTAGCCGCTTGAGGTAAGATGCCTTCCTAGGTTCCCAATCCTGCTTCTCGCCGGCGTCGACTTCGAAGCTGTCCGTGCAGCCCTTGACGATGCAGGCGACCTCTTTTCCGAACCTCTCCTCGATGTCCTGTAGCCGGGGCAGTCCGCCCTCGTCCTCCACCGCGTCGTGCAGGAGAGCCGCGATAACCGTGTCTTCCGTCACGGCAAAGGGAACGTGTCCGGCTTCTCCCATCACCAGCGAAGCAACACCGAGCAGATGCGCCATGTAGGGCACTTTCGTGCCTTTGCGCCAGCCTGTATGTATTTGGCGCGCATAATCCACGGCTTGGGTGAAACGTGGTGAAAGGGTGAGAGGTATTTGTGTATGAGTAGTGTCCATCAACTCAACCCTCCGCTTCCATCTCAATTATGATAGCCCACCAAACGAGTCGCGGGTCGCTATGCCGTTACCAACGCTCAGCAGCGCTCAAGTCCAATGGGTCGTTGACCAGGTTGCGCCGTACATCGGACAACAGCGTCAGACCTACCGAGCCGGCGCTGCGCCTCTCAGCGTGAGCCAGAAGAACGCCATGTGCCCCTTTTTCCCGGAGACCGTCCTCGATTTGACTCGCCTTGTAGTCCGCAGTCGCGAGCGCGTGAGAAATCCGCCGTTCTACGGTCAACTCGTCCAGATGGGGTTCTCACCTGCTGATTTGCCGGACTTCGCGCACATGGCCGCAATCACGTTCGTGGACACGGTGGTCTCTCACGAGCCGTTCACAGACAGGCTCCTGTTCCACGAGCTTGTCCATGTCGTCCAGTACGAAAGGTTGGGACTGCCAGATTTTGCTGCTAAGTATGTGAGAGGCTTCCTGAGCGGCGGCTCCTATGAGGCCATCCCATTGGAAATGAATGCGTATGAATTGGACGGGCGGTTCGCCGCCGCGCCAGGAAAGCCTTTTGCAGTTGGAGATGAAGTTCAAAGCTGGATTGACAGAAACAGATTCTGAGCGAAGGGGGCACTACCGGAGAACCAAGGAGAGACGATAGATGCAGAAGAAGCAGAATAGGATTGAAACGAGCTGTCTCATTTTTCGCCCATTCGAGTGGTTTGGCGACCCCGCCGTCATGAAGTGCACCTCACTAGTGCTGACCATCCGCAGTCCATACTCCGCTCATTGGTTGCAAATTCTTCGAAAACGTCTCGAGTAACGGGACGTCATTTGGGGTGCCAGAACAAATCGAGAGCATTGCTTGCAATAGTGCGAAGAGATGGTCGCTCTTCGCGAAGAATAAGCTGATTCCGTTTTGACTTCGCCAGTCGCCCTCGGAGCGGCGTCGTTCGCAGACGTTACAGGCCAAGGAACTTGAGATTAGGCCGGCTTCATCTCTTTCCCGCTGATTTGGAGATCGAACCCGTTCGGGTCTTTCACGTGAAAACTGTTTTCGGTATCTTCCTTCGGATCGAGCCCGCGCCGCTCCAATTCGGCTTTCACGGCGTTCTTGTCCCAGTTTTCAATCGTGTACGCGATGTGATCGACCCGCGGCGGCGTGGTTCCTGCCGGCGCATTGCGCGGAATCACGAAGGTGTTCGATTCACCGAGCACTAATTCGCACTGTTTTCCGTTGTCTCCCATGACCTTCATCCCCAACAAGTCTGCGTAGAAGTCGCGCGTCTTCGCGTAGTCACTCACCTGATAAGAGATATGGTTCACCGCGACGGCTTTGAATCCCTTGGTTTTCTCCGCGGCCAAAGCCGTTGCATTCGACGCAATCGTACCGACGACGGCAAGGCTGTTAATGAGCTGTCTTCGCGTCATCTTGCCGCGCTCAAAATCCTCCAGCAGCTTCGCAATCATGCTTTCCATGTCGCCTCCCCAAGCATCCTCGCGGTCCCGTAACTCACACCGCGACACGCTATCACTTCTCGACATCGATTTACAGCCGCCCGAGCTTGGCAAGCAAGAAGCCTTCCGCATCCTCAAACAGACCCTGAACTTCGCCCCCGCAATCTTCAAGACTCCTTCACGACACGTTTTTGGACTACTACCTATCCGAGTCCCATCTTGAATGCCACAGGGGCACCTCCGCTTGGACGATTATTACGTCAAGGTTCTGACACTCAAGGAACCCTCGGCCGAGAGCTTTCCCCTCATCTTCCGGCGCCTGCTTGAAGTCGAGGCCAACTACCACGTGGTCACGGAATGGAAAACGGAAGAGTCGAGCAAAACCAGGCGAATCATTCAGGCCAAGCGCCGGCATTTTCACAATACCAAGCGATCTTTCCTGAGTCAGGTGAACCTCGGCGAACCGCCGGCACAAGACGTTCTATGGGACAACTCGAAAGAGTCCCGGGTCCGCAAACTCGGAGAGTGCATCAAGGAGATCGAGCTGAAAGGGAATTACTTCGGCCGGTTTTCTCTTAGCATCGTCGTTTACGATCTTGACCTCGGGAAAGTGGACCGCGCGTCGGCTGAGTTCTACAAGGTCTTCAGCGTCCACGACGCGCAGCTCTATGAAGAGAAATACAACCTTCTAAACGCCTTTCTCGCAACCATTCCCGGCAACCTCGCCGGGCTAGTATCAACTGGTGTGGAGGGCTGAGAAGGTTTCGCCGGAGCAAGCCGAGGCCCTGCTGCGAGCTGTGGCTCGGACCTTCGGAGGCGATCCGGCGGCAACCGACTCGACGCGCGTGCTGCGCATTCCGGGATTGAAGAATAGGAAGTACGAGACGGAGTTTCTGCTCGAAGCAGAAAAGCATACCGACCGCGTCTATCATCTGCTGGATTTCCCGCTGCCGAGCGAGCCTCGGCAGGGCGCCTTCCGGCCGCGTCGCCAAGCGCTCGGATCGTCTGAGCCGCGCCCGCTGACGCAATCGGAGCACGACTGGGCCTATGCGAAACGTGCGCTTGCCAGGGGTGACGATCCAGAGGAAATCGTACGACGGATTGAGGACTATCGCGCCGATGACAAGCACGATCCTCTCTACTACGCGTGTTTGACGGTGAGCAAAGCGCAGGCGGAATCAGGGGGCGATGGGCCAGAGAACACCCAGTTTGTGGACCGCGGGCGGAGACTTAAATCGAGATCCCTGAAAGGCGAGTGGAGGACCACCTTGAAGGCATTCTTCCACCGGTCAATCTAGACTAAGTCGGGCAACTCCTCACGCGAGATCAACAGACGGATCGACCGGGCCTGCCCGGGCGTTCGCTCGATGAGGCCGTGCGTTTCGAGTGTCAGGATCATCTGATGCACGGAGGGAGGAGAGACGCGG
>Ga0182034_10001179_pt1 | contig 12763 bp, 14 predicted proteins | sample flu12Cox44000172_FD_125972 | JGI IMG/M metagenome (GOLD analysis project Ga0182034, IMG submission 125972) | Lab enrichment of tropical soil microbial communities from Luquillo Experimental Forest, Puerto Rico - flux4day.12C.oxic.44.000.172 | ecosystem: Environmental > Terrestrial > Soil >... | reverse complement strand
GCGTAATGGACGCGGCCCGGCGTCGTGAGGTAGTCACCCCACACCGCGGAAAACGTGGCGGCGGCCTCGACGGAGCGCGCGTAACCCTGCAGCCACAAACGCCAGTAGGGCACCAGAAAGGGGGACGTCGCAAGACCCGCGATTGCCGCAGCCAGACTAATGCCACCCGCGACCTTGACGAGTGGGCGGCCCGCCCAGTCTTCCGGCCGCGCGATCGCTGCCGCCGCGAGCGCGACAGCCGTCATGACCAACAGGTAGAGGGACGTGAGCGCCTGGAGCGTGAACCACAGCGCCAGCCACAAGGCGTTGCGAACGCCGGGCGCGCGCAACACCTGGTCGAGCGCCAGAAGGGCAAGCGGCAAGAACTCGACGTGCTGCGCCTGCAGGTGCGGCAATCGTGTCAACGTGTGCGCGTTGAACGCGAACAGGGTTCCCGAGATCAGCCCCGCCACCCAGTCACCCGTCCATCGCGAAATGACGAGGGACATCGTCCACCCGGTCAGTGCGAATCCCGCCAGAAGCACGAGGTTGTAGGCCAGCACAGGCGATCCGCCCAGCCAGAAAACCGGCGCGGTCAGTGCCGACTGCACGATCAACGGCTCCGAGTACGCCAGCGTGTCGCGCTCTGGGTAGAAGATGTTGCCGTCGTAGAGACGGAGCGGCGCACGAGGCGCCTGATGCACGACCCAGGCGAGCGCCCATTCGTTCAGGACGGTGTCGCTGTTGTCGTTGCGCGAGAGGCGAGCAGGGTTCGTCACGAGCGGCCAGGTCTCGACAGCCGCTATCGCAATGAAGAACAAGAGCGCAGGAAGTGCCGGAAGCGTTGGAGGTTGCCGAAGGCGTTCGCCGGGTCGAAAGAGCGGCCACCAATAGGTCATCACGAGCCCGAACATCAGCGCGGCACAGAGCGCCGCCACCGTCCAACGGAGGATGTCGAGGACTCGGGCCGTCGTCAGCTTCCACGGCAGAATCTTGACGGGAGAGAGTCGCCACGGGGGGATGGGCGCGGTGGCGCGACCGCTGTCGCCCTGCCATGACAGGGCGATGGCGTAGGGGCCGCCGGACTGAAAGTACTCGAGCATGAGCGAGTGCAGCCCGCGATCGAGCCGCACCCGCTCGCTTCGTGTGATCGCGCTGTGCCGCCCGCCGTTGTCCACCAGGATCCGGCCGTCGATCCAGAGCGTCGAGCCATCGTCTGATGTAAGAGAAAACGTGTAGATCGCGTTCTCGTCGACTGCGAAGTATCCGGTCCATCTGACGGAAAACGCCTGCGGCACTGAACCGAACCAGGCTCCGGTAACTCGTTCGGTCGAGATCTCCTCGTCGATGGCCGAGAGGACTGGCGAGCCGGAAGGCTCGATGGTCTCGAAGTACTCGCCCTTGAGCCCTCTCGTCACACGCAACGTGGCCTTGGCTGCGGTGAGCGCGCCCCAGCAGGCAACGGAGATGATGACGAGGCACCAGAGCCACCTGCGCCAGCGGATCACTCAGGGCCTCATCGCGAGTACGGTAGGCCTGACCGGTTGCTTAACGCGCGCGGCCCGTCTTGTTCAGCTCGCGGTAGAACCCGAGGTCTTCGGCCCGGATCAGCTTGGTGATGTAGAGGATCTGCCCGTAGTGCAGGCCGAAATGCTCCACGACCTGGTACACAGCGTGGAGCCCGGTCACCGTATAGCCCTGGATGTGAAAAGTGGCGCGCAGGTCAGCTTCTGTCAGTCGAGACAGAACATCCGAGGCGCGCCGTATCGTCGCGCCCAGCTCCTCCAGAAGCGCAGCAACTGGACGGACCTGCCGCTCGGCAAACTCGGCGGGCCGGTTTCGAGTGTCTTCCAACCGATCGAAGGCGGCCACGAGCCACTGACGCACGTTGCCGTTCAGGTGAAGGATCAAGTTGCCGACGCTGTTGCTGGCTTCGTTGGGCCGCCACCAGACCTGCTCGTCGGTGAGTGACCCGACCGAGGTGCGCAGCCGCGGCCAGTATTGGTCCATCAGTTTCGCGCGCGAGAATTCGAGAAAAAGACTCGTGACGCTGGTATCAGATGTCGCCATGTTGGCCCTGCTTTGCGTGTCCGAGCGGCCGCTACTTCTTCGTCAGCCTCTTAATGTAAGCCTCGAGCTTGTCGTTCTCGTACCTGACCGTGTTGAGAAACAGGCTTTCGGTGAGATACGTCCGACGCTCCCGGTCATCCATCTGTTCGATGAGATGGTGAATCTCCTTCATCATGTCATCGAACGACCGTTCGAGCTCGCGCTTGGCCGTGACTTCCTTGTAGAGCGCCTCCATGACGGCAAGGAGGTCGCCGTCGAGGGCAATCGGAGCGCCGCTGGTCGTTTTGATGGTGCGCATGTCAAGCCCCGAAGCTTTTGACGGCGCTCGGCTCGTCGGCGTGAATCTCGATGAAGTTCTGCGCGCCCGTCATGGTCAGCATCGTTTCGACGCGCTTCTGGACCCCCGACAGCTTCAGGTGCCCTCCCGCGGTGTGCACTTGGCGATACAGATCCATCAGACACCCAATGGTCGCGCTGTCGACATACGTGACCGGCGTCATGTCGATCAGGATCTCGCGCCTGCCGACCGCGACCAGCCCGCTGACCGCGGTCGAGAAATCGCCCAGGATGGGGTACATCAATCGCGTCTCGCCCACACGGACGATCGAGATACCGCCGCGCTGTTCCGTTGTGACATTCATCAGTAAGCTCCCGTGCGTTTGGTGACTGCGCCGCTCGGACTGTACTCGTCCCCGCGGAGCTTGCGAATCTGCCGGGCCAGCTCCGTCCGCCCGCGATTGATGCGCGACTTGACGGTCCCTTCAGGCAGCCGCAGCCGATCGGCGATCTCCTGATACGACAACTCCTGGATATCCCGCATCAGCACCGCGGTACGGAGCGTATCGGGCAGTGCGGAGAGCGCCTGCTTGAGCAGCTCGACGCGATCGCGTTGCTCCAACGCAGCGACCGCTCCGGCCTCTGATGCAGCCGGCATGAGCTCGCCGGCGTCGACGTCGCGATCGATTGTCTCCCGCTCCTTGCGGACGCTGCGATAGTGGTCGATGCACAAGTTGCGGCTGATGCTGATCAACCACGTCTGAAAGTTCGCGCGCCGGTCGAAGGTGTCGAGCGACTTGAAGATCTTCAGAAAGATATCCTGCGTCAGATCTTCTGCTTCGTCGTGCTTGCCGACAAACTTGTATGCGACATTGAACACCTTGCGCCAGTACTGCCTGACGATCTGCTCCCAAGCGAGCTGATCGCCTTTCAAGCAGCGTTGGATGAGCGACTCGATGACGTCGGGCGGCTCCGGCGGCATGAAGGATTGAGTAGAATAGCGTATCACGTTGCCTCAGACATCCGGCTTCTTCCGGCTGCCTTCCGACACACTTCCGGCTCACGACCTCGTTTGCGACGGCGTGCCGCTCGCAACTATCGCCGGCGCCGAAGGCACGCCGCTTTACGTCTACAGCGCGCCGCTCGTCCGCGAGCGCTATCGCGCGATCGATGACGCGTTCGCCGGGTACCCCCACGCGATTCACTATGCGCTGAAGGCGAACTCCACGCTCGCCATCGCGCGCCTGCTCCGGGAGCTGGGGAGCGCGGCTGACGCGAACTCTGTGTGGGAGGTTGAAGTTGCTCGTGCGGCAGGCTTCGAGCCGCGCGACATCGTGTTCACCGGTGTCGGCAAGTCGCCCGCAGAGCTCGAATGCGCTGTCGGCCTGAACGTCAAGGCCATCAACGTCGAATCGGGCGGCGAGCTGTCGCGCGTCGACGCAATTGCCGGGCGCCTCGGTCGGACGGCGCGCGTCGCCGTCCGGGTCAACCCTGACATTGATGCAAAAAGCCATCCGCACATCTCCACGGGTCTCAAGATCAATAAGTTCGGGGTCCCGATCGACGAAGCGCGCGCGCTCGTCGCGTCGATAAGCGGCCGCCCCGCACTGAGGCTTGTGGCCGTTCACGTGCATGTTGGATCGCAGATCACGAGCCTCGACCCGCTGAGGCGCGCGGCGCGTGTGGCGGCCGCGCTCAGCCGGGAGTGGCGCGAGTGCGGCGCGCCCCTCGAGTACGTCGACCTCGGCGGCGGGCTCGGCGTGTCGTACGACGGCGGGCCGGTGCCCAGCCAAGCCGAATATGTGCAAACGCTGGTCGCCGAAGTCCGCGGAACGTCGCTGCCTATCGTACTCGAGCCCGGCCGATCGCTCATGGCGCCGGCCGGCGTGCTCATCGCGCGGGTCGTCGACGTGAAACCGCGGACTGCCGAGAGCGATTTCGTGACCCTGGACGCCGGTATGACGGAGCTGATGCGCCCCGCATTGTACGGCGCGTACCATGCCATCGAGCCCGTGCGCCCGCGTCCAGGCGCGGCGCGCGAGTACGAGATCGTCGGTCCGGTGTGTGAGAGCAGCGACGTCCTTGGCCGCAACCGCGAGTTGCCACCGCTCGAGGTCGGCGACCTGGTCACCATCCGCGACACCGGAGCGTACGGGGCCGCGATGGCATCGAACTACAACCGGCGGCCGACGCCGGCCGAAGTGCTGGTGGATCGCGGCACGTGGCGCGTCATTCGCCGCCGCCAGACTGTGTCCGACATGTTGGCCCTGGAGCCGTGATGGGGTACATCATCGCGTTCGAGGGCCTCGATCAGAGCGGTAAGCAGACGCAGGCGGAACGTCTGCGCGATCGGTTGAAGGAGGGCGGCCACAAATCGAGGCTCGTCTCGTTTCCCGACTACGGGACGTCAATTGGCGAGGAGATTGCCCGCGCCTTGCAGGGTGAGCGCGAGTACGGCGCCGATGTGATGCAGCTGCTGTATATCGCCAATCGCTACGAGCGCAAGCCCGACCTGCAGCGATGGCTTGACGGCGGCCTCGTTCTGGTGTGCGATCGCTACGCCGCTTCGAGCATCGCGTACGGGGAGGCGCTCGGCCTCGACGCGGCGTGGCTCGCAGACATCCAGAGGTTCTTGCCGCCGCCCGCGCTCACAATTCTGCTCGACATCACCCCTGAAACAGCGGTCAAGCGCAAGTCAGTCGATCGCGATCGCTACGAACGCGACCTCGCGATGCAGCAACGCGTCCGCCAGAGCTACCATCGCCAGGCTGCCGCCGATCGCTGGGTTGTGCTCGACGGCGAGCGGTCCAAGGACGTCGTCGCCACGGACGTCTTCGCCGCGGCCTCGACGGTGATCGTTCGCGACGCGTAGGACGAACCAAGGAACCGGGGATGTCAGGGCCAGGGACGCATCAGCCGGCCGGCGACACCTCGATCCGCTCCGCGCTTCCCCACAGACGCTCCAACCCGTAGAACATCCGAGTCTCGGGCGCGAAAACGTGCACGATGAAATCGAAGTAGTCGAGCAGGATCCACTCTGCCCGGTCGTACCCTTCGATGTGCGCCGGCTTCACGCCGTCACCGCTCAACGCGTCGACGACCGCGTCGGCGATCGCGCGCACCTGGCGCGCGTTGGCGCCCGATCCAATCACGAAGTAGTCCGTAAAACCAGAAGCCTTGCGCAAATCAAGCACGATCAGATCGGCGACTTTCTTGTCTTCGGCGGCGCGCACCGCGCGATCGATTTGGTCGGGGAGGTGAGTGGCTTTACCGCGTTTGTCAGTCTTGGCCATGCAATCTGCCTGTTTCGGATGCTTCACTCGCGTCGGACGCTCGTCGTCCGGGCCTGCCACGCGCGGTCGGGGCGCACGCGTAGAGGCCATGCTGCGCGATATGTTGCTGAACCCCTGCCGGGACGAGGCCCGCGATCGAGACGCCGGCCTTGCAGCGTTCCCGAATCCCGGTCGATGACACGTCCATCGTCTCTGCGTCGATCAGGATGATGGAGGGATCCATCGAGTGCGCCGCCACGGGAATCACCCTCTGCGGCGCCGCGCTCTGCGGTTTCACCATGCGGCCGGTCAACGAAGGCAGGCGTCCCGGCAGCATGTCCACCGGAAATGCCGGTCGCGATACGACGGCGAAGTGTGCATCGCGCAGAATCGCGGGGTAGTCGCGCCAGGTCTCGACGTCTGCGAAGGCATCGGCGCCCAAAACGAAGAACAGATCGTGAGGCCGGTACCCCCGGGCATGAAACGTCTTCAACGTCGCCGACGTGTAAGACGGTGCCGCCGTTCGCAGCTCGAGGTCCGAGGCGCGCCAACCGTCGCGCCCGCCGACCGCGATCGACACCATCGCAAATCGGTGGAACGCGGACGCGCACGGCTGCGGCCGATGCGGAGGCACATGCGCCGTCATGATGTACAGCCGCTGCAGGCCGAGCGCACGGACGGCCGCGTCGCCGATGTCGAGATGGCCGCAGTGAATCGGATCGAATGTCCCGCCGAAGATGCCGACGCGTCGAGAGTCTGGCACCACGCGGATCGTCAGGCCGCCGACTGCCGCGCGGCGGCGAGCTGGCGCCACATGGCTTCCAGGAGCTCGGGGACGCCGATGCCCGTAGCGCCGGAGATCCTGAAGAAGGGCAGCTGCAACAGTCTCGCGCGCCGCTCCAGGGCCCGGATGCTCGGCTCTGCGTCGGGCCCCGACGCATCGATCTTGTTCGCCGCAACCAGTTGCGGCTTGGCCGCCAGTTCGGGCTGAAACAGCTCGAGCTCCCGGCGCACGGTGTCGAGATCCTCGACGGGATCGCGACCGCTGGCCCCAGACACGTCGACCACGTGCACGAGCACCTTCGTGCGCTCGAGATGACGCAGGAACTGGTGTCCGAGCCCATGCCCGCGGTGGGCGCCTTCGATCAGTCCCGGCACGTCGGCCACGATGAAGCTGCGATTATCGCTCAGGCCGACCACGCCGAGATGAGGCGTCAGCGTGGTGAACGGGTAGTCGGCAACCTTCGGCCGCGCAGCGGAGATGCGCGCGATGAGCGTCGACTTGCCGGCGTTCGGGAAGCCCACGAGCCCGACATCTGCCAGCAGCTTCAGCTCAAGCCGCAGATCTTTGACCTCGCCCGGCTCGCCCGGTTGCACCTTGCGTGGCGCGCGGTTGGTCGACGACGCGAACCGCGCGTTGCCCAAGCCTCCGCGCCCCCCCTTTGCGACCAGCACGCGCTGATCCGCCTGTGCGAGGTCGGCCAGCAGTCTCATCGGTTCTTTCGCGTCGCCCGTTTTTTCATACACCAGCGTGCCGATCGGCACCGCAAGCTCCAGGTCTTCGCCTGACTGACCCGTGCGGTTCGACCCTTCGCCGTGGCGTCCGCGGTCGGCGGTGAATTCGGGGTGGAAGCGGTAGCTGATCAGCGTGTTCGTGTGCGGGCTCGCGACGACGTAGACCGATCCGCCGTGGCCCCCATCGCCCCCGCTCGGTCCGCCGCGCGGGACGCCCACTTCGCGGCGGAACGCCAGGCAGCCGCGGCCCCCGTGGCCGGCTTCGACGTGGATGTCGACTTCGTCAACGAACATCAGAACCGGGAAAATCTGGACCCAATCAGGTTACTCGATCACCAGATTCCCCGACCATCAGATCGGTGAGGGTGCTCGCTACTCGACCGGAAGGATGCTGATGACTCGACCCTTCGCGCCGTGGTCTTCGAAGTGGACGCGCCCCTGGATCTTCGCGAAGATCGTGTCGTCTTTGCCGATGCCGGCGTTGAGACCGGGGCGGAATCGCCGGCCGCGCTGGCGGACGATGATCGTGCCGCCAGTCACGACGTTGCCGTCGTGCGCTTTGACGCCGAGGCGCTGCGAATTGGAATCGCGCCCGTTGCGGGAACTGCCTTGCCCTTTCTTATGAGCCATTGCTTAGATCCTGTGTCTTCGACGAATCCCGACTCAAAACCCCGGATCTCAACCCGGAATCACGTCCTAGACCACGATGTCCGTGACCCGGACGCGCGTGTAGACTGCCCGGTGGCCCTTGGTCTTCCGCTGACCCTTGCGGCGCTTTTTCTTGAACACGCGAATTTTCGGCCCGCGGGCCTCCCCCTCGACGACTCCGACGATTCTGGCGTTCGCCACGTACGGCGCGCCCGCGATGACCTCGCCGCCCTCCGTTTCGACGAGCAGCACCTGTTCGAGCGTAACCGTCGCCCCCGGTTCAGCGACCGTGCCCGCTACCTTCGCCACATCTCCGGGGCTCACCTTGAGCTGATGGCCGCCAGTCTGGATGATTGCGTACATGATCGGCACCTGTGCAAAGTATTAAGCATACCATCGAAGGTCCGTCGCCTGTAAAGAGTTCTGGGGGGCGGCCTCGTGCTGCGCGGTTTCGAACGAACGCACCACGCGAGGACACTGACGACTGTTCACGGCCCTCAAGAGTGTGAAACAGTAACACCCATGAATCCGGTTGAGAAACGCCCCCCTTTTGGCGGCCGCCTCCTCATGCTCGGTTGTGGATCGGTTGGCCAGTGCACTCTCCCTCTCGTGCGACGCCATGTCGACATGCCGGCCAATCGCATCACCGTGCTGGATTTCGAGGATGTGCGGCCGAGAATCGAAGACTCCCTGCGTGCGGGCGTCGTGTTCAGGCAGGCCCGATTGACGCCGGAGAATTATTCGGGGCTGCTGGGCGCGCTGGTAGGTCCGGGCGACATCATCGTCGATCTCTCTTGGAACGTCGAGACGTTGGACATGTTGGCGTGGTGTGGCGAGCACGACGTCCGCTACCTCAACACGTCCCTCGAGGAATGGGACCCCTACGGCGATATCGAGAACAAGTCGCCGTACGAGCGCAGCCTCTATTCCCGGCAGATGCGGGTCCGCCTGCTCAAAAGCCGGCTTCTTTCGCGCACCGCATCGCCTCCGACCGCCATCATCGATCATGGTGCGAATCCAGGCCTCGTCAGCCACTTCACCAAGCGGGCACTCGTCGATATTGCCACGCTGATGCTCGAGCGAGGCCTTCCCTCGGCGACCGGCGACGACCGCGCAGCTTTCGAAAGGCTCATCGCAGATGCCGAGGGGCAGGGCGAGGGCGCGTTTGCTCGACTCAGCCAGGCGACGGGCACCAAAGTGATTCACATCTCGGAGCGTGATACGCAGGTGTCGTCGCGGCCCAAGGAGGTGGATGAATTCGTCAACACGTGGTCGATCGAAGGCTTTTATGAGGAAGGGACGGCGCCCGCCGAGCTCGGGTGGGGGACGCACGAGCGCCGCCTGCCGAACCGTGCCCACGTGCCGATCGGCGGACCGGGGAATCAAATCTTCCTCGCGCAGCCAGGCATTCGCACCCTCGTGCATTCCTGGGTTCCGAACGGCGGTCCGATCATCGGCATGGTGGTTCGGCACGCCGAGTCGTTCACCATCAGCGACTACCTGACGGTGTGGGCAGACACGATCGAAGGGCGGCGCGCGGTCTACCGGCCAACCGTTCACTATGCGTATATGCCTTGCAACGACGCGCTGGTCAGTCTCCACGAGCTGGCGATGCGCAACTTCAAGCTGCAGCCGAAGTTGAGGATCATGTCCGATGAGATCACCAGTGGCATAGATGAGCTCGGTGTGCTTCTCATGGGACACGGCGTGACTTCCTGGTGGACCGGTTCGCAGCTGGACATCCACGAGGCGCGGCAACTGGTTCAGGGCCAGAACGCGACCACCCTGCAGGTTGCCGCGGGGGTCCTGAGCGGGTTGATCTTCATGATTGCCAGTCCGTGCAGGGGCATCCTCGTCCCCGACGATCTCCCTTACAGGGAAGTGCTCGATGTCGCGGGTGGGTATCTGGGACCGTGTCCATCGGTCCCGACGAACTGGACGCCGCTCGAGAGCCGATCCCGCTTGTTCGGGAAATGGGGCACCCCACCGGTGACCGAGTCGGAGCTTTGGCAGTTCTCGAGCTTCGCCGTCGAACCCTAGAATCCCCGCCGAGACACGTTCGTGACTTGACACCGTTGAATCTCGCCTGAATACTCGCATCCTGGCGGGACCACCGCGGACGCAGAAGCTGAGACGTGAAACTGACCGACCTGCGGGGCATCCTGCAGTACATCCCGCAATTCCGCGACAGGACGTTCATCCTGGCGCTTGACGGTGACATCGTCACCGATGACAACTTCGCGACGCTGCTGCTGGACGTCGCGCTCCTGTGGTCGCTCAACATCCGCGTCGTGCTCGTGCACGGCGCTGCGGCGCAGATACGGTCGCTCGCCGAAGAGCGTCGGGTCGAAGCCTCGGATTATCTGGGTGCGGGCGTCACCGATGCCGTCACCCTCGACCTCGCGATTACGGCTGCCACCCGCCTGACCCACGAGGTGCTCAAGGGTCTTGCCGCGAACGATCTGCGGGCTGCGGTTGCGAACGTGATCGTCGCTCGCCCGGTCGGCATCATTCACGGCGTGGACCATCTGTTCGGAGGGAGGGTCGAGCGCATCGATGCGGATCTGCTTCAGTCGCTGCTCTCCCAGGGAGTGGTCCCAGTCATTCCGCCGCTCGGCTTCGACGGCGAGGGGAAGACGTATCGATTGAATTCCGACAGCGTAGCGCTCGCAGTGGCGGAACAGCTGAAGGCCATCAAGCTGGTGTTCGTCATGTCTCAGGATGGCCTCTATTACCGCGGGGAGCCGCTCCGACAGATCCTTGTCAGCGAACTGGCACGGCTCGTCCATCAGGACGCCGCATCCTTCACGCCCGAGATGCTCTCCAAGGCGCAACACGCCGTCTCTGCGTGCAATGCTGGCGTTCAGCGCGTCCACGTCATCAGCGGCACGATGGACGAAGGCGTGCTTGGGGAGGTGTTCTCGAACCAGGGTCTGGGCACGCTGATTCATGCGAACGAATACGAGCACATCCGGCCGGCCAAGAAAAAGGACATACGGGCCATTCAGTTGCTGACCAAGCAGGCCGTCGAGGCCGAGGAGCTGGTGAAGCGCACAAGGACGATGATTGAAAAAAACCTCAGCGACTACTACATGTTCGATATCGACAGGAATCCGGTGGCCTGCGTCGCCCTGCACGTCTACCCGGAACAGAATCAAGGCGAGCTGGCGTGCCTCTACGTCAGCTCACCGCATGAGAACCAGGGCATTGGGCGGAAGCTGATTCAGTTCGTAGAGGACCGGGCGCGCGAGCTGGGTCTGCGGGAACTGCTGGCGCTCTCGACTCAAGCCTTCACATACTTTCAGTCCCAGGGCGGCTTTCAGGAAGCCACTCCCGATGATCTGCCGCCCGTGCGTCGCGAGAAATACGACCAGAGCGGCCGCAACTCCAGGGTGCTGGTGAAAAAACTCTCATGACGACGGGGAGCCCCGACCGAATGGCACAATTCGCTCACCGAATCCTGATGGTCGGCTTTGGAGCTGTCGCACGGTGCACACTGCCAATCCTGCTCCGGCACATCGACGTCGATCCGAAGCGCATCGCAATCATGGACTTTGATCCGGACGACAGAGTGCTGAAGCCTTGGATCGAGAAGGGCGTCGTCTTCGTCAGGAATCGTGTGACGCCCGAGAATCTCGGCGCGCTGCTCGGCGAGCAGGTCTCAGCCGGGGACCTCCTGATCGATCTCGCCTGGAACATCGACTGCGGCGAGATCGTCCAGTGGTGCCACGACCACGGCGTGCTGTACATCAACACGTCGGTCGAGGTTTGGGATCCGTACGCCGGGGCCGAGCACAAGCACCCGACCGAGCGGACACTCTACTGGCGTCACATGAAACTGCGGCGCATGACCGCGTCCTGGCGGGGCCCCGGCCCGACGGCGGTCGTCGAGCACGGCGCAAACCCCGGTCTGATCAGCCATTTCACCAAGCACGCTCTTCTGGACATCGCCAAGCAGGCTCTGGCAGATCGCAAGTTCGATAGCTCCAGAGCAGAGCAGATCGCACACAGTGCCGCGGCGAGGGAGTTCAACCACCTCGCCAAACAGCTCGGCGTCAAAGTGATTCATTGCAGCGAGCGGGACACGCAGATCACCAACTGCCCCAAAGAGGTGAACGAATTCGTCAACACATGGAGCGTCGAAGGCTTCCGGGAGGAAGGGACCACCACGGCCGAGATGGGCTGGGGCACTCACGAACGAGAACTCCCGGCCCTGGCGTTCGAACACTCCGACGGACCGAGGAGCCAGATCTGCCTGGCGCGCATGGGGATCAATACGTTGGTCGTCAGCTGGGTGCCGCCGGACCACCACATCGTCGGCATGGTCGTCCGCCACGGCGAGGCGTTTACCATTGCCGAGAAGCTGACGGTGTGGGAGAACGGCAAGGCCGTCTATCGCCCGACGGTTCATTACGCGTACTGCCCGTGCGATTGCGCAATCGCCTCGCTCCATGAGTTGCGCGGCCTCGACTACACCCTGCAGCCCCGCATCCGGATCATGACCGACGAGATCGTCAGCGGGGCTGACATCCTCGGCGCCCTTGTCATGGGGCACCCGTACCAGTCGTGGTGGTGCGGCTCGGACCTCGATATCGAAGAGTCCCGGCGTCTGGTTCCCCATCAGAACGCCACCACCATGCAAGTGGCCATTTCCGTGGTCGCTGCGTGCAGATGGATGCTCGATAACCCCAGCCGGGGCCTCTGCGTCCCCGATGACCTGCCCCACGAGTACGTCCTGGATATCAGCAAGCCGTATCTGGGCAAGTTCCTGTCGATGGCCTCGGACTGGAACCCGTTGCGGCACTATTCCAACGTCTTTCACGGCTTCAATCGCCCGCAGGTCGACCCTTCAGACCGGTGGCAGTTCAAGAATTTTCTGATCACCGAAGGAGACTAGTGGACGAGAGAACGCTGCTTCGACTGGCCAAGACACACGGGACGCCGCTCGTCGTGGTGGATCACAAAGTACTGCGGGACAACTACGCGCAGTTCCGAAAGTACCT
>Ga0182034_10001178_pt1 | contig 12763 bp, 12 predicted proteins | sample flu12Cox44000172_FD_125972 | JGI IMG/M metagenome (GOLD analysis project Ga0182034, IMG submission 125972) | Lab enrichment of tropical soil microbial communities from Luquillo Experimental Forest, Puerto Rico - flux4day.12C.oxic.44.000.172 | ecosystem: Environmental > Terrestrial > Soil >... | reverse complement strand
TTCTACGAACTGCGCTTCGTCCCCGCTCGATGGTTGCCGTGCCGTTCGCGGCGTCAAGGGTCTTCGATGAACGATCCGGCACAAAGCGCCGGATCGCCCTTGACCCCGCGCCCGGCACGCGGCAGCGGAAGTGTGGCTAAAAAAGCCTTGACAAAGCCGACGCCGTTATAGAAGGTCCGCGGTTTGTCGTAAGCCGGAATGAAAGCCGCAGACCGCAAAAACGGCGGTCTGCGACGCTACCATTGCTCGGCGGGCGTCTCACGGTTCCTGGGGTGTGACGGCCCACCTGTTCTTGCGCAGAAACTCGTCCACCACGCCGATGTCGCGGGCTTCGCAGAGCAGGAGCCTGCAGAAGACGGCGGCTGTCGCCAGCGCAGGGTCCTTTTTTGCCGCGAGCACGAACAACCGCTGAGCTTCCTTCTTCCTGTCCATTTGCCAGAGTTCAAGCGCTTGCAAAAGCTGCATACGAGATGAGTTCGGATCGGCGGCCAGTGCCATGGCGCACTCCGCCAGCGAAGCCTCGAAGTCGCGGCCCTTCCATAAGACCATCGCCATTAGGCTATGACCTTCAGCCGCCTTGGGCTGTGCCGCGATCAAGGCCTCCGCTAAGCTGGTAGCCGCCTTCGAGTCACCACGCCGCAGCAGGGCTAGGCCGAGTTCTTCGCGAGCCGGAAGAAAGTCCGGGGCAAGCCGGGTGACGTTCGTCAGCAGCTCCGTAGCGCGCGCCAAATCGTCGGACAGCAAGGTTGCCAGGCGGTACTGACTGTGCCAGTCGCGTGCGTCGAGGCTAACGGCTTTCTCCAAAAACTTGCGGGCCTCGACATTTCTGCCCGTCTGAAGTAATACCTCGGCTAGCGTAGCGTTGGCGACTGCAGAGTCAGGTGCCACGCGCACGGCCTGGCGGAATTCCGCCTCGGCCTCCGGCACTTTGTGTTGAAAGATACGCAGTTGTCCCAATTCGAGGTAAGCGTCGACATTGGCCGGGTCGAGACCGATCGCCGACTTTAATGCTGACTCCGCCTTGTCCTCTTCGCCTTTCGCGAAGTACGCGCGCCCCAAGGCCACGTAGGCGGTGGCCTTTTGCGACGACGCTCCGGCGAGCTGTACCGCCTCTTCAGCCTGAGCCACGGGGTCCTGCTGAAGGGGGTAGGCCGAAGGCAGGAAGCAGTAAGCACAAAAAAGAAGTGTCAAAACTGGAAATTGGAAACTGAAAACTCGATATAACAAACTCGAAACTCGAGAATCCTCGTCAAAAAGTTCTGTGGCGCCGCTTGCCCGCTTTTCAGTCTCTAATTTCCAACTTCCAGTTTCCATTTTCCTACTTCGAGGGGGCCTAGTCTGCCGCGCGGATCTGGTCCGGACTGTGAATGACAATCTCTGCCCGTCCGTTATAGAGCGTGACGGGACCGTGAATTTCCACCTGACGTCCCCTTAGTGTTTGAAGGTCGCCGAACTTCTCCCGGTCGGAGGAGAAAATAACGCTGGTGAACGCGCAGTCCCGGTAATCCGCACAAAAATCCAGAAATGTATTCGAGGCGCGGGAAACAAAAACGCGCAGGACACGGCCGGAGACGCACGCCTCTTCACCGATGTGAGAGCCGGCGTCGTGGAAGTCCACGCAGCCCTTGTTTCCGGTCTGGACGGCCGGGGCGGTGCCGTGCGGAGTTGCACGCCGTAGTGCCAGACGGTACGCTGTGAGAGCACTCAAGGCGGAAGCGGCGAGAACGAGCGCCGCGATCATAATGGCCTGCCGGCGCGTCATGGTAATCGAAAACGGAAACTTGAAACTCGAAACTGGAAATTGGAGGCTCGAAATTCGAGCTGTTTCCATTTTCCAATTTCTATTTTCAGTTTCGGGTTCCTAGGGCCGGCTTGCCGGCGCGTACCCAGGCAGTATACCAGAGCGAACTGACGAAGGAGGCTGCGGCCTCCAGACGCTTTCGAGCTAGAAGCCCGTCAATCTGGATGAACGCGCGAAGGACCTGAGGATCGAGATAGGTGTGACCATCGAGCGCGATGCGGTCCGCGGCAAAGATCAGTTGGCGCTGATTGTAGCTATCGACGTACTCGCGAAAGATCCGGGCGCGGAGGTCTGGCTCATTGACCGCCGGTTGTGGCTTCAAAAGCCAGCCGTCGGCGAGGGCGTTGACGAGCATGGTCTCGAAGCGGGCGTGGATCCCTGCCTGTCGGGTAAGCTGTCCATCGTAGTTCACCACCGTGTGGAGCGGTTGGGTCAGGTCGCAGGCGTAGTGCGCCGCAAACACCGCGTCGCGGTCGGACTCCTTCCAGCGCCGCCGCTGCAGATCCTTGCTGAGCTGCAAGGTGAACTGCTCGATCTGCCACACGGAGTCGCCGTGCGTGAGTTGCCCGCCTGACGGTCCCCGGCGTTGGTCCACGAATTGTGCCCGGAATGCTGCAAAGGGATACGAGTCGTAGGCCTCGACCTCCGTGTAGTGGTGCGGGCGCTCTTGGGGATTCTCTCGAGCGAGATAATCAGGATCGCTGGCGTGCTCCACGAGATAACCGATGCGCGTCCGAAAGTAGGATTTCAAGGGTTCGGGCAGATTGTTAACCGCCGCGGCGTTGACGATGCGATGCCCGCGTTCACCCCAGGCAAGTGCTAATGGACACGGGAGCACAAACACCAGAACCGCCGAAAAACAGGAACGAAAGGACGCCAAACCGATTGACTTACGCACAGTGCAATCCAGCACGAGTCGAAACATCGCTCGCTCATCGTAACATATTGTCCCTCGCGTTGAAGTGGGTATATACCCAAGTTATACCATTTCGTAATGTATACCCTGCCGGCCAGGCGTGGCGAAGGCCACTGACATCTTAAAGGCCGCGTAGTAGACTGGTTCCGTACGATAGGGTATCGACTCCTTGGCGGGAGGGGGTCGTCATGGTCAATGCGGTGAAGCAGCTCTGGCCGGAGTTGGCATGGATTGCGAACTCCGAGCTCCGCGCTCAAGTAGCCCACACGTGGGTGAGGGCTGTCGAGCTCAGCCCGCTTAAGCCGGAAGACTTGCATAAGATACCCTTCACGCTGCTGGTACCCGATTGTCCTGTCACTTTCATGGATCACAAGCGCTGCGTCGTGCACATCGCCCGCCGCTCAGCGGAAGCCATGCGCGAATTCATGGGCCACGCGCTGCCTATTGATATGGATACTGTGATTGCCGGCGCCATTCTAGCTGACGTGGGGAAGCTCTTGGAGTACGAGAACGTGGAGGGCAAGACTCGCCAGAGCGCGCGAGGCGAATTCCTGCGTCATCCCTTCACCGGCGTGGCGCTGGCCATGGAGTGCGGTGTCCCCGACCACGTCTGCCACATCATCGCGGCTCATGCTGCCGAAGGGGACCTGGTGAAGCGCAGCACTGAAGCGACCATCGTCCACCATGCAGATTTCATGGCCTATTTGCCGTTTAGGAAATAGGGAGTAGCGAATGGAGACTCGGGAAGGTAGAAAGAATGGCAAAAGGCAAATGGCAGAGAGCAAATGGCAAATGGTTTTCTGGACCATTTGAAATTTGCCGTTTGCCATTTGTCGTTTGAAATTCCCCTTCCCAAACTCCCGACTCGCAATTCGCCAATCCCCGAGGTTCCATGGCTCTATCCAACCCAACCCTGACCGCGAAGATGGCCCAGTGGGCCGTTGGGCTGAAGTTCGAGCAGGTTTCGCAGGAGGCCGTGCACCAGGCGAAGCGGTTTCTACTTGACTCGTTGGGCTGTGCTCTGGGTGGCTATTGGCAGCACGATGTGCGCATCGTTCTCCAGGTACTAAACGAGCTCGCCGGGCCGGGCTCCGCCACCGTGATCGGGGAGGGCAGGAAGATGGACCCGGTCTCTGCCTCGCTCGCCAACGCCCTTATGATCCGGGTGATGGATTACAACGACATTTATTGGAAACAGGATCCTTCCCATCCTTCCGATATCTTCCCCGCCGCCATAGCCTGCTCGGAGCGCGCCGGCGGCGACGGTCGAGAGCTGATCGTGGGCCTGGTGCTGGGACATGAATTCGAGATGCGCTTCTGCGAGGCAGCCTTCCCCGGCATCCGCGAGCGCGGCTGGCACCACGCCACCCTGACAGCCTTCGTCTCTCCCATCGTCGCCGGCCGCGCTCTCCACCTCGGCTGGGAACAGATTCAACACGCCATCGGCATCTCGGCCAGCCGCCACTGCACATTGGGTGCCGTTACTGCAGGTAAGCTCACCATGATGAAGAACACCGTCGACCCCATGGCCACACAGAGTGGTGTGCTCGCAGCTCTGCTGGCGGAGAAGGGCTACACCGGCCCGGAGCACGTGGTGGAGGGCAAAGAGGGGCTGGCGCGCTGCTTCGGCCCGGAGTGGAAGCTGAGTGTCCTTGTGGATGGGCTGGGTGAATCGTGGCGGATTATGCAGTGCGGCATGAAGGCGTTTCCCACGGAGGCATTGACCCACGCTCCCATCTCCGCCGTACTCGACCTCGTGCACCAGCATGACCTCAAGCCGGAGCATGTCGAGAAAATTCATATCCGGTCGCTCGCTCGCGCCGCCGACATCCTGGCGGATCCCAGTAAATACGACCCGCGCACCAAGGAGACGGCCGACCATTCGTTACCCTACGTCATTGCCGCCGCGCTCGTGGACCGGCAGGTGACTCCGCTTCAGTTTACGTCGGCGAAGATCATGGATTCGACGATTCGCGCTCAGTTGAAGAAGGTCGAAGTGGTGGCCGATCCCGAGATCGAGAAGGTTTTTCCCGCCCTGCAGCGCGTCATCGTCACCATTCGCACTATGGATGGGCGCGAGTTCACACGCCAGTTAGACTATCCGAAGGGCGACCCGCGCAACCCGCTTTCCGACCGCGAGGTGGAGGAGAAATTCGAAGCGCTGGCCGAGCCGGCCCTCTCCCAGGCGGCGCGCCGTAGGGTCATCGACGCAGTATGGAGCCTTGAGAAGCTCGGGTCGGTCAGCGAGCTGATGCAGATGGTGAAGGCAGAACGAGCAGCGAATCGCGAGTAGCGAGTCGGGAACAGCGACAAGCAAATTGTGAATGGTAAATTGTGAAAACTTCTTCCTGGTCGGCCGGGACTAAGCGCCAAGAATTAAGCGCCACAAATCGAGGTGATTCGTCTTTCTCCTTTGGCTTTCACCCATTTACCCTTCACAATTCACTATACACAATTTACTATTCCGACTCCCGGCTCGCTATTCGCGACTCCCTGGAGGAAACATGGGACAGACCATCGTCGAGAAAATCGCTCAAACTCACTTGGCGGAAGGGCCAAATCGACCGCTGCGCGCCGGCGATTTCGTCTCTATTCGCCCGCACCATGTGATGACCCACGACAACACTTCGCCGGTCATGAAGAAGTTCAAAGCCATTGGCGCCAAGCGCATTAAGGATCCCCGTCAGCCGGTGTTTGCTCTTGACCATGACATTCAGAACCAGGCGGAGGAGAACCTCAAGAAGTATCGCGCTATCGAGGCCTTCGCGCGCGAACAAGGTGTGGACTTCTATCCCGCCGGCACCGGCATTGGCCACCAGATCATGGTAGAGAAAGGATACGTGAAGCCGGGTTCGTTTGTGGTAGCCTCGGACTCGCACTCCAACATGTACGGTGCCCTGGGTGCCGTCGGAACTCCGGTCGTCCGCACCGATGCCGCCGCTATCTGGGCTACGAGCGAGTTCTGGTGGCAGATTCCTCGCAGCATTCAGGTTGTGCTGGAAGGCCAGCTCCCGCCTGGGTCGACGGGCAAGGACGTCATCATTACCCTCTGCGGGCTCTATAACAACGATGAAGTACTAAACGCGGCGGTGGAATTTACCGGGCCCGGCGTCGCTACCCTAACAATGGACGAACGCTTGAGCATCTCCAACATGACCACAGAGTGGGGAACGCTGGTGGGGTGGTTCCCGGTTGATGACAGAACGATCGCTTATTTGAAGGCGCGTCAGGCTGAACTGAGGGCGCAAGGGATCGAGCGTATTCGCGATGGCGAGCTCGAAAGCTGGATCAAGAATGCGCTGCAGCCGGACGCTGATGCCGCGTATGCCGCCCGCATCACGCTGAACCTCGATGAAGTCACACCGCACATTTCAGGGCCCGACACCGTGCAGGTGATGGCTTCCCTGGCGGATATCGAACCGCAGCGTGTGCGTATTCAGAAGGCCTACCTTGTTTCGTGTGTGAACTCGCGCTTGGAAGACCTGGAGGCGGCGGCCCGCGTTGTCGCGGGCAAGAAAGTCGCGCCGCGTGTGAGGTTCTATCTGGCCCCGGCCAGCCGCGCGGTCCAGGAGGAAGCGGAACGCCGTGGCGTCTGGCAAACGCTGCTCAATGCCGGCGCCATCGCTTTGCCAGCAGGCTGCGGCCCGTGCATCGGCCTGGGCACAGGGCTGCTCGAACCCGGCGAGGTCGGCATCTCCGCCACCAATCGCAACTTCAAAGGACGCATGGGGTCGCGCGACGCCCAGTGTTACCTGGCGAGCCCCGCGGTCGTTGCCGCCTCGGCCATCGCCGGCTACATCTGTGGGCCCGAAAGGCCAGCGGCGGCCCCGTCCCGACCGGGTCTCGGACGCTCTCTGGCGCGGAGCTACGAGGACCTAGGGCTGCCTGTCGGCGGCGCCGAGAGGGTCGAGATCATGCCCGGGTTTCCGAGTGGCGTTCGCGGGCGGCTGGTGTTCCTGCCGCAGGACAATCTCAACACTGACGGCATCTATGGCAAGGACTACACTTATCGTGACGACATGACGCGAGAGATGATGGCCAAGGTCGTGATGGAAAACTACGACCCGCAGTTCCCGAGCCTCACCCGCGCAGGCGATGTGGTGGTGGGCGGCTTCAACTTCGGCACCGGCTCCAGCCGCGAGCAGGCCGTTACCGCGCTCGTCGCCAAGGGCATTCCGCTGGTCGTCGCCGGCAGCTTCTCGCAGACTTACCTGCGGAACGCTTTCAACAACGGGTTCCTCTGCGTGGAGGTACCTGAGCTGGTCGCACGTCTTCGGCAGCTCTTTCGAGATCGAGTCAGTACGGATCGGACCATTATCCCCGGCGACGAAGTCCACGTTGACTTTACGACCGGAACGATCGCCTACCGCAGTGCGTCCTTCCACTTTCCACCGCTAGGCACGGTGCCGCAATCGCTGGTGATTGCCCACGGGGTGGAAAACCTGGTCTCAAAGCGGCTGGGATTGGCTTGAGGCCGAATGCCAGTGAGCCTAGGGTATAATTGCACGGGGAGAACCGCCATGGTAGGGCTTGACTGGTCGCAATGCCCGGTAGTGGAAAGCGTACCCGGAAAGGTGAGTGTTGCGTGGGTCTTTCGCGGCACACGCATGCCAGTGGCAACGGTCTTTAAGAATCTCGAAGAGGGAATGACCATTGATGAACTTGTCGCGATGTACGACGCACTCACGCGCGAGCACGTAAAGGCGTGGACTTCGCCGCTCGCAGCCTGGAAGCTCCGGTGCCCGCCCCTTAATTTGATCCTGTTCGACCAAGGAACACCGGTTGCGATTCGGCACTCCTGAGAGGGGCACACCGTCAGGACCGCTAGGGAGCGATGGAAAAAATCGCAAACCGGCAGCACCCTCCTTGCCCAGGATCGCATTCGATGACCCGCTCACCTGGTAAGATTCAAAAGAGCTCATAGTGCCGATGAGACATCGCCCTAATCGCTCCACCCTCTGGCCAGGGAAGAGTGTCCTCGTCTCGCAGTTGCTCGTCTTAGCGAGCGTCGGGGCAGGGCCGGCTTGCCGTTCCGCGCAGGATAGCGGAGCGGCGCGAGACCGATGGCAGCATCCTCAAGAGGTGATGGACGCTCTCGGCATAAGGGCAGGCACCGCGGTCGCGGACGTGGGGTGCGGCTCAGGGTACTTCACCTTCAAGCTCGCGGAACGCGTCGGCCCACAAGGTGAAGTGTATGCCGAGGATATCGATGAGAAGGAAGTGGCCGGTATTCGCCGCCGAGCGGAGGCCGAAGGACTGACGCAGGTCCGGTCGATTGTGGGCGTGGCCGACGATCCCGGACTACCCGCTGCGAGCTTGGACGCCATACTGGTGGTCAACTCTTATCACGAGTGGCGAGAATACGGCAAGATGCTGCAGCATCTCTCAGCCGCGCTCAAGCCCGGCGGATTGCTGGCCATAATCGACGGCGTGGCGGAACCTGGAAAGCCCCGCACCGAATACTATGCGCGCCACCGCATGCCGGAGGAGATCGTTCGCGAGGACGCGGCCCACGAGGGATTCCGCTTTTTGCGTAAGGAGCCCGGGTTTCTTCGGCCTGACCAAAAGAAGGATTTCTATTTCCTGATTTTCGAAAGGCCGTAGTGCTCCACTCGCTTCTGCCACCTGAACCTGCTGCCCGCCCGTAGGCGTGAGGGCCCAGCCCGGCCCTCACGTGCAGGGAATCCCGGTAGCGCAGTTGCTTTCTAAACTCTGCGTTTTTCCCTCAAGAAAGGGCCGCAGAGTTTCCAAAAACCGGAAACTCTGCGCTACCCTGAAAGGAACATGCACGAATTATCGATCGCCGAGAGCATCCTCGACCTCGCCATAGAAGAAGCGAAGAAGCGCAACTCGAGCGCCGTTGTAGCCATCAAGCTGCGCCTGGGGGAGTTTACCGGGGTGGCGCGTGAGGCGCTGGAGTTTGGGTTTGAAATCGCGAGGCAAGGCACGCTCGCCGAAAGGGCGGTGCTGGAAATCGAGGTTGTGCCCTTCAAGACGAGATGCCCGTCATGCGGGCTGATCGGCCGGCCCATCGATGATTTCTGTTTGATCTGCGCTGCCTGCGGGAGCCCGATGGGAATCATCTCTGGCCGCGAAATGCAGTTGGAGTACTTGGAACTTACGGATGCGGAAGAATCAGTGAGAGGGGCAGTGACGAGTGATCAGTGACGAGTGACAACGCCTTGAACGATTGCGTGATTGGTGATCGGGGGATTGAACAGATCCGAGCATGATTTCAATGGCCCAATCACTCAATGGCCCGAAGAATCGATTCACTCGTCACTTGCCACTCACCACTGCCCTTAAGAGGAGAGCTTATGGAGCGAGTTTCGCTATTCACCGATGTGCGTCGCACGAACGACGAAGTTGCTGCCGAGAATCAGGCGATCTTTCGGTCTATGGCAACGCTGACCGTCAACCTGATGTCAGCGCCTGGCGCGGGCAAAACAACGGTGCTCGAAAGCACCATCCTGCATCTCGGGAGCCACTACCGGCTTGCCGTCATCGAAGGCGACTTGCAGACCAACGTTGATTCGGAGAGAATCCTTGCTCTCGGGGTGCCGGCGCATCAGATTACGACCGGAACGGTCTGCCACCTCGACGCACGCATGGTGCGGAAAGCCATCGCCGAGTTCCCTCTCGAGCGCGTGGATGTGCTCTTCATTGAGAACGTCGGCAACCTGGTCTGCCCGGCGGAGTTCAATCTGGGTGAGGACCTGCGCGTTATGGTTTACAGCGTGGTCGAAGGCGTGGAAAAGCCCAAGAAGTACCCGTTGATGTTCCACAAGGCGGACGTGGTGCTGCTGAATAAGATTGATTTGATCCCCTATGCGGGGGTGGAACTGGAGGAACTCCGGAAGAACGTAGTCGAGGTGAATCCGCGCGCTACCATCTTCCCGATTTCCTGCCGGACCGGCGAGGGGTTGGAAATGTGGACACAGTGGCTCACCGTTCGCATTGGCGCGCACAAGGCCATGGCGACGCAGTCTGTGTGAGAACGTAGGTTCGGGCAGAGCGGCTTTGCCGCCCGCTGTGCGGAAGGCCTGTGGCCTTCCGCAGCGGGACGCCCGCGCCTTGATTTTTATGAGCCATCTCTCCGCCTGGTGAACGGAAAGGCTGAACCTTTCCGCACAGCAGGCGGCGCAGCCGCTGGAGAGGGCCGCAGGCCCTAGGTGGCAGACTCGACAGCGGCCGAGTCTTGTAACGCCGCGTTACGTTTCTTGGTGGAAGGACCGGCGTCTTGAAGGTCCGCGCCCAGGGTAAGGCATGGCCGGCGATGGTAGAGGGAGCCTGTAGAGATGAAAATCGTTGACTCCCATCACCACCTATGGGACCCGGAATGGCTGCCTTATACATGGACGCGCAACCGTGCGGCGTTCAATCGGAGCTTTCGTCTCTCAGACTATCTGCAGGCGGTCGAGCATGTGGAGTTGGAGCGGTCCGTCCATGTGGAGGCGGACGTGGACGAGCCCTTCATCCTGCAGGAGACGCGCATGATTCTAGCGTTGGCGGAGCAGGACAATCCCATCCAGGGAGTGGTGGCCGGGGGCAGGCCGGAGAAGGACGGCTTCCGCGCGTACCTGGACCAGATGTCCGGCCATCCCAAACTCAAAGGCGTGAGACGCATCCTGCACACGGAGCCGGACGCGGTAGGGCAGTCGTCCCTATTCGCTCGGAACGTGGCCCTGCTTGGTGAATACGGTCTGTCTTTCGACCTTTGCGTGTTGGCCCGGCAATTGCCGATCGCTATCCGGCTAGTGGAACAGTGTCCGGCGGTCTCTTTCATTCTCGACCACTTCGGCTACCCGCTGATCGGCGAGAGAGTCATGGACCCATGGCGCGACCTCGTCAGGACACTGGCGGACTTTCCCAACGTCGTGGCCTGCAAAATCTCCGGAGTCCTGGCTAACGTGGACCCTGAGCACTGGAATCCGGAAGACCTGCGCCCCTATTTCGATCACCTGGTTGAATGCTTCGGCTGGGAAAGGGTGATGTTTGGCAGCGACTGGCCGGTGTGCACGCTGGCCACAACGTTCCAAGGGTGGGTGGACACCATATCGTTCCTGACTCAGGCTCACACTGAATCGGAGCGCCGTCTACTATTCAGTGATAATGCCAAGAAAGCTTATAAGTTAGACAGATAAGATCGACGGGCCATACGCACGCTAAGAGTTTCCATAACGTTTCAGCACGTAACCATTTACCTCCGCCTCGAAGCGGGGATACGTCAGTTGAAGCTCCTCCTGGAGAATCGAGCTGAACGCGGGCCTGGAGGCCATGAGCTTCAGCATCTGGCGGATTTCTGCCATCCCGTAGGTTTCACGCAAGTACTCGAGGGCGGCGAGAGATTTCGCGTAGGCCTGTTTTGCCTGCAAGTCCGGAAGGTTCATGAAAGAGCCCTCGAGGGTGGAGTAGGGCGGAGTTTCGCCGGCGGCCATGAACCGCGCCAGTTCAGCCCCAAATGGCTCGGTCTTCCTCCCTTCCTCAAGCTGCGCTAGGCCCTCGTTGAACCACTGCGGGCAGCGCCCCAGCGTTTCCTGACGGATGAAGGAATGGGTGAGCTCATGCTTCAGCACGGAGGCGAGTTCCGGAGTCACCGACTGCAGCCCAGAAACAGGGATGCGCAGCTTGCCGTCGTTCACCGCCCCCGCCCAATTCGGAGAGCGCGTGATATCGCGAAATGCCTGGTTGGGATAGAGCAGCACGGTGATAGCCTCGCGAGGGTAAATGTCCAGGTCCTGCTCGAGTTCCTGGAAGATGTCCTCGAGTTTGCTCACCACCTCGTTGCCTAGCGCCTTCGCTTCAACCTCGTCGTAGCGCAACAGGAAATGCTGGCTGCGCAGTTCCTGGTATCCGCCTGACCAGTCGCTTTCCCGCTGAGCTTTCTCCACTGCTTCTCGGACGCTGGGGTTCTCCTGAATGGCCCGGGCCTGGTTCCATTCCCGGATGGCCTGGTCCAGATCGTTCATGGCGTAGTAAGCGGAACCTAGAAGCAACGGGATGTCGCGGTTCTTGGGGTCGCGGTCCTGCGCGGGCAACAATAACTCGATGGCCTGCCAGGGGCGGTCCTCTTTCACAAGCAGGTAACCCAGAGTCGTCGTCAGCGCCGGGTCGTTGTCAACCAGCTTCAACGCGTGCTGGCACTTCTCAATCGCCCCCTCCGGATCACCCTGGCGAGTAAGGAAACTTGCAGCCTCCTGATATGCTTGCGCCAGCAGCCTGCGGTTCTCGGCTGTTGGTTTGTCCTCCAAAGCGCGGTCGAGTTCCCGCAGATAGCCCTCGTTGATCTGGTTCTGGCGGACGACCAGGGAGCCGGCCTCGGAACCGGGTGCCGCTTGAGGAGCCTCAGGGAGCGGGAGATCGCGCCGAGGTATTCTTGGCGTGGCCGCCGACTCGGCTGGGGATGGGGCGGTTTGAGCGGACTTGTCAATATGATCGACAAGGTCCACAGGGATGGTGAACTCGCCCTGGGCTGCCTCGTAGATGACCTGCTTGCCGTCCTCATGTGTGGAGTCGGCGACAATCTTGTTGCCGTTCTTCAAGTAGATCACGTCTGACCACAGGGCCGGTGGCGCGACGGCGAGGCCAAGTCCGAGCGCCACGAGCAGAACAACAGCCTGCCGCGCGAACAGTCTGGCATCAGCCTCGCAAACCAGATTTTTGCCCATCTTCGAGCGCATCATACACCCGGCCCTGTAGTTAGTCGAGAGGGGGACAGAAACGAAGACCAGCAAAGCGACATGTTCTTTAAGAATATCGCCCTCTCACAACAGCTCGCTGGGGTTCGAACCTTCTATCCGAGAGGTGTCTGAAAGTGGGCCAGTTTGCTCTGTAACCCATAGACTGTAAGGATGATAATTGCAATCCTGGATGGAGTCCGCATTCAAATTTGCCGAAAAGGGGACCAATTTCGGCTGTAACCTATTGATTGCAAGGAAGATAACTGACATGGGTTTGTTTTGACCAGAATCCTTGTATCTAATTGCTGCAGCGTATCTTACGCCTCTTGGGTTTGTTTCTCGAACGTCCCTTGATGCGAAATCTCC
>Ga0182034_10001173_pt1 | contig 12788 bp, 11 predicted proteins | sample flu12Cox44000172_FD_125972 | JGI IMG/M metagenome (GOLD analysis project Ga0182034, IMG submission 125972) | Lab enrichment of tropical soil microbial communities from Luquillo Experimental Forest, Puerto Rico - flux4day.12C.oxic.44.000.172 | ecosystem: Environmental > Terrestrial > Soil >... | reverse complement strand
GCACTCCTCGAGCATGATGGTGATCTTCCAGCCGTTCGGCGTCGGCCAGTAATAAAGTTCGATCGGCTTGCCGTGCTTTTTGGTTTGCCGGCTGGTTTCGCGGCCGGTTGATCTTTTCGATTTCTGAGCAGTGCGGATCATGGCAAGCCACCAGCGTCCGTATTTCGCGCGGGATGATCAAATAAAAAATCGGCGTCGCTATGAACGACGCCGATACTAGTTCGGGACGATACTGCCAACACACCGAGGGCTTCGGCGAGATGGCTTGAGGAGCGGAACCGCTGGCTTGCCGGCCAGCGAAAGATTTATTTCTCCGTCTCTCCCCTTTTTGCTGTCGCGCTCAGCGAGCCCGAGTTCGAAGCTCGCACCCGCATCCCGCCGGCGCCCCCCGTAGCCCACCTGAGCCGGCCTGTCGTGGCAAAACTAATCGCCTCGACATCGGCCGGCCCCGTGTGACGCGATCCTCGACACATGCGATGCCGAAGATCGGGTTTGCGGCTATGACTACTTCTTCTTCCGACGCTTCGTCGTCTTCTTCGCCGCTTTCTTCGCTTTTCTCTTCTTCGCCATTGCTGCCCTCCTAGCCTGAGTGTGGATGGCGATATCGGTACAGTGCAGTCGTGAATCGATCCGCACTGCAATCCGATTACTACAGCGGGAGAAAAATAACAGTGACTCCGCTTAATTTTGTGTGTAAGCGCCGCCGCCCACAGGGTTATCGGGCGTCGGCGGCATTTGCGGAGCGCGGTGCCGCACGCAAACATTCTCACGGCGAGAAAATTACGCGATCAGCGCAACAAAACGCAAAAAATGCCGATAAAACGCCAACTTTTCACACATATGGGACGATTGTTGCACGCGCTTGACAGGACCGCGAACAGCGCGCAGGACGGCACGAACTGATATGAGATGCGATGTGGGGTGGCACCCCTCCCGCTGGCAAAAAAATTGTGCACCGGCGGCCATAAAAGGCATGTCAATGGGGCGTCACACGGCCCAAATCGCGCGAATCATGGCACGACTGATTCGCAAAGGAGCGTTGCTGTAGCGCCTTCCGCACTCCTCCCAGAGCGTCCTTTTCGTCCTGCTCGCGGCTAGTGCGCATGCCGAAAAGCTGAGCGGAAAAGCTGAGCGGAACTTTATCGCGGCGACACGTACTTCTGCACCGCCGATGCGCGTGCGAATAAACTCTCCACTCACGTCGGGATGACTCACGCTCGGATGCGCTTCCTCAGAAGTTCGTTGACGGTCTGCGGATTGGCTTTGCCGCCGGACGCTTTCATCACCTGACCGACGAACCAGCCGATTGCCTTCGGATTGGCTTTGGCGTCGGCGACTTTGTCCGGATTGCTGGCGACGATCTCATCAACGATTTTTTCCAGCGCGCTAATGTCGCTCACCTGCTTTAGGCCGCGACGGTCGACGATTTCGCGTGGATCACCGCCTTCGGTCCACACGATCGTGAGCAGGTCCTTGGCGACTTTACCCGAGATCACCTGGTGCGCGACCATCTCCAAGATCGCCGCATTGACTTCGGCGCTTAGGGGACCCGTCGCAACCGTCAAGCCCTCTTTGTTCAGCCGCCCGAAATATTCATTGATCAGCCAATTAGCCGCAGCCTTGGCATCGGCTCCGGCCGCCACCATGGCTTCAAAATATTCAGCCGTCTCACGTTCAGCCACCAGCACGCCGGCGTCATAGGCCGACAACGCATAGGCCTGCACAAAGCGCGCTTTCTTTTCGTCCGGAAGTTCGGGCAGCGCTTTCTGCAAGTCGGATATCAGCGAAGGCGCCAACTCGAGCGGCAAGAGATCGGGATCGGGGAAGTAGCGGTAGTCGTGCGCCTCTTCCTTGGTGCGCATGGAACGCGTTTCGCCTTTCACCGGATCGAACAACCGGGTCTCTTGCTCGACCGTCCCGCCGTCTTCAATCAAATCGATTTGCCGTCGCGCCTCAAATTCGATCGCCTGGCCGATGAACCGAATCGAATTGAGATTTTTGATCTCGCAGCGTGTGCCGAGCGGCGCGCCAGGTTTCCGCACCGAAACGTTGACGTCGGCGCGCAGATTGCCTTTTTCCATATCGCCATCGCAGGTGCCGAGATAACGCAAGACCGATCGTAATTTGCGCAGGAAGGCCATGGCCTCTTCTCCCGAACGCAGATCGGGCTTGGAAACGATCTCCATCAGCGCGACGCCGGCGCGATTGAGATCGACGAGCGACATTTCGGGATTTTGTTCATGCAGCAATTTGCCCGCATCCTGCTCAAGGTGCAGGCGCTCGATACCGATCCGCACCGTCTCGCCGTCGGTCAAATCAACGATGACCTCGCCCTCGCCGACGATCGGCGACTTGTACTGGCTGATCTGATAGCCCGGCGGCAGATCGGGATAAAAATAGTTCTTCCGGTCGAACACTGATTTGAGATTGATTTTTGCCTTCAGCCCGAGCCCAGTGCGGACCGCCTGCCGCACGCATTCGGCATTGATCACCGGCAGCATTCCCGGCATCGCGGCATCGACCAGCGAGACATGCGCGTTGGCCTCGCCGCCGAATTCGGTGGAAGCGCTGGAAAACAATTTGGCGTTCGAATTGACCTGGGCATGGACTTCCATGCCGATCACAACTTCCCAATCGCCGGTCGAGCCCTTGATAAGCTTAGTCTTCTGCGTGGGAACGTCCATGACGCGCTGCACCGTTGACTGCCTGACAGTCCGGTTACGCGCTTGTTGCGGGCGCGGCAAGCCCCGCTCCAACGGAGCGGGGCGACGGCGGGCTAGTCAGAACCGGGCGGTCAGCCCGCGCATTTCGGCGTGCAGAACGGACCGAAACAGGGCAGGACCGGAACCAGGGTCCCGTTGCCGCAGATTTGCTGCGCGCACCAATTGGTCTGCGCATTGCACTGGTACGAACAGATTGTACCCGAGTTCATCGCCTTCTTCTCGACGGCACAGGCGCCCGGTGGCAGCTTCATTGCGTGCTTCACCGCCTTGGCGGCGGCCGGTACGCTCCATGTCGTGCTTGCCGCCAATACGAACGTGAGCGTCACTACCAGAATTTTCGTAAGCGATATGATACGCATCAGATTCCCCCAAAAAAGATTCCTCGCCGCAATTATCTTAGCGTTCCAAGGTACTGGCGCAAGCGATAGTTCCGCGATGGCAAGTAGCGCAGCGGACGGTGCCGCAGGCCGTTCGCGGCGGAGCACTGTGATCGAACGGAACCTCCGACGATTGGAAGAGAAACCGCTAAGCTTCTTCGCGCCAGATGCCAAGCGCTTCCTGCGCCGGGCGGTCGGAAATCGAGAACAGCACGGATTCTTTCATCGCATTATGCGCATAGCGCTTCCATGGCGGCACGACAAAGACATCGTTAGGCCCCCACTCGAGTGCCGTGCCGTCCACGTCGGTCGAACCGCCGCCTTCGACGCAAACAAAGATAGTGCCGTCGGTCGAACGGTAGTGCTCGCCCTTGAACCCCTTGGGCAGCATCGACAAGTTCGCCCCCATGGTGGGCAGCACAGGGCCGCCGGTGAGCGGGTTGGCATAGCGCACCCGCGCGCCGTGATGCTTGTCGATATTGCCGGCCCGCATCATCCGTTCGACAATCGGCCGGGTACGGACATAGGTGTAATTGATGACGGGCGTCCGGTTCGTCACCGCAGTGCCGTCCGGCAACACGCCGGAGCCATAGAAGCTCAATGAATCGCCGTCTTGCCGTTTGGTTTCCTGCGTCGGCTCATCAAAATCCTCGGAGAACGAAGCTTCGTAAAAATTGACTGCCGGAACGTCGAGCACGTCGAGCCACAGCATCGGCTTGTTCGACGGATTGCCGTGATCGTGCGGAGCCCAATTGGCGGTGATGACAAAATCGCCGGGCGCCATGAAGGCTTTTTCGCCTTCGACGGCGGTATAGGCGCCCTCGCCGTCGAGCACGAAACGAATGGCGGCAGCCGCATGCCGGTGCGCCGGGGCCACTTCGCCCGGCAGAATCATTTGGATGCCCGCAAACAATGTGTTGGTGGCGCGGGATTCGCCACGCAGCGCCGGATTTTCCAGAATCAAGACCCGGCGCTTGGCCTCCTCGGTGGTAATCAAGTTACCAGACTCCATGACCAGCGCCTTGACGTCGTCGAAATGCCAGATCGCCGGCCGGCAGCGCGAAACGGGCTCACGGGTAACGATGGAGTCCATCACTTTCCACAGCGGGCGCATATCGTGCTTGGCGATGCGGTCATAGTAGGCCTGCCGAACCACTTCGATATTGTGCTTCGGGCTGGGCTCGCTCTTGCCGGTTTTGTTGGTGGCGGCGACCGCCATGGCGTCCTCCTCAAGGCATCAGATTTGTTGGCAATATAATCAAAGCGCGCCCCCGCGGGTAGCGAGCGGCGGGCATGAATTTGCAACCCACCCCCTCGCCGAGCGAGGCCCGCAGTCGCAGCCCTCTCAGGTATTCACGTTGCCGCCGTCTACCGCGATGGTCTGACCGGTGATGAAGTCGCTCTCGGCGCTCGCCAAAAACACCAGCGCGCCAATGAGATCCTGCGGATGTTCGTCGCGCTTGAGCGCGCGCGAAGCCACCGCCCGCGCCCGGGCGGTCTCCACGTGGCCCGGATTTTCTGCGACGACCGTCTCGCTCATGGTGAAACCCGGAGCGAGCGTGTTGACTCTGATGCCGTGCTCGCCGAGTTCGCGCGACAGCGCCCGCGTCATCGCCGTGATGCCGCCCTTCGAGGTGACGTAATGCAGCATCGAAGGAATGCCGCGGTAGGCGGTGCCAGAACCGATATTGATGATCTTGCCGTAGCGCTGCGCGCTCATATGCGGCACGATATGTTTCACCAAAAGAAACGGTCCGCGCAGATTGATCGCCATGACGCGATCCCAAAGATCCACATCGATTTCGGTGCATCTGGTTTCCTGCAGCGGAGCAAACAGCGCCGCATTGTTGACCAGAACGTCGATCTTACCGAAGCGCTCCATGGTCTTGGCGACCAGCGCTCGCACCGCGCCTTCGTCGCTCACGTCCGTGACCGAGCTTTCGACCGAATTGGCGCCGTGTTCGCGCGCCAGCGTCGCGGCGAGCTCGCTGCCATCGGCGATATCGGCAATCATCAGGCGCGCGCCTTCAGCGGCGAGCGCACGCGCGTAGTGGCGACCGATGCCTTTGGCACCGCCGGTGAGAATGGCGACGCGACCGTCGAGACGCGCCATCGTTTGGGGTTTCCTCCTTCAAGGACCGGTGGGTTGCTGGCTCAACTTTTGACGCCGTGCTGCGCGATGAATTTGGCGAAGGCGGCGAGCTGCGTTTTGATGAACCCGACTGCCTGCTCGTCTTTGATCTGGCCGATTTTTTCATCGATCTTCTGCGACACGTTGCCGATGAAAATTTCCGGCTTGTTCATAGTCAACGCGTCAAGAAAAATCATGCAGCGGCGCAGGTCATATTGCATGCGGCCGCCACCGAGAATACCCGCCGAGGCGGAAATCATCGCAATCGGCTTGTTGGCGAAGGGCTGATTGGGCAGTCGCGAGACCCAGTCGATCGCGTTCTTCAATCCGCCTGGGATCCCATAATTGTATTCCGGCGAGACGAAAATCACGCCATCGGCAGCGCGAATGGCTTCCGCCATGGTTTGTACCGGTGCGGGAAAACCGGTCGAATTTTGAATGTCGGCGTTGTAAAGCGGGAATTCAGCAAAGGACGGCGCTTCGGCGACGCGCATGCCCTCTGGGGCAAAGCCTTGCAGCGTATTCATGACAATGCGGTTGTAGGAACCTTTGCGCAGACTGCCGCATATGCTGACGACGTTGAGTGACTTATCCGCCATGGCGCAATCCTTATGTTCGTATCAGTGTAGCAGCGAAGCTGCCGGTGGTTGCCGCGATCTGTTAAATTCTTCGGGGTATGTACTTTCAGGTACTGGGGGAATTCAATAGCGCCGGCGCTGCGATCTCCTTCCAGCTTCCCAATGGCGTCTTGAGTTCGCCGAGCCGAACCATGAAATCGGCCGTGGCCTGCACACCGTAGATCGGGCTGCCGAATTCGTCCTTCACCTCGCGGACAATCGCTTCCATGGTGGCGCCGTTGATCGCGGCCGACGGTTCGTGCGTCAAGTAGAGCTGTGCCGCGCGCTTTGGATCTTCGCGAATGAGACGCGCGGCTTCATCAATCGCTTTGGCGATTATTTCCGCTACCTGCGGCTGCGCGCCAACGTAAGAGCGCTCGGCGCCAAGAATCAAAAACGATGATTTACCGTCGATCACGTCGGACGAGCGTAGCAGCACGTGCACGTTGGGAGCGCGCAACGCAATCTGCGCATATGGCGGCGACGAAAAGTACGCCGTCGCCTGACCGGTATTCTCGGCGAGTGCGGCAATCGCTTGCGGATGCGAGAGCATGACAACCTGATTACGCAAGCGATCGAATTTGCCGAACGTCTTTTCCGATTGCATTTCCAACAGATACATTTGCGGCGAGGTCAGCGTCGGCACGGCGATGCGGTCGCTCGGTTTGAAATCGGCGATTGAGTGCTCATCTGGTTGATTGCTCAAAAGAAGAAGCGGCAGGGAGGTCATGCCGGAAACCGCGAGGATTTGGCCGCCCGCCTTTTTTCCCTGCAAGGAGCCCATAAGCAAAGGCGCGGTGCCGAATGGGCCGATATCGATTTCACCGCCGGCAAGCGCGGCGTGCAATTCGCCGCTGTCGGCAAAGCGCCGAAATTTTGCTTGCACATCGAGATGCGCCGCCCTGGCTTGTTTCTCGATGAGCTTCAAATCTTCGCAGATATAAAGCGGCAGGAACGCGAAACCGAAGCCGAGCCCAATTCTCACCTGATCCTGCGCCAAAGCAGGCTTCAAAGCAGGCGTAAGCGCGGTCCACAACGCCGCAATGGCGATAACACAACGCAGCAAATCGCGCCTCAGCCTGTTTTTTCGTCGGCGATTGGATTTCGCAGCGTTCCGATGCGCTCGATTTCAACTTCGATTGTGTCGCCGTTCTTCATCCAGACCGGAGGCTTGCGTGCATGACCGACGCCGGAAGGTGTGCCGGTGAAGATCACGTCGCCAGGTTCGAGCGTAATTCCCTGAGTGATGTAAACCAGCATCTCAACAATCGGGAACATCATGTTGTCGGTGTTGTCGGATTGCATCACCGTGCCGTTGAGGCGGCTTTGAATTTTCAGACCCTTCGCCGCATCGGGCAATTCGTCGGCGGTTATGAGCCATGGACCGAAACCGCCGGTGCGGTCGAAATTCTTGCCCATGTCCCATTGCGTCGTCTTGCGTTGGAATTCGCGAACCGAGCCCTCGTTGCCGCACGAATAGCCGGCAATGCACGGCGTCGCGTTCGCCGCCGTCAGATGCTTGGCGTGCTTGCCAATAACGAGAATGAGCTCGGCTTCGTAGTCGAGTGTTTCGGAAGCGAGCGGCCGGAGGATCGGCGCGCCGTGCGGCACTAGTGAAGTCAGCCCGCGCATGAAGATCGTCGGAAATTTCGGGATATTGTCACGCTGCGAGCCTTCTTTGACGTGTTCGAGGTAATTCAAGCCAAGGCAGACGATTTTCCCGGGACGGCCCACCGGAAGAGCGTATGCGATCGACGAGAGCGGCTTACGGGCGCTTGCCGGAGCGCGCTTGGCAATCTCGGCGAGTTGTTTGGTATCGCCATTGGTTTTTGCAAGCCACTCAGCAAGGTCATTGGGGACCCGGGGCTCCGCGGCTTGCAGATCAATGACCTGATCGCCCTCGACAATACCGATCCGGGGGCCGCCCTGCCCTTCGAACGCAACGATTTTCATGCAACTGATCCTTTGACGGCAATAGCTGGAGGGCGGAGACTATAATGGCTTGCGCCAAGGCGCTAAAGCGAAATCGGAAGAAACCGAAATGTCCGCACGAGAGCGTAGGTGCGGCGGCGAACACGTTCAAAGCTCGAAGCTTTGCCGCAGCCGCGCACGCGCCGCCAAAGTCGCCGGCAAATCAAAGCCATTGACGATGGCAAGGCGAAAGCCGCCGGGCGGCATGGCGTGGTGCTCCGGCGCGCGATCCTCGTGAAAGGTGATCTGGACGCTGGTGACGCCCGGCATGTTTTTGATCTCCGCAATAGCTGCCGCCGGTGGATGGCGATAGCGGCGGCCATGCGGTCCGAACAAAACGGCGCTGTAGCCTTCGGCACGATCGTCGTCGGCAAAATCCCATTCGCCGCTTTCATAAAGTTTCACCAGCGCGTCGACCCAGCCGGGGCCGTAAAGGTCGGGCCATTGATCGGCGAAGCGCAAATGAACTTCGATAATCTTGCCGCCGATCGTTTCTGCGTTGAGCATGCCCGTATAGCCGGGAAGATTTTTTTCGATCCACGCACCGCTCGGCAGCTCAATGCGGGCATCCGGTTCGGCGTGAATGGTCCAATAGTCGAACGTCCCCTCGCCGGTCGGCTTGCCGGTGGCGTGCCGCCACCAGCGCGGCTCGCCGCGCACCACCGCAACATCGGAAGAAACATGCCGACCATCAAGCAGCGTCATCCAAAAATGGCCCGGCGCATAGTGCGCATCGTATTCGGCCTGCGACTTGAGCACGCGGCTGCCGACCCCCATACCCTTGAGGTTGATGATCGGTTTGGAAAAGACTGGGAAGCGCAGCGGCGGCGTGCCGTGCGGACCGGCATCGAGTGATTGGCTAAGCGCCACGGCGAGCTTGTCATAGATCCAGCGCTGCGCCGGATACCATTGCCAGGCGTCACTGTCCTCGGTCGGAATTTTCGCCGCCGTCCTCACATGGGAAAAATATTGCAGCCGCCAAGGATCGGCTTCGCAGATGGGCATGGGTCAGATGACAGATGTCAGAGGTCGGAGGTCAGAATAGCTCGATACATATCTGACATCCGATATCTGGCATCCGACCTCCGTCATCCGACATCAGTCCACCGAAGCGCGTGCACGCTGAACAGGCCATCGCTCCAACCGCTCACCGGCGACCAGCCGGCACCTTGCGCGAGCGCTTGAAAGCTCTCGAACGTGTATTTGTAGCTGTTCTCGGTATGAATGGTCTCACCAATCCGAAAACTGACGGATTTGCCGTTCACGCGCACCCTCTGTCGCTTCACGCTGGCGAGATGCATCTCGATGCGATTGCGTTCGCGATTATAGCAGGCGTGGTGCTCGAATGCCGCCAGATCGAAATTGCCGCCGAGTTCGCGATTGATCCGGGCAAGAAGATTGAGGTTGAATTTCGCCGTCACACCCTCGGCATCGTTGTAGGCCGGGCAAAGGATCGATGCATCCTTGATCAGGTCGACACCGATCACCAGCACGGCGCCATCGCCGAGCGTCGCGCCGGCATGGCGCAGGAATTCAACCGCCTCATGGTGCTCGAAATTGCCGATGGTCGATCCGGGAAAGAAGCCCACTCGCGGCAGGCTTGTAAGCGAGGCCGGCACTTCGAAACCCCGGGTAAAATCGGCGACGACGGGATGAACGGCAATGTGCGGGAAGTCGCGGCGTAACTGGCCCGCATCCTGCTGCAGGAAATCGCCAGAAATATCGACCGGGACATAGGCTTCCACCGTGGCCGCCGCGCCCAGCAAAATGCGCGCTTTGCGGCTTGAACCCGCGCCGAACTCGAACAGGGCGCAGTTCGCTGGAAACAGCGAGGCAATCGCCGGCGCGTTGTCGTGCAGCAGCGCAACTTCGCAGCGGGTCGGATAATATTCCGGAAGCTGGGTGATGCGCTCGAACAAGGCCGAACCGGCCAAGTCGTAAAAATATTTGGCCGGAAGCCGCTTCGGCCTTGCTGAAAGTCCGGCGAGGACTTCCGTTGCGAATTGGTCCGAAATTTCGATGGCCGGTGCGGCGCGCACCGCGGTTTGTGCAATCGTTGTCATGGACGGTTTTAAAACCCGGTGAGACGCTCAATCCCGATATTCGGCAAGCCGCAGCCCGCTGAACTGCCAGCGGGCGGACGGATAAAAGAAATTGCGATAAGTCACGCGCGAATGGCCCGCTGGCGTGGCCAGGGACGAGCCGCGCAGCACCATTTGGTTGATCATGAATTTGCCGTTGTATTCGCCGAGCCCGCTGGGAGCGGCCGTGTAGCCTGGATATGGCGAGTACGCGCTGCGCGTCCATTGCCAGACGATACCGAAGGCGTCGGCGAGAAAATCATTTTGCGCCGCGACTTCCCATTCGGCCTCTGTGGGCAAATGTTTGCCAGCCCACCGCGCGAAGGCGTCGGCCTCGTAATAGCTGACATGACATACAGGCGAAGACGGGTCGATCGGGCGCTCACCGCCGAGCGTCATTGCATACCAGGCGTTATCGATTTTGCGCCAATAACCCGGAGCCTGCCAATCCTGCGCTTGCGCCGTAGTCCACCCGTCGGACAGCCACAAGGTCGGTGTCGCGTAGCCGCCATCGGCCATGAATTCGAGCCACTCGCCGTTCGTGACAAGCGAGGCTGCTACCCGCACCGGCTGCAGCAAGATTTGGTGCACCGGTTGTTCATTGTCGAAACAAAATCCGTTTCCGCCGTGTCCGATCGTATGAATGCCGGAAAGCGCCATACCGCGACGGCCGTCCGCCGCAGACAGGTGCGCCGGCTGCGGCCACTGCCATTGCGGATCGTAGGCAGGATGCGTTTCGTTCAGTGAGAATGCGTGCAGGATATCGGTGAGCAGCAATTCCTGATGTTGTTGTTCATGATGCAATCCGATCTCGATGATCGGAGCAAGCTCGGCCAAATTGTTCGCGGATTCGATCAATCGCACCACTGCATCGTCGACGTGACGACGGTAAGCAGTAACTTCATGGGCGCTTGGCCGTGTGATCATGCCGCGCTGCGGGCGCGCTTGGCGTGGTCCTACCGAGACATAATAGGAATTATACAAATAGGCAAAACGCTCATCGAATGGCCGATAATCCTTGACGTAAGGTCGGAGCAAAAACTGCTCGAAAAACCAGCTGACATGCGCGCGATGCCATTTGGTTGGGCTCGCGTCCGGCATCGATTGCACGACTTGATCTTCGGCCGACAAGAACGCGGCGCGGCGCTCGGTTTCGGCGCGCACCGCGCGAAACGCGCTTGCCCAATATGACTGGGGGTCCTCGGCCGCAGGCAGCTCACCCGCCGCCTCATGTCCGGTAGCGGCAGCGGCTTGATCCGCTAGCCGCAGGCGGGGCGAAGCAACGGAGCCTGGCATGGCAAATATCCGCAAATGGCGGGATTAGTGAGGTTTTTCAAAGTCGAGAAGATAATGAGACCCGTCGGCGTTGGTTCCATAAATGGCGTTTCCAGACCGATCCGCAACCCCTAGCCGCTGGCTAACGCGGATGTGATTGCGTAATTCCTGACCGGATCAAGGCTTGAAGCCTTACATATTGGCTTCGTAAGTATGCCTACCGACCTTGCGGGTGCCCGTGTAGTCTCAGCCATGTGACTGCCCGGGTGTCATTTGCAGCCATGAGCCGAAATGGAGGACGCCGCGCCGGCACGCGGGTCTGCGCGCGCGACGAGTGGGCATGAAACGAAGCAAGAAAACGATTTCGCGCCGGCCGATGCTGCCGCGCGAGCGTTCGCAATATTCGGCGATCGTCGACCGGCCGGCGCTCAAACTTCCAAACAATGCACGTCTCGCATTCTGGAGCATTGTCAATCTCGAAGTGTGGGACATCAGTAAACCGATGGCGCGCCAAGTTCTGGCCCCGCCCACAGGCGTTACGCACCTTCCCGACGTACCGAACTGGAGCTGGCATGAATACGGCATGCGAGTGGGGGTGTGGCGCTTCTTCGACCTGTTCAAGCGGCAAAAAATCCGGCCGACGCTCGCGATCAATGCGCGCGTTTGCGAGGATTACGCGCGCGTCGCCCAAGAAGCGAAAAACGACGCTTGGGAATTCATGGGCCATTCCTATCAGCAGGGGCCTATCCATCTCGAGCCAGATCAGAGGACGATGATCAAGCAATCGCTTGACGTAATCGAACGCTGTTGCGGCAAACGGCCGGTGGGTTGGCTCGGCCCGGGATTGACGCAGACGCTGGAGACGCCTGACCTGCTCGCGGCAGCCGGCATCAAATATATCGGCGATTGGGTCTACGACGACGAGCCCACGACGATCCGCACGGCGCATGGTCCGCTGGTGACATTGCCCTACACGATGGAGCTCAACGACATTCCGATGATGGCGGTGGCGCACCACGAAGCCGAATATCTGACCAAGCGCGCGATCGATCAGTTCGATCGACTTTACACGGAGGGAGAAAAGCGCGCGAAAATCATGGCGCTCGCCATTCATCCCTACCTGAGCGGACAACCCCACCGCATCAAATATCTCGAGGCGATCTACGACTACACGCGCAAATTCAACGGCGTCCTCTATTGGACCGGCGAAGAAATTCTGCACTGGTATCGAGAATGCACCGGCACCGCGCGATAAGTGTCTTTTGTTTGGCGATCTGTTTGGCGGCGGCACGGTTCGCGGGTGCGGCCAATGCTGCGCCGAATGTCGCTCCGAGTGTTGCGCCGAATACCGTCCCATGCCGCACCGGCGGCCCGTACGACAAATGGCTCGCCGAGTTCGAACGCGAGGCAATGGCGCAAGGCGTATCGCAACAGACAATCGCCGCCGCGGCGCCGTACCTCACTTACGATCAGCGCATCGTGAATATCGACCGTGGTCAGCGTGTTTTCACCCAGACCTTCCTGGAATTTTCCGATCGCATGGCGGCGGCGGCCTACCGCATTCAGCGTGGCGCCGCCCTGATCAAGACCTATACGCCGGTGTTCGCGAAGAT
>Ga0182034_10001169_pt1 | contig 12803 bp, 10 predicted proteins | sample flu12Cox44000172_FD_125972 | JGI IMG/M metagenome (GOLD analysis project Ga0182034, IMG submission 125972) | Lab enrichment of tropical soil microbial communities from Luquillo Experimental Forest, Puerto Rico - flux4day.12C.oxic.44.000.172 | ecosystem: Environmental > Terrestrial > Soil >... | reverse complement strand
AGAAGCTACAACCCGAACCCTGAATTAGTTCGCAGGCTTGCGGTGGGGGCCAACGCTCCTGTTTTCACACTAGCTGACACTCTTGTCGGGCAGGGGGCTGTAGGAGGGTACATCGTTCGTTATCTAGATCAGGGAAAGTCCATCGCTGCAATCGCCCTAAAGATTCTCCACGGAACAAGACCTCAGGAAATCGACATTTCAACACAGGCCGGGACATACATGTTCGATTGGCGTGTCCTGCGACGCTGGGGGATTCAGCAAACCAGTCTACCCCTTGGAAGCATTGTGCTGAATCGTCAGCCAACCTTTTGGGAACTCTACTGGCGATATGTCATAGCGGGAATCGCTTTACTGTTGGCGCAGGCATTGATCATTCTTGCGCTCCTGTGGCAACGCGGGAGGAGGAGAAAGACCGAAGCCGAGCTGCGCGATAGCCAGATGCGATTTGAGGGGATTGTTGAGTCGGCGATGGATGCGGTCATCTCGATCGATGAAGGTCAGCGAATTGTTGTCTTCAACGATGCCGCGGAGAAAGTGTTTGGCTGCGCGGCGCGGGATGCGATCGGGAGCCCCATCGATCGTTTCATCCCTGAACGCTTCCGTGCAGTGCACCGCGAACACGTTCGGCACTTCGGTGAGGCAAGCACCACGACCCGACGTGCTAGCGGTGCGTTGTGGGGTTTGCGTGCAAATGGCCAGGAGTTCCCCATCGAGGCTGCAATTTCTCAAACGAGAGTTGGCAGCAAGAGGCTGTTCACCGTCATGGCCCGGGACATTACCGAGCGCAAGCAGGCCGAAGAAGCGCTTTCCAGCGTGAGTCGCAAACTGATCGAAGCCCACGAGGAGGAACGTGCGTGGATCGCCAGAGAGTTACACGACGACATCAATCAGCGAATGGCTCTGTTGGGTGTGAATCTGGAAGGATTAAAACGAGAACTTCCCGCTTCAAATGGTCAAATGAGCCGTCGAGTCAAGGAGGTCCAAGAACACGTTTCCGGTCTCGCGAGCGACATTCAGGCCCTCTCCCACCGTTTGCACTCCTCGAAACTGGAATACTTGGGACTTGGAGCGGCGGCCGAGAGTTTCTGCAAAGAGCTTTCGGCCGGGCAGAATGTCGAGATTGATTTTCACTCCCAGGGTATTCCGGAGAAACTTCCGCAGGAAATCTCACTGTGTATCTTCCGCGTCTTGCAGGAGGCACTGCAAAACGCCGTGAAGTACAGCGGTTCGCGGCGCTTTGAAGTTTCGCTCGCAGGTACATTGAATCAGATCGAGTTGACGGTCCACGATTCAGGGATTGGTTTTGAACCAGCGAAGGCCAGCAGTGGGCATGGGCTTGGTCTCACCAGCATGAGAGAACGGCTGAAGATGGTTGACGGGTACCTTTCTATTGACTCAAAGCCGCAGATTGGAACTACCATTTACGCTCGCGTGCCTCTCGCTCCGAGAATCGAATTCCCTTCACGCGAGCCCGCGGCCCGCCAAAGGGAGCCGAACGATCGTCGGAGATACCTTGATAGGCGAAGGTTAAACGCATCGGTATGTGAGCCGATTCGAGATGAGAGGAAGGACCAGCGGCGAAAGGATTCAGACCGGCAAGGTTTGCGTATTGACGTGTGCCCACTGCCGAAAACATTTCTCTGATGTCCCCTCAATGGTGGAACATTCTCCTTGCAAAGCCAGCCACCGACGTGTGCAAAGGCCTTAGTTCTCTGCCGCCGTCAATCATCGGCAGTTAATCGTGAACATGGTGTTGCAAACATCGTGCGCCCCGTGCGTTAGCCGGGCACATGCTATGGAAGGGGACGCGTTTTCTTCGTGCTACATTTTGCGGGAGGATCCATGTCTCTTCCCTCTTCTCCAGAGGCTCTACAAATTCGGGCGCGGATTCTTCACCGTCATCGGCGCCGTATCAGCTTTAATGCAGGGCATGATGATTGGACCCAGGATGGTCTTGCTGCTGGCGTGCGCGTGTTACGTTGGTGGTCTTCTGGCTCTAGCGTGGCTTTCACCCGCTCTCATGCCGCGGACTGAATCAACCTGAACGAAGTATGCATGGCCGCTTGCCGCTTTTTGGTGAGTGCGCGTCCATTCGGTTCTAGGCCGAGGTGACCCGATGTGGGAGGATGACCAAGGCACCTTAGGATAGCGTCCGAGTCACGAGCGCGAATACCATGATTTCAGAATCGATGGCATCCGCGGACTGATTGTGTGCCAGAAGAGAACCAGCAACAGTAGGAATGTGGCGGCAGACAACAACGCGAAAGGGTCAACTGAGGCGACAATAGTCGCACTCCTCCTTTGCGTGCCACCGAGGTCAGGGGAGTGCTGGCTTCTTCAACGCTTCCGCAATTCCTGCCTCCGCCAGCGGCGCCATGATTTCGTATCCGGCGCGGTTCGGATGCACGCCATCCGGGCTCAGCTCCGCCTTCAGACCGCCCTCGCTGTTGACCATTCGCGTGTAGTAGTCCACGTAGACGAGGCCGCTCTTCGCCGCGTATTCCTTGATCCAGGCGTTCAGTGTCTTGACCTTCGGCGCCGGCTCGAGACCCGGATGCCAGGGAAAGTCGCTCGCCGGCAAAACCGAACACAAAACCGCCGCAATGCCGTTCGCGCGCGCTAGTTCGCTCATGGACGCGATGTTGTTGCCGATTTCCTTCAACGTGTTTTTTCCCGTGTTCTCGGCGATATCGTTCGTGCCGGCCAGCACGACGACCACTCGCGGCTTGAGATCAATGACGTCCTGACGGAAGCGCACCAGCATTTGCGGCGTGGTCTGTCCTGAAATGCCGCGGTTCACATACGGCTTGCCGGGAAAAAATTCGCCGCGATCCGGAGTTGTCGCCGTCGCCTTCATGCCCCAGCCTTCCGTGATCGAATCGCCCATGAATACGACGCGCGTTTCACCCGGCGCAACAGGCGGCAACGCCGCATCGGCGTCCCGGTATCTCGCCAGGTACGCCCAATCGTTGTACATCCTCTCCAGCAGCGACCTCTGATAGGGCGTCAACTTTTCCCACGCCGCCGGCATCGGTTCACCGGCCTTCTGATTCTTGGCCGAAGATGCGGGCGCGGTTTGCGAGAACGCCAACGGACACGCCGCAAGGACAGCGACTGCCGCGCAGCAGCACGCCACCACGTGGTCAAGCTTCGTTTTTCCGTTCACCTGTTTCCTCCTGTCGTTCCATGGCTATTGGACATCAAAAGCTGTACTTTAGCACTAGCACTGCGTTGTCCTGGGATTCATCCGCCAAAAGACTCGGCTCCAGTTCGTATCTTCCGATGACCCTAATAGTTGAGGCTGAACACGTTCGAGCTGGCTTAGGGTGCGATCAAAGTTCCGTTCGAGGCTCAATTCCACCACTCCCGGGGAACGTTCACGCGTGCACGACGTTGACCCCACGGAATAAGACGATAAGTAAACGCTACGCGACTAGTCGTTCCTCTCTGTATTGGGAACGGCTGTCGAAGCTCACCTAGGCACGATCTTGCGCGGACCGGGGGACGCAGGATCACCTCGGGATGGCCGACCATCCGCCCGTCACCGCACGACTTCGAGTTGCCGAATCGAATCCCATTGTGTCTAGACGGTTTATTTGTTGCGCAAACTAAGTGAAATGCGGTAGGGTCTCGCAAGACTATTCATTCTTTCAGGCCACATACAATATCCAGCAGGTTTCGGAGGTCACAGATGCGAGCATCCGCCACTGACGTGCCTTCCTATAGGCAGGACAAGCGGACACTCATCACAAAACCGAAGGTCTTCCATTAAGAGCAAATTTCCGTTTATTCTCCATCCAGAAAAGCGAGCACCAAAATGGAATATATCTTCAATCACCCATGGGAACTGGGCCTGCTCCTCGCGATCGTCCTGGCCGTCGCCCTGGATCTTGGACGGCGCGTTGCCGTCCGCTACCAAATTGAGCTAGCCCCGCAACGCAAAGAGCAGATGGGCACGATCCGAGATGGGCTTTTCATACTGGTCAGCCTTCTCCTGGGCTTCACCCTGACCTTCGCGGGCTCGCGCTTCATGGAGCGCCGCTCCTTGCTGGTAGAGGAAGCTATTTCGATCGGTACCACCTATCTCCGCGCTGACACGCTTCCCCAACCTTATCGAGATCGTTCCAAGCAACTGCTCCGGGAATACGTGGATGCACGTCTCGAACTTGATAACGCAGGTGCCAATACTGCTCGCTTCGATCAGGCCGTGAACCGTTCCAAACACATCCAAGAAGAACTTTGGCTCGACGCTGCCACGGTTGCACAAAATGATCGCACGGCTGTCACCGCCGTCTACGTCAACTCTCTAAACGAAACGATCGACCTTCACGAGAAGCGCCTTGCCGCGTTCGAGAATCGGGTGCCGCCGCCTATGTGGCTTCTCATTATTTCTGTCTCTTTGATTGCGGTCTTCACCCGTGGGTCGACGCTGACGGCTCGCTTTTGGTTGACGTTGACCCTCGTTCCGATCACGATCGCGCTTGTCGTCGCCCTGATCGCCGATCTGGACACTCCCGGCCGCGGTCTGATCCGACTCGATCAGCGCGCCATGCAGCGCCTCAAAGCTGACATGAGTGTCGAAATTAAGACTCCGACAAAGGTCACTCGTGACGCGGAGTAACCGTTGTTAACAGGCGATTACACTCAAAACGGGGACTGGCAGCGTATCACGGGCAACTCGGAAGTAGTGCCCGGCAACGCTAACTGGACAGGTGGCTCACACTACCGACATGCTCTGCTTAGTCATCCAGGGATTATCCGAAGAACAAGCACACGTAGTTCTTGCTCAACTCCTGATTGGTTTGAATGAATAGGTCAAGGGAGGAGCGCTTGGTGTACACAAGCTGAATTCAGCGACCCGCTGATTCAGAGACACCAAGGAGGCTCCTCATGGACCTATGTGTTACATCGGCCTGGATTTTCACAAGCAAAAGATCAGCTACTGCGTAAAGGACAGCAGCGGCAGGATCTGTGCGGAAGGATGGATTCCCGCCACACGTTTTGATTTAGATCGCTGGATGAAGACGCCGGCCCACCCGTGGAGCGCCGCGCTGGAAGCCACGACGTTCACCGGCTGGATCTACGACCACCTCAAGCCACACGCGGCAGCTCTGAAAGTGGCCCATCCCTTGATGCTGCGGGCGATCGCCGCTGCGAAAAAGAAAAGTGATCGCATCGACGCGAACAAGATTTCCATCCCCTCCCTCGTACGCGTGAGCACCGAACACTTCTAAGGAACAGCACTGGAAGTTTTGACAGTTGGCTTGGCGGTCCGCCACGTCCAAATTTGCTGGGGAACAGATTCGTATCTTAGGAGAAGAGACGGCCACACCAGTACCTGTGAAACCCAAAGAGAGCGACTGGACAAAACCAGCTGCGATGGCAATTCCAAAGGAAGGTTAACTGCGCAGAGCAGGCCGACGAGGAACCCAACCCCGATGAAACGAACAGCGTTCAAGCGATACACTCTATCCGTTGTTGGTCTTTGCCTGTCAGCTTTTGTCGTATTTGCGCCAACTAGTCGCGCGCAAGCCCCGGTTTTCGACATTGTGCCAGGGCACAGCTCGATAAAATTCCATGTGAAATCTTCCGTTACGATTGCGGGGAAATTCGATAAGTGGGATGCGAGCCTAACGTTCAAGTCCCCTGATGAAACAACGGGACAGTTGGAAATAAGAATCGACGCCGCCAGTGTCGATACCGGAAGTGGCATGAAGAATGGCAAGCTGAAGAGCAAAGACTTCTTCGCTGTCGAACAGAATCCTTATATCACCTTCAAATCGACTAAAATTGTGCCGAGTGGACCACACACCTTTGAGGTAGATGGGGATTTCACAATTCGAGGAGTGTCGAACCCAGAGAAGTTGACCCTGACTGTCTCTGGTAAGGGCACGGGTTCGGGCGATATTCATGGTGCGATGGTTTTCAATCGCAAGGATTACGGCATGAACAAAGGGATACCTTTTATAAGCATTGCCGACCACGTTGACGTAAACTTCCATTTCAAATGGAAACACGTGGACGGACCTCCACTGGCTTAAGCAGGTTTAGCTCTCCTGCGATTCCCTTTCATCCATTGTCCGAAGTGCGGCAGCACCATTGCATTACCTGACCCCTGTTTTGATTTATGTAAGGATAGGCTACGGTGCTAAACAACGGAATTATGATGTGCATGCCCGATTGAAGTTCCTACTTTTAGCGCTGTTGCTTGTGTCAGCCAAAACGGCTGCTGGGCAATGGCTGGGAAAACAAACCGGCTGCTACGCCGATTCGATTGCCGCAAACCCCAACCGGCCAACCGTCAGCAATCCAGCCCATGTCACGCAATATGGCGTGCTGGAGTTGGAATATGGCTGGGATCGGCAATGGCCCGAAGAGAACGTCCACCAAACTTCCATGGGCGGCTTGTTGAAGTTTGGGCTGCTTTGCGACGTTGAGCTGCGCTGGAATACGACTTCATTCCTTTCTCAGACTGACCAAAGCGGCACGCACCGGACTTTCGGAGACAACTGGCTCGGTACGGAAATAAGATTTCACCGGCAAACGACGTACTTGCCGACGATGGCCGTCAGTTATGCCTTCAAAATTCCCTCTGCCAGCACGGAAAATGGGTTAGGCACGGGGCGCGTGGATCACTCCTTTACTTTCGGTGCGAGCGAAAACATCGCCCGCTTCAACCTGGATTTTAATTTCACCGAATTCCTCGTCGGCAGACCGAATGCGGCTGGCTTTGATGGCAACCAGCAATTGGCGCTTGCGTTTTCACACACCATCCATGGTGGGCTTCAATTCGTAGGGGAGTTCTACGGTCAGACCCAACTCAACAGCACAACTCCCGGGTATGCGTCTTCACTCTGGGGGATCACTTACACGGTGATCCCCCGGCTTGTGATTGATGGTGGATTTGAGGCGGGATTGACCTCTGGGGGCCCACATCGGCACGCATTTTTTGGGGCAACTTACTCCATTGCGAATCTATACCCTGGATGGCGACGAAGGGCGTTGAGAGATCCAAGCAATCGGTGAGGTCGGCTTGCGATTCGATAGAGACGAAAGCGGCAAAGTGGCAAAGTGACGTGCCCTGAGAGATTCTAGTGCCGCACATAAATGCCGTTCTGACCCCACTGTGGCGGGCGAACCTCACAAAAAGGGAAGAAACCACGGCCAACAAAACGCTTGCCTGAATATGAAGGTAAAAACCTCTTCGACCCCAAAGTACCGCACGAGTGTCAGCCGCCGCGATGGTGCCTTGAACCGTCCAGGTGATGAGCTCCCTACGATTTTTGGAGCACCCACGTTCCATACCAACTTGTTTGGTAAACAGCCACAGCTCTGGTTTATGACGCGCTCTTATTGGGTTTCCAAAATTTCCCTGCCATTCGTTGCTTGAATGGGCCGAGCATTCTTGGGATACAAGTGGCCGAACGTGGCCACTTGAGCCTCGGAAAGAGACACAGGGGTTTTCATTACGTACCAAGTCACTCCCTCTGAACAAGGTGGTGTGGTAAGCGAACCGGCAAACATGTAGTATCCGCGGTCAGCTGGAAGCAGGTCTTTAGCGTTGACAGTTGCTCCCGAAACATCTACCGCTTTGTGTTTTTCTTTCGGAATGTCCTTCCAGATCGAGTCAATGAACCCGTTAGGACTGCCCTGCTTCAAGAAAACTGCGACCACGGCGAGACGGCCATCCGCATCAGAGTGCACGAGGTGGAGCACCATATCATAGCCGTGTCCATTCACATGCTCCTCGCTGGGATGATGAAAATGAAATTGCTTCAACGTGTAGCTCTTTTCCCCCACAGTCAAAGTGCTGCCAGGCGGGTAATTGACCTGAACGGTGTGGCCGTTATCGATTATGCTTAGCGGAACGGAATTGTAGTCAAATTTAAGAGCTGGTAGGTTCGCCTTTTTGGCATCTCGAATGTCGATGGGCGATTGCGTTTTGCCACTGGCACAGGCAGCGTACTTAGAATCGAGTTTTCCCCATTCGTTTGGCCCTTCTTCGCCGCTGTAGCTCCAATGCGGTGACGTTTGCTGGGCGCTTGCCGAGACCGGAACCAACATGATGCACATGACACCCAAGCGGAAGTATCCTTTGTCAAAATTTGGATTTTTCATCCTCAGTTCTCCCGCGCATTTGAGCCGCGACAAGCCGAAATCTATGAGACATGCCCACCGAATAAAAGTCAACTCCCGGTCGGCTTGTGTGAAATCGATCTCAGAAACTCCTTGATAACGAGCAATCCGGAAGCTGAGGCCACGTTGCAACGTCAGCGAGGATTATTATAGTACTCCCTAACGCGTAGTGTTGATCGTTTCGTTCGTAAACACTTCGCGACCTGTCTGCATTGGGAACGGCTGTCGAAGCTCACCTTAGGCACGATCTTGCGCGGGCCGGGGGACGCAGGATCACTACCGGCAATCTGGGGATTGAGATAGGAAAGCAGAATGCAGTAATGCTGCATGGATCTGTGAAACTTTTGCTTCCCTAAATCGTTGACAAGAGTCTAGACTATTGCCCGGTCATTTATCGACAGGAGAGCCTGTTATGGCCAAGCCTACCGATCTTGTGCAAGGCACGCTGGACCTCTTGATCTTGAAAACCCTTGCGCACCAGCCGATGCATGGTTGGGGAATCGCACAACGCATCCGGCAAGTCTCCAAGGAGGCCCTGCAGGTGAACCAAGGCGCTCTCTATCCCGCGCTCCATCGTCTCGAGCAACAGGGCTGGATTCGCGCCAAATGGGGCGAATCGGAAAACAATCGGCGAGCGAAATATTATTCGCTGACGCCCGACGGAGCAAAGTACCTGCGCCAGGAACAAGCACAGTGGAAGCGCCTTTCATTGGCCATTAATTTGGTTCTGGAGACAAGCTAGGGAACAACTCGCATGCGTTGGTACTACAAATTGCCTCTTCGCCTGCGTTCACTTCTTCGCAAGAAGCAAGTTGAGCTGGATCTCAGCGAGGAGCTGAAGTTTCATCTACAGGGTCAAATTGACGAATTCGTCTCGCAGGGAATGAATTCGCAGGAAGCTCGTCGTGCTGCCCTACAAGCGCTCGGAGGCGTCGAGCAGGTGAAAGAGGAATGCCGGGAGGCGCGAAAAATGAATCTTATCGAGAATTTCGTGCGAGACCTGCGCCTGGGGCTGCGGATGCTGCGCCGCAATCCGGGATTTACCGTTCTAGTGATTCTGTGCCTTACGCTCGGCATCGGCGCCAACGCGGCCGTGTTCAGCTGGGTGGAGGGCATTCTCTTGCGGCCTTATCCGCTGGTGGCACACCAGGAGCAGTTGGTTGCGCTGTCGGGAACCGTCGGTGAGGAGAGAGAGCAAACGTCATGGCCCGATCTGCTCGACGTGAAAAGAAGCTGCGCGTTGTGCGAGAGCGTCTTTGTTAGCTCGATCACAGGGGCGACTCTGAGCATTGGCGAGCGCGCCGAAGTCGTGACGGGAAGCATGGCCTCCGCAAACTATTTTGACGCGATTGGAGTCCATCCCATTTTGGGCCGCGGGTTTGAGCCGAGCGAAGACACGGGCAGCAGCGGACATCCAGTCGTAGTGATCAGCTACCATCTTTGGCAGACCCGCTTTCAGGGCGATCCCAAAATCATCGGGAAGACGCAGCGCTTAGATAACGTGGTGTACACCATCATCGGAGTCACGCCCGAGGGGTTCTACGGGACTTTTGTCGGGCGGGTCATCGAGTTTTGGGTGCCTGTGTCAATGCTGGAAGTTCTCAATGGCGGCAGCTTCAAGCTGGAAGACCGCGGCGCGCGATGGGCGGAAGCGTTCGTGCGCCTCAAGCCCGGCGTGACTCTCAATCAAGCTCAGCAAGAAATTTCCGCCATTGCCGCGCGGCTCGCAGTTGAATATCCCGGCACTAACCGCGGCCGCGGCATCAAGGTCTGGCCGCTGTGGAATACGCCCTTCAATCACGCGCGTGAGCTGTTGCCGATCTTCGAGATCATGGTTGTTGTGACAATGTTTGTGCTGCTCATTGTGTGCGCCAACGTGGGCAACTTACTTCTCGTCCGGTCCTTCGCGCGGCGGCACGAGATGACGGTTCGCGTGGCCATGGGCGCCGACCGCGGCGGCTTGTTAAGGCAACTCCTTACGGAAGGCTTGCTGCTTTCAGCCTGCGGGGCAGCGGGAGGCATGCTCGTGGCGTACTGGTGCCGCCACGGATTGGTTCTGTTTTTTCCAGGAGATGTGTTGTACCTGCCGGGACAAATTGACGGCCGCGTGCTTGGGCTGAGCGCGGCCCTTTGCCTGGTCGTTACGCTTGCGGTTGGGTTGGTCCCCGCGTTCCAGACGCGCCACCTGGCCCTCGCCGATACGCTCAAAACCGAGGCATCATCGGTTATGGGGGCCCGAGGACGAGCCTGGTTCCGCTCGAGCCTGGTTGTCCTCCAAGTGACGCTCAGCTTCGTCCTGTTGGTGGGAGCGACGTTGCTGATGCAAAGCCTGCGCAAGATTCGAACCACCAGCCCCGGCTTCACCACAACGCGCGTGTTCGATACCTGGATACCTTTCGTCGCCGCCGGCTATGACGCGCCGCGCGCCAAAACTTTTCAGGATGAATTGATTCAGCGTGTCCGCGCGCTGCCCGGTGTGGAAGCGGCCGCTTACGCCCGCGTTGTTCCGCTTGGGTACCGAACGTTTTCTTCGACGCCGATTGCGGTGGACGGCTACGAGCCGCAACCCAACGATCAACCCACCGCCGATTACAACGAAGTCAGTCCCGGCTACTTCGCTACTTTGGGCATTCCTCTGATCTCCGGACGAGAATTCAGTCGCGCGGACCACGAAAACGCGCCGCGCGTCGCGATCGTAAACCAAACCATGGTGGCACGGTATTGGCGCGGACAGAATCCCATCGGGCAGCGCCTACAAGCGAAGGGCAATTGGGTGCGAGTGGTCGGGGTTGTCAAAGATTCGAAATATTACACCATGGGTGAAACGGCCCGGCCGTTTTTCTATGTTCCGCTGCGCCAGTATTTCGCGATAGAACCCGACATCCACATTCGTACGACGCAACCTCTGCAAACCATCCAAGCGGCTTTGCTTCGCGAAGTGCGCGCACTCGATCCGAACCTCCCTTTATTCGAAATGATCACGCTGCAGGAACAAGTTGATCGTTCTACTTCCCAGCAACTCGTGGCCGTAGCTTTGGTTGCCCTGTTCGGAGGCTTGGCGCTGCTGCTTGCCAGCATCGGGCTTTATGGCGTGATGTCGTACGCTGTCTCGCAGAGCACGCGAGAGTTGGGGCTGCGCATGGCCCTTGGTGCCGGGACATCGAACGTACTGCGCCTCGTGCTATCACGCGGTTTGCTACTGACGACGACTGGCATACTGATCGGGATCGCCTTGGCACTCCTTCTAGCGCGCCTGCTCGGCAATCTCCTGTATCAGGTAAGCCCGCGAGACCCGCTGGCTTTCGCCGCGGCATTTGCGGTGATGACCCTTGCGTCGCTCGCGGCGTGTTTCCTGCCCGCCTGGCGCGCAACGCGAACCGATCCTATGCGAGCGCTGCGGGCAGAGTGATTCCTCACTCCGCTTATTGGCCTAACTCCCGATTGACTCGGAAATAATCCGTGTCCGAAACTTTTGTTCTGCTTACCGGAGAAGTTCCTGCTATAGAAGTTGCTGCTTCACAGAGACCGCCAAACGCCGACTTTGCCGAACGGCAAGGTCCCCCTGACGCGAGGGTAGCGTGGCTTTTCGGCGCACGCGAAAGGGATGGCAGGAGACAAAGCGGGCGCCCGAAAGATTCTGACTAAGCTGGAGGCGCTTTCTCGTCACACGTATGTTTCTCCTTGGCTATTCGCTATCGTCTACCCCGAACTCGGTGACAAGGAGCAGGCGTTCTTCTGGTTGGAGAAGTGCTACCAGGGACGTGAACATGATTTGGTTTTTTCCAAGGTTTGGCCCATGTTCAACCCTCTCCGTTCCGATCCTCGCTATGGCGACCTCATGCGCCGCGTAGGTCTTCCGCAATAGCTCTTACAACCAACGGGTTTTTTTGCTAGAGACTCCTCTCGGGATTGAGTGCTGACGGGCAATCCGTCAGTTGAGCAGTTGAAACTCCCAACGCGAGACCCAACTTCAGTATTGCCGACGACCCAGACATAATGCGAGTGAACGAGTCGCAGTACGGGAGGTCTGTTGTGAAACCAACATTGCTTCATTGCTCGGCAGCTGACTTCGGAGTTAAAAAATCAAAGAAATTCGCTGCGGCAACTCGCCGCCGCGAAGCTTTAGCCTAGAAAGACGCGGTAGACCAGATCTGCAAAACGCCGGTCGCCACGCAGCGGATCGAAGAGGGGATGGACCTTCACAAACTGCAGGATGTTTGATCGTTCCTTGTAAGCTTCACCGAGCCAGGTAAATGCTTCCTCGTTCTCGCCGAGACCCAGATAAACGATAGCAAACGAGGCCGCCGCGACATAGCCTTGCTCCTTGCGTTTTTTCAATTCAGCGAGGATGCGCAGAGCATCGGAGCGTCGGCCGGCGCGAGCGTAGGCGGCTGCCAGCACATCGATGAAGCCTGAACTGCGGTCGGCAAGGACAGCCGCTTTTTCCAACAACGGAATTGCTTCATTCGGCTGACCTTTGACGACGAGGGTGAACCCCATCATCCACAGCACGCTGGCATCGTTCGGATGTACTGCGAGCGAGCTGCGTAACTCGCGCACCGCCTCGTCATAGCGCCGCGACTGAAATAAAATCCACTCGAGATCCCAGGTTGCGGATCCAAACCTATCCAGTCCACGTGCGCGCTGGGCCGATGACAAGGCCTCGT
>Ga0182034_10001156_pt1 | contig 12890 bp, 15 predicted proteins | sample flu12Cox44000172_FD_125972 | JGI IMG/M metagenome (GOLD analysis project Ga0182034, IMG submission 125972) | Lab enrichment of tropical soil microbial communities from Luquillo Experimental Forest, Puerto Rico - flux4day.12C.oxic.44.000.172 | ecosystem: Environmental > Terrestrial > Soil >... | reverse complement strand
TAGTCGCCTGGCTCGCATTCGTATTCCTGCCCGAGAAACCAACTCGTTCACAGGGAGGGACCGACGGTTCGAATCCGCTTTCCTCCAGCGGCGAGTCGTGCAAACCATCGGTTCCGCAGCGAGTTGTTGGACGATCGACGATGGCCGCTATCCGCTCTCAGAGCTTGAGCCCTCGTCACATCGATCAGCCCGAGCTGCGCCAGCACCGAGGCTTGGTCCCAGTAGATATGTTCGTGCGCGAGCTTACCGTCGCGGAAATGAACGATGACAACCAGAGCGACCTCGAGAAGCGGTCAGATGCGTCAAGCTGGCATTGGCGAACAGCACGCCTTGAGCGATCTCGGCGGCGAGCGCGACCATCCGCTGGCGCAGCGCGGCGAGCACGATCGGCGGCAACGCGCCGATGCCGTCAAAGGATTTGAGCTTCTCGACGAACGCGCGGGTGTCGGCCAGCGGCTTACCCGGGGTGATGCCGAGCCGCTGATGGGTCGGGCCGTGGGCGATGCCGATACCAAAGCGGAAACGTCCGCCCGAAACCTCGTGGATGTAGGCGGCACCCGACGCGAACTCCTCGGTCGTCTGGGCGTAGATGGGCGCGATCGCGGTGCCGGAGCGGATCCGCTCCGTAGCCAGCGCGAGACCGGCGCATTGCGCCATGTTGCCGTAACGGCTCGGCATGTAGATGCCGCAGAAACCGCGCCGCTGGCGGCCGACCGCCTTAGAATTTCTCTGCCATACCCACCGCGTAACGGAGCCGCCGATGCCCGAGCCTCTACCCGCGATCAGCCTCGTCGCCGTGCCGGGACGGCGGCGCCACACCCTCGACATCGCTCGCGAGATCGACGGCGCGCCACAACCAGTGCTTCACACCGGCGATTTTGAGCACCACCTCGTCCAAATGCCACTTGTCGCCGATGCGCGGGAGCCGGCGACGGATTCGGTTGGCGAACGGCTGGCCAAATTTGCGCGCCCACTGCCGCATCGTTTCGTGGCTAACAGTGATGCCGCGAGCAGCCAGCAACTCCTCGACCATTCGCAGCCCGAGCGGGAACCGAAAATACAGCCAGACGGCGTGGCTGATGATCTCGACGGGGAACCGATAGCCGGCATAGCGGGTGCGAGCAGATGTCATCATCCCACCCGATTACCGATCCCGATGCGCTACCGCAAGCGCCCGGGCCTCCTAACTTGACGGTGCCTTTCGGAAGGATGTGCCATGAACGCATACGCCGTCGAACTGATCGGTATCCTGATCGCTCTCGGCTTGCTTATTGTCCTCGCCTTTCGGGGTTTCACCCTGCTCTTGGCGGCACCAGCCGCGGCCATTGTGGCCGCTGCTTTCTCAGGAGAACCGTTACTCGCCAACTGGACGCTGACCTTCATGCAGGGCACTGGGGGCTTCATCATAAATTTCTTTCCGCTGTTTCTGCTCGGTGGCGTATTCGGCAAGCTCATGGATGATAGCGGAGCGGCGCTATCCATTGCCCGCGGCATAACCGAGCGACTGGGAGAATCACGTGCGGCCATGGCGGTGGTGCTAGCCTGCGCTGTGCTCACGTATGGCGGTGTCAGCCTCTTCGTCGTCGCTTTCGCCGTCTTTCCCGTGGCGGCCGCATTGTTCCAGCAGGCTGCGGTTCCACACCGGCTGATCCCTCCGGCGATTGCGCTTGGTGCCTTTACCTTTACGATGACGGCTCTGCCGGGTACTCCGGCCATCCAGAACGCTATCCCAATGGCGTATTTCGGCACGACGCTCTTTGCGGCACCGGGTCTCGGCATTCTCGCGTCTTTAATCATTCTCGGGTTTGGCCTGTGGTGGCTGCGGCTAATAGAGACCCGTGCGCGCAGTGCCAGCGAGGGATACAGCTCAGAAACGAAGGCCGACGCGGATGACCAATTCGTGCGCGCACGCGCCGCGAGCGGAGACAATTTCGATCCTGCTGAATTGACGCATGGCCACCGTAGCGGGCAGTTGCCCTCATTCTCGCTGGCGGTAGCGCCCATCTTTATCGTGCTCGTGGTCAACCTTGCCATGAGCCTGTTTGTGCTACCACGTGTGAATACTAGCTACCTTGCCGAGCCTCGGTACGGCGAAACCTCGCTCTCCGCTGTGAGCGGAGTCTGGTCCGTTGTTACGGCGCTGGCGGTAGCCTCGCTAGTCATCGTTCTGGTCCTCCGCAGGCATCTGCCGGAATTGCGCAAGACCCTCGACGCCGGCGCCAATGCGTCGGTACTGCCGGTACTTAACACCTCAAGCCTGGTGGGTTTCGGCGCCGTCGTGGCGGCCTTGCCAGCCTTCGCCGTCGTCCGCGACGGATTTTTGGCGGTTCCTGGTGGACCGCTCGTGTCGATCGCCGTGGCTGCTAATGTGATGGGTGGCATTACCGGTTCGGCTTCCGGCGGATTGACGATAGCATTGAACGCGCTGGGCGAAACATACGCACAGCTTGCTTCGGCCGCGGGCATTCACTCAGAGCTGATGCACCGCGTCGCCGCCATCAGCTCCGGCGTACTCGCGATGCTGCCGCATAACGGTGCGGTCGTTACCCTACTCGCAATCTGCGGCGCCACCCAGCGGGGGAGCTACCGTGAGATCATGATGGTGGGACTCGTGGGACCGCTGATCGCACTGATTGTTGTTATAGTGTTGGGAAGACTGTTCGGCGCAATCTGAGCACTTCGCTTTCCCTTCGTTCTACATCATCGTGCGAGCCAGCCACCATCCACAGGCAGTGCAACACCGTTGAGCTGCGCCGCAGCATCCGAGCAGAGGAATACGGCGAGCGCGCCGAGTTGCTCTGGGGTAGTGAATTCAAGAGAGGGTTGTTTCTCGCCGAGCAGTTTAACTTTCGCCTCCTCGGGGTCGAGGTTCTCGCGGGCAGCAAGGGAATCGATCTGTTTTTGCACGAGTGGCGTAAGCACCCAGCCAGGGCAGATCGCATTGCAGGTGATGCCCGTGGCTGCCGTCTCGAGCGCCACGACTTTGGTCAAGCCAACGACGCCATGCTTGGATGCGACGTATGCAGATTTATCGACTGAAGCGACCAGACCGTGCACCGACGCGATGTTGATGATCCGACCCCAGTCCCGCGCCAGCATTTGCGGCAGCACCGCACGAGTGGTCAGGAACACAGCGGTCAGATTGATCGCGATGACGGCATCCCAGCGCTCGACGGGGAAATCTTGTACTGGTGCAACGTGTTGAATGCCTGCATTGTTGACTAGCACATCAATGTGCCCAAGCTCGCGTATTGTATGCTCGATCAGTCCTATTGCTTCGGCTGGCTTGGAGAGATCAGCACCGCTGAAGGCCACGCGAACGCCGTAGGCGCCTGCAATTTCCTGGCGCAGGTGCTCGATGACTGTGGCCTCGCCGAAGCCGTTGATCACGAGATCGCTGCCTCCGGCAGCAAGCGCGCGCGCAATCCCTAGTCCAATCCCGCTAGTCGATCCGGTAACGACAGCAACCTTGTCCTTCAACATGAGTCCTACTCCCACACGTGTGGCATTGCGAAAAGACACAACCAAACATTTATCAGTCAGTCCCAACGCTGAGGCCCCGTGAGGCCGCCGGGTGGTCTGCTATCACGGACCGACAACAAGTGAGGGTCACCGTTTCTCGAACAATTTCTTCGCCAGGAAGATCGTGAGTATTCCGATCATGATAGCCAGTGCTATCGCCACAGTTGGAGCAGGTCGAGGTCCCCGGCCGGCGCGACCGCCTCGCGCGGGAAGAGGACGGCGAGCACGGCGACGATCACGCTCAGCAGATGCTCCTTGAGATCCTCGAGATTGTGTGGATTTTGAGCCATTGCGGCATGGGCGGCGTGTCGTCGACGAAGAGTACGTAAAGGCCCGGGGAAATAATGTACGCGACGATGGCGATCAGGAACACGTCGAGGGCCTCGATCACCCCTACGGCCAAGACCTTACCCGCCTTCGGCGAGACCAAGTAACCCTCCCGCAAAACGTTGAGCACGACCTCGGCCACGACGAAGGCCTCATAGACGATCAGCGCGATCGAAGCCAGCAGGGTGCCCAAAATGGCGACGAAAATGATGTACCGGCTGGAGGACATCATGCGGCGCAAGGGGCGACCGTCATAGTAACAACGCCTTCTATCGCCTAAAAGATTTCCAACGTATCTTCACTCGCTCCGACCAGCTGGCTCGAAACTTCCTGGCGTGGGTTTGTTTCGCTGCGACAATTGACTGGTGGGCCTAGTGAGGCTTTACCCTAGTCACCTGAATTTGACTGGCAGAGACGTTGCTGGGCCTTTCGTGTCTGCCTCTTAGAGTGAAACCGTTATGGGAAGATTAGTATATCTTGACTTCCCTAAGCTCACCCGTTCGGAGTGATGACGGCGCGTCCCTGGATTTTGCCCTCATGCAGCAGGTGATAAACCTCGGCTGTTCGTTCCAGCGGATAATGTTCCACTACCAGTTTGATCTTTCCCATTTGGGCAAGAGTGATGACCTCCACAAGCTCGGGGATCGAGCCCCAGAAGGGCGACGAAACGGAACACTCGTGTCGGGGGCTGGAGAAATTGACCGGCAAAGCGCCGCCGCCGATGCCGACGATCGTCAGGTGGCCAAGCGTTCGGGACACCTGCGCGGCGATAGCAAGCGTGGGGTTCACGCCGACCATGTCGAGCACCAGTTCGGCGCCTTGTCCCCGCGTGATATCGTTGACGCGCCTGACGGCGCTCTCGCCCGAGAGCATCGCCTCGTCAGCTCCCATCCGCTTGGCGATCTCGAGCTTGTCCGGAGCGGTGTCCATGGCAATGATGGTCGTAGCGGCGGCAAGAGTCCGCAGAATCTGGATCGCCATTTGCCCGAGGCCGCCAACGCCGATCACCACGGCGGTCGAGCCGGGCCCGAGCAGATGCTGTGAGCGCTTGATGGCATGATAGCTGGTGAGCGCCGCATCGCTGAGTGGAGCGGCATCGCGCGGATCGAGGCTTCGGAGCGGGATCAGAAACCGTGTCGCCGGAACAACCAGATATGGCGCCATTCCGCCGTCCAGGCCGCCGAGCCCGCCAGGATTGGGACCTCCAGGCCGCTGGCAATAGTTCTCTAGGCCCTGGCGGCAGTTCATGCAGAGGCCGCACCCCCAGGGACCATAGACGATCACCGGATCTCCCGGTGCGAAGCCGCTTGCGCCGGGTCCGAGCTTCTCGACCCAGCCCGCGTTTTCATGCCCGAGCGTGAAGGGCAACTTGATCGGTCGGGTCCCGGGCGGCATCTCCATAAGGTGGAGGTCGGAGTGGCAGGCTCCGGCGCCACCTATCTTCACCAGGACCTGCCCCGGCCCGGGCTCTGGGACAGGAACCTCCCGGAGTTCCCCTGGCCTTTGCCATGCGACCATCTGGAAGGCTTTCATGACGCTGCTCGATCCTCGATGCCGTCAATGTCGATCTCGCAGTGCAGCGGCCCGCGAAAGATTTGGCTCGGCCTGTAGGGCGGCGGATCGACCACGAGACGTGGATTTCTGACGCGGCGCAGGAACGTTTCGATTCCGACGTTCACTTCCAGGCGCGCCAAGGGACCACCGAAGCAGACATGGATGCTGGCGCCCCAGCCGAGGGTTTCTTTCTCGCTGCGTTCGAGACTGAACGTATTCGGATCGGCAAACTGCGCCGGATCGCGATTTCCGGCGGAGTACATCAGGAAGATCGGCGCACCTTTCGGTATGGTGGTTCCGGCGATCTCGATATCGCTGAGCGCGGATCGGCTGGGAAAGAACTGCACCGACGACTCAAGACGCAGCACTTCCTCGATGGCCCGCGGTATAAGCTCCGGCCGCTGGCGTAGCCTGTCAATGGACCCCGGATTCCGCAGCAGGGTGAGCACACAGTGAGTGAGCAGGTTGACCGTCGAGTCGTGGCCGGCGACGAGCAGAAGGATACAGTTTTTCAGGATCTCGCTAGACGACATGCGTCCGTCGGGGCCGGTGTCGTGAACGAGTTCCGCGATCATCCCCTCACCGCCGCCCCTCTCCGCGCGTTCGACGAGTCCGATCAGGTATTGCGTCAGTGCAGTTCGGCTTTCGATCCCCTTTGCCTGACGCCGCTTCCCCTCTTCGGTCGCCGCTTCGGGGCCGAGATCCATGCCTCCCAGGAACTCCGCGATCCAGATGTGGAATTGCTTTTCGTCCTCCAGGGGCACGCCCAGAATCTTGCAGATCACGGCGACCGGCAGCGGATACGCGTAGTCGTCGACAACATCGAAGCGGTGCTTGCCCTTGAGTTTGTCAAGCAGGTCGTTGACGATCCGCACGCAATACTCTTCCATGCTCGGGATTAGGTCCGGGCAATGCGGCGGGCCGAAATGCCGCATTGCCTGGCGGCGCATTCGACTGTGGTCGGGTGGGTCGCTCAGGATCATCATGTTGTCGCCGCCGTACTTGTCCAACATTTCGGCGGTGGTCGGATCCATGTCGGACGATGCCGCGGACCCGTCCCCGGCCCTCATCCTGGCGGCAACGCTGCTGTTGCGAAGATCGGAGCTGACCCGTGGATCGTGGGCAAGCGCGATGATTTCCTTGTATCCGGTCACGACGTAAATACCGTGCGCCACACGCGCCACCGGGGTCTTCCGCATTTCGTCGAACAACGGGTAGGGGTTCGGGCGGTTTTCAAACTTCATGGCTTCGGCAAAGGCTTGCTCTGGGGTCATGATGTCCTCCGATCTTTCGGACCTTTGTGCCGTCGCGTTATTCGAACCGTCTGCGGATCAGCGCGACCGCGGGACCAACTCCGCCTGCCGCTCGGTCGGATCGTGGCCGGTCAGGACGACATCCGGAGCTGCCGTCGCTATCCCTCTGGCTGGGAAATCGGCGGGCACTGGTCGCGCGTCGGAGGGGACATCGAAACCGACCGGCGGCGGGAACGGGGCCGACTGCATAATCAACGCTTCGTATCGCTGCAGCCACTTGCCCTGGTTGAATGTGACCGCGCCTACGGTGCGACCGTTCCGGCCGTACGCAGCAACGAAACGCCGCTCCTTAACGGACCCTTGTGTGAAGACAATCTCGTCGCCAAACGAGGGAACGCCTACGGATTTGATATTAACGCCGAACTGGCCTGACCAATTGGTCGGCACAAGCAGATGGGCACGGCGGTCCAACTCTTCACTTACCATGTTGTGCGCCGCGACCGCAGCCCCCAGCACGGCATTGTCCCAGTGTTCCATCGACAGGAACTGGTACCCGAACAGCACGTGCGGAGGACGGGCGACGTCCCCGGCCACGAAAATGTCGTCGGTGACCACGCCGTGGACGTCGAAGGCACGGCAGCCGGCATCGCAGCCGAGGCCCCAGTAACCGGCCGCCAGCCGGGCGCCGTTCAGCCATTCGACGTTGCGAATGGAGCCGAGCGAGGCCAGCACCAGGTCGACATCAAGCGTCGTCCCGTCGGACAGGCAGGCCCGACAAACATGGCCGCGCGAATCGCCCTCGAGCGCCGAGACAGAGACGCCAGTGCGAAGGTCCACACCGGCATCGCGCTGCATTTCGGCGGCGATCGCCCCGATGACATTGCCAAGCGCGCCGGCGAGCGGTGCCGCAGCGCGTTCGGCGACGGTCACGTCCAGGCTAAACCCACGACATACCGACGCCATCTCCGAACCGATATAGCCGGCACCAATGATTAACACTCTGCGGGGCCGCGCGACCAAGGCGGCCTGCAGCCGCGCCGCGTCATCGCAGGTGCGGACCGTGAACACGCCCTTCAGCCCAGCCTCCGCCGGGTTCGGCCACGGTCGCGCCCGAACGCCGGTGGTGATCAACAGGCGATCGAACGGAACCTCCGTGCCGTCGCTGAGCCGAACCAGCTTCTTGGTCCGGTCCAGGCCGGTCGCGGCCATGCCGAGGCACCAGTGGGCATCGACCTCGCGCATGTGCGGTAATTTTGTGTGGTCCGCCTTCACCCACCCTTCCAGGACCTGTTTCGAGAGCGGGGGACGGTCATAAGGCTCGTGCGGCTCGTCACCGATGATGGTGAGCCGGCCGCCAAAGCCCTCATCCCGCAACGCCTCGGCGCCGCGTAGCCCGGCAAGCGAGGCGCCGACGATCACTATGTGCCCGTCGGACTTGAAGGCGTCCAAGGAGCGGGGGATCATGGCTTTGACGTCTTGCTTGGGTCGTCTCTGTGATCCAGGAGGATCGCCTGCACTGGACAGGACGCCGCCGCGCGCAACACACGCTGGCGGTGTACGTCCTCGGGGTTCGGATTATACATGAGCGCCTCCTCGCCGCTGAGCTTGAGGACCTGCGGCGCGAGAGGGACACATTGTGCGTACCCCAAGCATTTGTTGAGATCAACGACGATGCGCACTGGGAGACCCTCCCCGTCGCTCTGACGAAACGAAAATGGTATTACAGCTGGTAAGAGGTGCTTTGCGTCCGCGCCGACCAGCAGTGTTCGCCGCCTTATAGGCCCGGACGCCGGCTAAGCGAAGCGCGAAAGGCCGTTGGGGCAAAAATTGGGACGCTCAGCACGTACTGGGATTCTGGGTCATCTCAACGCGCTCGGACTAAGAGGCTGACCGGAAATGAATTAAGTGATTTCAGCTAGTTGTGACAGCATGATTGTGCCAAACAATCCCGGGAGCACAACATGTGGACCGAAATCACTCGTCCGAAGTATGAGCGCGCGGGGCGACGTTATGCAAGCGACCTCACCGATGCCGAGTGGCGACTGATCGAACCTTATATGCCCGCAGTCAAGCGCTTGGGCCGTCCACGGGAAACCAACTTGCGCGCCATTGTCGACGCGATCTTGTATATCGCACGAACGGGCTGCCAGTGGCGCCTGCTGCCGAAGGACTTTCCGCCGTTTACCACGGTGCAAGGCTATTTCTACGATTGGCGGGACCAGGGCTTCTTCGAGCGGATCAATTTTGAACTGCTGCTGCAGGCGCGCGAGGCCGCTGGCCGCGAACCCAGCCCCTCTGCTGGTGTCATCGACAGCCAGTCGGTCAAGACCACCGAAAGCGGCGGACCACGAGGCTATGATGCGGCCAAGAAAGTCAAAGGCCGTAAGCGCCATATCGTCACCGACACTTCCGGTCTGCTAGTGGGTGTCGTAGTCCATCCTGCCGACATCCAGGATCGCGACGGGGCCGGCATTGTCATCCAAGCTATCCACGACCTGTTTCCCTGGTTGCGCCATCTGTTTGCCGACAGCGTCTATAACGGCCCCAACCTGCGCGAGGCCCTAACCAAATTTGGTGACTGGACAATCGAGATCGTCACACGCGCCGCCGGAGTTACTGGCTTTCAACTCCTTCCGCGCCGATGGGTTATCGAGCGAACTTTCGCCTGGCTCAATCGCAACCGCCGACTGGCAAAGGATTTCGAAACCTCAATCACCAGCGCCACAACCTGGATCTACATCGCTTCCACACAGCTTCTCATCAGGAGATTGGCAGAAACATAATACAACTTACGCGATTCTGATTCAGACACTTAGTGTATGACCCGAAAATAAGTTGAGTGACTTCAGCCATGCGTGATTCTGTCGTGTTGCGAAGTACGACGGAGGCACAACATGTGGGACGAAATCACTCAGCGAAATGATTGCCAGCGTCAAGCTCATCGCACGCAGGCTCGCAGGGCATGAAGCAGGGCGTAATTACAAGTCATACTCTTGGAGTTTTGTCGAGCGCATCGAGTGCTTTGGTCGCGGGTCGCGCACCCATCGAAAGGTGCGCTCAGATAAGGGGATGTCGATGCCGCGCGCTTGCCGAAATGTCGTGTTGGCCGCCTGCACCGCTGTTGCTCTGATCGGATCGCCGATCGTCCCTGCTCTGGGGGCCAGCCAACTAGAACAAGCGGAATTGGCCGACCTTCCGGAACTGCAGGCTCAGGTTCAGGCCAGGGCCGTTAACGGCAACTCGGTCACCGAGGTGCTGCTGCTCAACAATATCAAGATCAAGCATCAGGCGAGCCAGATCGTCGCCATGGATTGGGCGAAGGGCGTAGCGGTGGTGCCGCTACCGGGTAGCGGGATTGAGGTCGTGAATTTCGACCCGAAGACGCTGCAGATCAAAGGTTAGCGCCGTTGGCGCGCCGACGCGGATCGGCGGCGACACAAGCGACGTGAGCTGAAGTTTCGGAAGGTGCTGCCGTGTCCGATCTGCTGGTCATCGAATTTCCCTGAGGAATAGGCCGAGAGGGTGCGCGAGATACTGCTGGCGATGCAGCAGGAATACCTGATCGAACTCGGCGACGCCATGGCTGCAGTCCGGCACCCGAACCGCCGCATCAAGCTCAACCAGTTGTTCCAGCCGGTCACGGTGTCACGACGATTTTGGTTTGTTATTGGGCCATCAGGATATTACTGTGGCTGCTCTCAAAACTCGAGGTGAGAGATGGTGCCGGTCTCCTTCTCAACGTCGGGATTGCGTGGGCCAGATCGGTTCGACGGGTGGAGAAGCTTTTACGAGTCCGTTTTTGAGGTCGTGGCAAATAAACCCGCGGTCGCGTTCGACGCAAAGCTCCAATTGTGGGCACTGGGGAGTTTTGCGATGAGCCGGACTACGTCACCATCGGTACAAATGACGCGCACGAAAAATCACCTCAAGCACGACCCGGTCGATCACTGGGTGCTCAGCTGTTGCACGCACAGCGGCCATATCACGTTTACCGCTGGCATTTTGACTGAGGTGCCGGCCGGGGTGCCGTTCCTGTGGTCGCTCGGCCAAACCGCGGCTACTGAATTTACCCACGAACGCACGCATTTGGAGCGGACCCAGCTCCTCCTCGCGCGCGATGCATTTGGTGATATCGCGCCAGCGCTCGATGCGGCCCTTGGCTCCGCTCTGAACACGCCGCTCGGGCTTTTGCTGGGTGATTACATGATTACCCTTGAACGTCATTTGGAGGAGCTGACCGAAGCCGATGTTCCCCGCCTGCGGGATGCAGTAGCGGCAATGGTTGGCGCCGCGGTCGCTCCGACCACCGAGCGGGTCGCGGTTGCCAGACCCCAAATCGATCTCGGGCGGATGGAGCGGGTACGGCAAGTCGTGCGGCTGCATCTGCGAACGCCAACGCTGAGACCGGCGACGTTGTGCCGGCTCGTCGGCATGTCCCGCTCCAATCTCTATCGTCTGTTGGAAGCTCAGGGGGGTATCGCGCAATATATTCAGCACCAACGTTTACTAGCGGCGCATTCGGTTCTGGGTAATCCTGGTAACAGGCAGTCAATAACTTCTGTGGCCGAAGAGCTTTGCTTCGCTGACGTTTCCAGCTTCAGCCGTGCGTTCCGACGCGAATTCGGCTATTCGCCGAGCGATGCACGCCAAGCTGCGATCAGCGGGCTACCGGTAGTTCCGCCGGGGCGCCCGCCGTCCAGGGAAGCGGATTTCGCCGATCTGCTGCGCGGGTTTTAGGGACTTGGGCAAAGACACGTCCCATCGATCAACCGCCGGCATCATACCTACCGCGTATTCACAAGTATTTGATAAAGGACATTGAACTAAACCCGCTGAGGCGGGGTGGAAGAGCGGATAGGGCGAAGCGCTCCTGTCTGAGAGGATTGCGGTTGCAAGGCCCAATCCTTGAGACAGGAGCTCCCCGATGGCTGAGATGAGCCCTCTACGCCGCCGGATGATAGAGGACATGACTGTCCGTAATCCGTCGCCGGCGACACAGCGATCCTACCTTCATGCGGTTGCGAAGTTCAGTCGATATTTTGGCCGCTCGCCGGACCTTCTGGGGTTGGAGGAGGTCCGTGCCTTTCAGGTTCATTTGGTCTCGACCGGCATTTGATGGCCGGCCCTTAACCAGACGGTCTGCGCGCTGCGGTTCTTCTATGGCGTGACGCTTGGCCAGGCGGGAGCTCCCAGAGCGCATCCCCTACGCGGGAGCCGCGCAAGCTGCCGGTAGTACTGAACGCCAATGAAGTCCTGCGCTTACTCGAGGCGGTGCCGAGTCTGAAGACGCGCGCCGCGTTGACGACGGCCTACGCCGCGGGGCTGCGCGTGTCCGAGGCGGTAAGCCTCAAGGTCAGCGATATCGACAGCGTCCGGATGGTCCTGCGGGTCGAGCAGGGCAAGGGGCGCAAGGATCGCTACGTCATGCTGTCGACGCAGTTGCTGAGCATTGAGCATTCCGCGTACCTATTCGCGCCTGACGCGGCCGCGCCATTGGCTATTTCCCGGCCGAGATGAGAGCAAACCGATCGATGCCCAGGTGCTGTACGCCGCTTGCCGATCGGCCTGCGCCGCGGCCGGCCTGACCAAGCGCGTGACGGTGCGCACGAGAGCAACGTCTAAAGGTCTGAAATCCCGTGATCACTGTCTGGGTTCGGTCTTTCCGACGATGCAACGTGCCTGACATGCCGCTTCGGCCCCGGACGGCTTTTCGGCAACGGATTCTTTGGGTATTTCGTTTTTCAGGACCCCAATTTTGATTTTCGAACGCTGAATTTCACAACCGACGTTACGTTTACTGACGATTACTTTGGCGCAATCCTCAATTCGACCGATCCCGACCTCAGGCCGCTAAGGGCACATGGTGCCAAAATGATCCACTATGTCGGGTGGGCGGACTCGGCAATCGCTCCGGCGAACAGCGTCAACTACTACGACAGCGTGCGGGCCGAGTTGGCAGGTGTTGAACCCGGTCAGCAGAAGGGCAACCGGTGGGAGGAGATCCAGGAATTCTATCGGCTCTTCATGGTGCCAGGGATGGCGCATTGCAGCGGCGGCGACGGCCCCAACGCCTTTGGAAATGGTACAAATAACGGACCGGTGATCGATGCCGATCACGACCTCCTGAAAGCTCTCGAACGCTGGGTGGAGCAGGGCGTCGTCCCTGAGAAGATCATCGCCACCCATTATGTAAACAACACTCCGGCAAGCGGCGTCCAATTCCAGCGGCCCTTG
>Ga0182034_10001149_pt1 | contig 12933 bp, 17 predicted proteins | sample flu12Cox44000172_FD_125972 | JGI IMG/M metagenome (GOLD analysis project Ga0182034, IMG submission 125972) | Lab enrichment of tropical soil microbial communities from Luquillo Experimental Forest, Puerto Rico - flux4day.12C.oxic.44.000.172 | ecosystem: Environmental > Terrestrial > Soil >... | reverse complement strand
GTTATGTTCCAGCCGGGGCGGGTTCATTGGGTTCCATGCGGTAAACGGAGCGCACCAGGCACTGCGCCTTGGCTTTGCTGAACACGCCAAAGAGCGCGTGGCTCCAGAAATAATCGTTGCCGAAAATCAGGTCGGGGATTTCCTCCAGATGTTTGTTCCACCAGGTTTTGCGGGCGCAGAACAGGTCCACAATCGGCATGTGAGTGTACTGGCCGTCTTTGTCCACATTCAGGCGGTAGGCGTAGCAGGCCTCGACGCCGGTCAATTCCTTGGTGATGGACGGTCGCATGAAACAAGTGTCGGGCCGCGTCAGGCAGACAAAATCCACGTCCCGGGCCCGCTGGAGTCCCATGCGCAAACAATCCCGCAGGTAAGGATGGCGCTTTTCGTCCCCGAGATTCTGGCGACTGTCCCGACCGCAGGCGCCGATTTGGACCGGGGTCGCAATCCAGTCCGGGGCGTAGGCCCGCGGCAGTTTCTTGCGTTCGTAATCGTTCCAGACATGGACGATGGCCGGGGCTTCGATGCCGAAATGGCTGGGCACATCGGCCAGGAGCCCCAGGAATTCCTCCAGCCGGTCCGCGAAATCGTCGTAGCGGGAGTAGAACACATGATTGGGCATCCACGCGCTGCCGTTCCACAGGAGCGGATGGTCGTTGACCAGGGCGAACACGGGCAGCTTCGGGCAGGCCCGGGCTAGGTGAAGGGTGGCGGTGTCGGTCGATACCAGACAGTAAGCCCGCTCGTAGAGTGCAAGTAAATCGTAGATTCGCTCCGCTCGTATGCGAGACAGATCCACAATGTGAAACTTACGGCGGAACTTGAGGTGAATGATTTCATGGAGCAGAAATTCCTGTGGGAAGGGCGAGCTTTTGCCGCCGCTGTTCAGGAGCAGGACCTTGGGTTTGTTCTTGGTCGTCCGACGCTTGGGGATCCATTGGTCCACCAGAAGTTCCTCGCGCACCTTGTCGCGCCGGTCGAACACCAGGGGGTAGCAATTGTCCCATTCCTTCAGGCGACCGGCCACGCGCCAGCTTTCTTTCTGGTAGGACGTGGTGATGGCGCTGGAAAGCCCCGCCGGTCCGTACGTGAATTCTTTGACCAGTTCCGTCCCGCCGTTGACCTGGGTGCAAACCCAGTTCAAGCCCTTTATTTCGGCAAATTGCACTCCCCCGGCGATGTCGGCGTAATGCCCCGGCCAGATGACGGGATTGACGTAGCTCACTCCGTCCAGCACGGAAGAAAACTCACTGGCCACCACCAGCGAGTTGCGCACCCCTTTAATGGAGTCGGACCACATCAGGGGCAGGAGATTGATGATATCCCCAAACCGGCCCAGCTGGACGTAGGCTTTACCCGCCGTTGGCGCTAATACGTCGATCAATCTCAGCCCGGGCGAGTCTGGGCGGGGTGCGTTTTCCATTCTCGTATTTTCGGTAGGTCCCATAAGGGAGATCAAGCCTTGCAGCCGCTTCCTTGAGCAACAGCTTCTTGCCCAAACGCCAGCGTTTGAGTCGGTCTGAAAGCAACTCTGCCATGCCGCACTGTCCCACCGGGACATTTTTAAGGCAAGCGGAATTGCCCCGGCGGGCGTAACACTTGAAAAGGCAGGACAATAAGCGGTTCGCCACCGCGTCGGGCGTAAAGCTGCTCGCCCACAGCCGGCGCAAAGCCGATTCGGGCCGTATCGGGCTTCGACCTCCGGAAGTTTCCCAGAAACCTTTTACACGTTTTGCTATATGGCACTCACAGCGCAGCAATGCATCGCTTTCAACGATTACCTCGGCCGGCGTCCTTACGACTGGGATAAGCGGATCGCCAAAGACCGCAAGCCCCACGCCTACATCTATGCGGCGATGTACCGCACCGAGACTTTCCCAACTTTCATGGGCACCACCCACCTTCACGAGCGGGTGTATGTCACCCGGCCCAACGACCCGGGCCTGTGGACGCAGTTCGTGGCCGACCCGTGCGTCGGGGCGCCATGCGACAACCCGCGCCAGTACCTCGGGCATGGCGTGGATCAACTGCGCTACGATCGCTACCGCCGGGAGTATCAGACTCCGGTGTTCTGCATCGACCAGTTGGACACCATCGAGGAAGGCATCCAGAAGATGGCGGCGATTGCGCAGGGCTACCAGGATTTGCCCGAAGAAATCTGTTCGGATTTCCTCCGGGTGCTGACGTTGCGCAAGGCGGGCACGACCGCCCAGCAGGGCGGGCTTTACCTGTGCGGTCCGCAGGACGCCTACGCCAACCCCGTCGGCGTGGATGTCGCGGACAACATGTTCGCCGTTTCGTCCGGGGGCGCGGTGGGCAACACCAATTCGCTGATGATCAACCTCAACGCCAACGGCGGGATGAGCGCCTGGAACATCAACACCACGACCGACCTGTCCAACGCCATGGGCCAGTTGTCGATGGAATTCCTCAACAACCTGCAGGAGGACCTCGCGGCCAACGGCTATCACGACCGGGAATGGCTGGTGGAAGGGAAGTTTTCGATCACGATGGACCAGACCACGCGCCGGCGCCTGCTCGTTGCCAATCCCGCCCTGACGCAGATGTATTCCGCAGCCGACTTCGCCAAGGGCGGGAGTTTTTACAGCTACGGCGTGACGGCGGGTTGCGGCGACTGGCTGTTCAAGGAGGACAAGGCCCAGATGCGGTTCCGGTTCCGGAGCGATTTGGACGGCAAAAACCTGGACGGCACCGCGCTGACGGGCGCCATTTGGGTCCAGCAGGTTTGGCCGTTCCAGAACGTGGCGGCGACCTATGGGCTCAAGCCCATGTATTCCTCGGCCTGGAAGAACGCGCCCATCCGCCTCTACCACGTTTACAACCGGGACGCCCGGATTGTGTATGTGGGCGACATCGCCAGCGTGAACGACGAAATGAAGTTCGGGCTGGCCCGCAGTTTCATGGGCCAGTGGACGTGGAAATCGCCCGATTACTTCAACGCCGTGGATCCCAACTCGGGGAGCGTGTGCCAGTTCAACAACGACAAGAAGAACAAAGGCTACTGGCTGGGCGAGTACGACCTGGCCGAAAAGACCATCTACCCGGAAATCGAACGGTTGATTTTCGCGCTTGGCGAACCGCAGCCGTATGTGCGGGTGCCGCGGGTCAACAACCCGCTGCTGGCGCCTTACAACGCTGCTGATTACCAGAGCTTGCTGGCTTACAACGCGGCTTGCCCTGCGAATTACGTTCCGCCGGGGTTTGTGATGCCCTCCGTGATGGAGGACTAGAGTGGTCGGTGGTTAGTGGCATAACGGGTCCCGGCTGTTGTGGGCCGGGGCCCGGGTTAAAATCCGGTTATGGCATACGATGACGAAACTCCGCAAGCGGGTGCCGCGCCCGCGCCCGAAGGCATGGCCGCTCCGGGCGACGATGCGGTTGCCCCACCGCCCGCCGGCCCGACCGGACCGGAACAGACCGCCGAAGCGACGGGACCGCCCCCGCCCGAAGGCCAGCAGACTTCCGATTCGGGCGAGTCGAGTTTGTTCCTGACACCCGACATGCTGCCCAGCGGCATGAAGGTCAACGCCGGGGACATTCTGGAATTCAAGGTCGTCAACCCGTCGGACGCCGACGGCCACATCGAAGTGGTTTACAACACAGGCGGCGGGGAGGAGAAGGGCGAATCCTGGGAGGACGATTTCCGGCACGAAATGAGCGCCCGGACGGCGCAAACACAGGCAGAATAATATGGCTATCACACTGACACCGATCCCGGGCCCGACCACGCCGGTCCCCAACACCAGTGCCGCCGCGACGGCATTTGCCAACGATTATTTCAAAGTGGCGCAGGGCGTTATCTCCACCCGCGAAAGAAAGGAACTGCAGATCATCGGGCTCGCGCACGAATTAAAAATCGTGCGGTCCATCGACTACACGACCAAGTATCCGCAGCTGGTTGCCGATTCCCAGACATTCACCCGCGGGATTAACTTTCTGGATTTGGACACGGCGTTCGCCGCCATCGACTGGTCCAACGGCAAAGCGGCTGACGCCACGCTGTCCAACGATCTGAATGTGCTTGGAAAAGAAGGCCGTGCCCTGCGCGAACTGCACGAGGACCAGTTGAACCGGATGATCGTTCTCTTGGAATGCATGTTGCAGGAGTAACATGGCTGTTGCCTGTGACGCTACTTCCCTCGCTGCCGGCGCGGCGCCTTTTGACCGCATGTCGGAACGCGAGCTATTGGTCGTTCAGACCTACCTCCTGGCGCAACTCGCCAACTCGACCGCCGGCACCACGACCGACCCCAAACAACTAGTGGCACTAGCCGCTGCGTTCTACGCCATTGACGGCATGATACCGGAGGTGCAGGCGTACTTGCTTTGTGCGACTGCGTCCGCTTCCGGGGCATGATCTGCACTCCCAAATCACTCGCGGTTGCCGCCACGCCGCTCACCCGCCTGTCCCAGAGGCAAAAGCAGGCCGTTAAAACCAGCCTGCTCTGCAGCATCAATACCGTCGGGCTGTTACCCGGAAGGAAAATAACAGCCGATTGGGTCACCCGGGTCCAGGCCAATGGCGGGGCGGTGCCGTCGCAGCAGACACAGAACGCGGCCATCACTTTCATTAACAGCCTGAAAGCCTGCAACGTCCTGAGCAATATTGTCGCGCTGAACATCTTCGCGCCGGATTCGCTCATCGCGGCCCTGACTCCGCTCATCAAAGGTCCCGGCGTGGACCCGTGGGTGAACCACGGCTTTGTCGCTGGCGACCTGACGGCTTCCGGATTGACGGGGGATGGCGCGACCAAATGGCTAGACACGGGCGTCGTTGCCAAGACGGCCATGCCCAATGCCAAAGGCGGGTTGGCACTGTACTGTCCGACTTCATACGCCGTTGCCACGGTCGCTGATGACATGGGCGGGTACGAAACCGGGGCGACCATCGCCATTGAACTGAGTTTTTCCGGCACGGCCAATAACCTGATGTTTTCTTACGGAAACTACAGCAGCATGTGGGTGGGCGGCGGCAACGCCGGTCCATTCCTGGGATTGTTGTTGGGCTACGCTTTCGGAACTACCACCAGAAGTTATGGATTTTTCAAGGCCAACGGCACGATTGGTTGGACCCAGATTAGCAGCACAACAGTCGGTTCCCTGACCAACTGGCCTAACGTCAACATCTACCTGTTCGCCAGGAATCAGGCCGGTGCGGCAGGGGGGTTCAGCGCCCGACAGTTTTCGTTTGCGGCCATTTTCACGTTCGCGGATGCCGCCAGCGGACAATGCCTCTACAACGCCGTGCAGACGTTGCGCTGGGGTTTGGGTGGTGGGTATGTCGGACCGCTGGGTGTGTTCACCGATACGTTTGAATCGTACACGCCCGGGACGAACGTGAACGGACTGGGCGCTTACGTCGTCAAAGAGAATTTCACCGGTTACGTCGCCACCGACACGTTCGAGACTTACACGCCTGGGGCGAATGTCGCGGGGCTTACGGGCGGCACCGGCTACGGTGGTTATGGTTGGAACGGGGCCTATGCCTTGACCGGTGTGACGCCGCCAGGGGGTCTTAACACGGGGCTGCTCGCCTACTGGAACATGGATGGGACGTTGGGAACGGATTCGACCGCCAACGGGAATAATGTCCCCATCAGTGGTGCGCCGACCAGTTCGGCTGGTCTCATCGGCAACGCGATGAACACCAACGTCACTGGCAACGGGGCTTTGGTGGCGACTTCCAGTGCGTTCAACACTTATTTCGCAAACATCCAGCCAGGGCAATCGTTCACGGCGTCGATGTGGTTAAAGTTCTTGGTCGCGCCAGGTTTAGGTTACATGGGTATCTTTTCCCTTTGGAATTCCACCACAGTTTCCTATTTCTTGTGGTATCCCAACACTGGTTTTCTGACGTTTGGTGTGAACCAGGCCGATGGCTCGGCGGGACCCAGTTTTGCCGTGACACCGCAGCCGGTCGCCAATACCTGGTATCACTACGTTTTCGGTTACGATGACGCTTCCAAGACCTGGTGGTATCAGATCAACAATAGCGCCCGTAGCACTTCGCCCTGCAACGGAATCTTCAAACAGGTTAGCGGCACGATGTATTTCGGTGTTGGGATGTATGCAGGCCAGAACTCTTCGCCTTACATGCTGATGGATGAAGTCGGGTTCTGGAACCGGACCCTTTCTACGACGGAAGTGACGCAGCTTTACAACGGCGGATTAGGAACGCCTTACCCCTTCTGATTTATGCCAGCAATCGTTTATCAACCCGCCGCTTTCGCTGATGGTCTCGACACCGGGGCGCGGTTGGGCAACTGCACTTTGGCGCGGCCCATCGTTCTGCCTGCCGGTTGGGCCAAAATCCGCGTCGGGATGCGAATGCAATGTTTGCAGACCGGCAGCAATGTCACCGGCACTCCACGGTTCGCAGTCGGGTTCGGCAGCGGCACCGCGAACATGGTCGGGGACGCTACCACCAAGAACTGGATCGGGCTTTTGACCAATGAACCGACTTGGATCCTGAACTCGCCTGGTGGTTATTCGTACTACACAATTGCCAACGGCGTTCCGATGGCGGCAGCCACACGAGTGGGTTCGGTCTGGACGATTGGTGCTCAAGTTAGTCCGGTTCCCTGCCAATTATCCTCTCGCGCCGATGGGTCCAACGACGGTCGGCAATTGCTTTTTGTGGATGTTGCCACCGGTTCACCTAATTACACGGTGACAGGCTTTGTTTATACCGGGGCCGGGTACACGCCAGGAGTTTCCAACTCGACATTCATGGGCCTGATGACTTCCGCTACGCCGTCCCTGACGAATTACACCTTAACTAGTGGGGCAGTCGCGTTTTCCCAGGGGCCAGGCACTTTGGACACGGTCCAGATCATGTGGCCCATTGCCGACTTGGGCGCTGGCGGCGGGTACTTGGACATTTACGACTTGGCCGTGGCGGTATTGGCCTAGGGCGCGTTGGTCCCCGGCGCATTGGTCCCCGGCGAATCATTCCCAGGCGGCGTTTTACCGTGGAACTTGTGTGAGACCGAGAACTCGCAGGACAACAAAGACAGGAACACCCACAAAAGCAGGAACACCAAAACCGCTGGCCACAGCCTGATATTAGGGCGCACTGATTACCTTCAGGTTCGTGGGCGGCGGCGGCGGCACCGCAGGCGCATTGGTCGTAACGTAATTGAGCGGGACCGAGTAGGGGCTATAAAGCCCGTTAACATCCAGGGCTTTCACTGCGAACCAGTAAGACTGAGCGTACACCAGGCCGGTGATTTGGTATTGCGTCACGTTCGCGGCCAAGACAGTGTCATTGGTATAAACCCCGTTCTGGACCCCGAAAGAAAGTGTCTGGCTCTGGATGGTGGTTGCGGCAGACGGCACCCAACCCAAGGTAACAGCGGCGGCGCTGGCCGCTCGCGGATGCAAATCATGCGGAGGCGTGGACGTGGCCGGGACCGGCACATAGACGATGGTATGGCAGCCGCACAGGAACAGCAGGAACGGAACGAATCGTTTCATGGTTGGGAGATCAGTTTGACGTTGGTGGGCGGTTCGGGCCGCATGGTCGGCAGCGTGGTGATGACCACCTCGTTGGCGTAGAAGCTGCGAACCAAATTGGTCGTGGTGGACCCGACGTTCTGAGTGCAGTACACGCTCACGTAATAGGTCGTGCCTGGCAAGAGACCCGTGATTTGGTATTGGGTCCGGTCCCTGGGCACGTTCACGAAGAACTGGTAATTGGTCGGGGACAAGCCCCACGCGACGGTCTGTCCGACAATGTTCGTGGCCGTGGACAGCACCCATGCGATGCTCGCAGCGGTGGCGCTTTCGGCGGGTGGATTCGGTAACGCGCCGTTATTGGGCGCGGTGGGGTTGACCTCCTGGCCGTAGATGATGATGGCAGCCAAGAGGGAGCAGATAAAGCCCAGTTCAAACAGGGCGAGCAAAGGTAATTTTTTCATGGGGCGTGATAGTAAACTTCATTGGAGTAGTTCGTTGATTCCTGACCGCTGGCGGCAACACTCGTCGCCGCAATATAATTGGCTGATTGGGGTTGGACAACCAGTGTCGCCTGGGTTCCCGTGGCGCCGGTCCAGTTCGTGTAATTACGAGAGGACGGGCCAAGGTAAACCCGATAGCTCACCGCTGTTGGCTCTGCTGTCCAACCCACAACGATGTTGATGGGACTCGGAGTGATCTGAACAAAAGTCGCCGTGTAGGTCACTGAAGAATTCGGGTTGGGCACCCGGATGAGGCGCACAGCATCCTGAACGCCGTCGTTCCACTGGTTGAATGCCCAGCCCGAATTGGGTGAGGCGCTAATCTGGATGGTCGTTTGGGCCGGGTAACTGCCCCCGCCGGCAACGGTCCCGCCTGCCGAGGGCACCCCGTAAAGGATGACTGTGCCGTAGGGTTTGCGCTCCGACAGCGGGGCGATGCAACCGGCCAGGAGCCAAATCAGGACCAGACCGCACCATTTCATACCTCCCAAGGTTTACCCCGTACAAGAGAAAATTGCCAGCCGGAAGATGACCGCTTCCGGATCCGCGCCAGTCATGTGTCACACCTAGGGTTGCGCGGACGGGCAAAATTGCCCCTGGCAAACTGACTACCGACTAACGGTTCTGAGTGGGGGCGTAGCCCTTCGACCATTGCCAATGCTCGATGAGCGGGCGGAACCCGCGCTCAAAGGTTTCGAACCAGTCGCTGGTTTCGCACACGATGAACTTGCCGCAATCAACGGTCGAAATGTAGACGTTGCCGACATAGACCGTCTTATGCATTTCCTCCGTCGGCAGCATGTCCAGAAACGCCCGACCGTAAGCCGACAACTGCAGCCGGTGTTCCGGGTAGGCGCCGTATTTCGGGTCAGGCAGGGTTTTGGTCGATTTCCAGTCCCACACGCGCCACGCGCTGGGGGTGCGCAGGATTAAATCGGTGCGACCGGCGTAACCGGCACCGACCAGACAGCGTTCCGCGCAGACCAGTTCGCCCGACTTGCCGATGTGTTCCGCGGCGGGCAGGATCCACGGGAGGATCTCCGGGTCGATCTGATCTTTCTTGCCCAGGAAATACAGTTCCAAGGCGGCGTGGATGGCGGTGCCTTTGTCGGCGGCAGCGCGCCGTTCCTGGTCCTGAACCATTTCGACGTGGATGATGCGGTTGACGTATTCGTCGTCGGCCTCGCCCGGGCGATGCGGGCTGGTGAGGACCGCCAGAACGGCCTGTTCAATCAGCCAGTTGTTCAGGGCCGGTTTGGCCAGGACCTGCAGCACGGTCGTCACCGACGGGAGCAGGTTGAGTTTGCGGGCATCCCGAATGTCGGGCGTTTTCTCCCCCTTGCCATCGGCTTTGGGCAGAGTGTAGCACGGTTCGCCATCGGTCTTGTACCAATGGGCGGAGTTGATGAGTTGCGGTCTAGCGATTGTAGCAGGCATAGTTTTACAGTTTCATTGGTTTTTTACGGTACTTGTGGAAAGTGGACCAGGGCGAACTGACCCGGATCCGGACGTTGCCGTGTCTGCCAGCCAGGTTGTTGAAGTTGCCCATGAAAACCTTGGCGACTTGCTTTTCGAGCGGTGTCGCCAGGGTTTCCGGGCATTCGCATTTGATGCCGACCTTGCCGGCGACAACTTCAGCGATGGTTAAGGCAAACACGATCATGGCCTAGTTTTCGGCGGACGGTTGGCCCAGTTTTTCGAACCACGGATTGGGGATTTCGAACTTTTTTTTGAGCTTGTATTTCGGGTGTTTCTTCATCCCCGGCACTGGCACCGCATCGAACTTGTCGATGTGCTTCTGGAACGTCTTGGCCAACCCCAGTTCGTTCGGCGTGATGTACATTCCCTTGCTGCTGCTGTGCAGTTCGACGGTACTCTCCCCTTCGATAATCACCACCATGAAGGTTATCATTTTAAGTGGAATTCGTAGTGTTTACCGGCTTCATCGAGCATTTCCCTGAACTTGGTGTCGGCGGCGATGGTTTCAGGCTTCTTCGGCTGACCTTTGTAGGTCGTTTCCACGGTGACATTGGCCCAAAGCCCAAACAGATATTTCTTCTCCAGTTTGGCCAAGGGCGTCCCTTTCTTTTCACCCCACGGCATCGGGAAAACCCGCCACGGCGCATCCGGGCTGTGGCAGTCGATGTTTGCGTCCCGGGGGACCTCGATGGGCTTGGTTTCAATCGGGTTTTGCTGGCACCACAGGTCTACCTTAGCGATCTGGTTGTCCCAGTCCGACAGGAAATACTTGGCCCAGGCATCCGCAATGTGGTCCAGTCCAAGGCCGTCGGGCAGGATGACCCGCCCTTCCTTGTCGGCGGCCCGGGTTTGCAGGCAACGGACGAACTCGGCTTCATTCGGGCCCAGCCGTTTTCGGAGCTCCGCAACCATGACATGCTCGGTTTTAACGGGGGTTGTCGGGCCTGCAGCTGGCCCAGCCGTCGGTTTCTGGCCGGTGGCGGGCTGTTGGGGCGCACTGGTCTTTGGGCGGTCCGCAGGCAAATCCTCAAACCTGCCCCCGGGCTCAAACCCGCCCCGTTCCTGGACCCCGGCGCCGTTGCCGTCGTCGTCCTCGTCGGCATAAAGGGCCAGCGTGGCGGCAAAGGCATACCGGCGCAGGTAAGTGACGATGGAACCGGCCACTTGCGCCCGGGACTTGCCTTTTTCCTCGATCATATCCAGAAACAGGGTTTCGCCCAGCCATTCACCGGACCGGTGCATGAGGATGGTATCAACCCCGACCCGGGTGTCCAAGGAGATCGGTAGTTGAACGACCGCCAATCCGTGCTTGGCCAGGACCGGTCGGGCGGCGGCAATCACCGCCCCCAAACTGGCATATTTGTTCTTTAAGAATGGATTCTTGGAATCCATCCCGACCGCGGGCATTTCGGCTTGGGCAGCCGCCAATGCCGGGGCCAGGTTCACTAACGAATCGGAATGTTTCATGGTCGTGGCAGGTTAAGGGATTGCTCAAGGGTTTCCAGCGCCCGGGCCGGCGCACCGTCCCGAAGCCAGATGCAGGCTTCAAGGATGGCACCGCGCAAACGGTCCTCGTTGGTGATGGTGACGCGCACACCCAGGGCGTCACTGATGAATCCCAACGCCTTTTCGGTGTGAGCTTGGACGATGGGCACATCGATGGGCACATGACTGTTTTGTTCTGGCATAGGTCTCCTTACTTTGCAGGTTTGATTTTACCCTCCTTAACCACGAACACACCCACTTCCGGAGGGCTTTGGGCGGGTGCTTCACCGACCACCGTCGCCAGGATGGTCAGGTCTTTGGCTTTGGCGCGGTCGATAAACTGGTAAATGCTGGTCCCGAGACTTTCGGCGCGGTCGATGAGGTCCAGGTCGAACCCGGGCGGGTAAAGGCTGGCTAGGGCGCTGGACAGGCGCATGAGTTGGCTGGTCGAAAGCATCCCGGCGGTCGTCCCTTCGAACACCACGTTGCCCGATTCATCGAACGCGAGATCGGCAATGCCGCACGTCCCGGCGTAATCGCGCAGCAAGGCGCTTTTCTCGGTCTTAATCTTGCGCTGGCGATCTTCCAGAACCTTCAGTTCTTTCTCGTTATTAACCTTCTGCTGGGCCCGTTCATTGTCCTTGACGGTCTGTTCATAGCGTTCGCGTTCAAGGTTGCCGTTGCCGATGCGGGCCCGGAGCGCGTCAATTTCCTCGGGCTCAGTCGGCGCGGGCATCAGGTCTTTAATCGGGTTGGCCCCCAGCCAGTCCTCCAGTTGCGCCTTGGCCAGGTTCAACTCCATCAGTTTCACGTTGATGTCCTGCAGCCGGTCCACGCGCTGGTTGTAGGTCGCGTTATGCTGGGTGACGGCCATGTTATGGATCTGCACAGTGCCCACTTGGTCGTGATGAGCGGCGACCATGGCGTCCAGTCGCGCCCGGAGGTCCTCGACGCTGGGCGGTTCATTGGGCAACGGCACCACTTGGATATCGCCGTAGGCCTTCAGGACGGCCCGCAACTCGGTGGCTTGGTCGGCGCAGGCCCGCGCTTCGGCGTCCAGTTCCATGGTGTCCACCGAGAGCACTTCGGCAAAGAACGCTTTGCGCTCGGGCTCGCTCATGTTGCGCAGGTAATCCTGATTGGACTGGAAAGGATTCAGCAGGCGGGCGATCTCGTTTGCCGGCCGACCCACCGCCGCGCCGTTCCGGATGAAGGCGATGTCGCGGGCTTTGGTGCCGCCGTCCTTGCCCAGATACCAGGAGCGGGACACGCTGCCCCCGTCGAACTCCAGTTTGACGCTGGCTTCCTTCTGGCCATGCCGGATGATGTCGGTGGGCCACGCCCCGCCCAGACACCAGCGGATGGCGTTCAAGACCGTCGATTTGCCCTGGCGCACATCCCCGTAGAACAGGAGCAGGGGTTTATTGAACTCGATGGATTCGTCCTCAAGAATCCCCACGTTGCGGACCGTCAGTTTGGTGACTTTAATCATGGTTCGTTTTTTAGTTTTGTCGGTTTACTTTACCAGGCAGGGGGCACTTATCCCCCGCCTGACAAAAGGATTCACCGCAATGAACGCATTGCATGTGGATATGGCCCGCCACCAGATACATCTGGAAATGCTCGCCGTTGCAGCGGCTGCAGATCATCAGTTCGGCGGTGACGTGCTCGCCGCTCACGCGGCTGACGATGTCGATGGCTTTGGTTTTCATGGGATATCCAAGAGGGCCCGTTCGTAGCGGCGTTCCAGACCCGTGTTCCAGCCTCGCCGGCCCAACTCAAGGTCGGACAGATAAGCCGGGGAAATCTGCATATAATAGGCCAGCCGACGCAGGGACAGGCCCGACGACAGGCGCCGTTTGCGCCAGCGCAGCCCGACCGACCCGTCGGACTCGATCTTCCCCTTCCCGCCGCAATGGGGGCAGTCGATCATGGTTTTCATGCAAAGAGCATAAGCCCCGTCAGCATACATAGCAACAAAAAACCCGGG
>Ga0182034_10001148_pt1 | contig 12940 bp, 9 predicted proteins | sample flu12Cox44000172_FD_125972 | JGI IMG/M metagenome (GOLD analysis project Ga0182034, IMG submission 125972) | Lab enrichment of tropical soil microbial communities from Luquillo Experimental Forest, Puerto Rico - flux4day.12C.oxic.44.000.172 | ecosystem: Environmental > Terrestrial > Soil >... | reverse complement strand
TATCGCGCAGGGTCTGAAGCAATTGACCCGGGCGCGCCACAGCCGGGTCATATTCGACTAGTGCCTGCTCATGCGTGAGGCTGACCGCCACCTTGTCAACCCCGGGCAGCCGGCCGAGGGCTTTCTCGATGGTCCCGGTACAGAGCGAGCAATGCAGTCCGCCGATCCGCGCCCGTATCTTCCTGCGGTTTGGTCTCGTCGACGGCTCTTCGCTCCACGGTTCGAATGCGGAATCGCTCGTCATTGAAATTGTCATTGAACGCTCCATGCGTGGTCCACGGCGATGGGAAGTCTAATGCAGGACCTTAACCGTCGAAGTATCTGCACCAAACGCCAAGTCTACAGCAATGGTCAGAGTCGTGGCGGGATTCGCTTTGGCGTTGGCGCCCTCGCTCACCTCTTGCGCAACCGGTTCTACATCGGCGAGGTAGTCTATCGCGGTAAGGTCCACCGCGGCGAGCATGAGCCCATCGTGGGTCGGGCGCTCTTCGAAGCCGTCCAGACAAAACTTGCGGCCAGCGCAACCGATCGGCAACTACGCCTGAAAGGTTCACCGGCTATTCTTGCTGGCCGAATCTTCGACGACCGCGGGAACCGAATGACCCCGACCCACACGAACAAGCGCGGCGTGCGGTACCGCTATTATGTCTCCCATGCCCTTTTGCAAAAACGAAACGACGAGGCTGGCAGCGTGTCTCGTGTCCCGGCGCCAGAGATCGAAAGCGTTGTGCTCAAGGCACTTTGCGAGCATTTCGGCGCCAACGCAAGGAGCGAGCGGACCACCGCGGCGGAGGACCGAGATCGGATCGAGTGTCAGCTAGATCGCGTCGTCGTAAAGGCAGAGGCGCTCGAGATCCAGCTGGTACGCTCGAGCGATCGACCGGAGGGACAGAGCGCCCATAAAAGCGACGACCGTGAGGTCGCCACACCGCCAGGGACCGTCTTCACGGTCCCCTGGTCGAGCGCCGCTTTCGGCGAGGTCAAGGGTATCCTCCATTCGCCTTCGCCGCCCTCAAGGCTTAGTACCGAGACCCGCGACGGGCTGCTCAGCGCCATCGCAAAGGCCCGAATCTGGATTGATGATCTCGTCGAAGGTCGCGTTGGATCGTTCTCCGAAATCGCCATGCGAGAAGGTAAGGTCGAACGCCACATCCGGCTGCTGGCGCCATTGGCGTTCGTTTCCCCGCGCATCGTCTCAAAGATCGCAGATGGCATTGCGCCATCTGATCTCACCGTAACCAGCGTTGCCAAGCGCTTGGCATATTCCTGGGCCGAGCAGGAGAACTACCGCTCGTCAGGCTCATAACCTGAAGGTTGTAGGTTCACGGCTGCCGAGCTCGGCGAAGGTCCTCGAACGGCAAGGCGACCTTGAAGAGTTCTTTCTCAACAAGGTTCAAGCGGCGCAGATTCACAAGAACCCGTATTTCAAATCGGTCTAACGCCGCTATCGCGCCGAACAATCGGAAAATTAGAGCGGTACGACCGGCGTAGAGCTTGCAGACCAAACACGGTGTCATTCGATCACGACGCCAGCTGCGCAGCTGGGACGGGATCGACCCATTGAATCTCACCGGTGGTCATGTAGACGATCGCTCCCCGTTTCGCGCCGAGGACATGAACATATTGAGCCAGCTGACGGGCGTACGTCGCGCGTTGAGCCGGTTCGGGCCGCACGTCACTCTTCCAGTCAAAGACGATCTCCGCTCCGCCGTTTCGGTACCGGACGGCATCGGCCCGGCCCGACACCAGGCGATTCATCCCCGTCGCAATGCTCCCGTAGACCGGCACTTCCGGAGTAACGTTCGCGCGATCATCGCAAAGTTCCGGAAGGGAGATCGTGCGCAGCGCCGTTGTCGCGACCTCCTCAGCGTTCAGGTCCGGTAATGCTTCGTCACTTGAAGCCAGCTCGCGAACCAGCAATGCGCAACGGCGTTCGACCGCCTGGGCGGATTCTTCCAGCTCTCCCGTCAGAAATTCTTCCATGAGCTTGTGAAGGATAACGCCGCGCAGCGAGCCGCCCTGCACGGTCATGGCGGATTCGACCGGCTGTTCCCAAGCTGTTGCCGGCGTTGCCTGAAATTGAACAAGATCGGGATCGCCGTCACTCGGTCGAATCCAGCGGATACGCGGGAACGCTTCATCAATCGTCATGCGCTCGGCTGCAAACACGTCGGCGGTCTGCTCGTTAGGACGATCAACGGTTCTCTTGAACGGCTTCTTTACGAATTGGGAAACATCCAGTTCGGGCACTTCCTCAAGCTTAAAATCCAGCGCGCGCATCCATGCCGCGTCGTCGGTCCACGACAATTCCGGAAGCACCAGCAGCTCCATCGCGCGCGTGCAGGCGACATAGAGGAGCCGCAGCCGCTCATGCGATGCTTCCTGCCCCTCAGCCCTCATGGCCTCCGCTAGGCTTGGCGGCACGATATCCCCGAGGACCCAGTGCAATGTGTCGTCGCTGCGACGGTGGACAAACTGGTCAGGCGGGCGCGGCCCGGAGGCTGTGTTGATCGGAATGACCACCGGCCATTCCAGTCCCTTTGAACTGTGAATGGTGACGATTTCGATCGATTGCCCTTCGGCATCGACGACCCCTTCCGCGTAAGATGCCCGGCGCGACCAATCGGCATCGAGATCGCGAGCGAATTGGCGAAAGCCGCGCACGCCATAAGCTCGCGCCCTCTCAAGGATGGCATCCGCATTGGCGAGGGCGCGCGACGCCTGATCGGCGCTGCGCGCCACAAGAATAGCGCGGATTCGAAGTCGTTCGACGGCTTCCGCGATAAGCAACGACGGCGCGGTGCTTCGTACCCGAAGCCGCAAATCGCGCAAGATAGTCAGCGCTTCGCGCGCGACCACATGCTGGACAATTGCGGGGTCGGTTCTGAGACTCAAATGCTGAGCGCCATACTTGTCCGAGGGAAGGCTATCAGCGATTTCGAGCAGCTCCTGTTCGGTGAGACCAACCACCGGACCCCGCAGAAGCGCTCCCAGCGCGACCGTATCGCGAAAGTCCGCGAGCGCCCTGACCAGGGCCACAAGATCCTGCGCCTCCTGGCGCCGGAATAGATTCTTTCCTGCTTGTGAGCTGAAGGGAAGGCCGACCTCTTCGAGCGCTCTTTCATATCGCCAGAGCTCCGTGCCCGTGGGCGCGAGCAACGCGATATCACCTGGTGTGAGGAGCCTCCCTTCGCTCGCGCTCCGCCGCAACACGACATTACCGATAAGCCTCGCGCAGGTTTCAGCAACGATCCGGGCCTCCTCGTCGCGAATATCATCCACCCGCGTTTGAGGGATTATGTCGACCTTGATCTTGGCGACGCACGGAAGCCAGTGTTCGGCATCCCCGCGCGTCGATTCTAGCTCGACATATCCGGCTTCCTGCGCTTCGAGGGGCGCCCGAAAGCAATGGTTGATGTGTCGCAAAATCGCCGCACGCGACCGAAAATTCGAAGCCACGCGAAGGACGTTGCCCGGAAACTGGCGCTCGACCGCATCACGCGCCTGTCGGTACGTGGCGATGTCGGCGCCACGAAAGCGATAAATCGCCTGCTTTGGATCGCCGACCATAAACAGGCGACCCGGCAGCAGTGGGCGATCATGCCAACGTCCGGTCGTATCCCCTGAACCCGTTAACAGAAAGACGATCTCGGCTTGAATCGGGTCCGTGTCCTGGAATTCGTCAACCAGGATGCGTGTAAACCGCGCGGCCGCGGCTCGCTGTACCTTGCCATAGCGCCGCAGCACATCGCGCGTGATGTAAAGCAGATCGTCAAAATCGAGAACGGCCGCGCTGCGCTTGAATTTTTCGAAATCATCAAGGAGTTCGTCGATCTCTGCGGAAAAAACGCTCACGATCGCCGTTGCGAGACTCCCTATCAACTCACGAAACGCCTGGGCACAGCGGTCATAATGCGCTGCAGCTTCGTCCGCGAGCCGCGCTCCTGCGGCCGGCCCGCGCATCCGCCGCCAGGCCGCCCAGCGCTGGTAGCGCTGCAGCTCGAATCCGCGCGCGCGCATGATCGCAACGCGCGGCGGATGGGCCAATTCCCAGAGACGATCAAAGTTTGGAAGAGGGTCGAATTTCCGCCGGAAATAAGCCGTCAGCTGCTCCAGCTGGTTGATGTCCTCTTCCGCCACGCGCGGACCTTCAACGCTTCCAAACCACCGCCGGAATTCTGCGACCGACTCCGTGAAGGCAATTTCAGAGGTTCGATTGATTATGGAGGAAGGCGGACGCGCGGTCCGGTGCGCCCGGCGAAATTCCGCAAAATCGCGAAGAAGCTCTTCCGCGCCGGTGGGGTCATGCTGGGCGACGACGGCAATCGGGCCCGCAATGGCTTGCGCTTTATCGAGCCGCTGGCGCAGCCAGCGTTCAAAGATCGACCCGAAAGCGAGGTCGGCTTGGACGCGGTCAAGAATCTCCGCACCGGGATCGATGGCCGCTTCGACCGCATAGGTTCGCAAGAGGTTGTGGCAAAATCCGTGGATCGTCGTGCAGGCGAGCTCATCAAGCCGTCCCCGCGCATCGGCCAACGCGTTGCGCTGGGCTTCGGTCACACCTTCCGGGAAACCAAGTTTCAATTCGACGGGCACCTGTCCAGCCAAAAGCTCATCAAGGAACCGCGTTATTCTTTCGCGCAACTCTCCGGCCGCGAACTCGGTGAAGGTAATCGCCGCAATCGCGCGCGGCGGAACCGACGAAGAAAGCAGAATCAGCACGCGGCCAGCTAGGAGGGACGTTTTGCCTGTTCCTGCCGCAGCCTCAACCAGCAGTGTCGCGTCGAGGTCCGTTAACGCCCGAATTCGGTTCTCTTCGTCGCTGAGTTTCGTCATCGGAGATCCCAGAATGAAGACAACTGATCAGCCACTTGCGCAAACTTTGCCGCTTTGCGGCGCATGTATCCCGGAGAAGCAGGCATCGCCAAACGCAGATCATTCACGGGCGAATCCACGTCCCGCCCGGGAAGAGCCACCCCTCGCCTAAGCAGCGAGCAAGCCAGGCCCACGAACTCACTGATCGTGTTGAGCGCCTCATCGAGATTTTCAATTTTGAGGGAGAGCGGCGGGTCGGACAGGTACACGAGCCGCGCAACGATTTGACGGCATTCGGGCAATAGCTGCCGGCAGGCAAGCGCGTAGAGCGATCGTTGCAGTTCAGCGCCGCCGCCAATGACGACCCGTTCGGGAAAGCGCGGGCGCTTACCGGTCTTGTAGTCTGTCACCCGCACCGCTCCGCTCACGCTTCGCAGATCAAGACGATCGATCGCGCCATGGATTCGAACCTCGGTGCCCGGAATGGTGATCGGGATAGAGCCGTCCCATGGCAGCTCACGGTCTCCATAACGGCGATCCACGTCACCAAACGGCACTTCCGTCCAGCTCTTCGTATCAGCCTGTGTCGTTTCACCGGCCTCGAGCGCGGCGACCGCCATTTGTGCGCCGTAGGCAACGGTGTTGACCCACAACAGCCTGGGCGGGACCGGCCGTTCGAGGGGCCAGGTTTCCCGAATGGACTCCGCTGCCGACTGCAAAGCGGCTTGCATTTCCGTTTCACTTGCGGAAGCAAATCCCGATCCAGCTTCCAGCGTATTGACGGTCCGTCGCAGCAGCTCATGCACCAGCTTCCCGAATTCCTCAGCAGGAATGGTGAGAGGTTGCTCCTGCTCCTGCGGCGCGCGCCATCCGAGGGCATATTTCCAAACGAATCCCAGCGGACCGCGAAGCAGCAATTGCAGCGAGGTCGGCGACTGAATTCGGCTCAGTGCCCGCGCAATGACCGGGTGATCCGCCTGGAACCGACCATCGTGATCGGTCAGTGTCGCGTGGTGCCAATGCGCCCAGGCGTGCGACGCCGAAGCGATTTGGCTAATGGCCCGTGCCTCCGCTGGCCGGGCCATCAGCCGATCAGCTTCGCTGAAGGCGTGTTCCGGAATACGCGCGCGTGCCAGAGCCTGTTCTTTCAATCCCTGCGACAGTAGAGGGCTCGGTCCAACGCGATTGCCCTGCGGGTTCCGGCGACTTCGAGACAGCACCAACCCCGCGCCCGCCGTAGCAAGAATAACGGCGAGTGCCCGCCGGTCGATCTCGGGAATGGGGTCAGCGTCGAACGCGCTTGGCGAGGCTATGTACTGCGGCAAGATGGGATCTTCGGTCATCCGCCGCGGCCAGGCACGCGCGGTAAGCCCCAGAAGCCTTACCCAAGGCCTTGGAGCTGCGGCAAGGTGCGCGGCCGGACACCAGACCACCGACGCGGCAGCGTCATTTTCATCTGGCAAACGAGTGTTTTGCAGGGTGAGCTCGATCGCGTGCGCCGGCGCGCTGCGCGTTGCCGTCTCCCAAATGCGGCTGGATCGTCCCCTTAAAACCAGCGCGGACGCTTCGGCAGCGGCATCTGGTCCTTTCGCGATGACGCTCAACAAGGGAAGCAGCACCGCTCCGCCCTGAAACGGCTGATCCTGCCACTTAATTCGTTCAAACGCCCGCTGCCAATCCGCAAGCCCCAGAAGCGTTGCTCCCCGCGGCAGCGCTGCAAGCCAGCCGCGCGGCAGCTGATCGAGAACCGTACCTTCACCCATGCAAAGCGACACCAGCCGCCTCACACGCGGCTCGCTCAGCCCACGCAGCAGCACATCGGCCAGAGCCGCGCATCGCTGCCCGTCGCGCGCGCTGAGCGCCGGAATCCCATGGGAAAAATGGATTCGAAGCCCGGTGTCCTTGCCAAGAGCCAGGAAGTGCTCATCCCAAGCTTCGGTCGAGGCAGCCGCGATCGCTATCTCGGTAGGGCGCGCCCGCCGGGCGCTGAGCAACTCGCGAACCCACCGCAGAGCTTCAATAGTTTCATGATGCGGGTCCGCGCACGAAGCGGCTTGCGGAACGGCTGAACCGCGCGGCAAGGTCTCGCGCTTGATCGAGCCCGCGAACCACGTCGAATCGGCAACCGCAGGCGCCATCCATTCAACAGAAACAAAGGCGCAGATATGGTTGCACAATGGGCGCCACAGCGGTGCGATCCACGACAGATACTCGATCCGCACCGGGCCAAGCAGTGCCGGGGCGCGATCAACGCGTTCGAGCGCGGCTGCGCGCAAATCATGCGGGAGCATGATCCCCGCTGGAAGCTGACTCCTGACGCGCTGCTCGATCAGGGCGAGATCTGACCATCGAGGCGCGCCCGCACCGCCAGCAATGGCCCTTAAATCGACATCCGCGTCCCAGACTTGACGCAGCGTTCGAGCAACGGCCCGGATCATGCCGGGAAGCTCGCGGACGGGCTCCAGATCGGTGAACCCCTTTTGCGCAAGCGCATTCTGGACCGCGGGCTCCAGAACTTCCGCCGTCACCGGCTGCAAGAACCCGCCGGCCAAACGCGCCGCGAGCTGAGGCAGAGTGAATATCTGTAGACCACTTTCGCCCGCGCGCGCGGCCGCAAGCCGTCGCATCTGAAAAGCGAGCGGCCCTTCGACTATGGCGGTCCGACGAAGGGGCGTTTTTCCCAAATGCATTCGTCTCCAGGCAGGTCTAACAGAAAGCGATTTGCGCGACCCCAGCCATACCAACGTCAATCGACGTTCAGAACGGGCGATTCCGAGCAGACAATCAGCTTTTTCGATCCCCGCGTCATCGCGACATAGAGATTGCGCGCGTCGAGATTGCCTGCATCGAGCACGACGGCGACCTCAGCCTCGAGCCCTTTCAGGAGCAGTGTACTGCCCACCGCGCGTTTGGGCAGAGGACGCCCGATCAAACGATTTTGCTCCCGCATCCGGATGGCAGCATCTTCAAAGGTCAATCCTTCCGTGCCATGGCACAGTTGAAGCGCCTTGATGCAGGCCCTCAAGACCGCCGGTCGATGCGTTCTAACACCGGCTTCCTTGCCGATCTCCACCAAGAGCTCCACCGCGCTGGAATGAGACGGGGCGGCAAGGAACCGGAGCGCCGCCTTTTCGAGGTCGGTCCCAGCCTGGCGCGCGCGGCCGCGATTCAGCGCCTCAATGCGCTGGGCAAGGTCGGCGGCACCCACGTTTGTCATGACGCTCTGCGCAAATTGCGCCAGTTGCTGCAGTGCATCGGGCGCGGCGACGTCGAAGCGACGCGCGAAGGTCACGAGATCACGCAAATCAACCGCTTCGACCGTCACGGCGCCGGGCGTCTGACTCGCGAATTGGCGCTGGCTATCCGGGCTCTTGCTGTCCCCGATGATGAGCACTGACCCGTCGCGACCCGGCGCATTCACCCGCGCAGCCGTCAACTGCCTCTTGCGGTCTTCCGTGCCATCGAGCTCCACCCAGGTCACCTCGGGCGGAGCGTTCCGCAGATCAACCGGTTCGCCGCGCAGGAGCTTTTTTCGCACATCCAGCAGCCACTCACCGAGGGCCTCCGTACCGGCATTGATCCATCGCCAGGGCGTCGCAAGCTCTCCCCCCAGTGGGAAGTGCTTGCACACGGTCTCATCCCAGTACGCGAGTTCATCCTGGCCGAAGCCGAAGATCGCCTGCATTGGGTCGCCGAGCACGGACGTCGGCAGGCTATTCGAGGCAAAGCCGACAAGGGCATGCTGCCTCACCGAGCAGTCCTGGTACTCGTCCACGATCAGCCGCACGAAACTTGCCGAAAGAACGTCGTTGACATGCCCCGTCTTGAGCAAGCGCGCGGCCGCGACACGGATATCGGGATAATCGGTTGCAGGATGGGCCAGATCGAGAAGCGACGGATTGTGACCGGCCCGCTTCGGAAACATCGACACGAGCCGCATCGCCCAACCATCGATCGTCAACAGCCGATAGGCGGTCGGCCGCACGCCAGCGCGGTCAAGTCTTCCGCGCAGCGCAGCGACGCCGGCGTTGGTGTGGGTCAGGATCAAGATGGGCTTTTTGGCATCCCCGTGCCGCGTGAGGCTCTCGGCAATCAGATGGGTTTTGCCGCACCCAGCGGGGGCGGTCACTGTGCCGCGCCGCATCGATAGAAGATCAACCTCGTCATCCGCCATCGCTGGCCCATTCGAAGACCTCATCGATCAGCGCCACGAAGTCCGGATCGGCATCGTCGAGATCGGGACCGACAATGTCCCGCGCGACACCCTCCATCCAGCTCACGGATTTGAACCATCCGGCTCGGCGCGTCCGGCTGGCCTCCCCAAGAATCGTCCGGCTCTTGGCGGAAATCCCGTTGCGTTTCAATTCGGCCCGAATGGCCGCCAGATCTTTGGTGCCACGCGACACGGACTTGATGTGCTCGTTGACCAGATCCTCGCCCTGCAGCTCGATCGCGCGGTCGATCAGTTGACCGACCGCTTCATCGCTAAGGCTCAGGAAGAGCTCGTCTTCCAGCGCGCGGCCATCACGCCACGCGATGACCGTCCCCCCGTCGGCGACGAACGCTTCTTCAATGGCCTCCGTCGGCTCTTTGTCGTCATCGCGCAGGATCGCGGTGCGGTACCCTAGCGCTCGAAACGCTGCACCCCGGCTGAAACACCTATCCGCGTCACCGCCGCCGCAATCGACCAACGCGACACCACAGGCGCTGATCGACTCTTCACCCTCGGACGTTTGGAACTGATCGAGCCCGCGCATCAAGCCTACTTCGCTGGCGCCTTCGCATACCAGGACGCTCGGCGCAAGGAACGCGTCCGGATACAGCCTGATCGTGCTCTAAATGCCGTTGGCCGTGCCAACCTGGATGATTTCATGACTCTGATCACCGCGCCGGACGACGAATAGTTGCTTCCCCGCAAGCTCCCTTAGCACGACCGGCGAATGCGTGGTCATGAACACCTGCAGCGGCGGCAGTCTAGACTCCTTCGCTCCGAGTGAGCCCAGCAGCCGAATGATCCGGTGCGGTTCGAGACCGTGTTCGGTTTCGTCCATCAAGAGAATGCTGCTTTCGGATGCAGCCTTGCGCTGGAGACCCGCAATGAGCAGCCGTGTAGAGCCGACGCCAAGCCCACGCAGCGGAACTCCCTCTTCATCGTGCAGGGAGATCGTCCCGCCGGTGAATGACACCGCGTGCGCGTCCAGCATCGCCCGGATGCTGCCTCCGACCGGGATACCCAGCTCCTTGGCCGTGGCGGCAACAATCTTCAGCGTCTCCCCGAGCTGATCCTGCGCCTCGTCTCCGAAAGCGGCGCGTGCGTCGCGCGCCGCTTTCGCGAGTGCAGCCGACGCGTCGGCGCGCTCCTCGGAAATGCGATTAAGCACTGACCCGCGCCCCCAACTGAGGTGATAATCGGCCATGACGCCGATGCGGGTGGGGGCGATGCGCACGCGATCGCCCCAGTTCAGGGTCCGAACCTGGCCTTGCGCGTCCGCGCGACCCGACACGAGAGACCAGACCGGCTCCAGATCGCCCGCGACCGTGAGCCGGACAGTCAGCACCGTCTCGGCTTCTTTCTCCGGCTCGTCTTCGATCTCCCCGGATCGCGCATCGAAACCGCGGACATACAGACCATAGACGTCCATATTCTTAAGCGCGTCGTCGAGCTCACCAATCGTGACCGAAATCCGGATCGGCTGTTCAACGTCGAGCCCATGAAAATCTGCATCCGTAAACTGGATGTTGCGCCGCGAGCCCACGCAATAATCGATCGCGTCAAGGATCGACGACTTGCCGCTGTCTCCCGGGCCGATCAGGCAGTTGATTCCGGCCGAGGGAAGCCAGACAAGCTCTTTGACGCCTCGAAAGTTTTGAATCTCGATCTTGCGAATGCGGGCCATACATCTCCTGATACCATGGAACGGCCATCCACCCGCAAAAACTTGCGATGTTGCGATTAGAGAGAGTGCACTCGCGGGCGGCAAGATTCCGCCAAGCACTGGTCGGCAAGGGCAATAAATTCACGAATGCGCTGCGAACGTTCGGCGCGTTGGCGTTCCCGCAGTAAGAATGCCCACCAGCTCAATGCAAATGTGACCTCGCTCGCGATCCACAGAATGGGGAGGAAAAATGATCGGCACGAAGCGGTATCTCATGGGAAGCCTCATGCGATTTGCAAAGTTATTTGCCGTCACTCTAACCCTCAGCCGCGCGGTTCTGGCGGCTTAACGCCGAAGAGGTCGCGCGCTTCGGCGAGCTGCTCGGCCCCAAGCGGAAAGATCAGGTGGCACTTGCCCGTGTGCACGTCGATCCACACGATCAGATCGATGCGCCGCGCAGCGTCCCACAGCTTCTCCTGCGCCTCGCGCGCTTCCTCTTCACTCTTCTCCTCGTCGTGGAGGAAGAGGTGGCGGCCGTCCGGTCCCCGAATCCCCTCGATGGTCATTTGGACGTCGGCCGGACCCCGCCGGCGCGCATGGCTCACGAAGACAAGAATGTTGGGAAGGGCATGGTCCGGATTGACCGCATCCAGTTGGGCCGCGGCCGTGCCGATGTGGACCGCAAGCCGCTCGGCGACAGGGCCGCGGCGCACCGCCTGACGAATTTCGCCGGCTTTGAGATCGCGGGGGACGTCAAAGACCCAATCGTCGCGTGGCGATTTCAATTCGCAGTAGCCGCGGAGCTTCTTGTCCTTGAATAGCCGGAAGTCCGGCGACTTGCCGGGCATCCTTTTGTGGTCGATCCGCTCCAAAGTGATCCTGCGCCGGTCGAACGCGAGCTTGCGCATCAAGGCGATATCAGCGTCCTCGTCTTTTCGTCGCGGACGCACGAGCCGATGCTCTTCGAATCGATGGACATCCGGGAGGCAGATGAGATGCCGCACTTTCCGGATCATGCCCCAGCTTTGCGGCGTATCGGGCACGCTGACAACGCGCCCGATCTTGTTGAGACCGAGCCCGATCAGGGTTGCCCGCTGCGAATGGTGCCGCCTTATGGGGCTCCCGATTTGTTTGACCCGAATCACGAGGATTGACCTTGCGGCTTGGGGGCTGGCATGACGGCGCTGTGCCGGGCAATCGGATCGGCACGCTGTGCCACGACCTCAACTTCGAATCATGCGCTGCTGCTCCATCTGCTGGCGTATGATGTGCTGGTGTATGGCCTGCCTGTCCATGCCCCCAATGATTGCAAAGCGGCCCTTTCGCTTCCAGCCCGCAGTCCCTTAGCTAAGCCGCCGGTGCGAACCACTCTCATGCCACTTCGAACCGAGTCTCTGGCCTCGCAACACGGATATTGAAAATTCGCGACCAGAGACGGGCGCACGAATTTCGCCGACTAAGCCCAAAGCTCCAGAAAATTTCGTCCAGGAGACTCCACGACGTCTCCTTAACTCGCGGGAATCTCGCCAGTATTTTTGGGAGCCTGACATAGGGCACAGAGACCAGACTGGCTGGCTGGGCATGTAGGACTCGAACTCAGAAACGTCGTCGCAAATTATCCCTTTGAAAGCTCGCGCGGATTCGCAGGATCCAAGCCGAATTCTGGCCACGGAGACCATTCGCGTTTGAGCTGCGGCGTCGGTGATACGCAGCTCGGGCCCGGCGGCCAGCATCGCAATAGCCAATCCTGCGGTCGCGATCGGCAACTATCGGTTTTTCGATCCGCAGCATGGCGCCAACACGAATGTGGTGCTGCGCGCCCACGATGCACAGAAGCTCGCGCAGGCCAGACGTGAGGTCGAGGAGGTGCTGGAACGAGTGCGGCGGGCACAATCCTCAAGCGAGTGACCGAAGATCCGGCCACGGCGCAGGGTTGCACGCGTACCGTCGCGCCGCGCCCTACTGTTTCGGCGAGGTGCGTGTCGCTACGCCAGCCTTGCTGATCTTTACTGCGCTTTCGGGATGACGTTCCTGCGGGGTTGTTATCACCAAATTCTCGGACCACGTCGTCAGCTTCCGAAGCTCTCCAACGGTCTTTGCAGACACGCCGGTGCCTACGTCCGCCTCGACCTGCATCTTCGCTGGCAAGCCCCCGAGAGCTATGTCGAGCGCGGCAATGCTTTTGCACTTATACCGGGGCATGGGATTCTCCCTGATTGCTCGGCTGCTGAACAGCCAACCATTGAAGG
>Ga0182034_10001147_pt1 | contig 12944 bp, 10 predicted proteins | sample flu12Cox44000172_FD_125972 | JGI IMG/M metagenome (GOLD analysis project Ga0182034, IMG submission 125972) | Lab enrichment of tropical soil microbial communities from Luquillo Experimental Forest, Puerto Rico - flux4day.12C.oxic.44.000.172 | ecosystem: Environmental > Terrestrial > Soil >... | reverse complement strand
AGGTAGGTGCCGCTCCACTCCCAGTTGTGCGCCAAGCCGCGGACGAATCGGTTTTCGGAATGAACGTTCGGGAAGTCGTAGACCCAGGTGATGGCAAACTTCTGGGGCAAGTCCAAAGCGGAGCGGCCACGTTCCGCGGCAAAGTTAAACCCGTCTTGCGCTCGGCGGGGGTTCACGCGGCTGCTGAACAACTCGTTCGTGGAATTGTCGATATTCTTGGAGAACGTGTAATTCGTCCGGAAATACAACCCTTTCGCGAACCGGTGCAGGAAGTCCACCGACCCCGCATGATAAATCCCCGTCCCTATCGGCGGGTTTTCGGTAAGATTCCCGAAAAAGCCTTCTGGCGCCAACGGCTGGGACAGGCCGTTCGCTAGAAAGTTGACGAAATCTTGGCGTGTGCTGGCGGGTGCCACGACAGTCGCGGGAACCGCAGATGCATTCAGGTAGGTTGGCAGCGGTGCGATTCCACCGCCAGGTACATTGGGATCAAATGCAGAAGCTGAGTTGAGTCGCATCTGCACCGGCAATTCGAGGCTTCGCGTTCCCACGTAGCGCACTTCGATGCTGCTATCTTTAAGCAACTCGTGCTGAACGCCGAGCGACCACGTGATGACTTTCGGATCCACCATGTCCAGGATCAACGCCTGCGTGGCTGCCCTCGCATCCGCGGTCGTCGTGGGTGGCACGTTCACTTGCAGAAGGCCGCCACCTGCAAGAAAACCGGTGCCTGGCTTGCCGCCGTTAGAGGTGCACCAAGCGGGCGCACCCGGCAGCGCGCAAGTGAGAGTCGGGTTTTGTTCTGTCTGCAACTGTGGTGGCAAGCTGTTGATCGCAAAGTTGAGGGGAATTACGTCGTAGGCGATTTGGCCGCCCCCCCTGATGGACCATTTGCCGTGGCCCGTGGGATCCCAGGCGAATCCCACGTGCGGGCCAAAATTATTGGTGTCGGATTTTGGCTTGCGGAAGATCAAACCAACTGCCGGATCATCCGCAATCGCGTTCAGCGCTTGCTTGCCTTCGTCGCGCGGCACGCCGGACCATTCATAACGCAGTCCAAGATTCAACGTGAGCCGCGGCATGAGCTTCCAATCGTCCTGCACGAACCAGTAGACCGCGGGATTGTTGTTAGCCGAGCTGGCTGTTCCCGCGCCTCGTAACGCTCCATTTCCTCCATCGGGCACTAAGTCATTGACCAGCGAGTTGAGCGACGCGTAATCCCATTCTCCGCGCGCCCGTGGCAAAGAGGTTGTCTCCGTGATGTAGTTCCGCCCTTCGACTCCGACCTTGAACGTGTGCTTTCCCCGAATGTAGCTTACGTTCTCTACCGCCTGATAAACGTTCTGAACATACCCCGCCGGAGCGAGACTAAAGGGTCCGAGATTGCTCCCAAAAGGATCGATTTCCACGTTCGGAAAATTCGAAAACTGGCTGGGGTCCACAAGGTTCGGCCCGCTTAACCTGGAAAAGGACACTCGAAAGTCGTTAATTACCCGGCTGCTAACCGTCCAGGCGTCTGTAAGAATGTACTTACGGGCGTCATCCGTCTGCAGGCCGGTAAACTGGCTCTGCGGCTGAATAGGGTTCACCTGTGGCAAGCGTTGCCGGTCATAAAGAACGCGCGCGCGGACCTGGTGCTTCCCCAGGTTCAAATCGCCGTTGATTGTAAAATCGTGTTCCCGGGCCCAGCTTGGCGCAACTCCAGCGAACGTGCCGATTGGAATGTTCTGCGTGGGGCCGCCGTTGAGGCTCACAGGCACTGTGCCTTTGTCGTTCACTGGAGCTATCGGGAATTGTTTCAAGACGGCGACGACCGCCGAGTCCGGGGTGAGTGCCATCAACTGCGACATCCCGGTCGCCGTTGGCGTGATCACTGTCGCGCCTTGCGCGCCCAGACCCTGGTTCTGGAATTCATAGGCTCCGTAAATGAAAAACTTGTCCTTTCGAATCGGGCCACCCGCGCTTGCGCCAAAGCGGTTGTAGTCAAAGCGATTTTTCACATCGGCGGGCGGAGTCGGCTGGCTGGCGGCAGCGGCTATTTCCTGGTTTGTTGCCGCGTCGAAATCCCGGTTGCGGTTGTATGCCCAACCAGAGCCATGCCAATTATTTGTGCCGGACTTGGTAACGATGTTGAACTGTCCCCCGGCCGAATGGCCGTACTCCGCGCTGAATTGATTGGTGATAAGCGTGAATTCCGCCACTGATTCCTGAATGACTGGTTGCGTGGGACCAGTCGTGTCCACCTTGTTGTCGTCCACGCCGTCAATCGAGAAGCCGTTGAAGCGCGGACGCGTTCCGCCAATCGAGCCGCCCGAACCGAGTACGCCACCTTCTTGGGTCGTCGTTCCCGGAGCGAAAACAGCAAACTCCTTGACGTCGCCGCCCAGTGTATTTACGGGAAGATCGTGAACCGCTTGGTCACTGAACGTTGCCCCAAGTTCCGAGGTCTCCGTTTTCACCAATTCGGCCCCAGCCGTAACCTCGACGACGGACGTGGCGGCCCCAACTTGCAGCGTTGCGGCAACTTCAGCCACCTGGTTCGATTCCACCTGCACACCCTTGTTCACTGCCTTCTTAAACCCGGACTTTTCCGCGGTTACGGTGTACGAACCAACGAGCAGATTTGGAAAAACATAGGTTCCGACACTTGAGGCTGTCGCTGTTATCGAAACGCCAGTGGCCTCGTTGGTGACAGTAACCTTGGCATCGAGGATCCCTGCGCCGGTCGAGTCAGAAACCGTAATACGCAACGTCCCATCAAGCCTTTGTGCGTTCGCGAAACCAGGCAGGATCAGCATTGCGACGACAAAGGCGAGAAGCGCTATCCAAACGCGACCCGGCTTCTCGCGTCTCGCGGCAACCTTGCTCACTGCGGATCGCAAGCCGCCCGTACTCAAAGTTCCTTCACAATTCATTTTGCTGCCCTCCATTCGACGGAACTGTCTCAACGTTTTGAATGAACAACCCCTACGACCTGTAGCTCTGTGCGCGGAATCCCTTGAAGCAAACCGTTTACAGACAGGCAGATTCCGGTTTAGCTTTGCGTTGTGATAGCAGGTTGCGCTCCAATGTGATGGGCTACTAAGGTTGTGTTTTTCTATAACTTACAGGTCAACTTGGAAGGGGAAAAATCTAAAGTTCGATACTTCTGGAGGACTTGTCCAATTGAGATTCAGGTATGCAGAGAACACCCGCGCTTGGCTGCCAGCGAAGCCTCGGTCGCCCCAGCTTTCAGTTTCAATTTCCGGCGGTGCAGCGGCGGACTTCGTCGCTCATTTTTCCGGCAAGCATCAGCGCGACCATTTTCTGGTCTGCCCACCACGACCACAGAGGATGCTCAAACGTGGCTGGCCGGTTGTGTTCCGCAGGTCTTTGAGAGAATCCGTCTTGTCGAAATCTCGTCGCGTCGCGAGGGAGACGTCTCGGAAGTTCGCATTCGCAATTGTGTTGGCATGGCCTTGGCCCGACGATTGTCTGTATCAGTCAAGGCCGAGATTCCCTGGAGGGTATGGAACAGAAAATGCGGGTGGAGCTGGCTCTTCACTGCCTGGAGTTCGCTTGCGGCGAGGGCTTGCTGGAGCTCCGCACGCTCCAGCTCCTGCTCGCGAACCCGTGTGAAGTACCGATACGCATGTGAGCCAGCCACAGTTACGAAATAATCCCAAATTTGGAACGCGAAAAGAAAAGCATTGCTGAGCAAGCCGTGCAGTGATTGAGCGGTGAATTGCTGTGTCGCGGGGTCCCAGTCGGGCAGCAGTAACCATCGGACGGCTACCGACACAAGGAAACCGCTCCAAGAAGATACCCAAGGACGCGTCCGAGTCCAGCTTCATTAGAAAGCGGGTACTGGCGAACGATCCAGAAAAATCGTGGCGTCAAAGGGCTGCCGTCACTAACCAGGCGCCCTCCGCAAGCAGCAGGTCCCAGTAAGATGTGTTGAAGCCCCGCTCCAATACCTGGAGCTTGTCCTGCCAGCATCGGCGCAAACGCCAGCCACACGGAAATCGACTAGAGATAGGCAATCGCGATTGCCGGGAGTCTTCGCCGACCGGGGATCATGAATTGAATCTCATCCGGAATCACTACCCGGGTATATACGAGGGGTCTGATTCCACAAGATACGGGTGCGAGCACGACACAAATCAGGCGTGAACAACCTAAATTCGGGAGCGGAATTGATGGCACTTCTATGATCCTCCGTCCCAAACTTAGCGAATATAGCCGGAACACGCGTAAAGGCACTGCTCACCCGCGAATCAACCGTTTGATTGATGGAAAGCATGGCGTTTAACAGCCGCAATCAAGGAAGCGAGTCTACAAAATCTTGGAGTTGGCGGTGGGCAGCTTCCATTCGGTGTGTCTCAACAAATCGGCGTGATGAAATGCCGGGCGGGAGAAGCAGCCCGCGAAGAATGCGGTACGAGGTAAATCAAGGTAATTACGAAAATTAATAAATTACCGAAAAAGACTTCTCGTAAATCGCTAGAAAATAAGGATACCAATTTGACCGTTGCTCCGGTATCCAACGTGCTCACAGCGCTAAAGGCCGACTCCGGCAAGGCGAACTTGGCTACCGGATCTATCCTTCGAGGCTTTTCCCCGGGATTCCTTTCCCAGGGAGCTCGAAGAGATCTGCGCGCAGATTTGGTCAAGCTTTGTCAGGAGGGAAGCTGGCCAAAATAGCCGCCCCACGGGCGGATGGAGAACGATACCCAATAGAAATCCTATTAGGAAAGGACCCGATTCGTGGATACACCAGATTTGTTCGCGCGAGCTCGCATGGAGCGGCTGTCCGCAGATTCGGCTAACATCGCAACTGACTGCAAACCTGACGACCGCGGACCAATTATCTCGCGGGGAGAGTCTCAGGGAGACTCTCCCCCTGGACGAATGCTCTTTTCTTCCGGACGGTATATTTGCTTTGGGCCGTTCCGCGTCGATCAACGAAGGCAGGAACTAAGCCGGGACGGGTCCCGTGTTAGGTTGCAAGGCAAAGTCTATCAGGCTCTACTCACCCTGCTGGAAAGGCCCTGCGAAATCATAACTCGCGAAGAGTTGCGCGTGCGCCTGTGGCCTGCCGACACGCACGTCAATTACGACGCCAACGTAAACACCACCGTCAACAAACTACGGCGGGCGCTCGGCGATTCCTCTGACGATCCTGTGTATATCGAGACGATTCCCAAGAGAGGCTACTGCCTCCTGGTGCGGCCGGAAGTCTCCAACGCGCCGGGGGATTCGCAGTCCTTCGAAAAGGAAAGGCCCGCGGAAGAGGCAGAAGCAGCCTCTCCGATCATCGCGGCCCCTGGATTTTCCAGGTGTCGCCGCCTCTGGATCATTCTCGGCGTTATCGGCCTGATTCTCGCGGGAATGCTTCTGGGCGCCAGAATCATGCGCGTGTGGATCAGTCACCCAACGAGCGGCACCCGTGTAGTCGGTAGTTTTGAGTCACATCGCGGTCGAGGTGCTTCATGTTTCTTCACTGCACCGTCAATGGATCATTTCCCCTCGGCCAGAGGCGTTGTGTTTTCTTCGAAGGCGCAAGGTCGTGATATGATTCACCGCCGTATATCCATGTGTTCAAAACTGAATTACGTCGATTGGCCCCTCCTCTTCGTAGGACTGGGGCTTTGCTATTGGTAAAAAAGCGGGCAACGCTAAAATAGAGAACGTTTTGAGTTCTGGAGGAAGCGATGAGCAGAAAACGAATCACCACGGTTGGTTGCCTAAGCTTCGCATTCGCTGCTGCTCTTGCAGGGCCATTGCCGATGCAAGCGCAAGAGAGCAAATCGTCGCATTCCACGATGGCGCCACTGGAGCAATATCTTATGGACCGCGACGCTGAGATCGCCTTAGCCCGAAGCGCGGCCCCAGAATCTATATCCCGCGACGCGAAGATTCTTGTCCTCGGGCGGCATGGCTATGAAACCGCCGTTGAGGGGAACAACGGTTTCGTGTGCGTCGTAGAACGAGCATGGATGTCGCCGCTGCAGACCAGTGGAGCTATTGATAGCTCGGAGTTCTGGAATCCAAAGATTCGTGGCCCGCTTTGTTTCAACCCTCAGGCTGTGCACTCTATCCTGCCTATTACTTACAAAAGGACGGAGATTGTATTGGCAGGAAAATCCAAAGCTCAAATCATCGAGTGGACGAAGGCGGCGTACGCCAAGAAAGAACTACCAGCTTTGGAACCCGGCGCGATGTCCTACATGATGTCGAAAGGAGCGTGTCTCGGTGATGACGGGGGCAACCTGGCCCACCTGATGTTCTATGTCCCCCTTATGGACCGTGCGGATTGGGGCGCGGATGTGCCCAACTCTCCAGTCATACTTGGACAGAAGGGCCCTCCAGAACCATTCAGCTTGTTTATTGTTCCCGTAGGGAAGTGGTCGGATGGAACTCCTGCCCCGTTACCAAAATGATCCGGGCGACAGCAAGAAGATTTCTTGAGTTGTGGAACCCTCGGCTGGGCGTGACTTTGGCACTGTTCTCGCCGCTGGGGCCCGGGACGTGCGCCTGCAGCAACCGATGCCGCTTGCGGTCTTTCAGAGAAAGCCCCTCGTTCCATGTGGCCAGTTTATCATCAGCAGCGCGGCGCTTGCATTGCTGCCTTGAGTGTAGGTCTCCTTAGAGCCCGAGACGCCGGCCACAACCGCACTCGTATCGACAACGACATGTTTGTGGCGCCTCTTAGGTTTCCGCGACAACGGTGATCTCCGGTGCACGCTTCTCTTTACGATAGGTCCTAACCGTGCGCAGGATTTCTTCCTCGGAGATTTCGCCGATGTCCTTTGCTGCCTCGCTTAGTGATTCCAGAAACTCCTTCTTCCAACCCCGGCGCTTTCTACCCCGAGGCACGTCTTTGTAGAGATCAGCCCGGTTCATTCCTTCTCCACCTCTGCCTCCAACGCTCGACACGGCACGCCAAGCTTGATTGGCTCTTCGTCCGCCGTTAACCGGCAGTTGAAGACGACGTAGTTCGGGTTCTGTGTTATGAGTTCCTCTTGCGAAGCGGTAAATGCATCCATTAATTTCGAAAGTACGCTAGTGCGGGTCCCTAGCGATTCCTTCAGGTACAAGGCAACCTTGGCGGCCAGCAGCGTTCTCATGTCGAAAAAATACGTCCCCGCCGACGGCTCTGGCTTAACAACTCCGAAATTGGACGGGGTTCTGCAGCTCCTTCGGCTGCACCTGCAGCACTGCACCCGGTGCAAGGTGACTTGCGGTGGACTGCCCGTCGGCGGCTTCATCGAAAGCACAGCGTCTTGATCTTTCAGCACTTTGCCGAAGCTCGCCAATCGACTTGCAAACGTATATACGGTGATGTATATATGTAGCAGGAGATGACAGATGACCACCGCCCGCGTATTTAGGTCTGGAAATAGCCAAGCCGTAAGGTTACCCAAAAAGTTTAGAGTCAAGAGCTCGGAGGTTGAGATTTTTCGACGTGGCGACGAAATCGTTTTGCGAGAGAAAGCTGGCGACATGGTTCGTGTTCTGGATTTGCTCGCCGAGTTGCCAGCGGACATGTTTTCCAGGAAGCGCAAGGACCCGCAGCCGCAGCGCCGCAGAGGCCTGTAAAGGTAACAATGACCATCCGTTATATGCTCGACACCAATATGTGCATCTATTTGCGGCAGAACCGGCCGCCCGAGGCAACCTCACGCTTCCGCCACATGCAGCACGGTGATGCAGTCCTGTCTGTGATTACCTATGGGGAGCTGCTTTATGGCGCGGAACGAAGCCAGCAACATACGCGAGCCTTGGAGGCTCTCGCCCGCCTTGTGTCTCTGTTGCCTGTCCTCCCCTTGCCGGAGGAAGCGGCGTCCGCCTATGGGGAGGTTCGCGCCGCGCTGGAAAAACGGGGTGAAATGATCGGTGGCAACGATCTCTGGATTGCAGCTCACGCTAAATCCGCAGGGCTCACTCTCGTCACCAACAACGAGCGCGAATTCAAGCGCGTCCCCGGCCTCAAGCTGCAAAACTGGACTCGCCCTCATTCCTGATCGCTCAATGCACGACGATGGACTGTGAAGTGTCGCTTAGCATGTTTGTTGGCGCCAATGCGGGAGTGCACTCCGAGAATCTGGGTGCAATTAGGGTTCGAGGCCGTCTACTGCTGGGATGCAGGGACACACGATTTGCAGCGGAAGTTTCATGAGCTAATCGCTTGCGGCGCTCAACGAGCAAATTACGTGCTGAGTCAAGCTCGCAGGGCCTTGCGATCGTAGATGAAGAGAAATTTGAATCTTGGTGCCAATCGCGAAAGATCGTTGGCTACCACTTCGACGAATAACCGGGTCAATTCGTAGAGCCGCGACCTGGCCCAGCGTACAGGTGATTCGTTCGCGGTGTCCCTTGTAGACTATGTCGTCTCCCGGCCACAAATCAGATTCGTAGATTCTTGATTTGGAGGTCTCCTCATGAAAGTTTTTCCCTTGAACCTTAAGTTCGCAATCGCAAGTTCCGTAGTTTTGGCAGTTGCCCTTGTCGGATTTGCTCCGAGCAACAGTGTTACGACAGACCCAGAAATTAGCACGATCATTAGCCAGGTGGATTCCAATCAAATTCTAAACACTGCAACCACGCTCCAGAATTTCGGCACCCGTCAATCTTGCTCAACTGAACTGGCAGGGGCCGGACAGGGCGTGAACGCCGCCCGCGACTTCCTGTTTAGCCAGTACAGCGCCATTCCAGGGCTCCAGGTCCGGCTTGATCCGTTTACGCATCCCAGATGTCCGAACTTGCCAACCTTCAACGTGATTGCGTGGCTGCCGGGAAAAACGCCCGATCGGCTGGTGATTATCGGCGGGCATTACGATTCAAGGACAAGCAACGTCCTTGACAACACATCCCCCGCTCCCGGCGGCAATGACGCCGGCGCACAAACTGGTGTGGTTCTGGAACTCGCGCGGGTGCTTGCCGGCCATCGCTTCGATGCCACGATTGTGTTCATGTCTTTCTCTGGAGAGGAGCAAGGATTGTTCGGTTCTGGCTCGATCGCGGCGAATCTCACACGCTACTTCCCCTCGCCGCATGTGATCGCAATGCTGAACACGGACATTCCCGGCGGCGACAACACCGCCAACACGCCCGCCGATCTCCTGAATTTCCGCTTGTATTCATCGGGAATTCCGCGCGAACGATTCAGCACCGCTCCTGACGGCAGCACCGACAACACCTCTCCTTCACGCGGGGTGATGCGCTATATCGGAACCTGGGGCGGCGCCTATGTGCCCGTTCTCACGATGGCACCAAAACTGCGCGAAGATCGGCCGGGCCGCGCCAGCGACCATGTCTCGTTCATCAATAATGGTTTCCCTGCTGTCCGATTTATGGAGACTTTCGAGTGTTCACCCTCTCCTGTCGACAACAGTTGCGGCATAACTCCGTTGCCGTGTCCTCCGCCCGCGCAGATACCGGCCTCGTGCAAGGACACAAGCTTCATCACTACCCACCAACATTCCCCGCATGACCTCGTCCAGTTCATCACTCCGAGCTATGCCGCCCGCATTGCTCAAGTCATGGCCTCGGTGGCCGCCAGCCTGGCACGCGCCCCCGACTCACCCCAGAATTTCACGGCCACGGGTAACGCGATACAAGGGATAACGCTTAACTTCAACGGTCCTCAGGACGGAGATGTCGACCACTTCGTCGTTGCGGCCCGATCTGTAAACGAGAACTTCTATCGCCAGCGCATCATTGTGTCCGGAGGCGATGGTCAACTGATCTCACCGCAGGCGCTCGGCCTCAATCCCGGAGACAGCTTCTTCGTTTCCGTGAGCACAGTGGATAGCGCCGGCCACGAATCTCTCTTCGCCTGGCCGGAAGTACGGTGCGACTCCAGCGCCTGCGTGATCCCTCCCTACGCGGCGACATTCGATCCCACGTCGTCCGCCACGGACAATCAGAACGTCGACGAAGACTGACATCAAAGGGGCGGGAGGAATGAATCTTTCTCCCGCTCCTGTTTTGCCCGACAGAGTTTATCCGCCTCGATTCATTTGAATTCTTTCAGATCGGCAGCGTGCCGTTACAACTGGCGGAATATCTCCATCACACTCATTGCCCCCCTTGGCAGGTTTTGAGGGTAATTGCCCGACGAAGAGTTTCAAGTTGCCCCCGAAGTATGGAATCAAACCATAAGCAAGCGAGAAGCCCAACGGGTAGCTACTCTTTCGGCGCAGCCTCGGCTCAGAAGCCCAGGATCAGGGCCTGGGTTAACCCGAAAGCAACGGAGGTGCGAGGTATTTTCCTGCTCCTGCGAGATATTAAAAACCTCGTCGATTCGTTTGCCTTTTGCTGGCGGCCGTCGCCTGTAGAGGCGCGTGTACCTCGATCCCCCATTTGTGCCCGTTTTGTCATTTTGGCGATACGCAGAATTAGTGACTCACTTACGAGTTTTCACCGCCGGGAGACTTTCCGAGTCCCAGTCGTCCCCGCCATTCATTCCTCAAATTAGCTCCAACGGTTTTCAATTCTTTGCTCTTCTCTGCTTTGCCTTCGGCCCAGCAACGCGTTCTGAGTAACTCCGAGCAGTTGATTCCAACACCTTCCGACCGGATGATGCCTATGATATCGTCGACGAGGTTTCACAAGAATCTTTCTCGGCGAGCGATCCATCGTCATGGGCTGCAGGGAGGTAAGGTCTCCATTTAGCCCGAGGCTGTGGACGCAGAGACCGTCAAACTCACGTAAGGTGGTTTCAAATGCGGAACACAAAGCTGCTTGTCGTCATCGATGAATCCCAGGCATCGAAACGAGCAGTTTCATACGTAGCTGGGATTATTGGGCGACAAAGAGGATTCAAGGTTTGCCTTGCTCATACCCTGCCAGAAATTCCGGCTCATTTGAGCGAGCACGGTGGCGCTGAGAACCCAACTGAAGAGGAAAAGCTCGAGAGAGCACTTCATTCAGATCAAAATCAGTGGATTGTCGCAGCGAAGAAAAAGGCACAGCCCGTCCTCGCCCGTGCCCGAACCGTCCTGAGCAAGGCAGGACTGACCGCCAGTTCCATCGAAGAACGGTACTGCGATCCAGCCGAAGGGCGTGCGCGAGGCGACGCGATTCTCGAACTCGCGAGTGAGCGAAAGTGCAACACCATCGTAGTAGGGAGCGAGTCGCTATCGAGGTGGAGGCAACTTCTGGGGAACGACCCAGTTGAGGAACTCCTTCGACGCGGCAAGGGTTTTACAATTTGGGTTGTAGAGTGACCGCAACGCATGGCCCGAAGTGATCAAGTTGCTGGGACTCAGCGAACTTCTCCGGAAACAGGGGCGCTCGTGCTAACGGTGGGCCACTCAACGCGGGAGCAGGAAGATTTCATCGCGCTGCTGAAAGCCCATGGAGTGAAGCGGCTTGTGGATGTGCGCGCCATCCCACGATCTCGGCACAACCCTCAGTTTAATCGAGAGCAGATAGGCCCTGCGCTTCGGCGTGCAGGGATTGGCTACCTGCACATGCCGGCCCTGGGGGGACTCCGCCACGCGCAGCCAAGCTCCCTCAACACCGCTTGGCGCAATGCTGGCTTTCGAGGCTTTGCCGACTACATGCAGACTCCCGAATTTGCCGGTGGGCTGCGCAGGCTGATGAAGCTGGCTCGGCTCAAACAGACCGCTATCATGTGCGCCGAGGCAGTATCGTGGCGTTGCCATCGTTCGCTGATTGCCGATGCACTCCTTGCCCACGGCTATCGAGCGGAGGAGATTGAGAGCCTGAAGCGCACGCGACAGCACGCGCTGACTCCCTGGGCCCGCGTGCAGGGAACAAAAGTCACCTATCCATCTTCAACAAGCCCGTTGGGGAAAGCGCAAAAGAGAGAAGACGCTCCTCACAATAAACCTAAAACGCGGCTACGAACCCGCTATCCGTCCGACGGAACCCGATAGTGGGTTGCTCGAAAGCGATGACGGCGATAACGACGGCGACGATTTCGCCCGTTCACGCGCCTTCACTTGACCCTGCGCGACCAGTTCGGAGCCGGTGACTTCCGCAGCGGCAGCGCGCGCGGGATAGTCGTGTTGAGATTGGGCGAGCCACGACACCAAGGCGCACGCCTTCGTCAATAGCGGCTTTTGCACCGGCGACGAGCGTCATTGTAGGAGCTCGAGTCTCGCTTCCACCAACGACCGCAAACCATTGACGCCATTATGGGGCTTCGCTTTCCACTCCGCGGCCCCACATTGGCGGCTTGCTCGAGCACCGTTGCCAGGGCCCCCTCGTGTATATGCCTTGACACGCATATGCTCTGTGGGGTATACGAAGAGGGTGGAATCGGTGTTCGAAGTCATTGCGGAGCCGAACCGCCGCGCGATATTGAGCCTCCTGGTCTCGTCACAACCGTCGGTTGGAGAGATTGAGCGTCAGCTTGGCTTGCCACAGCCGACCGTGTCCAAGCACCTGCGAGTGCTGCGCGAGGCCGGTTTCCTGGAATCTACGGTGGACGCACAGCGCCGCCTCTACCGGCTGAAACTTGAACCACTTCAGGAGGTGGATGCCTGGCAGGCTCCGTTCCGTCAGTTCTGGTCCGCTCACGTAGATGCTCTCGAACGCCACTTCGACCGCATGGATCAGTCAGCACCAACGAAAAGGAAGGCAAGGAGAACGGTACGCGGCCCAAACCGCGAACCGGCGCACAAGGAGAAAGAAATGAAAATCAAAGTGACTAGGGTATACGTGGACGACCAAGACAAGGCCCTGCGCTTCTATACGGAAGTACTGGGCTTTGCCAAAAAGACCGATTTCAGTCAGGGCCCATTTCGCTGGCTGACCGTGGCCGCGCCCGAGGAGCCGGACGGCACTGAGTTGCAGCTGGCGCTGAACGACAACCCCGCGGCCAAAGCATATCAGCAGGCGATGTTTCAACAAGGTCAGCCCGGGGCCATGTTCTATACCGATAACGTCAAGGGCGACTACGAGCGGATCAAGGCCCGCGGCGCCGAGTT
>Ga0182034_10001146_pt1 | contig 12954 bp, 5 predicted proteins | sample flu12Cox44000172_FD_125972 | JGI IMG/M metagenome (GOLD analysis project Ga0182034, IMG submission 125972) | Lab enrichment of tropical soil microbial communities from Luquillo Experimental Forest, Puerto Rico - flux4day.12C.oxic.44.000.172 | ecosystem: Environmental > Terrestrial > Soil >... | reverse complement strand
TAGGCCAGTTGTCGGCGAGGAACTCTTCGATTTTTGCCGGCGCGACGGCATATGCGGCGCCCAAGGTGTAGAGCGAGGCGGCGTCGGTGATTCGCGGCTTAGGTGTGACCGCGATCTCGGCGATGCCCACGCTGCCTGTATATTCGACGCCCCGACCGCTGTATGACTCAGAAAGAAATGCAGGCAGGCCTTGCCGCTTGGCAAAATCGATCTCGATGGCGACGAAGTTCTGCATAAGGGTTCGCCAACTGGGATTCTCCAACTCGCCCAGCCACAATCCGAGCCCCATCGCCTGAAAGGCCGAGCCTTCCCACGGCGCGAGCGTGTACAAATCGCGGCCGTCGGTCGTTCGGTAAGGCTTCATCTTTAGCCCCAGGTTTTTGATCGAGTCCATGGGCAATCCGAATCGAAGTGCAACAAACGTGGCCGGGGCACGAAACTCGTTGACGAGGTAGTCCACGTGGCCGGTCTTCCAGTTGCCGTCGAGGTCTTCCCACCCCAACAACCGATTCTTGGTCGCGTCGAGTCCGAAGTAGAACAGGCCGACCTTCGGATCGTACAAGTGGATATATCCTCCCTTCTGATCGTCTAAGAACTGCTCGAGCTCCCGCCGTATCTGGCCGGCGACTGAGTTCTCTTTGAGTTCGGAAACAAGCAGAGCTCCGATGGTCTTCGCGACCGATGCTGACAGGTTTGCATTGTCGCCAAGGACGACCATCACCACACGCTGATCGAGGATGTCCATGATCTTCAGCCGGGTGGCCGTGTCGCTGTAAGGGACGAGAGGCCCGTCGAAGAAATCCGCGCCGTATTTGGGGCCGCGCACGATGCCGGCCTCGCGGTCGTTGTTCCGCGGGGTGATCCAGCCTTTTTCCGTCAGCGCCTTCCAGACGGCGTCTGCTTTTTTGGGGCCGAAGGCAGCGATTATCTTCTGTTTCTCGACGTCTGACGCCAGCGGTCCCAGCCGCTTGCCTGATTCCAGATCGAGAAAATTGCCCAGCAGACCCTTCGCGCTGAGGTTCGGGTCATGCTGATCGCGGCGAAGACTGCCGACGAGCTTCGCTAGAGCGTTCAATGCTTGTTCTCGCGATAGATGCGGGGTATTGGCATAGCCGGCCGCAACGTTGGCGCAAAGCTCCATCCACTGGCCGATAGCGGTAAGCTGCGTGAACGAGCGGAGAAAAAGTGCGCGCTTGGGGTCCTGGTTCCATCCCTCGAACGGATAGCCTGAGGCAGCATCGATGATCCGGTTCTGCGGAGCGATGTACCGCATTGCGTTTTCAGCGAGCGCATGGACGTGCTTATGCTCCGCTGCGATCGTCGGAAAGCGGGCGAATAGTCGGTGGCCACCGGTCGAGCTTGATCTCATCGGCTTATCATCCGAAAAGGCGAGGCCGGCGGCGACCAAGAAGACCAGGGCGACGAGCGAGGATTGGAAAGTGTGCATTGGATTCGTCCTGAGCATTGAATTCCTCCTGTGCTTTGGTCCTAAGCTAGAGGTAGTAGGTCCGGCGCGCCGGAGCCGGACCTAGAAACCTCATCGCTGTCAGCCGCTAGCCCGTAGCGAGCGACCTAGTGGGACTAGTCTTAGCTTTTTCTCAGGCCTCGCTTCCGTACCGGTTGCTCGCGCTGTTTTGCCGCGCTGTCGGCGTCACCGCTACCGGTCTCGCGAGTCTTAGAACCTTTGCCAAGGCGAGACGAATCGAAGCCTGGGCTCGAACTTCGCGAAACGCGCGTAACGCGCAGCCCATCCGTCGGTGTCTGCCAATTAGCCGGGAAGACTATTTCGTTTTGCTCTAGCCGCAGGCCGAGCACCCCTTCTAAGGCCTGGCGGAACATCCAGCCGGCGGCGCCGGTGTAACCGTTCCAGATCATCCGGCCGGGGTCGAAGGTCGTCACCAGATCGGCGGCTTGCTTGTTCGGCTGTCCTCCGTAGGTCTCGATCTCCCCAGGGATCGTATGCGAGATTGCCGAGATTTTCCGCCAGAGCCGGTACGCGGTCTCGCGGTAGCGGCGCGCGTCGTCCGTCCGGCCCAATGTGTCTGAATGGTCTGACAGAGTTCTGGCGGCCCCGACGAGCCATTGTACACCGTGGCAATACATGCCGTTCTCGCGCACACCTTCAGGATACCAACTGCTTCGGCCGAGGTAGGGCTTGGTGTCCTCGCGGAGGGGCGGCCAACCCAAGAGAATCGTCGTGTCTTTTTCGAGGATGGCCAGTGCGGTTTCAAAAGTGATTCGGCCGCGCTCGAGGTTGATGCCGGACGTAACGGCGTAAGCGGCAGTCAGCGCATCAATCTCCCACACGCCGCTCTTTGCAACCCCTATTTCGGTCCCATCGTCGTGGATGGCGCGCAGGTATCGGTCGCCGCGCCACGTCGCTTCAATGGCATCATTAAGCTCGCTCATTTTTCCGGTATAGTGGGCGAGCCGCCTTGGACCGTCCTTCTTTTCGATGATCGGCGTCAGGCGAGAGAGGATGTAATACAAGAAGAATCCAAGCCAGACGCTTTCGCCTCGGCCTTGGCTACCGATTTCATCTAGGCCGTCATTCCAGTCGCCGGTGCCCATAAGTGGTAGTCCGTGGGGACCCATGCGCCGGTCCAGGACGAGGTCAATGGCTGCCATCGTATGTCGGTAGACCGAGTCGGCACGGAACGATCGAAGCGGATCGAACCCCATACCGTGCTTGTTGGCGGGCAATGGCGGGAAAGGTTGCTCCGCCTCGAGGTAGGTCGTTTCTTCATCGAGGATCGTTTCATCGCCCGTCGCACTGACGTACTCGGCGACGGCCCAGGCGAGCCATAGAAGATTATCGGATGCGTGCGTGCGCGCCGCGAAGCCGGTCCGGCCGTCCTCTAAACGATGAAACCAGTGAACCACGTCTCCTTCAGGGAATTGTTGCGAAGCGTGGAGCATGATCTGCCGGCGGGCAATCGACGGGTCCATCCAGATCAGGTTTACCGAGTCTTGAAGCTGGTCACGAAAGCCGAACGCTCCGCTCGCCTGGTAGAAGCCGCGCCGGGACCAGATTCGCTCGGCAAGCGCCTGGTACTTCAGCCAATCAAGGTAACTATCAAACGCCGGATCGCTCGTCTCGATCTGAACCCTGTCCATCAGCTCGAGCCACCATTGCCGGGTGGCTTCGAATGCGGCCCGAGCGGCGTCTGCAGATCGATATTTCCGAACGACCCCTTCAGCCTTGGTGTGGTCGTCGGCTTGTCCCAGGATGACCACTGTCGTGGTGTCGCCTCCTGCAGGGACATCAATCGATGCAAGGAGCGCCGCAATCGGCCGATCGTCATGAGTAGATGTGAGGTCCGGCCCGGCTTGTTCGACGAAATACGGACGGGCTATATCCTGACCGGAGCCGAAGAATCGGCCGCGGTTAGTCTCGATTTTGTCAGGGGTCGGCGACATGGCCACAATCGCGGGACCGGAACGGAAGGTGTTCCGCGGGTTCTCAAAGTACACGGCGCTAGAAGATTTGTCGGGGCGGATCTCGAGCGGGCCGGCGTGCTCCGGCTGGCCTGCAAGCACGATCTGAAAATAGGCCGCGACTCGAAACCGGCGAGCCGATTCGCCTTCGTTTCGGATCGTCAGAAGGTACACGCCGGTCGGATCGTCCGGCGGCACGAACACGACAAGCTCGATCACGAGACGGTCACGGTTGCTGCGGAAAGTTGCCGAACCATCCACGCCGAACTCGACCTGGTAGCGGGCGCTCGCATCTCCGAGCGGATGATAGGTCGGTGAGAACCACTCGCCCGTATCAACGTCGTAAAGATAGAACGCTTCGCCGGGAACTTCGCGGGTCACGATGTCGGGCCAGTCAGGAGTCAGGCGATTCTGTTGCGAATTGACGCTGGCGGTCATATGGAGCCCGCGATTGGTCACGCTCACGATGTGGCCGAGCCGGTTCGACATCGTATGGTCGAACGGCCGCGGAGTAAACGGCGTGTGGATCGTAAGCACTCGGCCGTCGCCTGAGTAGTCGAAGTAGGGCTGAAGATTTTCCGCTGGGATCTCGCCGTGCTTGATCGGGTGGAGGGTTGCCCGGATTCGTTCCGGCGAAACGTCTAGGGCCCCAGCGATCGACAGTCGCCGGGCGATGAGGTCGATCGCTTCCTTCTTGCTTTTCACCATGCCCATCAAAAGACGCACGCGGGCAGTCTGGTTCGCTGCCAGGCCTATCTCAAAATGCAGGCTGGCGATCGGATCAAGCGTCGCATGGGCCGGCGTATCTTTGGCCGGGCTAAAGGCCAGTGTCTCGAGTACTCGCGGCGACCAGAGACTTTGCGCTCGGCCGAGAAAATCGATTCGCGTGGTAAGGAAGCCCGATGGTTTTTCATCGGCCGCGATAAACCCCATCGCCTGTGAGTGCTTGTCCCAGGCGAGGATTGCGTGAAGCGGCTCGACGTATTCCATCTCGGCGAACAGGCGTTGGTACTGGGTGTGCCCGCGATCGGCATCGGGACGGTTGAGCAGCCACTCAAGGTACGGAACAAGCCCGAGCCGGCGAGAGGCGCTGGAAAGATTCTCGATGGCAATCGACCAAAGCTCGACCAGGTCGTTTGCTCCCGGCAGCGTGATCTCTATCGTTGAGCGAATGCCGTGGTTGGTGCTGACAACCGTCAAAACATGTTCTTTCGGCACGATCATGAACGCATCAACATGCTTTTTGGGAAAGTTGCCGATCAGCGGCCACGAGCGACCCGCCTCACCGGCTTCAACCGTGGTATCGACAAGAAAGACTGTCCGTCCAGCAGGGTCGAGCAGGTCGTACGATGGGCGGCTGAGGTCGTAGCTGCGGACAAGTTCTCCACTCGTCACCTCGCCGTTCTCTTTGAGTACAACTTCATAGTTAGTGTCGGCCAGCGACCATCGCCGAATGGCTCGCGATCCATATCTCGCCCTTAGAGTGCGGACTAGTTGGAGAGTTGCGGTTGCCATTGCCGCCGCGAGGACAAAAAGAAACAACTTCCCCGACGGCCGCAGTTCGACGATTGTCTCCAGGAGTCCGCCCGATGGGCGGCTTTTCGAGATCGCTTCAGCCTGGCTCCAGGCGTAGTCCCAATTCTTTCCACGCGGAATGTAGAATGGAATGAGCAGCGGCATCCATGTGGTGAAGCGTTTGACGCCCTCGGGGATACAGCGCGCCGTTGCGACCGGCGAGAGAAATCCTGCAAGCCGCTGTTCAAGTTTGTCCATGCCGAGGAAACTCAGGTTCACCAGCGTCGCAACGCGAAGTCCGAAGTGATCGAGCCAAATGAGAATCCGGACCGCATCGTACGCAAGAAGCCAGATGAAGACCTGAAGGCTCCACCCTCCGAACGCTTCGCGGCTCAGGCTGAGATTTTGCACGATGGCAAAGATCGTCCTGATCGCGCCATCCTGGTTGTACCAGGTCGGCTGTCCCATGGGACGGAGGAACGAGTTGATGATCGGCGACATCCATAGGCCCCAGCGAAGGACCTGGATCATGTTTTGCGTGAGTCCGACAAGCCCTTCGCGAGTGGCGAGCGATGTGATGGGACCGGCTTCTTTGCGGAAGTACGCGGCCATGAACGCACGGTTGATCGCGAAGAGCCATGACGGGATCGAGAAACTGATGACCCCCGCGAGAGCCTCTTTGAAAAGTAGACTTACGCCGCCGGTCACCTCGCCGAGGTTGATGAAGCCCCATTTGCTGAGGAGCGGATAAACCGTATGGGTCACGGGCGGAGCTCCGGCAGCGAAGTAGCGGTGGACTTTGGCGACCACGACCGCCACCTGGGCCGAATCCAAGTAGAAGCCCAGTGCCGCGCCGATCGCACCGCCGAGCAGTCCGTGAACGAGGTAGACCCGTGCGGGCTGCTGTCCACCACGCTCTTGCATTCCGTAGACCAAATCGCGTACGAGATCGATGCCCGCGTAAGCGAGAACTCCGACGACGAAGCCGAACCAGACGCGGGTTGAAAGCTCGCTCGCCGGCAGGGAGAGCACCATGGAATAGCCCAGGCCGAGTCCCACGATTGCACCGCGAAGATAGAGCGCCGGATTCGAGTAGCTCTTGGCAATCCGGCGAAAGAAGCCGGTGCTGCCATCGAAGCTCTCGACGATCGTCTTAACGAGCGGAAAGACAAGCGCGCCGGCGAGGGTGGCAGCAATGAGCGGGTAGTCCGTCGTCATCTCGTGAACCGCGGGAGTCTGCCACAGCAAACCGAGCGTGCAGAGCAAGCCCATGAAGGTTCCGCTGAAGACCATGCCTTTCTTGATGCCCTGGAACTGATGGCTGACAACCGATGCCTGCGACGGCGCCTTACGATAGATGGCGTCGAGCACTAACCCGGTGATGAGATACGCCTCGGCCCAGAGACCAGCTTGCGAGAGTATTGTTGCGAGGACCGTCGCAAGAGCCCTAGGCACAGCCGGCAAAGAGGCAATGCTGGCACTCGATCCGTAACTAGCAATCCATGGAGCGATCGTCGCCCCAGTCGCGATGGCAAGCAGAACCAGATGAGCCCGCGCTGACCGAAGCCGTGTCCCCATGGTCGCGAAGACGAGTGCATTGGCTACGAGAACATTGAAGCCAAAGAGAACTACCGCCTGGCCGATCGACTCGAGCAACGCCTGCTGCGGAGCGAGGGCACCACCGACTGCGGCTCGTCCCATGGCTCGAAGAAGCTCCGGCGAACCGAGCAGGGTCAACCCCCCGACGGCGAAGGGCGCTCCGACGATTAAGACGGCGGAGATAGCGGAGAGGTGCTTCCCCGCGCGGGCGAGCATGCCGGCGTTAACCAGATGATAGAGTAAGGCGGCGCTGGCCGCCGCCGTCCCGCTCAACATGAGAAGTTCAGACCAGGCAGCCGGTGCTTGCAAGATTGAGAGCGAACTGGCCGACGCAGCAAGTAATCCGGTCGCCGCCATGTTCTGAAAGACTTGAAGTGGATCCTGGTGCTTCCCGGTAAGTCCAAATTTGAGCCACTCAGCAATGACCGCGCCCGCCACGGCGGCTAGCAAAGCGCTCCAACCGACTTCGAGAATGCCTTTGGTAGAGAGCCCATAAATGCTGATCGCGAGGCTGGCGATGAGGATGATTCCAGTGCCGACCACAAAATCGCGGCGAAGGCCGGCAAACGGAGTCGGAGTTGAAACCGGCCGAGCCGTATCCCAGGCATCGGCCATGCGTTTTGGACCGAAGAATCGGCCGAGCAAAGCTGCGAACAGGGTTCCGGCCAGGCTCAGAATCAGGACGCCGCCAAGACGCCCCATCACGTGCGTGCTCAGCTTGCGCGCTGGTGAAAGCCGATCGAAGCGGACGTCGAGGTGGACCGTGCCAGTCGCAGGTTCGCTGCCGGCCTGGCTGACAACAACCACCGCTTCGCTGAAGGCTCCGACTCGCTGCCATTCGATTACGGCTTCGGTCAGCGACCATGCCGGAGTAAGAGGAATGGCGATCCGCTGGGACCCGCCTGATCCTTTGATCTCCATCCCGACGGCGAACCGGTTGAGGTCTGAAGCATCGGCTTTGACGCCGATTTGGACGACGTCGGTGTTCTCGCTATCGATTGGCGACGGAAAATTCTTGGCCCAAACGCCGACGGCCGTGCTGACCGGTAGCGAGAAGTCGAGCTTGAAGACTTCACGACCGACAACAGGATCGACGACCCGCGCGAGATTCGCCTTGCCAGCGCCAACGTTGAAGGTGCCCTGCTCAGCGGCAGTGGTGAGACGGACCGCTGATTCCGGATCGGCCTTTGAGCTAGGCTGAGCGACCGCATCGGTGGCCAATGCCCATGCAGCCAACGCGAGCAACAAAACCGGACCAATCCACATGAGTCGTCCGTTGACCACGTAAATCCTTCCTCAGCACTGGCACTGTCAAGTTGGGGGGATCCGAGCAGACTGAGCAGATGAAAACCAATGTGCCCAGTTACCGTGGATATCGATCCCCCATGAATTATCAGCCATGCTGTTTGGCTTTACCGCCGATATTGCGTGAGATTCCGGAGCCAGCTGTTCGCTAATCTCACTCCACTCCCTTTTTTGATCACCGAACCATGGAGCGGACGCCCTTGAAATCATTCGCCCACTTGTGCTGTTGGCGGCTGACGTCTTAAGAAACATTTCTCTCAGGGATTAGTAAGTCTCACGTGATCTCAGGCACGCTTCTTCCTCTGAGATTGCTCAACAGCTTTAACGCTCTTAGCAGGAGGCTTTCAGCGAGTCTTTGAGGATGTTTTGTCTGACCGAGACTACGGCGCAGTGCCTCCATTATATCTACTACCTTGCCGGGCTCAGTGCCGGGCCACAACAGTCTTTTGCCCTTCCATCTTCCTCTGATGATTTCATGCAACGCGTCTTGATATCGATCTTTGAATTGGGAAGGATCGAATTCCCGCGTGTTGTTCTCCACCATTAACCTGGCCATCTCAACGAGCTTGGGATCTACATCTCCCTGGTGTATGTCAGCAAAGTAAGGCGCTGGATCCCGCACCTCGTTGGGATAATAAATGGAGCTGGGCCTTAAGCCCTTGCCTTGCACTGCCAACGTGACAACATTCTCTTTACCGGCCATCACCATTCGACCGCTTCCGATTCGTTTGGTTTGACGCATAGCGTCACGTAGTGTGCGGAAACCTTCTTCTGCAACTTTGCCTTCCGGGACGACATAGTAGAAGGTATTTAGACAGGTCGGATCTAGCTCACTCTGCTCAATGAACTGTTCTATCTCAATGGCTTTAGACCTTTCGGGGAGGATGGCCTCAACATCGGTATCTTCGACAACGAGATACAGGTCTTTTCCATATTCGTATCCCTTGGCGATGTCTTGACGGTCCACTCCTCCATGAACCGGGCAGACCATTTGCTTTCGGATCGGAGCCGGTAGTTGCAACCTTTATGTAAATGATTTAGCCTCAATAAAGCATAAGAATGGAGCAGCCATCCTTGTCAAAGATAGAATTACCGCAGGCCACAGGCAGGAAATGCACTTGGTTTCTTTCCGCTGCTATGCCCAGGGCCTTGCGAACACTGCGTCTCTCCTTCAAGGAGACCCATCTCACCCACTTTGGTGGGATGGTGCTGTTGCAGCGTTTTTGCAACAAGCTGGGGCTTCGGCGTTTGTTTACAACAATCGCTGCGGATCTCGCAACGCAACGCCGACTATCATCCCTGCGACCTGGTCCTGGCTCTGTTGTACGTCATCATGGCTGGGCCGAGCTTATGCCGTGGCCGGAGACGTCGCAAACCAGAACGTCGAGATGGTCGACACCTGGATTGACAAGACCATAATCTCCGCCGATCGACCGTACTGGCTGATAGTATGCCTCGACAGAAACGCCTTTCCAATTGAGGCTTTTGGGCGCAAGACTCTGCTGTACACTCTCGGCGAGCCGAAGCTCTTCTTCCATCTGCCGCTGCCGCGCTAGGAGCAAGGAATTGGCCTGGCGCAACTCCGTCTCGACTCGTTTCAGTTCGCTGATGTCCGTGGCCGTGACAATGCCAAATGGCTGCCCGTCCGTTGCCCGGACTTGCCGCGCGGTGACCACCACCGGCAGGCGACCGCCGTCTGCCTGGGGGATATAGAATTCATATCGGGCACGACCTTGTGACTCTCGGTGCCCGATGAATTCGAGTAATAGAGGAACGTCCTCAGCCGGGTACAATTCAATGATTGAGCGTCCCAGAAGTTCGTCGGCCCGCATCTGGATCATTTCCAAAAACGTGGAGTTCGCGAAAACGACCCGATTGCGCTCGTCATTGATGATGACACCCTGATTGAGCGTCTCAAGGACGCCCGTCACCTGATCGAGCCATTGCTGCTGAGCCGAGCCCATGGAACCTCCTCCCAAGAACACTGACTGCTTTGTGGACTGCGACTTGAAATACTCATCCAGACTGACGGAGACTTCCGTGACGCACGGAAAACCGCGCGGGCCAGCAGTTCGCGGTATTTCTCAACCCGGCGCTCCTGGCGTCGCCCAGCGCAATTGCATATTATAGACCGGTCCGGACCGGGTATTTATCGGCGGCGCGCAGATCATGTTAATCAATAGTGACGCGAACAGGCGAGGATTTGAAAGGGAGAAGCCGCAAGCCCAAAAGCGCCACCCGGCTACGTGCCTTTAACCTGGATAGTCGCCAGCCAGCCGGCGAACAGCAGAAGTAGCGGAGCCGTCACAACACCAGGAAAGTAGCCTCCTAGCGACATAGCAATGACCGAGTGACTGATGCCGTTAAGCAGCTCCAGAATCGTCCAGAACCACATTAACCCGCGGGCTGCGCGCCAGCCTGAACGCACGGGAACAGCCCAGCACCATAGACCGAACGCGACAAGAGCCGTGTTGGCGACCACGAAGCCCAGGGCGAGATCGTTGCTGACGAGGCTGCTCACGAAACGGGCCGGTGCGAAGACCTCGTACAGCTTGCTGACGTTGTGCTTCGCCAGAACTGGTCGGGGCCGGCTTTGCGCCGACCAGACCTCTGAAACTTGCAGGGCGCACCTGAGTTGCCGTACTTCAGGATCTCGATTTCGAAGCAAATTGCCGGAGGGCTTGGGGGAGTCTTTCCTGAGTTCGGGTGAGAGTGATGGCTCGCCGTCTATTCCGCTGGACCTGCGCGCCTCGTGATTCAAACCTCGAGTCTTCGTGCTACGCCGCCCGGCGTTCGTAACGATGGTGAAGACCACCCACCTGAGGCAGGGCCACGATCTCTCCCATTTCCGGCGGCTGAACGGCCCTCGGCTCCGGCGTGTCTTTGCCCAGCCCTAAGTGAGTGCGGCTGCCGTGATAATACTCCAGATAGCTTTTCAAGATCCTTCGCAGATGCCCTTCTCCCAGCACGATCACATGATCCAGACAGTCATGCCGGATGGATCCGATCAGCCGCTCCAAGTAAGCCCGCTGCCATGGGCTGGCCGGCGCGGAGAGGACTTCCTCCATGCCCATGCCTTGGATTCGCTCGCGAAAGTCATACCCATAGATCTTATCTCGATCTCGCAGTACGTAACGGGGCGCCGTATCTTCAGGAAACGCCTCCACCATCTGTTGCCCTGTCCACCCAGCACTGGGGTGCTCCGTCACGTTAAAGTGAACTACGCGCCGACGCTCATGAGCGAGCACTACCAAGACAAACAAGACCCGAAAGGTGGCGGTCGGAACCGTGAAGAAATCAATCGAGACTAGATCGGTGACATGGTTGTTCAGGAAAGCCTTCCAAGTCTGGGAAGGTGGCTTTCTGCGATTGGGCAGCAGGCGGGAAACGGTGCGCTCGGAAATCTCGATTCCCAGCTTGAGCAGTTCCCCGTGAATGCGAGGCGCACCCCAATACGGGTTCGCGGTTGCCATCCGCTTGATTAGCGCTCTGAGGTCCGAGGTCGATTGCGGCCGTCCCCCCAGCTTGCGCCGCGAAATCCTCGTCCAATAGATTCTGAAGCCCTTCCGTTGCCAACCGACGACCGTGTCCGCGTTAACCAGGTGCAAGGCCCGCCGCCAAGGAGCCCATAGTCGAGCAAGCGCCACCCAGAACACGCGGTCCTTCCCGCTCAGTCTCGGGACTCCCTTCCGTCTCTTCAGCACTCCCAGCTGTTGTCGCAGAGCCAAATTCTCAAGAGCCAAGTCACGGCGCTCTCGGAGAGCGGCTACGATCACAATTCCCAGCCAGCGTATCGCCTCGATCATGGTCTGGAGTGTGGAGGGAACGGCCTGAATAATCAACGGCCTTCAGCCCGATGGAGTTTTGGCGAGGCACAGTGTCGCCGCACTCGCGAGCCCAGGCCATCATTCCCCGACGAAGCAGAAGGGTGCGACCGTGGCCGGGTGCAGTGGCGCGTGGCTGGAGCAGATCGGAACGCAAAGTCTCGTAGGATTGCGCTGCTCCCTCCGGAATGAAGAGGCTTAACTTCGATCCAGTGGGTTTTTTTGCCCCGCAGCCGAGCGCGCTCCAAAGTTCGCCGGTGGATCGTGATCCCGAAGCGGGCTGGAGCCGCTTTACTCAGATTCCAGCGCCCAGGAAAGGTGGCCAGACATTCATGAGGAGACGCATGTAGCGCCTGAAAGCTTTCTTCACACCCATACTCCTGCTAGCTGTGCCTGACAGTATTATCGTGACACGTTGCCATACGGGCCGCCAGTCTCGCGACGACTTCAGCCTTTTGTCTATATACTCCTGAGGCGGCCCGCCAGTGAAGTAATTTAAGTTTAGTTCCGTGGTCGTATCCCTGTGGATCCTTGTGCCTCTGTGGCAAATCTGGGAACTATACGCACGCTGGCTGCGTAGAAAAACAGTCAGAGGGATGCAAGTCATGAAAACTTTCTTCCTGGACGTGCGCTTCGGCTTTCGTGCGCTGGCAAAATCGCCGGGCTTCGCCTCCGTCGCCATCCTGACGCTCGCGCTCGGCATCGGCGCCAACACCGCCATCTTTTCCGTCATGAATGGCCTCTTTTTGCACCCTCCCGGTGTCACGCAACCGGACCGCGTCGTCGCCCAGCGCGTACGTTATGGCAAGCTCGGGTTGAAGAGCATCGTCGTCTCGGCACCCGATTTCGTGCAGGTCCACGACAGCAAAAACATCTTCCAGTCCGCGGCTATCGAAACTACCGCCGCTTTCAATTACAGCACCGGAGAATTTCCCGAACGCCTGCGAGGCGCGCAAGTTTCCTGGCAGTGGTTCGACGTGTACGGCGCGCGCCCAATTCTCGGCCGTGTCTTCACGCCCGACGAGGACCAGCCCAATGCGAATCACGAAGTGATCCTCGCCTATCCCGCCTGGCGCCGCTGGTTCGGCGGCGACCCCGGCATCGTCGGCCGCAGCATCCGCCTCAACGAGCAGGACTATCGCGTGATCGGCGTGATGCCCCAGGGCTTTCCCTGGCCCAACCCGGAAACCGACCTCTGGGCACCGCTCGGCCTCGCGCCTAGCGAATTCGCTATCGACAACACCTTCAATGAGAACTACTTTGCGGTCGCGCG